>JACXTT010008639.1_pt1 | contig 14087 bp, 13 predicted proteins | sample 9270951 | NCBI WGS metagenome assembly JACXTT01 (sample SAMN15532306, study PRJNA645909) | rock metagenome | isolation source: weathered quartz diorite | place: Puerto Rico | collected 2017-06-21 | reverse complement strand
ATCTGGCGCAACGGCTCGGCTGACTGATCAAACGGTTTGAGCGCGGCGAGGGCTTCAGCGAGCAGCTCGCGGGCGCGGCGCTTGGCCTTGGGAAGTCCCACTGCTGCCGGGTAGGTCACTTTGTGTAGCTCGGCGTCACGACCGGCACGTTTGCCCGTCTTGTCGGTCCCGCCTTCGACGTCGAGAATGTCATCGGCCACCTGAAAGGCCAGACCGAGCGCAGTACCGTAGCGGTCGAGACGGGCGAACTGGCCAGGCCGAGCCCCACCAACTAAGGCTCCAGCTCGTACCGCCGCACGGATCAACGCGGCTGTCTTGCGCGTATGGATATATTCGACGAGAGTCCGAGTCGGCTTCTTGCCCTCGGCTTCCAAGTCCGCCACTTGCCCGCCCACCATGCCGACCGCGCCTGCGCCGGACGCTATTTCCCACAGAGCGCGCAGTGCCGCGGCCCGGTCCACCCCATGCCGCAGCGCTCCCTCAGCCATCACACGAAATGCCTCGGTGAGCAGCCCGTCTCCCGCCAGGATCGCCATGCCCTCACCAAACACGACGTGATTGGTCGGCTTGCCGCGGCGCAGGTCATCATCGTCCATGGCCGGCAGATCATCGTGAATCAAAGAATAAGAGTGGATCATCTCCAGGGCGCAGGCGAACGGCAGCACCCGTGCAACCGGCGCTCCCACAGCTTCCCCACTGGCCAAGGCCAGGATCGGGCGGATGCGCTTGCCACCCGAAAACAGGCTGTAACGCATCGCTCGGTCGAGCATGCGCGGCAGCGTCCCGTTCTGCGGAAGCAACTTCCCCAGCGCTTGATCGACGAGTCGGCTCCGCTCTTCCAAGTATCGTTGCAGATTCACTTATCCTCTTCGTCCTCTTCGGTCACGGCTTGCAGTTGGAATTCCCCGCTTTGGTCACGAGTCAGCACTTCGACTCGTTTCTCCACCGCGGTGAGCGAGTCTTCGAGATACCGCACCAGTGAAACCCCTTCCTCGAAGGCGCCGAGCGCGTCTTCCAAGGAGAGATCACCGGTTTCCAGCTTCTCCACAATCCCTTCGAGCGCATGGAGCGCGTCTTCAAACGTTTTGGGAGGATGTGACATCTATGGTGTGACCTCCTCGACCCGAACCCGGGCGTCGCCTTTGGCAAAGGTGAGACGGAGCTGATCACCAGGTGTGAGAGTTGCTGCGTCGGTTACCAGTTTTCCCTCCGGCACCGTGCGCGTCAGGCTGTACCCGCGGCCCAGCACGGCCAGCGGACTCAAGTTATGCAGAGCCGTGGCAAGCTCCTGGAGCCGGCCCCGCGCGCGTTCCTCCCGCCGTTGGAACGCCGTCTGCAGCCGCGCCGCTGTCACATGCAGATGTTGGCGCAGGGTCGCAACACGACGCTGCGGGCTCTGCAGGCGCTTGCGGAAGTGCGAGACGGTGTCGCGATGGACCATGAGGAGACGCTGCAGGGTTGCGACTAGGGCTCGCTCTTCGGTCGCCACCTGCGCCCGCAGATCGTCCCAGCGGGGCACGACCATTTCCGCTGCCGCGGTTGGCGTCGGAGCGCGCCGGTCCGCCACCAAGTCAGCGACACTGAGGTCGATTTCATGCCCGACCGCCGCGACCACTGGAACCGCCGAAGCCGCAATCGCCCGTGCCACGACCTCTTCGTTAAAAGCGCTCAGGTCCTCACGCGAGCCACCACCACGGCCAACAATAAGCACTTCCACCTCGCCGTGGTCGTTGAGGTCACGCACGGCGGCGGCAATCTCGATCCCCGCGCCCGCTCCCTGCACTTTGGTCGGACGAATAATGACTCGCAGATACGGGCAGCGCTGATAGAGGATCGTCAAGATATCCTGGATCGCCGCGCCGCCGAGGGCGGTCACCACGCCAACACAACGAGGGAAGAACGGCAGGGGCCGCTTCCGCTCCGGTGCAAACAGTCCTTCCGCCGCTAACGCAGCCTTGAGTTGCTCCAGCGCGAGTTGCTGCGCACCCAGGCCACGAGGTTCCATGAGCGTGGCGTAGAGTTGCAAATCTCCACGCGCTGTATAAAGACTGACTCTCCCTTTGATGACAACTTCGAGGCCGTCTTCCGGGCGAAAACGCAGCAACCCGGCATAGCCACGGAACATCACTGCCCGTAACTGACTGTGCTCGTCCTTGAGGGTGAAATACAGATGGCCCGAGGACGGAGTGCGTAGGCTGGAGACCTCGCCTCCTACCCAGACCTCGTCAAAATCCGCTTCGAGCGTGCCTTGAATGCGGGAAGCAAGGTCGGAGACCGAGAGCACGGGTGGCCGGTTCGGCCACAACGAGGGGGCAGCCATGTCGAGACTTGTAACAGAGGGCAAAAGAGGCGGGCAAGGGCAGGAGTAGAGAATGAGGAGTGAAGAATGAAGAGTGAAAAGTTAAGCAGTCCTCCCTTTGCAAATCTGACAACTCTTCACTTTTCACTCCCAACTCTTCACTTTTCCTGTACCGCCGCTATGCTCGTCTTGAACACCCGCCACGATTTGAGCAACTGGAGCGCACGGTCGAGCTGTGGATCTTTCCCTAGTTCGCCTTCTTTGATCTGCGAGTCTTGGGGTGATCCCTCTCTCCCATCACCTGGTCCTTCGGGATTATTTCCCCCTTCCTTGGTGCTGATTTCTTTCGCGGCAGGTTTCTTCGCTTTCTTATTGTCAAAGTGACCGGGGAGGTTTTCCTCGCGAATCTCGCGCTGCTCACGCGCCGCGACTTGGGCAGGGGTTAAGTTTTCCAGGATGATATCCGGCGCGATGCCGGTCACCTGAATCGAACGGCCATTGGGGGTGTAGTACATCGCGGTAGTCAAACGCAGAGCCGCTCCACTCTCCAGCGGGAGAATGGTCTGTACCGATCCCTTGCCAAAGGTCTGCGTGCCCAGGATGACACCTCGGCCGTGGTCCTGCATCGCGCCGGCAACGATCTCCGAAGCGCTGGCACTCCCGCCGTTTACCAGCACGACCAGAGGAAGATCCACATAGCCGCCTGGATGCGCAAAATATTTTTGCTTCTGGTTATCGAGGCGACCTTCGGTGTAGACAATCATTCCAGAGTCCAGGAATTCATCTGCCACTTTCACCGCCTGGCTCAGCAGCCCCCCGGGATTATTGCGCAAGTCTAAGACCAGCCCTTCCAATTTGCCGTTTTCCTTGTTCAGACGGGTCAGGGCGTTTTCGAGATCCGCGCTGGTGCGGTCCTGGAATTGTGTGAGTCGCACGTACCCGTACCCCTTCTCCAGCATGTGCGCCTTCACGCTCTGAATTTTGATGATCTCGCGGGCGAGGGAAAAATCGAGGAATCGTGGCACACCCTCGCGTCGGATCGAGAGCACGATCTTGCTCCCCTCGGGACCGCGCATCTTCTTGACCGCCTCCACCAGGGTCATGTCCTTGGTGAGCTGCCCGTCAATCTTGATAATCTGATCGCCCGCTTTGATGCCAGCGCGGTAGGCCGGGGTATCTTCGATTGGCGACACCACAGTGAGAATACCATCACGCAGGGTGATCTCAATACCGAGCCCGCCAAAACTGCCGCCAGTATCGACTTGCAGTTCTTTGTACGACTCTGGCGTCAGGTACGCGCTGTGTGGATCCAGCGCGCCGAGCATGCCGTTGATCGCCCCTTCGACCAACTTCTGCGTGCCGACCTCTTCAACATAATTTTTTTGCACGATCGCCAAGACATTGGTGAAGGCTTCCAGCCCTTCATAGGTATCGCGGCTCACAGCGGAGACCCTGTCCAGGCTCTGCCCCGCCAGGAAAATAATCCCCACCGCCATAGCACAAGCGATGAGTCCGATTACGATTTTCTGCCGCTGTCGTCGCATGCTTTCTGCCCCTTCTGGACAAACTACCCACCCCGGTTGGATTCCTGGGGCGGGAAACGGGGCTACTATACCAACACTTCCTGACAATGAAAACCGTGTGTCGAGGTGAATTGACAGTGAAATTGAAAATCATTATCATTTGCTCCCTATGAAGAGAACTCTCGCAGACCTGAACCCCAACGAAGCCGGCTGTATCCGGTCAATTCTGGGCGCTGACGGGCTCTCGCAGCGCCTGGCTGAGATGGGATTCACCCTCGGGCAGATCGTCCGGGTGGTGCGGTTTGCTCCGCTTGGTGACCCCGTGCAAATTCGCATCCGCGGTTTCAACGTCGCCCTCCGTCGCAACGAAGCTCGGCGCATTGTGCTCGATCCGCTGTGAGGGTATGGCCGCCGTATCATCCCCCGCTCCCTCCCTCCCCTCGGCACCTACTCCCGTTCCGCGTCCTGCTGCCGACCGTCGCTACGTCATCGCAGTCGTTGGCAATCCGAACACCGGCAAGACCACTCTTTTCAATGCCCTTACCGGTCTTACTCAGCACACCGGGAATTATCCCGGGGTGACGGTCGAGAGCGCCATTGGCGAATTTACCGCCGACGGCGACCACTTCTTGGCAGTCGATCTCCCAGGCACCTATTCTTTAGCCCCACGTGCGCCGGACGAAATAATTGCGGTCAAGGTGCTGTTGGGACTCGGCGAAGGGGTGCATGCGCCGGACGTGGTCCTGTGTGTGCTCGATGCCACGAATCTCGACCGCAACCTTTACTTGCTCACACAGATCCTGGACATTGGCCGGCCGGTAGTGGTTGCGCTAACGATGACCGACCTCGCGCACAAACAGGATATCGTCATTGATATTCCCCGCCTGGAAAAGCGACTCGGCGTGCCGGTTGTGCCGGTCCAAGCGAACCGGCGCATTGGTCTGCCCGCCCTGCGGCAAGCCCTGCGATACGCTGCACGCAACGCCTACGAACCGGGGCGGCCGGTGCACTTTCCCGCAGTCTTCGACCACGAGGTCGACACTTTGACCCAATCTCTGTGTGACACGAATGGGCATCCCTCTCTCCCGCGTTTTCTCCTCGAACGTCTGCTCATCGACGCGGGCGGGTCAATCGAAGCCGAATTAGCCCAACAACGAGGAGCCGGGATTCGCACGCAGGTGGAGGCCGCACGCGCCCGGCTGGCCGCAGCGGGCGCACCAGTGCCACAAGTCGAAGTAGACAGTCGTTACCAGTGGATCACTCAGGTAGTCGAGACAACCGTCCATCAACCGCTGACGACCAGTCAGACCTGGACCGACCGCATTGACAAGATAGTCACACACAAAGTATGGGGCTTGGCCGTCTTTCTGGTCGCGATGGCCATCATATTCCAATCGATCTTCTCCTGGGCCGTACCGGTGATGGACGGTATTGCTGCGCTCTTCAAAGCCATCGGCACACGAGTCGGGGACTTGCTCCCTGCAGGTCCGCTGCGCAGTCTCGTGGTAGACGGACTCATTGGCGGAGTGGGAGCGGTGGTCGTGTTCGTTCCCCAGATCGCCATTTTGTTCGGTCTGATCGCCATCCTGGAAGATTCGGGTTATATGGCTCGCGCCGCGTTTCTTATGGACCGGGTGATGGCGAGCTTCGGCCTGTCGGGCCGCAGCTTCATCCCTCTGCTCTCCTCGTTCGCTTGCGCTGTGCCGGGCATCATGTCTACCCGCAGCATCGACAACCGCCGCGACCGGATCGCTACCATTTTGATTGCACCGCTCATGAGTTGTAGCGCAAGGCTGCCGGTCTACGTGCTGTTGATCTCAGCGTTCATCCCGGCGCGAACCGTCTGGGGTATCGTTGGTCTACAGGGGCTCACACTATTTGCGCTGTACCTGATTGGTCTCATGATCGCTCCGCCCATCGCGTTTGCCCTGAAACGCACGATCTTACGCGGAGAGCCGGTGCCATTCCTCCTCGAATTGCCACCCTTCAAGGTACCGGCGTGGCGGGTCGTCCTGTTCCGCATCTATGACCGCAGTTGGGCGTTCCTCCGGCGGGCTGGGACCATTATTCTCGCCACCACCGTCTTGGTCTGGGCGCTGTCCTACTATCCCAGCCAGAACCAAGTCGCGCAGGAGTTTCAGGCTCGCCGCGCCACAGCCTCAGTCGAGGAAAGAGAACGTCTCAACAGCGAAGAGGCTGGCGCCCGCCTACGGGAGAGTTTTCTCGGACAGGCGGGCCGAACGATCGAGCCCTTCGTGCGCCCGCTCGGCTGGGACTGGAAGATTGGCATGGCTACTTTGGCCAGTTTCCCAGCGCGCGAAGTCATCATTGCCGCGCTGGGCACTATCTACAATCTGGGGAGCGACCAAGACGAGGGCAGTGTAGAGTTGCGCAGGGCGATGCAAGCCGAACGCTGGCCCGACGGTCGGCCAGTCTACACACCAGCGGTGGCGTTATCGATCATGGTGTTTTTCGCGCTCGTTTGTCAGGGCGGCGCAACCCTGGCGACGATCAAACGCGAGACCGGGTCCTGGGGGTACGCGGCCTTCAGGTTTGGGTACAGGCCCAGCCTGGCGTACCTGGGCGCTCTGGCAGTCTATCAGATAGGTAGCCGGCTCGTGTAATGGCGGAACGCGAAGTGTAAAACAAGGAGTGAACTGTGGATGGCCAGACGCTCATCGTTCTGACAATTGTGGCTATGGCCGCGCTCTACATCGGCCGTAGACTGTGGCCAACTCGCCAGAAGCAAGCAGGTTGCGGGTCATGCCCACAGAATCGCAATCGTGCGGATGATTATGTTTAATGTTTTCCGGTTTCCCCAATGATCGTGCTCCGCTCACCGCGTAAGCGGAGTCTGCTCACCAACATTTTTTCCATCCGTCCACGCTACCCATACCCCCTGATCAGTCAACCGACGCAAGGCGGTTTCCACCGCCGGCTGAGACCAGTCGTTATAGCCAATATGGTGATAGACTACATTCCCTTGGCGGTCGATGATGAAGGTCTCCGGATATCCCGTTACGCCATATTTTTTCCCTACCTCTCCGTGCACATCGAGAAGGACGGGAAAAGTGAAGCCTCCCTCCTGAAGGTAAGGCACGACGGTACTCTGGCCGTCTACATCTTGGCTCACCGCCAGCATGAGGAAATCCGCGCTCTTCAGCCGTCGATAGAGCGCCTCCATCGTCGGCATTTCTTGACGGCAGGGAGGGCACCAGGTAGTCCACACGTTGAGCATCACAACCTTGCCCTTGAGTTGGGAGAGGCGCACCACTTGTCCATTCAGATCGGGCAAGAGAAAATCCGCAGCCGGTTTGCTGGCTGGGGTTGGTACCCGGGTCACCGTCAGCAAGAACACACAGCCGACGACAACCACCCCGAGGACCAGCCACTTCTTCACCGCCGCTTCTCCCGCGCTAGTCTGGGAGCGGACGCGACCACTGCCGGTTGCTCTTCCCGTTTGGCAATGAGCATGACGGCGCCGACCACCACCAGGCAGACGCTAATCAATTGCGCCTCCGAGAGCACTAACACCAAGGGAGGATTGACACGGACAAACTCGAGCAGGAAACGGGCGATGCCCGCCAGGAGCAAATATCCCCAGAATAAGGCTCCGGCTCGATGGGGCGCGTTACGACGGCTCCACAAAATCGTAAAGATCAGCACGTAGGCCAGAGTCTCATAGAGGGGGGTAGGATGAACGCGCACCCCAGGAGGAAAATCCCAACCGACAATTGCTCGTGTATAGGCTACACCCCAGGGCAAGGTAGTCGGCGGTCCCCAGTCGCCATCGCCGGCAAGGTGGCAGCCGATACGACCAATGCCGTGGCCGAGGGCAATCGCCGGCGCCATTGCATCCATGACCTCAAGCCAGGCCAGACCGTGGCGTCGGATACACCAAGTGACTGCCACGATTCCACCGATAAGCCCCCCATACCAAGTGAATCCGGCGCCGGTGAAAATCGAGGACCAGGGGTCGGCAACAAAGGCCTGCCATTGCTCGATAAGAAAAAGCAGTCGCGCACCGACCAAGCCACCGACCGCGGCCGACAGCACGAGCGTGGAAGAAAAATTCGCATCTTTCCCTTGACGCTGGAGTTCCTTGCCCAGCACCCAGCCGCCTGTTAGGAAGCCGAGTGCCATCATTACCCCGTAGCTGTAGATCGAGAGCGGTCCAAAATGGAGAAGCACAGGATACATGTTTGGATCATACCCTAGGAAGCGCAGCGATGCCAAGCGAGTCCTTGTCTCTGGCGCGCGACTGGGCTAACAATCGTCAGGCGGCAAGCAGGAACGGAAATGCGCGCAGTGATTCAGCGGGTCAGCGAAGCCAGCGTTCATGTTAACGGCGAGTGCACGGGCCAGATCAGATTGGGCCTAGCCGTGCTCTTGGGCATCGCGACCAACGACACGCAGAACGACGCGGATTATCTGAGCGAGAAAATCATCGGCCTGCGCATCTTTCCCGATGACGCGGGCAAATTCGCGCGCTCGGTGCAGGAGGTGAACGGCTCAATCCTGGTGGTCTCGCAGTTCACCCTCTATGGTGACTGCCGCAAAGGCCGCCGTCCGTCGTTTACCGCTGCCGCCGGAGTGGACAAAGCTTTGCCTCTATACGAATATTTCGTGGAAACGTTGAGACGGAAGCAGGTGCCCGTGGCGAGTGGTCGTTTTCAAACAACGATGGCCGTGCACTTGGTCAACGATGGGCCGGTGACATTGATTATTGATAGCTCTAGACGAGGTGACTAACGCGTATGGCAAAAGCCGGTTTTTGGGCGATTGAGCCCACCCGCAAGATCAGCTTCGGTAGAGATGGCTGGTGGTACGCTAACGACGAGCGTATCCACAACCGTCGTATTAACACCTTGTTCAGCCAGCACTTACGGAAAACTCCGGCGGGCACGTACGAAATCGCCATCGGCTGGGACAAGGTCGCGGTCGAAATTGACGATGCGCCCTATGTGGTGACGCGCGTGACCGGTGACGCAGAGCAAGGATTAACCCTGCAGCTCAACGACGAGAGCGAAGAGCCTCTCGACCCGACAACCCTCTCCATCGGTCAGGAGAACGTCCTGTACTGCCGGGTCAAAGGTCGGGAACACACCGCCCGCTTTTCACGCCCGGCGTACTATCAACTCACGACGTATGTCCAGGAAGATACTGCAACTGGCGTATTTCTGCTCTGTCTCGGCAACACCACCTATCCGCTTCCGATCCAGAGTCTAGAGTCTAGAGTCGGGCGAAAGAGAAACAGAAAGCTGAGAGCTGACCGCTGACAGCTTTATATGCACATCGTCTTCGTCGAGCCTGAGATTCCCCCCAACACCGGCACGACAGCGCGCCTGTGCGCGGCCACCGATACCAGTTTTCATCTCGTTGGTCCGCTCGGTTTCTCGCTAGAAGATCGCTACCTCAAACGGGCAGGGCTGGATTACTGGCCGCACGTGAACGTGCACTACTACCCCCACTGGGCGGATTTTCTCGTTCGTCGTCCGGCCGGACGACTTCTCGCCTTTTCCGCCAGGGCAACTCGGTCGTATACTCAAGTGCGTTACGCTGCTAACGATTTGTTCGTCTTCGGTAGCGAAACCCGCGGCTTGCCGGACAACATTCGTGCGGCTCTGAGCGATTCTCTTTACACCATTCCCATGCAGGGGACACATGTTCGCAGCCTCAACCTGGCCAACGCTGCAGCCATCGTGCTGTACGAAGCACTCAGACAGTTAGGGAGAACCTAAAGTTTGGCCAGTTTCCGCCCCCTAACTTCCATCCTCTTCTTCTCTCACCATCCCCAGTCGCCGCAACTCATCGCGGACATGGTCTCGGTGGGTTGCCCCCCAGTAAAGGCGGTGGCACTCCGGACAGCGACGAAATTCGTTCTGCGTTTGCCACACGTACTCCGGCAGCCGGTCACGTATCGTGTCTTTGGCAACCTCTTCCAGCGTCCGATTGCATTCAACGCAGCGGGTGAAGAGGGCTCGCAAAGGATCGAGATGAAGAGTATCAACGACTTGTTGGAGTTGCTCGCGGAAACGGTCACTCTGAACAAAAACAAATGGCGGAGCGTCCTTACGACGCCGGAGGCGAGTATCGCGAGTCAGGATGAGCCGTCCTTGCCTTCTGCCCTCATGCATGACTCCTGCGGGAGAAAGCTGGGGCAGGTAGGCTGTATCATACCCCAAAATCCGCAGCCAACGGGCCAGCTTGCCTAACATGCGGTCAGCCAGAAAGCGAGGGGCTGGAACGGCCAAACCGAGAGAGACGGAAGAATCGGCAGTCATGAGTCAGCCACTACAGAAATTGGTATTATCAACCGATTGCACAGTATGGAAAGGTTTTTCTCAGAGCAAGGGTGTGCAATGAAACGTTTCCTTATTCTAGGCATTGTCTGCTTCTGGATCGTTATGGTCGGGTTGCTCATCCGTCGCACCCTGCCACAATCCCACCTCACCCCTCCTTCTGCCGCGCCTACGGGCGCAATCCCTACCCAGGAAGAATGGATGGGAATTTACCAACAGGACCAGAAGGTTGGGTATCTCCAGCGTCGAGTGGCTCCGACAGCTACGGGTTATCAGTGGAAAGAGCAGTGGCAGATGAAGCTCCTCGTGCTCAAAACGCCTCAGACCATCCACACCGAAATCCATGCGGACACAGACCAACACTATGCCCTGACCCACTTCTCCTTTCGTCTGCTCACTGCCGGTGCCGTCTTTCAGGTGACCGGCGAAGTGGCCGACCGGGAACTGCGCGGGCAAATCACCACCGGCGGAGAGACCTCCCCTTTCTCTTTCCCTCTGCAGGAGGCGCTCTACCTGCCCGATACGGTGCAGATGGCTCTGCGCAATACCACTTTGCAGCCAGGAGAAGAACGACAGTTTAGCATCTTTAACCCGCTCTCGATGCGGCCCGACACGATCGGCGTCACCGCCGTCGGCCCGGAGACACTGTCGCTGCAAGGGAAAACACAGACAGTGACGAAAATCGCCGAACACTTCAACGGCACCACAGTCCATGCCTGGCTCGATCAGGAAGGCAAGGTCGTCAAAGAAGAAGCGACGATGGGGCTGGTACTGTTACGTGAGAGCCGCGAAGACGCCCTGAGCAGCGGCTGGCGAGACACTGCCCCGGTCGATCTGGTGACTTGGGCCGCCATCCCGGTCAAGGGCGTGTTGCCGAATCCGCGGACGCTCACGCACTTGCAACTCAAGCTGTCAGGATCAATAGATTCCGCCCTTTTTTCTTTCCCCCCGCGCCAACAGCGGCAGGACAGCACCCTCACTGTAGCGAGTGAAAACATAGCGACGCTGGCTACCTACACATTGCCGCAGACGAATCCCGAGTTCGCTTCTGATCTGGCGCCGACGCCATTTTTACAGAGCACCCACCCTCGCCTAGTCGCCCAAGCCCAGCAGATTCTTGGCAGCGAACACGACGCCGAGAAAGCGGCGCGCCGGCTCCTCGACTGGACGTACACGACCCTCGACAAAGTCCCGACGGTCGGTATGCCCACCGCTTTGGAAGCTCTGGAAAGCAAAAGAGGAGACTGTAACGAACATGCAGTGTTGTTCACTGCCCTGGCCCGTGCGGTTGGACTCCCTGCACGAGTGGCTGCGGGTGTGGTGTATCTCGACGGCGCGTTTTACTATCACGCCTGGTCCGAGGTATGGCTAGGGCAGTGGGTGGCGGTAGACCCCGTCTTCCATCAGTTTCCTGCCGACGCGACCCACGTCAAATTCGTCGCGGGCGGACCTGAAGAGCACTTAGCTCTGCTGAAGATTATCGGCAAAGTAGGGATAGAGATCATAGAAGACAAGGACTAAGGAAAATGAGATTGAACTATTGAATCATTGAAAGATTGAACCATCGAAACAATGGACAAATGACTCAATGAACAAATGACTCAATCAGCAGGGAAATGCATGATCCAACTCGAACATCTGACCAAACGATTTGGCTCATTCACCGCTGTGAATGACCTGTGTCTGAACATCGCCGAAGGCGAGATCTTCGGCTTCCTCGGTCCGAACGGCGCCGGGAAAACGACCACCATCCGTATGATGATGGGCTTGCTCAGGCCCACGGCTGGACGGGTGGTGTTAGGTGGGCATGACCTCGCAGCGGATCCACTCGCAGCCAAGGCCATCTCCGCGTTCGTCCCAGATCGGCCCTTTGTGTACGAGAAGATTTCGGGCCGCGAGTTCCTCGACTTCGTTGGCGGGCTGTACCAGATTCCCGCCGCAACGCGCCAGACGCGTGTGGACGAATCGCTTGATCTGTTCTCCTTGTCGGACTGGGGCGACGAACTAGTCGAGAACTTCTCCCATGGCATGAAGCAGCGCCTGGTGGTAGCCGCCGTGTTGCTCCATGATCCGCAAATCCTGGTCATCGATGAGCCGATGGTCGGTATGGACCCGATCGGTGCCCGCATGTTCAAAGCGCTGTTGCGCTCGCTCTCGCTCAAGGGCAAGACGGTTTTCATGTCCACCCACAGCCTGGAGGTGGCAGAGGAGCTGTGCGACCGTATCGGCATCATCCTTGGCGGCCAATTGATCGCCTTGGGCACGCTCGATGAGTTGCAGCAGCATGCGAACGAAGGCAGACTCGAGGACATTTTCCTCAAACTCACTGCCGCGCCGGATATGCTGGAAGTGATCGACGCCTTGCGAGCGTGATATGAAACAGCTGTCAGTTCTCAGAGATCAGTTATCAGCAGGACAGAGGAGGCAGTTGCCAGACCCTACGCCAAGTTTTCGTTTGTCTCCGCTGGAAACCGGCAACTGGCTACTGCTTCTCATCCCCCGTTTCCTCGCCGTGCGCAATGGACTCCGTCGTATGGGTCGCGGTGGACAAGCCCGTAGCCTGCTGCTGGCTACACTGATTGTGCTCTTTTGGTGCGGGATCTTTTGGTTCTTCTACCGTACTCTCGATTATTTTCGCACCATCCCCGACCTCGGACCGGCCCTGAGCCAGAAGCTGCTGAGCATGATGTTCCTCACCTTTTTTGCCATCTTGCTGTTCAGCAATGTGATCACCAGTCTCTCCACTTTTTTTCTCTCACGTGATCTCCTGCTGCTGGTTCCCGCTCCGGTGGCGCCTTCCCGCCTGTTCGCCGCCAAGTTCATCGAGACCCTAGTCGATTCGTCGTGGATGGTGCTGCTGTTCAGCGGACCGGCTTTTCTGGCCTACGGCGTTGTCCAGAGCGGCGGGCTGACGTACTATTTGATGGTTCTCCTGACGTTCGTTCCTTTTCTCATCATCCCCGCAGCTTTGGGGGTGATCGCTACGCTGATCCTGGCATATGCTTTACCGGCGCAGCGGGGCAAAGATCTGCTGCTAGTGTTTTCCACTCTCTTTCTTAGTCTTCTCTATCTGCTCTTCCGCCTCCTCCAACCCGAAAAGCTGGTCAACCCAGAGGCCTTCTCCGATTTCCTCGCCTTTGTCGCAGCGATGCAGACTCCGTCCTCACCCTTCCTGCCAAGCACCTGGGCAACTGAAGTCATACTGCCCTTCCTCGGACTCAAGGACGGGGATGCTCTGTTCTATTATTTTCTTCTTTTGAGCACAGCACTATTCTTGCTGGTCGCAGGTTCGTTCCTGGCAACTAACCTATACCCCCTCGGCTGGTCGAAAGCTCAGGAGGGGCAGCGACGACGCGGACTGCGCCGCTGGTGGGACATGGCGGTCCAAGGCATGGCTGGGCTATTTCCCTCCCCTCTGCGAGTGATTGTGGTAAAGGACTTGAAGACTTTCTTTCGCGATACCGGTCAGTGGTCCCAGCTCTTTATGCTACTGGCGCTGATTGTGGTTTATGTCTATAACTTCAGCGTTTTACCGATCGGCGGAAGCGCCCTGAGAACGTTCTATCTGCAAAATATCGTGTCGTTCTTCAATTTGGCGTTGGCCGGGTTTGTCATCGCCGCCATCGCCGTGCGCTTCGTCTTTCCCGCGATCAGCCTGGAAGGCAAAACCTTCTGGGTGCTCAAGAGCGCGCCCGTGCCGCTGCGTCACCTGTGGTGGAGCAAGTTCTGGGTAGGGTTGCTGCCGCTGCTCGTTCTTGGCGAGTTGCTCGTCAGCGTCACCAACTATTTTCTCAGCGTCTCGACGTTCATGATGGTCCTCTCGGCCATCACCCTGTTTTTCCTCACGTTCGGCATTGTCGCCTTGGGTATGGCCATCGGGATCGCCTACCCCAATTTCACCGCCGAACATAGCGCCAAAATCGCCGCCAGCTTTGGCGGCGTACTATACATGATCCTGTGCGT
>JACXTT010008638.1_pt1 | contig 14088 bp, 4 predicted proteins | sample 9270951 | NCBI WGS metagenome assembly JACXTT01 (sample SAMN15532306, study PRJNA645909) | rock metagenome | isolation source: weathered quartz diorite | place: Puerto Rico | collected 2017-06-21 | reverse complement strand
AGCCGCTGGAACACGATGTACAGCGGCGTGAGCGGCGTGCGCAGCTCGTGCGAGGCGATCGACAGGAACTCGTCGCGCGCGCTGACCGCGTCCTGCGCCGCCCGGTACAGCCGCGCGTGCTCGATGGCGAACGCCGCCCGCTGCGCGAGATCGCTCGCCGCGGCGGCGTCGGCGTCGGAGAAGCCGCGCGACGGCCGCTTCGACACGAACGCGAACGCGCCGAGCACCCGCTCGCGCGCGCACATCGGCACGATCAGCACCGAGCTGAAGCGCTCGTCGTCGCGATCGTGGCGGAGCTCGCTCGCGCCGCTCGCCAGCACCTTGCCGATGCCGCGCTCGGGCTCGTCCGTCCGCCCGAACGCCGCCCGCACCGCCGCGGGCTCGCACGCGCGGCACGACAGCGCCAGCTCGGTCGGGCCCTCGTCGCCGCACAGGTACACCGCGCAGCCGTCGGCGAAGGCGTCGACCGCCAGCCGCGCCACGTCGGTGAGCGTCCGGTCGGTCTCCAGCGACGCGAGCAGGCACGCGCTCGCCGCCGCGAGGAAGCGCTGGCGCAGCTCGTCGAGCTTGCGCTCGCTCACGTCCTCGACCACGGCGACGAACTGCTTGGGCCGCCCGCGCCCGTCGCGGAGCAGCGACAGCGTGAGCCGCACCCACACCGAGGTGCCGTCCTTGTGGAGGAAGCGCTTCTCCAGCTCGGCGCTCGGCGCGCTGCCGTTGAGCATCGAGTGCATCGCCGCCACCATCGCCGCGCCGTCCTCGGGATGGCTGAGATCCTGCGCGCGCCGCGCCAGCATCTCCTCCTCGCCGAAGCCGACGATGTCGCGGAAGCGCTCGTTGACGCGCAGCCAGCGGCCGTCCGGCGCCGCGTGGCCGATGCCGACCGCCGCCTCGTCGAAGGTCGCCTGGTACAGCGCCTCGCTCTCGCGCAGCGCGCGCTCGTTGCGCAGGCGGTCGGCGCGGCGCAGGCGCTCCTCCTGCTCGTGGATGCGCCGCGCCTTGCGGAACAGGTCGACGAACACCGCCACCTTCGCCTTCACGATCGCCGGGTTCACCGGCTTGATGAGGTAGTCGACCGCGCCCACCGAGTAGCCCTGCGACACGAATTCGTTGTCCGCGCCGGTGGCGGTCAGGAACACGATCGGCAGCTCGCGGGTGGTCGGCCGCTGGCGGATGAGCCGGGCCGTCTCGAACCCGTCCATCCCCGGCATCACCACGTCGAGCAGCACCACCGCGAACTCGCGCTTGAGGATGTGCTTGAGCGCGTCGGCGCCGGACTCCGCTGTGACGATGCGGTAGTCCGGGCTCGACAGCGTCTGCTCCAGCGCGAGCAGGTTCTCGCGATGGTCGTCGACGACCAGGATGTCGACGGGCTGGGTCATGGTCCTCTCCGGTGCGCGCCTCAGCTGCCGTGCAGCGATTGCTTCATGGTGAAGATGAGCCGGTTGGTGTCGACCGGCTTGGGCACGAAGCCGGAGCAGCCGGCCTCGAAGCACTTGTCGCGGTCGCCGGGCATCGCCTTGGCGGTCAGGGCGATGATCGGCAGCTCGCGGTAGCTCGGCATGGCGCGGATCTGCCGCGTCGCCTCGTAACCGTCGATCCCCGGCAGCATGATGTCCATCAGCACGAGGTCGATGTCGGGGTGGTCCGCCAGCGCCGCGAGCCCTTCGGTGGCGTTGTTGGCGGTGACCACCTGGACGCCGCAGCGCTCGAGCAGGCTGGTCACGGCGAACAGGTTGCGCCCGTCGTCGTCGACCAAGAGCACCTTGCGGCCGGCGAGGCCCTCGATGCTCTGCTCGGGGATGAACGGCTCGGGGAGCGCCGGCGCGACCATCTCGCTGTCGTCGCGGAGGATCTCCACGTCGCTCGGCGTCACCGGCAGATACAGCGTGAAGGTCGAGCCCGAGCCGGGCGCGCTGTGCACGGTGATCTCGCCGCCGAGCAGGTGAGCGAGCTCGCGGCTGATGGTGAGGCCGAGGCCGGTGCCGCCGTACATGCGGCTGGTCGAGGCGTCGGCCTGCTGGAACGCCTCGAAGATGAGCTGCTGCTTGTCCTCGGCGATGCCGATGCCGGTGTCGCGCACCACGAACGCCACCACCTCGGAGGGGTTGGCCAGCGAGCCGCTCGCCACCCCGGCGCGCGGCCGCTCGATGCTGAGCTCGACCCGCCCGCGCTCGGTGAATTTGAACGCGTTCGAAAGCAGGTTCTTGAGGATCTGCTGCAGCCGCTGCACGTCGGTGGTCATGCGGATGGGCGCGTCGGGCGCCAGCGCGACCACGAACTGCACGCTCTTCTGCTCGGCCACCTGGCGGAAGGTGCCCTCGACGTAGTCGCGCACCTCGGTGAGCGCCACGCGCTGGGTCTCGATCTGCAGCTTGCCGGCCTCGATCTTCGACAGGTCGAGGATCTGGCTGATGAGCGCGAGCAGGTCGTTGCCGGCCGAGTGGATCGTCTTGGCGTAGTCGACCTGCTTGACCGTGAGCGTGTGCTCCTCGTTGTCGCTGAGGAGCTTCGCCAGGATGAGCAGGCTGTTGAGCGGCGTGCGGAGCTCGTGCGACATGTTGGCGAGGAACTCCGACTTGTATTTCGACACCAGCGCGAGCTGGCGCGCCTTCTCCTCCAACGAGGCGCTCGCCTGGGCGATCTCGCGGTTCTTCACCTCGAGCAGCGAGGCCTTCTCCTCCAGCTCGTTGGTGCGCTTCTCCAGCTCGACGTTCGAGCCCTTCAGCTCCTCGAGCAGCTCCTCGGTGCGCATCGACGCGGTGATCATGTTGAACACCACGCCGATCGACAGCGTCACCTGCTCGAGGAAGGTGATGTGGATGGCGCTGAACCGCTGGAACGAGGCGAGCTCGATGACGCCCTTGATCTGCCCCTCGAACAGCACCGGCAAGACCAGGATGTTGCGCGGCGGCGACTCGCCCACGCTCGAGTTGATGCGCACGTAGTTGTCGGGGACGTCCTCGACCAGGATGGTCTTCTTCTCCAGCGCGCACTGGCCCACCAGGCCCTCGCCGAAGCCGAAGCGGTTGTTGAGCTTCTTGCGCGTCCGCAGCGCGTAGCTCGACAAGAGCTTCAGCACCGGCCGCTCGCCGGACTTCTCCGTGGCGGTGACGTAGAAGGTGCCGTGCTGCGCGCTCACCAGCGGCGTCAGCTCGCTCATGATGAGCTGCGCCAGCGACTCGAGCGAGCGCTGGCCCTGCATCATCTGCGAGAACTTGGCGAGGTTCGTCTTGAGCCAGTCCTGCTCCTTGTTGGTGTGCGTCGTGTCGCGCAGGTTGGCGATCATCTGGTTGATCGTGTCCTTGAGCGACAAGACTTCGCCCTCGGCGCCGACGTCGATCGTGCGGGTGAGGTCGCCCTTGATGACGGCGCCGGCGACCTCGGAGATGGCGCGCACCTGGGTGGTGAGGTTGCCCGCCAGCTGGTTGACGTTGTCGGTCAAGTCGCGCCAGGTGCCGACCGCGTCGGGCACCTTCGCCTGGCCGCCGAGCTGGCCCTCGATGCCGACCTCGCGCGCCACGGTGGTGACCTGCTCGGCGAAGGTGCGGAGCGTGTCGGTCATGTTGTTGATGGTGTCGGCGAGGGCGGCGATCTCGCCCTTCGCTTCGACCACGAACTTCTTGGTGAGGTCGCCGTTGGCGACGCTGGTCACGACCTTGATGATGCCGCGCACCTGATCGGTGAGGTTCGACGCCATCTGGTTGACGTTGTCGGTGAGGTCCTTCCAGGTGCCGGCGACGCCGGGCACCTGCGCCTGGCCGCCGAGGCGCCCCTCGGTGCCGACCTCGCGCGCCACGCGAGTGACCTCCGCGGCGAAGGTGCGGAGCTTCTCGACCGTCGAGTTGATGGTGTTCTTCAGCTCGAGGATCTCGCCGCGCGCGTCGACGGTGATCTGCTGCGACAGGTCGCCGTTGGCGATCGCCGTGGTGACCTTGGCGATGTTGCGCACCTGCGAGGTGAGGTTGCTGGCGAGCATGTTGACGTTGTCGGTGAGGTCGCGCCAGGTGCCGGCGGCGCCGGGGACGCGCGCCTGGCCGCCGAGCTGGCCCTCGATGCCGACCTCGCGCGCCACGGTGGTCACCTGATCGGAGAAGACGCGCAGCGTCGCGGTCATGTTGTTGATGGTGTCGGCGAGCGCGGCGATCTCGCCCTTCGCCTCGACCACCAGCTTCTGCGACAGGTCGCCCTCGGCCACCGCGGTCACGACCTTGACGATGCCGCGCACCTGGTTCGTGAGGTTCGAGGCCATCTGGTTGACGTTGTCGGTGAGGTCCTGCCAGGTGCCGGCGACGCCCGGGACCTTCGCCTGGCCGCCGAGCTTGCCCTCGGTGCCCACCTCGCGCGCCACGCGCGTCACCTCGCGCGCGAAGGTGCGCAGCTGCTCGACCATCGCGTTGATGGTGTTCTTCAGCTCGAGGATCTCGCCGCGCGCGTCGACGGTGATCTTCTGCGACAGGTCGCCGGTCGCGACCGCGGTGGTGACCGCCGCGATGTTGCGCACCTGGTTGGTGAGGTTGCCGGCGAGCATGTTGACGTTGTCGGTGAGGTCGCGCCAGGTGCCCGCGGCGCCCGGCACCTTGGCCTGGCCGCCGAGCTTGCCCTCGGTGCCGACCTCGCGCGCCACGGTGGTGACCTGCTCGGCGAAGGTGCGGAGCGTGTCGGTCATCGCGTTCATCGTGTCGGCCAGCGCGGCGATCTCGCCCTTCGCCTCGATGACGAACTTCTGCGACAGGTCGCCGTTGGCGACCGCGGTGACGACCTTCACGATGCCGCGCACCTGGTTCGTCAGGTTCGAGGCCATGAAGTTCACGTTGTCGGTGAGATCCTTCCAGGTGCCGGCGACGCCGGGCACCTGCGCCTGGCCGCCGAGCTTGCCCTCGGTGCCGACCTCGCGCGCCACGCGCGTGACCTCGGCGGCGAAGGTGCGCAGCTGATCGACCATCGAGTTGATGGTGTTCTTGAGCTCGCTGATCTCGCCCTTCGCGTCGACGGTGATCTTCTTCGACAGGTCGCCGTCGGCCACCGCCGTGGTGACGAGCGCGATGTTGCGCACCTGCGAGGTGAGGTTGCCGGCGAGGAGGTTCACGTTGTCGGTGAGATCCTTCCAGGTGCCGCTCACGCCCTTGATCTCGGCCTGCGCGCCGAGCTTTCCTTCGACGCCGACCTCTTTCGCCACGCGCGTGACCTCGGCGGCGAAGGTGCGCAGCTGATCGACCATCGAGTTGAGCGTGTTCTTCAGCTCGAGCACCTCGCCGCGCACGTCGACGGTGATCTTCTGCGACAGGTCACCGTTTGCTACCGCGGTAGTAACGAAGGCGATGTTGCGCACCTGGTTCGTCAGGTTGCCGGCGAGCATGTTCACGTTGTCGGTGAGGTCGCGCCAGGTGCCGCTGACGCCCGGCACGCGCGCCTGGCCGCCGAGCTTGCCCTCGATGCCGACCTCGCGCGCCACGGTGATGACCTGCTCGGCGAAGATGCGGAGCGTGTCGGTCATCGCGTTCATGGTGTCGGCGAGCGCGGAGATCTCGCCCTTCGCCTCGACCACGAACTTCTGCGACAGGTCGCCGTTGGCGACGGCGGTGACGACCTTGACGATGCCGCGCACCTGGTTGGTGAGGTTCGACGCCATCACGTTCACCGAGTCGGTGAGATCCTTCCAGGTGCCGCTCACGCCCTTCACCTCGGCCTGGCCGCCGAGCTTGCCCTCGGTGCCTACTTCTTTCGCCACGCGGGTCACCTCGGCGGCGAACGCGCGCAGGCGCTCGACCATCGCGTTGATGGTGTCCTTCAGCTCGAGCACCTCGCCTTTGACGTCGACGGTGATCTTCTGCGACAGGTCGCCGTTTGCTACCGCGGTAGTAACCTGCGCGATGTTGCGGACCTGGTTGGTGAGGTTCGACGCCATCAGGTTCACCGAGTCGGTGAGATCCTTCCAGGTGCCGCTCACGCCCTTCACGTCGGCCTGGCCGCCGAGCTTGCCCTCGGTGCCTACTTCTTTCGCGACGCGCGTCACCTCGGCGGCGAAGGTGCGCAGCTGCTCCACCATGGTGTTGATGGTGATCTTCAGCTCGAGCACCTCGCCTTTGACGTCGACGGTGATCTTCTGCGACAGGTCGCCGTTTGCTACCGCGGTAGTAACCTGCGCGATGTTGCGGACCTGGTTCGTCAGGTTCGACGCCAGGAGGTTCACGTTGTCGGTGAGGTCCTTCCAGGTGCCGGCGACGCCCGGGACCTTCGCCTGGCCGCCGAGCTTGCCCTCGATGCCGACCTCGCGCGACACGGTGATGACCTGCTCGGCGAAGATGCGGAGCGTGTCGGTCATGCCGTTGATGGTGTCGGCGAGCGCGGCGATCTCGCCTTTCGCCGCGACCGAGAACTTCTGCGACAGATCGCCGCCGGCGACGGCGGTCACGACCTTGATGATGCCGCGCACCTGCGAGGTCAGGTTCGACGCCATCATGTTCACGTTGTCGGTGAGGTCCTTCCAGGTGCCGCTGACGCCCTTCACCTCGGCTTGGCCGCCGAGCTTGCCCTCGGTGCCGACCTCTTTCGCGACGCGCGTCACCTCGGCGGCGAACGCGCGCAGCTGATCCACCATGGTGTTGACGGTGTTCTTCAGCTCGAGGATCTCGCCGCGCGCGTCGACGGTGATCTTCTGCGACAGGTCGCCGTTCGCCACCGCGGTGGTGACGAGCGCGATGTTGCGCACCTGCGTGGTGAGGTTGCCGGCGAGGAGGTTCACGTTGTCGGTGAGGTCCTTCCAGGTGCCGCTGACGCCCTTCACCTCGGCCTGGCCGCCGAGCTTGCCCTCGGTGCCTACCTCGCGCGCCACGCGCGTCACCTCGCTGGAGACGAGCTGGAGGCGGTCGACGAGCTGGTTCACCGCGTTGGCGATGCGGAGCGCGTCGCCCTGCAGCGGCCGGCCTTCGAACTCGAGCGACATCTTGTGGGCGAGGTCGCCCTCGGAGACGTCGTTGATGATCCGCGCGACCTCCTGCGCCCGCCAGGTGACCTCGCCGACCATGCTGTTGAGCGCGTCGAGACAGTTGGCCCACGAGCCGGCCGCGCCCGGCACCGCGGCGCGCTGCACCTGCGTGCCCTCGCGCCCGACCACCGAGCTGACGCGCTCGACCTCGCGCACCATCGCGCCGGTCTTCTCGACCAGACCGTTGAACGCCCAGGCGACCGAGCCGACGACGTCGTCGACGCCGTCGTGCGGCATGCGCACCGACAGATCGCCGTCGCGCGCCGACTGCAGGACGGTGAGCAGCTCGAAGAGCTGGCGCTCGAGGTGGAGCGTGTAATTGTCGGGGTCTTCGGGGCGGCGCGGCGAGCGGCGGCGCGACGGAGTCGCGGGCTCGTCGCCGTTCTTCGAAGGCGGCGCCGCGCGTGCGCGGGACTTACGTGGCTGCTGCTCTTTACCGTTCTTGCTGGGGGTGCTCTGCACGGAGGGCTCCTGCCTTGACCTGAATCATCGGCCGTGGGGCGCACGACCGGGGGAGCGAGGAGCGGTGCAAAAACCGCGCACACGGCTTGTCTCAGAAAGGTGACGTGAAAACCCGGCAAACGGCCTACATGTCCGTGGCAGATTGCCCCACCGCCCGCGCGCGGTGGCAGAAACGCCACACCTCCGCGAAAGCCTGCCCCCGGCGAAAGCGGGGGTGGGAATCCAGAAGTCGCATGGATTTCAGTCGACCTTGACGCCTTTGCCGCTGCCCTCCACCACGCGGTAGCGGCCGCGTGCGGCGATGCCGGTGATGGTCTCGGTCGCGCCGCCGAGCCAGCGGATTTCCAGCTTGTCGACCGGGGCGTCGCCGAGGCCGAAGTGGAGCCAGTGGGTCTGCTGGGCGTTGCCGTGGCCGCCGCCGTCGCGCACGTCGCGGAGCTGCTTCTTGCCGCCGGCGCTGAGGATCGCGCGCGCGCCGACGGCGTCGCGGTTCGACTTGCTGCCCGTGAGCTCGAGCTCGAGCCAGCCGTTCTTCTGGCCCATGCGGTTCTTGAACAGGTGCACGTACGGCGCGCCGCCGCGGTCGGCGATGAGCAGGTCGACGGCGCCGTCCTGATCGACGTCGCTGATGGTGAGGCTCACGGCGTCGCGCACGGCGATGTTGCTCTGGTAGGTGATGTCGGTGAAGTGGTCGCCGTCGTTGCGGTACAAGCGCGAGAAATGGGCCTCGTACAGCGAGGCGATCGCCACGTCGAGGTCGCCGTCGTTGTCGAAGTCGGCGAAGGCTACGTTCGCGTCGCCCTCGTCGTAGACCATCCCCATCGCCTCGAGCTTGCTCTTGTCGAAGACGAAGTCCGGCGCGCCCTTGTTGTAGAGGAGCTGGCTCGGATCGCTCCACGGCGCGAAGCGCGGGTGGGCCAGGTTGCACAGGTAGAAGTCCACGTCGCCGTCGCCGTCGAGGTCGCCGTAGTCGGCGCCGAAGGTGTGGCCGCCGAGGTACGGGACGGTCACCGGCGGCTTGACGTCGTCGAAGGCCACGCCGGTCTTCTCGCCCACGTCGACGAACTTCGCCTTGCCGTCGTTCTGCCACAGCTGGTTCGGCGACAGGTGGTAGTTGGTGACGAGGATGTCCTGATCGCCGTCGTTGTCGTAGTCGTTCCACAGCACGCAGAACGCCGCCCACGCGGTCGGCAGCTTCAGGCCCGCGGCGACGAACGAGTCGTTGAAGGTGCCGTCGCCCTTGCCGCCGAAGAAGTCGTCCTGCACCGCGAGGTCGTTCGGGTACACCTTCAGCCAGTTGCCCCAGTAGAGGTCGAGCTTGCCGTCGCCGTCGGCGTCGCCGAACGCGCCCGAGGTCGCCGGGCTGATCACCTCGACGCCGCTCGACTTCACCGCGGTGAAGTTGCCCTTGCCGTCGTTGAGCAGCACGCGCTGCACGAAGGTCTCGTCGACCTTGCCGTTGCAGTCGTTGTCGAGCGAGTCGAGCTTCTCGGGGTTGCCAGGGAAGCTCGCGGGCTCGGTGTCGTCGCAGTCGCCCTTGGCGATGGAGAAGCCGTCCTTGTCCTTGTCGCTGGTGTCGCTGCCGTCGTCGGCCTTGCCGTCGCAGTCGTCGTCCTTGCCGTTGCCGGCGATCTCCATCGCGCCGGGGTGGACGTTCTCGCCCTTCGGCGGGTCCTTGTCGCTCGCCTTCGGCGCGTTGTTGCAGTCGCCCTGATCGATGACGTCGTAGCCGTCCGAGTCGGCGTCGACCTGCACCCAGGTGGCGGCGAAGGCGTCGCGATCGCCGTCGTTGTCGACGTCGCCGAAGATCAACATGGTGGCCGAGGGCGCAGCGGAAAAGCGCGATTCGAGCGGTTTTTCGAAGTTGCCCTTGCCGTCGCCGCGGTAGCCGAGCGCGCCGGTCCCCGCGCGGTAGAGCACCAGATCGTCGTGGCCGTCGGCGTCGAAGTCGGCGACCGCAAGGTACGACGAGCCCTCGTCGGAGAACGGCTGCGGGCTCTCGGCGAACCAGCGATCGGCGTCGGCCATCTGGCAGAAGGTCGAGCCGACGAGCTCGACGCGGTAGTTGAGGCTCGGGACGTCGGCGGTGCCGCCGATGCCGCCGCCGTCCTTGGTCTTGGGCATGAACACGCCCGCGCGCGAGTAGTCGCGCTCGGGGACGCGCTGGGCCGTCGCCACGCCTTCCAGCGCGAGCCGCGGATCGGCGGCGAGGTGCTCGTACGACAGCAGGTAGTGCTGCGACGGCTGCAGGTAGATCGGCGTCTGCGACACGTCGATCTCGAGCCAGTTCGCGGGGTCCACCGAGCCGTCCGGTTTGCTCGCGGCCACGTCGATCTCGACCGGCGGCATCAGGTCCTTGGAGGTGTCGCTGATGTTCGGCCACGGGGACGGGAAGGTGCGGCCGAAGGTGGTGGTGAGCCGCAGGCGCGCCTTGCCCGGTTTTCCGGCGAACGCGACGCGCACCTTCTCCAGGCGGAAGGGATGCTCGGGGATGAACTTCTGCCCCTCGAGGACGCTCGCGCTCGTCTGCGACAGCGCGCCGACGTAGTCGCCGTAGAGCTTGCCGAGCGTCGCCGGCGCGAGCGAGGCCTGCCAATCCTTGCCCGCGCAGTACGACTCGAAGCCCGCCGGCGGAGGCTGCTTCGCGCTGCCCCCCACCCCGCTGCCGCCGCCGCCCGCGCCACCGCTCCCGGCCGCGGTCGCGTCCGGAGCCTCGACGTCATTGCCCGAACAAGCCGCCGCCAACGCGCCGCCCGCGAAAAGCGCGACCAACCACCGAGGGAAGCTCATGGCCTCCGAGGCTAAATCAACGAGCATGATTCGCGAATAGGTAAGGCGACGCTTCCAACCGCCGTCACCGCTCGCGTCCCCGCTTCACCCAAGAGGGGCTGGCGCAGCCCCTCCCCCGCCGACTGCGTCGTCGGGGCCCCCCTCCCACCATCGTGCACCGGGCACGGCGGCCCGGCGCACGGCTGCGCGCGGGGCCCCAACCCGCTTGCTTCCCTCACGGGGGTCCGAGAATCGTGCTCCGTGACGTAACGCCTCGCGGCATCAGGGGCAGCCCGTCGTCGGCTCGAGCGCGGGGTAGGCCATCCAGCCGAAGCGTTTGTCGCCGGTGGCGCTCACCACGTAGCCGTAGACGAACTTGAGGGTGCCGTCTTGCTTGCGGTAGCGGCCCTGCGCGTCCTTCACCCACAACGGGATGTCGATCGACGGGCGGCCGCTGCTGGTGGGGACGACGACGCGCTGGAACTTCGCGCCCGCGGGGAAGTGATCGATGGCCACGCCGCCGAGGGCGTGCCCGGGCACGTTGAAGGCCAGGTTCGCCGAGCGTTTGCCGTTCTTGCGCACCAGCGGGAGGTAGTCGCCGGCGCGCTCGTGCTCGGCGGTGGTGTCGTAGTTCACCTTCTTCAGCTCGAGCTCCGGGTCGTGGGCGTCGCGGATGCGGTAACAGGCCATCTGGCCCTGATGGGGATCGTGGGCGTGAACGCTGCCGACTTTGTTCTCGAACGAGCTCTTTCCCTGGATGGCGTCGATCGGGAACCAGCCGGCGCTGCCGTTCGAGGTCGACAGCGCGAAGGCGTGGTGCTTGCCCGCGAGGTTGCGCACCTGTCCGTAGTTGAAGGTGAGCCGCGTCGAGCTCGAGGTGGCGAGCACCGTACCGTTGCCGTCGCGGATCGCCGCGCCGGTCGCCACGCCCCAGCTGTCGTCGTTGGGATCCGCCGTGGTCACCCGCGCGCCGCCCGCCGCGCGGAGCTTGCAGTTGTACGGGCTGAAGATGCACGCGCTGCCGTTCACGCCCGCGCTGAGCGCCTCGTCGGTGCTCGCGGGATCCTCCGCGCCGTCGCCGACCTGACCGATGCAGCCGACGAGCGCCAGCGCGGCCGACGCGGTCCAACCTCTCATCGCCGTCTCTCCTCCAAACGATCCGCTTTCGCACGAAGCGTGCCGCGCGAACCGCGCAGCCGCGGCGGAATTTCACCGCCCCGGCGGCGGAAATCGAGCCCGGCGCGATCCACTTGGATCGCTCGCGCACCTTGCCGCGTCGTAGGTCATTCCCGCGAAAGCGGGAATCCGGGAGCTGCGCTCGAACCGCTGGATCCCCGCTTTCGCGGGGATGACGTTGCTTTCGCGGGGATGACGTTGCTTTCGCGCGGATGACGGGGTTCGTCAGGATTTGCGCTTGAAGGTGCCGTAGAGGCTGGTTTTCAGCTGCTGGGCGCGTTCGCGTTGCTCGCTGACTTTTTCGGCGGCGCGGCGGGCGGCGTCGCGTTCGGCGGCCTCCTGCTCGGCGCGGAATTTTTCGGCTTCCTGGCGGCGGCGGTCTTCTGCTTCGGCGCGGGCGCGCTCGGCGGCGTCGCGGTTGGCGCGCGCCTCGGCCTCGCGCGCGGCGGTCTCCTCGAGCTTGCGCTGCTCCGCCTCCATCTGGCGCTCCTCTTCTTCGCGCGCCTTGGCCGCGGCGACGGCCTCGCGCGCGGCGGCGGTGTGCTTCTGCCACGGCGCGCCGGGGATGTCGCGCGGCGGCCACTCGCACGCGTCGTGCTGCTGCGCCGCGGCGATGGCGAACGGCGCGATGGGCATCGCGGCCACCTCGTCGGGGCTCACCACGATCGTCTGGTCGCTCACCGGCACCGCGCGCGGCAGCTCGACCCGCGCCGTCGGCTCCATCTCGATCAGCTCCTCGGGCTCGGGCCACAGCGCCGGCTCGGCCTCCGACTCGAGCGCGAGCGCGATCGTCAGCTGGTTGAGCGCGCGCGGATCGAACAGCGGGAAGCTCCCGCGCCACACCAGCGAGCAGGTCCGCGCCTCGGCGTCGATGCGCACGGTGTCGATGATGAGCGGCAGCATGTCGGGCACGCCGGCGTTGCGCCCGCCGTACACCTTGCCGAGCGCCTGCACGAGCGGCAGGCGCGTGAGCATGTTCGGCCGGTCGGCGAACATCCCCTCGAGGCCGATCCACTCGCCGCCGCGCAGCGCCGACACGCGTTGATCGGCCGGCGCCGAGTGGTAGTAGCGCCAGTCGAAGTCGGCGGGGATCTCGACGATGCGCTGGCTGAGCGCGCTCTTGTCGGTCTCGCCGAGCAGGCGCTTGCGCGCGGGGAAGCTCTGCGGGATCGGCGCGAACGACGCCGTCAGCGCCGGCTGCCGCGGATCGATCACGTTCGGCGCCTTGTCGGACATCGCCCCGTAGCCGGTGCCGAGCGGGTTGTCGGCGAAGCCGATCCCGCCGTAGGCGTGCTCGTAGTTGAGCTGGACGCGATCGAACGGCCGCAGCGCGCCGCTCGCGTCGCGATCGCCGTACACGTACAGCACCTTGTCGAGCAGCGTCCCGGCGTGCGTCCCGACGGTGAGCCGCACCATCGCCTGGGTCGCGCCCGGCGCCGGCGGGTAGGCGCAGCCGGTCAAGGTCACGTCGACGGCGCGCAGCTGCGGCGCCAGATCGCTCGCCCGCCGCGGGCCCCGGCCGGGCGGCCCATACAGCGGCGGCTCGCGATCGTGCTCGTCGGCGAGGTACAGCGCCTCCGGCTCGATGCCGCGCATCTCGGCGCCGGGCACGAGCGCGAAGCTCGCCTTGCAGATGGCGCTGACCATCAGCTGGCCGCCGAAGCGCCACGCGGTCGCGCCGGCCGAGACCGGACCGATCGCCGCGACGCGCACCGGCCACGGCGTCATCGCCCGTCCTCGTCGAAGATCATGAGTGGCACCGAGTCCCGAGGGGTGCCATGGCCGTCCGGCGGCGGCAATCGCCCGTCATTCGCGCGCGCGGGCGCGGAGGTGCCGGCGCCATTTCGCCAGCAGCTCTTCGTCCGGCTCGGCGCCGAGGTAGCCGCTCTCGAGCAGCCGCTTGACCCGCAAGACGCCGGGGAAGGTCGGCTCCTTCTCGTGCGCGAGCGCGGGATCGTCCGCGTATTTGCGGCTCACCGGCGCGGCGCGCGAGGCCGCGGTGGTCACGTAGATGCCGAACACGCCGAGCTTGCCGAGCTCCGGCACCTGCTCGGGCGTGATGCCGCCGGCCCACAGCGCCTTGATGCCGAGCGACAGCGCGAGCTTGTCGAGCCGGGCGATCTGCTCGGCGCCGAGGATCCCCTTCGGCTCGCCGGCGCTCTTCATGATCTTGAGCCCCGCCGCCTTGTCGACCGTGTCGATGAGCACGACCTTCACGCCGTGGCGCGCCACCGTCCGCAGCCAGCGCTCGATGCCCTTGGCGGTGTCGCGGCCGACGTAGACGCGCTCGTCGTCGACGATGCCCTGATCGACGTAGAACACCGGCGCCGCGGTCCAGTCGGGGAACCAGCGCTGCACCAGCCTCACCACCTCGGCCGCCTCGCCCAGGGTCAGCGGAAAAAGCCCGTATTTCCCGAGATCGAGGCCCATCGCCCGGGCCGAGTTGAGCGCGGCCCACACCTCGCGCGCGACCGTCTCGGGGTCGGCGGCGTGGCGCGAGCGGACGCGCACGCCCGCCTCCTTCGCGCGGCGCAGCACCTGCGCGACGAGCCCCGGCGCCAGGTAATTGAGCAGCCCCGGCAGCGACACGAGCCGGTCGGCGTCCTTGCGCACCACGCCGTCGATCGCCACCTCGCCGAGCCCGGCGCGGGCCGCCAGATCGATCGCCCGGATCGCGGCGTCGCGACCCTTCG
>JACXTT010008637.1_pt1 | contig 14088 bp, 11 predicted proteins | sample 9270951 | NCBI WGS metagenome assembly JACXTT01 (sample SAMN15532306, study PRJNA645909) | rock metagenome | isolation source: weathered quartz diorite | place: Puerto Rico | collected 2017-06-21 | reverse complement strand
CCGGCCCGGTGAACGCGACGGGGAAGCGGTAATCGGTTGTATCCGCGTCGATCTGTGCCAGCACGTTAGGCCCGCTGGGGGCGTCTTTTTCTGGTCTGACCACCCATTTGCCCTCGCGCCCGCCACCCGTCCGACCGAACTGGAAGCTCGCCGGCGTGGCTCCTTCCAGCAGCCTCCTCATCGAAACCTCCCTTCCTGTCAATGCTTTCGTCTGTAGTACTCGTAGAGATCGTCGAATACGGCCGAGCCCCGGGCCACTCGCTCTTCATCATCGGAGTGCCCCATGGCAATCCCTGCGATAAGCATCTGGACGCCTGCCGTCTCAGGCTTGCCGAACTTCGCCTCCTTGAGGTCGATGTCATGCACGATGGCGCCGATCGGGCCGAGCGCCGGATCGGCAAGACGGAACCGCTCGATGAGGACCTCGAACGTGCAGCGATCGCCCTCATGAGTAAACTCCGCTTCGAACATGTCGAAGCACAGCTCACTCTTCTCGGGCTTATATCCTTTGGCAGATACGAACTTGAACCGCGCACGGGGATCAGAAGGAGCCAGCGCGACTCGATCCGCTTCGCCAAGGTCTCCTCATCAAGCAGATGAATCGATTCTAGATACAATTGTTTCGAAGTTCAAGGATAGGGTCGAGACCGAGCTGGTTATGATGCACGGATGCGGAGCTTCCGTGGTGGCTCGGCCTGTGTCCGCACGGCGGCTTTCGCAACGGTTCTTCTCATGGTGGCCGTCGCGCCGCTCACGGCCCTATGCCAGGAACCGAAGCGGCCGACCGTGAGGCTCGCCCGGGCGGCGGGGCCGATCCGTCTGGATGGCGTCCTGGATGAGCCCGACTGGCAGAGAGCGGACGTCATCCACGATCTGACGCAACAGTCGCCGACGCCGGGGGCGGCGACGCCCTACCACACGGAGATTCGCCTGCTGACCGACGGGGAGACGATCTTCGTCGGTATCCGTTGCGCCGACCCCGCTCCGGATCGCATCACCACTCACACCATGCTACGAGATGCTGATCTCACGGCCGACGACTCGGTGGGTCTCGTCCTGGACACGTTCGGCGACCACCGGACCGGTTACTACTTCCAGGTGAACGCTGCCGGGGCGCGCTTCGACGGTCTGATCGTCACCTCGGAAAACGTCTCGGCAGACTGGGACGGAATCTGGGACGCCAAAGTAGGGCGTGATGCCTCAGGCTGGACGCTCGAGGTGGCGATCCCGGCGGCCACGCTGCGGTTCAGCCCAGGTCTCGCCGCCTGGGGGCTGAACATCTCGCGCACCGTGGCCCGCGACCGCACCGAACTGCGCTGGACGGGCACGACGCTGGACGCCCGGTTTCCCGACATGCGTCGCGCGGGCGATCTTGCTGGTGTGGAGGGCCTGAGTCAGGGCCTTGGCCTGACCGTGACGCCCTACGGGCTGGCGCAACATCAGACGGACTTCGTGGCCGGTGGCTCAGAGACGAATGGCGAGGCCGGCATGGATGTTGGTTGGGCGATGACCCGGCAGTTGAGCGGCGTCCTCACGGTGAACCCGGATTTCGCGGACACCGAAGTTGATACGCGGCAGATCAATCTCACGCGCTTCCCTCTCTTCTATCCCGAGAAGCGGTACTTCTTCATCGAGGGGGCGAACCAGTTCGATTTCGGTCCCAACCTCGGAACGGATTTCGTCCCGTTCTTCAGTCGCCGCGTCGGTCTCGTTGGCGGCGAGATCGTCCCTATCGACGTCGGAGCCAAGGTGATCGGCCGGCAGGGCCCCTGGGGAATCGGCGCTCTCGCGGTGCGTACGGGCGACAGCCGCGTCGCGCCGTCGACCGATCTCGAAGCCGTGCGGATGACACGCGACGTCGGCGAGCACCTGCGGCTGGGGGCCATCGGCACGCACGGCGATCCATCCGGCGTCGTCGAGAATTGGCTCGGAGGCGCCGACGCGGTATGGCAGACATCCAAGTTTCGGGGCGATCAGAACCTCACGACCGGGGCCTGGTGGTCGCGCACCGGTGGCGACCCTCCGGCCCCCGCCCCGCCGAACGGTGCCATCCGCGGGGCCGGCGATGCCGGCGGGTCGGACGCCTGGGGCGCCCTCTTCGACTATCCGAACGATCGCTGGGACGATGCCCTGTCGTTCAAGAGCTTCGGCGAGCGATTCAGCCCGGCGCTGGGCTTCCTGCCGCGCACCAACATCAGGCTCTGGCAAGGGCATGTGGCTTTTCAGCCTCGCCCGCAGTCGGCCCCTTGGTCCGAGCGCATCCGCCAGATGGGTTTCGAGCTCGCCGCGGTCTACGTGACCGATCAGTCCGGACAGGTTCAATCGTGGAATGGTACGGCGATTCCCTTCTCCGCCGAATCCCCGGCCGGGGCCCGACTCGAAACCGATTGGCTCCCGGAGTTCGAGCGCCTCGAGGCCCCGTTTGAGGTCTCGCAGGGCGTGTTTGTCGCGCCCGGCTCCTATCACTTTCAGCGCGGGCGCCTGCAGGCGGATTCGCGTCCCGATCGATCCCTGCGATATGGCGGCACCTATGCGGGAGGAGGTTTCTATGACGGGACCCTGGGAGAGTGGAGCGGCTACCTGCGCTGGTCTTCTCGCACCGGCCGTCTGCAGCTGGAAGCCGAAGCGCTCTATATCGACGGTCGTCTGCCGGCGGGGGATTTCATCGAGCGGCTTTGGCAGCAGAAGACCATCTTCGCCTTCTCGCCCAACCTCGTGTTGAGCCTTTACTCGCAGTACGACAGCGTGTCAGGGAATCTCGGCACCAACGCACGTCTGCGCTATACGATCCGACCGGGGGCCGATCTGTACGTGGTCTGGAACCGCGGCTGGATCCATCCACCGGATGCAACCCGGGGCACGGAACTAGACCTCCAGGACGATCAAGTCGTCGTCAAGCTTCGGTGGGCCTGGCGGCCGGTTCGCCAGCGCCTCCCCTCGGGGCATCCGTCTTGACATGGACCAATAAATATGGTCATATGACCAACTATGTTGGTCTCGCGATCTTCCCCCTTCGGCGGTCAGTCCGGGCCCTCGTGTTGCTGGCTCTAAGCGGATGTTTGCTCTGTCAATCTCTCGGGTGCACGGGGGGTGGAGTGCGTCCGCCGGCTACGCCGAAGTCGTAGCCGAACCCGACCTGGTAAAGGTTCTCTTTGAAATTGGTGGTGTCCTCCGGCGCGAATGTGATTCCCGCGGGCACGGGGAATGAGGACGTGTTCGTTTCGCGCTCGCCGGCCGCCGTCAGGAACCAGCCGTGCTTCAGCTCGATGCGCGCGCCGAAGATTTCGCGGTGCCGATGATCGATGCGTCCGAAATGATAGATGTCGTTCGGATCATTGGTCGTGTATGTGCGCTGCTCGACCTCGTAGCGGAATGTGACTGTCTTGGCGCTGCCCTTCTTTCCCCAGCGGAAGCGCATGTCGCCCGCACGGATCCACCGGCGATTGGAGATGTCCTCTTCGGTGAAGAACACGGTTTCCGGAATGTCCCCGGCAGCCCGCAGATCCTCGCGCCGGTAGGAGAGGCGGATTCTCAGCTTCGCATCGCCTCGCGGCATCCAGGCGAGCTCGGCCTGTTGGAACGGCATCTCGCTGTCGCGCTCGTCGAAGCAACGATTGTAGTTTCGCCCCTCTTTCCCGAGGAGCCCTCGGAAGGAGAGGTATCGTGGCACGAGCTCCTGATCGAGCTGGAAGACGGCGATGTGGCTGTGGTAGGTGGCCTCGCGCCGCGGCGGCGGCAGGATCTGCAGCTCATCCGCGGTCCGGTCGCTTCGCAGGTTGCGCTGGTAATAATACGGTACGTACCCGTACAGGACCCCGATCGAGGTAGGGAACTTGCCATCGTGAAGCGGCTGATCGACCGTCAGCCTCAGCGCCTGCCAGCTCTTGATTGGATTCCGATCGAACTGGTGAGCGGTGAAGGCGAATCCGAACGATGTGGGCAACCCGGCGAGCCAGCCAGCGCCGAGCGTTCCTGAGACCTCAGGGATGGCCACGTAATCGTCAGGCGTCTCGATGGTGAAACGACCCCCTTGCGTATCGGTCGACGTGGACCCGCATTCGTAACCCTGCCCGCCGCCCCCGATTTCGAGGCGGGCTAGGTCCTTGGGTGAAAGCTGAGTGATGTTGTCGTCATACCGCGCGTCCAACGCGACCCGCGCCGACCAGGTCACGTCGGCGGCCACGACAGGCGCGACCGCCTCGACGGCATGCAGCAGGACGACGAGGCAGGGCCGTAATACCCAACCCAGGACGTGGGACCGGCAGTGCCGGCTCATTCGACGTCGAAGTACTCGATGTTCCTGGTCAAGGCAGCGCCGCTCACGGTGTAGGTTGTCAGCGCCGTTCTGGTGAGGACCGCTCCGTCGGGCCAGGCGTTGCGGACGCTGTTTCCGAAAACCGTGTAGCTCGCCTGTCCCGTAGAGGTCCACGTCAGAATGACGTCGTTTCCAGACAGGGTCGCGGTCAGCGAGATCGAGGCCGCCGGCTCCTGGAATGTGTAGGCCTGCGGCAGTGTGGCTGCCTGGCCGTCCGTGTTGCTCACCATGACGTCCGTGACACCCGCGGGACGTGCGGGCGTCGTGGCGGTGATGCCGGTGCTCGACACCGATACGACGTTCGCCTTCAGTCCTCCGAATGTGAGGCCCGCGAGCGCACGAAACCCAGTGCCGTTCACGGTGACGCTGTCGCCGCCGGCGGCGGTCCCCGCGCCTGGAACGATGGAGGTGACCATTGGAGCTGGGAAGGGCAGGACAATATCAGGCAGGGAGGTGTCGGCGGCGATCACGACCCCCTGTTCCTTGACGGCGACAAGGCCGGAAGCGGCGATGGGACTGAAGCGGATGTCGTACGTCCCCGGTACGGACACGATCGAGAAGGTCCCCATGGAGTCGGTACCGCCATGCGCGACGTAGACCTGATTCGAGGTCCCCGCCGAGAAGAAGGAAACATCGACAAAGGATACCGGAGTGCCGGCCGAGTCGACGACCCGGCCCGACACGTAGTAGCCGGTCGGCAATACCACGGTCGGTACGATCGTCGGGTTGGCCGACACGACGATTCCGGATGCCTTGACGCCGGCCAGCCGCAGGCCTCGTGGCGGGGAATATGTGATCGAATAGGTCCCGGCGATCAGGACGGTACTGAACGCGCCCGTCGTATCGGTGTGATCATCGGACGCCGTGATTTCGTCGCCCACTCCGTTGAAGTAATCGGTGTTGACATCGAACACCGGTGCGCCGCTCGTGTCGTTGACCTGCCCCTTGACCAACACGCCCGCCGGCAGGTTCACCGTCGGCATCACGGTGTCCGCGGACACCGGTGTCGCGGCCGAATGCGCGCCCGCAAGGAGTGTGCACTTCTCAGGCTCGTATTCGAAAAAGTAATTCCCCGGCGGGACGATCACGTCGTACATTCCGTTGGCATCCGTTCGATCATGCGCGAGAGTCACGCCCACGCCTGTGATCGTGTCGATGGCGTTGATGTTGACATTGATGACCGGGCTGCCGGCGCCGACCGAATCGAGCAGGGTGCCGGTGATCGCGAGTCCGGTCTGAAGCGTAACGGTCGGTAGTGTGATGTTCCCTGGGATGATGACGGATGGGATGGGCAACGCCAGATAGGGTGTCCCGCGTTGCGGGCCATAACGCAGATCGTAGGTTCCAGGTGTCACGACCACGCTGTAATTCCCCGTGACGTCGGTTTTGTCGTGCACCGTGTAAATCCGTCTCGTAGTGCCGGGCGTAAAGAAATGAAGATAGACGCTCGCGATGGGTGCCCCGGCAGTGTCCGTGACCTGGCCGGTGACGGCAACGCCATTCGCCAGCTTGACGACCCCGATCGACTTGCTGGTCGTCAAATCGTATTTTTCGAACCTCTGGGCGGCGTAGAGACTTCCCACCGGCGGGGAGAAATCGACCTCGTAGATGCCCGCGATGACCGTGGCGCTGAACGTCCCGGTCGCGGACGTGATGTTGCCCGTGGCGCCGGCCGTCACGCCCGTGCATGAGTCCACGAAATTGACGGTGATTCCGGGGAGAGGGACCCCGTTCTGATCCTCGACGGTGCCGCTGAGGATCGCAAACGCGGCATGGGCAGGCGATCCGATGAACAGGGTCGCCAATGTGGCAAGCACGAACGATCGGACCGGGCCCGCTTTCATGGTTCAACCTCCAGCAGAAACAACAGGGATCTCACCCATCGGCACCGGATCAGCGCCCACCTGGCCGCTCGCTCTCTCCCCGGGCTGCGTCGACCGCCAGAGGCGCGCATATCGACCCGCCGCGTCCACGAGTTGCGCATGGGTGCCTTGCTCGAGGATTTCTCCGTCTTCCAGCACCACGATGCGATCGGCAAAGCGCACGGTGCTTAACCGGTGCGCGATCATGAAGGTCGTGCGGCCCTTCGCAGCGATCATGAGGGCGTCGATGACCGACCGCTCGGTCTCGACATCGAGACCGGTGGTGGGCTCGTCCAGAATGAGGATCGGCGCATCGCGCAGAATCGCACGGGCGATGGCTATGCGCTGCTTCTGTCCACCGGACAGGCTGGTGGCACGCTCCGAAACCTGGCTCCCGTACCCGTCGTCCATGCGGACAATGAATTCGTGGGCGTTGGCCGCCTTCGAAGCCGCCACGATCTCCTCATCCGTCGCCTCGGGCCGGCCGAACGCGATGTTCTCGCGGACCGTTCCGCTGAAAAGGAGCGAGTCTTGCAGGACGAGGCTCACCTGCTCGCGCAGCGACTGCAGGTTGTAGTTCCGGATATCCTCTCCATCCAGACACACGGCGCCCTGAGTGGGGTCGAACAGCCTCGGGACGAGGCTGACCAGCGTGCTCTTGCCGGCCCCCGTGCTCCCGACGATTGCGACTCGTTCCGTAGCGTGTACCGAGAGATTGATGTTCTTCAGCACCGGCCGCCCGGGTTCGTACTCGAAGGAAACGTCGTGGAACTCGATATCGCCTCTCGGCCGCGAGACCGGCCGCGCCGTCTTGCGGTCGGACACCTCCCTGCGGGTTCCCAGGACATCGACGATCCGCTCGGCGCCCACGCTGGCCCTGCTCAGCGAGGTCGACAGGCGCGCGAGCGCTTTCATAGGGCTGTACATGTTCGTGACATACGCGAAGAACACGACGACGTCACCCGTGGTGAGCTCCCCCGCCATGACCCGGGTGGCCCCGTACCACATCACGATCGCCAGTCCGACAGCCGCCAGGAAGTCCACCTGTGGCGCGACCCTCGCCTGGTAACGCACGCCCTCCAGGTAGGCGCGCATGCTGGATTCGCTCTGGGCTTGGAACCGATCGTCCTGCTGCTGCTCCTGGGCAAGCCCCTGAACGATGCGAATCGAGGACAGGGTCTCCTGGGCCACCGAGGCGAGGACCCCGTCGCTCCGCCGGGCCATCCGCGCGGCGAGCTTGATGCGACCCGTGTAGCGGAACACGGTCCAGAACAACAGGGGAGCGACCGAGAGAGCCGCGATCGCGAACCTCCAGTTGAGCCAGAACATGATCAGAAGCATCGCAAGCAGCAGACAGGCGTTGCTGACGAGCAGGATCGAGCCGTTGGAGACGACATCCTGGATCGCGTTGATGTCCGCGGTGAACCGTGTCGTGAGGTCGCCGATGCGCTGACGGTCGTGAAACCGCAGCGACAGCCGTTGGATGTGCGCGAAGAGGCGGCACCGGAGCCTGAAGGCGAAGCGCTGGCCGATGTCACCCATGGTCCGCGTGAAGAGATACGTCAACAGCCCCGTGCTCAGCGCGATGAACAAGGTGGCCGCGCAGGCGCCGTAGAGGACACTCATGCGATCGGGCGCGTAGTCGTGCAGCCACCGGCCGAGAAAAGGCACGCGCGTCGTCCTTCCCGCAAGAACATAGTCCAGGACAATTTTGAGCGGCCACGGGCGCAGGGCCGTGAAGAGTGCGTCGGCCATCATGGCCGCGCACGCAAGGAAAAGACCGACACGGAAAGGACGCATCAGCGGGAGCAGGTAACGCAGCGAGATCCTCGTGCTCATGGGCCCGCACTCCAGGGCAGCTCCAGCACCGCGCGATCGTTCTCGACCGCGATCGCCTCACCATCTCCTCCCGAGGAATCCCTCAGACGCTCCAGGATCCGCCGTGCTCCTGCGCCCCTCAACGCCCTGGGCTGGTAGTTCACCCGCGGATCCCGGTTCTTGACGTAGAGAGGATGGACGAGCACCGTCGTCTTTCCTTCCCCGAACCTCACGCCCAGGAGCACGGACTCGGCCCGGCTGTTCCCCGAGCCGAACGTGAAGTTCCCGATGCTGTAGAAGATCGGACGCCCGCGCCAGATTTCGAACGGTTGAATGATGTGAGGGTGATGGCCGATGACGATATCGGCCCCGCACTCCACGGCGAACCGGGCTTTCTCCCGATCCTCCGCGGCGGGTTCACGCACATACGGCACGCCCCAGTGGAAGAACGCAACGACCCGTTCCACCCGGCGTCGCAGGGCGCCAATGTCCTCCGCAAGCTCCCGGCGGCTGTCCATGGCGCTCCCGGGCAACTTCGAGGTCGCGGCGGTGCGCCGATTCCAGTAGTAGGCCAGAACGCCGACCCGGCAGTGGCCCGTCTCGAAAATCCATGGCTCGTGCGCAGCTTTCCGGTCACGCCCGGCCCCCACGGGAGCCACCCCCGCCGCGCCCAGGGCCTCGAGCGTCTCGAGAACCCCCTCGCGTCCGCAGTCGACGAGATGATTGTTCGCCAGAGTCATCGCACGGAACCCCGCTCGCGCAAGCGTTCCTGCCAGGTCGGGGTCGACACGATACGCAAAATTGCGCTCCTGCTTGCGTGCGGTCCGTGCCAGCGGTCCTTCGAGATTGCCGACGAGAATCTCCGTCCTGCGAAGAAGCGGCCGGACACCGTCGAAGGGATAGTCTTCCCCTTGCTCGGAAAGGACTCGCCGCATGCGTCCCCCCAGCATGACGTCCCCTACCGCGATCAGCGAGAACGAAACTTCTCCGCGCTCGGCCAGGGTGCGCTCCAGGTCGTCGGGCGACACGATATCGCTGCTGGCCGGGATCTCCTCGGCACCTGCGTGTCGCACCACGGTCAGCAGTCCTGGAGACAGTGACGAGCTCATGACCTCACGCGACAATCTCGACCTCGCGGTCGACCCGTATCCCGCGGCTGGCGAAGATCCGCACCGCGGCATCGTGATGTCGGCCGGCGTGCAGGATGTCGTCGGCCTGGAGAAGGCAGCGCAGTCCAGTGGCGAAATCCGGGCGGGCGCGCTGAATGGTCGTCGAGTCCCCGCCCAGTGGCCCCCGCAGCAGTCGCCCATGGAGGATCAGGCCCAGGAGCACGGCTCGGTCCAGCTCGCGAGCCGATGGCGGTTCGTGCCGCGCGATCTGCTGGCGCAAGTCCCAGAGGGCCGAGGCCCAGATGGTCCCATTGTCGTGCGGGTCCGCTCCGGCATCGAAATCCAGCATCGTCCTGCGCGATTGCAGGCTGCGGCGGTGGGCATGCATCGAGTCATGGCGATGATGGAAGGCCCAGATATGCGGAGTCTGCATCATCGCCGCTGCCAGGTAATCGCAAGTCCCCTCGTCCAGGGCGGTCTTCGCATTCCTCTGGTTGCCGGGTCGGCGCCGGGCATTCATCGAGAAGTCGGCCGTGTGCCGCGTCACATGGTGTCCGTACTCGTGATAGATGATTCCGGGGTTGTGGGATGCGTTGGCCCGGTAAGGGCCGCCGGCGCATTCGACCAGCGCGCCATACCGGAGCAGCTTCCAGCCAGGCCCGAGGTGGATCTCGCCATCCGGATGAATCGGATCGCGCTCGACGATTGAGTACTTGCGCCAGCGGCCCCGTGGCAACGGGCCCTCATCTTCGTCCGGCATCACGGGGGGGGGAGGATTCGACCTCGGACGGTCGGATGGCAGGCGGTAATGGCCACCCTGGAACGGAACCCACCTCTTCAGCCTGCGAACACCGTCGCGGATCCCGTTTTCGCCGGTAGCGGCATGGTGTGCGTTGACGAGAACGGTCACGGGAGGAAGAGCAGGCGCACCCAGGTCGCTCAGCAGCGAACCGATATATTCCGCCATCCGATCGACGTGATGATAGGCGTTCACCTCCCCGAAATGGGCGGCTTGCTCGTATCGCCACCTGAATTCCGGATCCGCCAGAAGAACCCTGTCCATCCGGCCACCGCCCCGGCCCGGCTCGAACAGCAGATCCCCCTCCGCGTCGGGACGCGCGTCCCCGAGCGGAACATCCTTCGGCTCACCGCCTGCCGGATCCGGTTCGTAGAGTCTTCCGGCGTTTCGAATACGGACGAACCTACCGCGAAGTCGAGGTCTCCTCTGGTCCGCACCCTCGAGGCGCTCGAGCTGAACGACTTCCCTGATGGCACGTCCCCCTGCGGTGAGATCGGGATCGGGAAGCCAGGAATAGACTCGCCCTCGATTCACAGGTGCTGCCCTGCCGTCAAGGTGCTGAGCGTGGGAGCCCGGTCTTCGAATGGGATCAGCGCACGAGAGACGAAGTGCTGGTTTAGCGCGCCGGACTGCAGCTCGGACGCCGTGACGCAGCGGACGCTTGTGGCCTCCCGAACCTCACGCACGGCCAGCGGGCTCATGGATACCAGACCGGAAACTGCGGCGGGCTCGATGCCCCACTCTTTGAGCATGTTGACGCCCCCCGCGGCACCGAGGGCGTCTCCCGTGGCGTACATCCAGGCGTCCACCGAGGCAGTGAATGGCCTGAACTGCAGGAGGGAGCTGGTCTCGCGTTGGACAATGCCGTCGGCCAATTCGATGACCGCCCACGTCGCGCCTTCCGCCGCGGCGTAGCTCAGCAGGAGCCTGTCAAGGATCATCAGGCGCTCGAGCGAGCACAGGTAGGTCGAGGGAAGGCCTCCGTCCAGGAAGTCGAGGGCCGGCCGCGCTCCGGCGTCGAGCATTGCCCAGGTATCGCGTCCCGCCGCCGTCCCGGTCAATTTGATCCCTGCCACCTGCACACCCAGCTTGCGCAAGCCGATGATGACGTCGCACGCCGTGTGTGTCTTCCCCGTATCCATGGAGCTTCCGCATACGACAACAACCCTGGGGGCCAGTGAGAAGGGAGACTGCGGCAGAGAGTAGTCGGAAAGGCGCAACTGCCGGCCATCTCCATTTCCCAGCGTCCCGAGGATCTCGAGCCGGGTCGGATCGGCGGCGCTTGCGTGCCGGCTCTCCATGATTCCGCAGAGCCCACCCATGGAGAGCATGTCGCAACGGTCCGCCCCGACCCGGGCGTAGCCCTCGAACTGTTGTGTCGCGTAGCGATTGCCGAGGACGGCTGCGATGAGGTCGCCCTCGTGCAGATTGGCCATCCTTCCATTTGCCAGCTCGACACGGGCGTTCTTCCCGATCTTCACGACCTTCGTCAGCAACACATCCCCGATCTGCGGAGAATCAGGGATCGGCAGCAGGTGGACAAAGTCGGCGCCGGGAATGCGCCGGATGACATAAGAATGTCGAATCAACTCTCTGGTGTCGTCGCTCAGGCGTTGCATCCTGTCCTCCAAGAACCGATGTGCAATAGGACTCCTCGACCTGCATACTTCGCGGTCGTTGGTCGCGGTCCGGAAGATCGAGACACCGAACGTCCCTGAAGAACGGACGTCAGGACTTCGAACGACGCGGTCGCGCCGACGGGCCGTTGTCAGATCGTGGGTTCGATTACAGTCTCGCGAGGACGCGGAATGTCATGGCAGGGGCCCGAACCGGTGTGAGGCAGAGGTTGGGTCGGACCTACAGGGCATGCACCAAGAGTCACGAGCTGAACATGAGGTATGGACAGCGAAACAAGAACCGACTGGTTCTTCGGCGGTTTGGTGGGCAGACCGCGGTCATGACAGCACAGGTGTCTGTGGCCGTGTCTCTTAAGCCCTCTGTCGTTATAAATAATGTCGAGGGATATTTGGGGGCTTGTATCTTCCGAGCTATCGGTCGCGACAGCGGCGGCCTCGCCTTCATCCTCGGCGAGGCCTTTCTGTTCCACCTCCAGCATGGCGACCGGCTGACTCTCCGCCAGGCCGGCGCGGGCCCATTCCAATCCATCGATGCGCGCGGGCAATCCCGAATGCGTCTTCTTCAGGTGGCACAACTGTTTGGCGGAGGGGAACAGAACGATGCAGATGGTCAGTGCACAAAGTCCGCGCTTGGCGGAACTCAAACTCATGACATCCTCACACTACCCCCGTGCCTCCCTTAGTACGACGATCACCGTTCGCTGTCAACCTGCTTTTCTCAGGATAGGGAGCAGGCTTGGCGATGGACAGAGCTGGCAAGAAGGGGCACCATCGGGCGACATTCGGCTTCCAACCACTAGCCGAAGCTGCCGGCGCGCGGGGGCTCGAGACGAACGCGCTACGGCGCCCGCGCTCAGCAGCTTAGCCACCGCCTTCCTCGGGGCATCCGTCTTGACATGGACCAATAAATATGGTCATATGACCAACTATGTTGGTCTCACGATCTTCCCCCTTCGGCGGCCAGGTCCGGACCCTCGTGTTGCTGGCTCTCGTTCTGCTCGAAGAGAGCTTTCCGCGGGAGCTCGCCCGTTTGCTGGAAGTGCCGCTGAACGGGGTACAGCAGGCACTGCGTGGACTCGAGACTGACGGTCTGGTCGCCGCGCGGGCGGCGGGGCGGACACGACTCTATCGGCTGAACCCGCGCTACTTTGCGCGCGAGGAGCTGGGGAAATACCTGGAACGCCTCGCGAGCGCGGAGACCGATCTCGAGGACCGCATCGCGAGGCTCAGAAAGCGGCCGCGGCGTGCCGGAAAACCGCTGTGAAGCTCACGAAGCGGTCCAGCCTGGCCGAGGTAGCCGGGTGTGTCGCGGAGGCTCTGGCTCGTGATGGAATCCGGGCGGTGCTCACCGGGGGCGCGTGCGCCACGCTCTATACCGAAGGGGAATATCAATCTTTTGACCTGGATTTCGTCTTGCAGTCCGCCACGACGGTCCGCAATCTGGAAGCCGCGATGGGAGCCATCGGGTTCCGAAAAACGGGGAACCACTTTGCACATCCCCGGACCCGGTTCCTGGTGGAATTTCCTGCGGGCCCTCTCGGGATCGGCGTCGACCTTGATATCAAGCCCGTCACCTACCAAGTCGGAAGAGTCGGAGTGAAGATGCTATCCGCGACCGATTCCTGCAGGGATCGGCTCGCGGCTTTCTATCATTGGAACGATCGGCAGAGCCTTGCTGCGGCAGCGGAGATAGGCCGCCGCCGCAGGGTGAATATCGAAGCGATCCGGAGATGGAGCACGCGGGAGGGGATGACGGACAAGTTCCGTGCGTTTCTCGAGTCCCTGGGTCGGGTCAGCCGTCGGAAAGCATAACGAGACTCTATCCACCAGCTCGCCCGCTATCCAGTCCTTTGTCTTATAATCCGCTGAACGCAATGGCGCTCGCGCCCGGAACCAGACTCGGCCCGTACGAGATTGAAGCGCCGCTCGGTGCCGGCGGCATGGGAGAGGTCTACAAAGCGCGCGACACGCGGCTCGACCGCACCGTCGCCGTCAAGATTCTTCCTGCGCACCTTTCTGGCGAGCCCCTTCTGCGCCAGCGTTTCGAGCGCGAAGCCAGATGCGTCTCCAGCCTGAACCACCCGCACATCTGCACGCTGCACGACGTCGGCAGCCAGGATGGTACGGACTTCCTGGTGATGGAATTCCTCGAGGGCGAAACCCTCGGGGTGCGCTTGGAAAAGGGCCCGCTACCCCCGGCGCAGGTGCTGAAGTACGGCATCCAGATTGCCGACGCGCTCGATAAGGCGCACCGCCAGGGGGTGGTGCACCGCGACCTGAAGCCCGGCAACGTCATGCTGACGGCCGCTGGCTCCAAGCTGCTCGACTTCGGCCTGGCCAAGGCCAGCGCGCCAATCGCGCCCGGATCGAGCCCGACGGTTGCGCCGACCCGGACTTCGCCCGTGACGCAGCACGGCACGATTGTCGGCACCTTCCAGTACATGTCGCCGGAACAGGTGGAAGGCCGCGACGTGGATGCGCGCAGCGACCTGTTCGCGTTCGGCGCGACTCTTTACGAGATGGTCACCGGGCGCCGCGCCTTTCCGGG
>JACXTT010008636.1_pt1 | contig 14088 bp, 13 predicted proteins | sample 9270951 | NCBI WGS metagenome assembly JACXTT01 (sample SAMN15532306, study PRJNA645909) | rock metagenome | isolation source: weathered quartz diorite | place: Puerto Rico | collected 2017-06-21 | reverse complement strand
GGCCTCGCAGGTCGGCTGCCGCTTCACCGCCCAGCTCGGCTCGATGAAGATCTCGGAGGAGGTCGACGCGCTCGAGGTGATGGCCGTCGAGCCGATGCGCTACCTGGTCACCACCCGCGTCATCGCAACCGGGATCGCGATCCTGCCGCTCTACCTGATCGGCCTGATCGGGTCCTACATGGCCTCGGCGTTCTCGGTCGTGGTGATCTTCCACCAGTCACCCGGGCAGTACGACCACTACTTCTCCACCTTCATCCAGGGCCGCGACGTCTTCCTCTCGGTGATCAAGATCCTGGTGTTCGCGACCGCCGTCACCCTGGTGCACTGCTGGTACGGCATGCGCGCCTCCGGTGGTCCGCAGGCGGTCGGCGAAGCGACCGGCCGGGCGATCCGGGCGAGCATCGTGCTGGTGGTCATCCTGGACATGGTGATGACGCTCCTGTTCTGGGGCGGCAACTCCGGCTTCCGGGTCTCGGGGTGAGCAGCTGATGACAGCTGCAGTGCGCAAGGAGCTCAAGCGTTCCGACTACGCCCGTCGCGGTGTCGTCATGGTCGTCCTGATCGGCGTCGCGCTGGGCCTGCTGTTCATGCATTCCTCGGGGACGTTCGGCGGACCGGCGCACGTCTCGGCGCAGCTCGCCGATGCCGGTGGCTCGCTCGGCAAGAGTGCTGACGTCAAGATGCGCGGTGTCATCGTCGGCAACGTCACCAGCATCGAGCGCGGACCCGATGGCGGCGTACGGGTGCAGCTGGCAATCCCGGGCGACGAGCTGAAGATGATCCCGTCGAACGTGGTCGCGCGGATCCTCCCCGCCACGGTGTTCGGTACGTCGTTCGTCGACCTGACCACGCCGGGAGCGTCCTCGGGAGCCGCTCTCCACGCCGGCGCGGTCATCCCGGCGGACAGCAGGCAGGGCACCCTCGAGCTCCAGCAGGCGCTGGACGACATCGACAACCTGGTCAAGGCAGTCGGCCCTGCCGAGCTGGCCTCCGCGATCGGATCGGCAGCCCAGGCGCTCGACGGTCGAGGCCAGCAGCTTGGCGACACGATCGACCTCGCGAACTCCTACCTGGCGCGGCTGAACCCGCGGATGCCCGCCGTACGAGCCGACCTGCACAGCCTGGTCGCCAACCTCCAGCTCGCCCAGCAGGTGGCACCGGACCTGCTCCAGGCCACCAATGACGCATTGGTAGCCGCGCGCACGATCGTCGACGAGAAGGCATCGATCGCCACCCTGATCAGCGGCGGCACTGCGCTGACCTCCCAGGCGAACGCGTTCATCTCGGCGAGCTCGGCGGACCTGATCAGGTTCATCGACAACTCCGCGACCCTGCTCAACGTCGTCTACACCAACAGGCACGCCGGCATCACCGGCGCCATCATGACCAACCGGATGCTGAACGCGAAGCTGAGCACCGTCGTCAAGCACGGGTTCATCGATGCCGCGACGTCGTTCATCCTCGACATCCCGTCGTACTACACCTCGGCGAGCTGCCCGAGGTACGGCGCAGCCCACGGTGACAACTGCTCGGGTGCCGCGCGCGTCGGCGTCAGCGCCATGCTCGACGGGCAGCAGAACGGGGGCACCCGATGATCAAGGGCTTCCGGTCGATCGTGGTGAAGTTCAGCATCTTCGCGCTCATCTCGGGCCTGCTCGGTCTGCTGCTGGTCAACACGATGCTGAACGGTCTGAGCGGGCCGACGCGGAGCTTCAAGGCGGAGTTCACCGACGTCGCCGGCCTGCGCGCGGGCGACGACATGCGCGTGGCCGGCGTACGGGTCGGTCGTGTCTCGGGCATCCAGATCACCCAGACCGGTGCCGAGGTCTCCTTCGACCTCGTCAAGTCGCAGCCGATCCTGGACACGACCAAGATCGTGATGCGCTACCAGAACCTGCTGGGCCAGCGGTACCTCGCGCTCGTCCAGACCGGACGGCAGGGCACTGCGCTCGGGTCCGGGTCGACGATCCCGCTCGCGATGACGAGTCCCGGGTTCGATCTCACCGAGCTGCTCAACGGGTTCCGGCCGCTCTTCGAGGCGCTGCGGCCCGATGACGTCAACGCGCTGGCGACCTCGCTGATCAAGGTGCTGCAGGGCGAGGGCGGCACGGTCGAGCAGCTGCTCCAGCAGACCGCCCACCTCACGAACTTCCTGGCAGATCGCGACCAGCTCGTCGGTCAGGTGCTCACCAACCTGACACCGGTCGTGGTCGACATCGCCGGTCAGGGCACCGAGCTGCGCTCGACCGTCGTCGAGCTGCGCAACCTGATGACCGGGCTCGCGACCGACCGGGCCTCGATCGGTGCCTCGATCGACGGGGTCAGCCAGCTGATCGGGTCGACCTCGTCGCTGCTGACCGACATCAAGGTGCCGACCATCCAGGCGGTGAAGAACTTCCGCCAGGTGATGGACCTGTTCGTCGCCAACAAGCAAGGGTTCGTGGCCGCGATCAAGTCGTTCGGGACCACCCTGGCCGCGCTCGGCCGAGCGAGCTCCTACCAGAACGCCGTGAACATCTACCTGTGCTCGGTGATCGCCCAGGTCGGCCCGGTCAAGCTCAATCTCAACGGGAGCGACAACGGTCCCTGGTCGAAGGTGTGCCGATGAAGCCACTCGCAGCCCGGGACCCGTTCCGGATGGGACTCCTGGCCATCGCCGTCGGTGCAGTGATCGCTGCCATGGTGCTGGTGATGACGTTCGTGTCCTTCGGCAAGAAGGAGTACCACGCGATCCTCGCCCAGACTGCCGGGCTGCGGGTCGGTGAGGACGTCGAGATCCACGGCGTCCCGACGGGCAAGGTGAAGTCGATCGTCCTCGACGGCGACACGGTCCGCGTCGGGTTCACCGTCAGCAGCGACCTGCACCTCGGTACGGCGACGACGGCGTCGGTCAAGGTGGCTACCTTGCTGGGCACCCACTACCTCGCCGTCGACCCCTCGGGCACCGGCCAGCTGGACACGATCCCGCTGGCGCACACCTCCGTGCCGTACAACCTGCAGGACGTGCTCGAGAAGGGCACCGGGAACCTGCAGAAGCTCGACCCGGTGCTGCTCGCGAAGGCACTGACCGAGGCGAGCAAGACGCTGACCGCGACCAGCCAGAACATCGGCCCCGCGCTGGACGGCATCGCCCGGCTGTCCGAGGCGGTCCAGAAGCGCAGCGGGCAGACCGGTGACCTGATCGCGGCCGCCCGCAGCGTGACCAACCAGCTCTCGGCGAGCAGCAGCGACATCGTGGTCTTGATGCAGCAGGGCAACCTCGTCCTCGACGAGATCAACACCCGTCGTGCCGCCATCCACACGCTGCTGACCGAGACGACGACGCTGGCCAGCAACCTGGCCGCGATCGTGTCGGCGACGAAGTCCGACATGGCTCCGGCGCTGCGCCAGCTCAACGTCGTCCTGAGCACGCTCCGCTCGCAGGACGCGACGTTGAAGAGCACGCTCGACGAGATGGCTCCGACGCTGCGCTACCTGGCCAACGCGACCGGCAACGGTCCGTGGGGCGACCTGTGGCTGCACTCGCCGGCCATCCCGCCCGATGACCTGAGCTGTCGGACGGGAGGCTGCAAGTGAAACGGCTCCTCGGTTTCTCGTTGCTGGTCGCGCTGATCCTCGGCGTGACGAGCTGCAACGTGCCGATCATCGGCACCAAGACGATCACCGTGACTGCGATGATGTCGGACTCCGCCGGCCTCTTCGTGGGCAACGACGTCGGTGTCCTCGGTGTCCCGGTCGGCAAGGTCACCTCGATCACCCCGGCTGGCACCAACGTCCGCGTGACGATGCAGGTCAACGCGGACCAGCCGATCCCGGCCGGCGCCGGTGCGGTCGTCGTGGCCCGTTCGGTCGCGACCGACCGGTACGTCGAGCTGACGCCCGTCTACCACTCCGGCCCCCGGATGCAGGACGGTGCGGTGATCGCCCAGCCGCTCACCCGGACGCCGGTCGACTTCGACGACGTACTCGCCGCACTCAACACGTTCGCGACCGGCATCGCCGGCTCGAAGAGCACGCAGGACGCCATCAAGAACATCCTCCAGTCCGGCTCGTCAGCACTGTCGGGCAAGGGCGTGGAGTTCAACAAGGCGGTCACCTCGCTCGGCGGAGCGGTCAACTCGATCTCCCAGCAGCGCGGCAACATCACCTCGACCGTGCAGTCGCTCGACACCCTGACCGGGACGATCGCCTCGAACCAGCAGCTGGTGCGCGACTTCATCACCCAGGTCAGCAACGCCAGCAAGCTGCTCGCCGACGAGCGGACGAACTTCCAGTCGACGCTGAGCTCGTTGAGCAGCGTGGTCCAGCTGATCGCCGACTTCGCCCACCAGAACAGGCAGCAGTTCGTCAGCGCGCTGACCCAGACCACCGACCTGATGAAGAAGCTGATGGTCAAGCGCAACGACCTCACCGAGATCCTGCGGGTGATGCCGCTGACGCTGCAGAACCTGGGTGCGATCTACGACAAGGGCCGCCTGCGCGTCCGGGTCGACCCGACGGTGCTGACCCCGCTCGGTGGTCTGATCGACTCGTCCTGCAACAAGGGCCCGGTCGACTACTGCTCCGTGTTCGGACCGTCCCTGCTGAACCTCAAGAACATCCTCGCGCTCCTGGGGATCGGCAAATGAGCGCCCGGATGAAGCACCTCGCGGCGGCCACGGCCGGCCTGCTCGGCCTGGTCGTCGTGGTGGGCTGCGGTCCGACGATGGGCGACCTGCCGCTGCCCGGCTCAGGAGTCAGCGGCAACACCATCACGATCAAAATCCCGTTCGACGAGGCGCTCAACCTGTCCCAGGGTGCGGCGATCAAGGTCAACGGCGTCGACTCGGGCAAGGTGCAGTCGGTGGCGACGCAGGACTTCAAGGCGATCGCGACGATCAAGATCCGCACCGACGCCCAGATGCGTCGCGACGCGACCGCCCGGTTGCGCTACACCACCCCGCTGGGGGAGCTGTTCGTCGACGTGAGCAACCCGGCCACCGGCCCGCTGATGCGCAACGGGGACGAGCTGTCGGCCAAGCAGGCCACCACGGCACCCACCGTCGAGGATGCGTTGTCGTCGGCGTCGCTGCTGGTCAACGGCGGCGGGCTCAACCAGCTCCAGACCGTGACCGACGAGCTGAACAAGGCCATCGGTGGACGCGAGGGCAACGTCCGGGAGCTGCTCGACCGGTCCAACACCTTCCTGGGCCAGGCCTCGGCGACCACCGGTGACATCGACGCGGCGCTGCGATCGCTGGCCGGGCTCTCGCAGGTCCTCAACCAGAACAAGAGCACGATCAACGCGGCGATGACCCAGATCCGTCCGGCGGCCAAGGTGCTCCGCGAGAACACCCCGGGCCTGACCCGGTTGCTGGCGCAGCTCGTGAAGTTCTCGGCAACCGCCAACAACGTGGTCGGTCACACCCGGGCGCAGATCGAGTCGATGGTCAACCAGGTCACCCCGGTGCTCCAGGAGTTCCTCGGACTGCGCACCGACCTCGGCCCGTCGTTCGACGACCTGGTCAACCTCAGCAAGCTGTTCGACACGGTGGTGCCCGGCGACTACGCCAACATGCGGCTGGTCCTCGAGATGGACAAGATCGGCCTGCCCAACCTGCTCGGCCCCGGTGGTGGCGGCAGCACGGGCAGCAACGGGAACGGCACCGGCGGTCTGCTCGGCGGGCTGGGCGGACTGCTCGGCGGCTCCGGTGGTGGTGGCGGCAACGGCGGCCTGCTGGGCGGTCTCGGCGGTCTGCTGGGTGGTCTGCTCGGCGGTGGTCGCACCACGCCGCGGGTCATCGAACCGGCGACCTCGACCTCACCGCTGAGCCTGTCCGGAATGCTGTCCTCCTCGGGAGGTGCCCGATGAAGGTGGCCGCACTGCTCAAGGACCGGCTCTGGCAGAGCTTCTTCGGTGTCCTCCTGGTCCTGCTGATCACGGTGGCGTACCTCTTCCACTCGGTCCTCGGTACGCCGCTGCTGGGCGGGACCAAGGTCGTCAAGGTCGAGATGGCGGCGACCGGGGGACTCTTCGAGGGTTCCGCGGTCACCTACCGCGGCGTCAAGGTGGGCAAGGTCCGCTCGATCAAGCTCACCGACACCGGCGTCGAGGCGACGATCGCGATCACCGTCTCGGACGACATCCCGACGGATTCGCTGGTCAAGGTGCGCAGCCTCTCGCCGGTCGGTGAGCAGTACCTCGACTTCCAGCCACGCACCTCCCACGGCCCGTTCATCCAGGACGGCTCGGTGATCCCCGCGACCTCGACCGACCTACCCAAGACACTGGCCTCCACGGTCATCGCGGTGAACAAGGTGCTGGCCCAGATCAACACGAACCAGCTGCACTCGTTGCTGACCGAGCTGAGTACCGGCCTGGCCGGCACAGGCAACGACCTCGGCAAGCTGGTGGATCAGGGCCACGTGCTGCTGGCCGACCTCGACCGGCTCTGGCCCGAGACCGATCGGTTGATCACCAACGGCGGCACCGTGCTGGCGATCGGGCCGTCGAAGGCTGGCGACATCCACCAGCTGGCGACCTCCTCGCGGCTGTTCGCCCAGTTCCTGCGCAACTACGACCCCCAGCTGCGCGCAACCCTGAACAAGGCCCCGGCCCAGATCGTCCAGCTCCAGGCACTCGTCAAGGACGCGGCGACGATCTTCCCGGGCTTCATCGGTGAGGCGGTCAGCTTCTCCGACCTGTTCCGCTCCTACGCGCCGCACCTGGGTGCCCTGCTGGCCTGGTACGCGCCGGGCCTGGGCGTGCTCGGCCAGGCGGTCAAGGGCGGCGTGCTGCAGATCGAGGGCATCCCGCAGCGCTCGACCGAGTGCGTCTACGCGACAGCGCGCCGCGACCCCAAGAACCCGGTACGACGCCCGCTGGTGACCACCGGCCACTGCACGTCGGGCCACCCGAACCTGCAACGCGGGGCGGCCCACGCCCCGGGCCCCGTCCGGTGACCGCCTCGAGACGCTGGCAGGTCGCGGTCGGCGTACTGGCGGTGGCGCTGGTCGCGGCGCTGGTCGCGGCGCTGGTCGTCCTGGTCCTGACGATGCGCTCGCTCAGTCATGAGCGCGACCTCACGGATGCCGGCAAGCAGGCCGAGGCCGCGGCGCGCAAGGCGGTGGTGTCGATGACGACGTACGACTACCGGACGATCCCGCGGGACTTCGCGTGGGTGAACGACGCGGGCACGGCCAAGTTCCGCAAGCAGTACGCCGAGGTCAGCGCGCCGATCAAGAAGCTGGTCGTGGCCCAGAAGGCACACGCCGTGGGCAGCGTCGTGGCGTCGGCGGCGGACGTGACGGACGCCGACCACGTGACCGTGCTGGTCTTCGTCGACCAGACGCTGACCACCCCCGGCGTCGCGCAGCCCGGCCTGGATCAGCCGCGGGTGACGATGTCGATGGTGCGCCAGAGCGGCCGGTGGCTGGTCGACGACGTGAAGCTCTTCAACCTCACCGGCCAGTAGCGCTCACGCGTCCGGCTCGACCCGCAGCGTCATCAGCGTGGTGGCGAGCATGTCGTAGTGGCCGATGAGCAGCAGCAGCTCGATGCTCGTGCGCTCGTCGTACGCCGCCCGCAGTTCGGCCCAGGTGGCATCGCCGAGGTCCTTGGTGTCGAGCAGCTCCTCGGTGACCTTCATCAGCAGCTGCTCGTGGCCGGCCCAGCCCTCGGCGGCCGATCCGGTCCTGACCCGCTCGACGTCGTCGGCCGTCACTCCCGCACGGCGCCCGATCTTCACGTGGTGCTCGAACTCGTAGGCGCAGCCTCGCAGGGTCGCCACCCGGAGGATCACCAGTTCGGTCTCTCGGCGGGGCAGCTTGCCGCCGGGCATCAGCTGGCTGGCGAAGAACAGCCAGCCCCAGAAGAGGCCACGGCCGCGCCCCAGGGTGGTGAAGATCGCGGGCGGAGCGGTCTTGGTCACCCGGGCTGCGATCCGGGTCAGACCCCAGATCGGGACGCCGAGCTCGCGGACGCCGCCGGGTGGGATCCGTGGGCCGCTCACACGTCCTCCCGGACTGCTCGTCCCACCTGCGGCAGCGCCTTGTTGGCCACGGTGTTCATCACCTTCATCGCGGCGACGTACCCGGGCGGGAAGTAGCGCTGCGCGAGATGCGCGATCCGGATGTCGGGCGAGGTGTAGACCCAGTACCTGTTGCGCCGGACGCCGTACAGGATCGAGCGCGCCGCGGACTCGGGCGTGACGGCGCGCTTCTTGAAGCGGGCCTGGAGCTTGCGGAAGGCCGGGCTGGCGTTCTCGACGCCGGCGATGCTGACGGTCTCGGTCAGGCCGGTGTCGACCCCTCCCGGGCAGACCAGGCTGACGCCGATGCGGTGCCGGGCGAGATCGAAGCGGAGCACCTCCGAGACGCCGCGCAGGCCGAACTTGCTGGCCGAGTACGCCGCGTGCCAGGGCATCCCGATGATCCCGGCGGCCGAGGACACGTTGACCACGTGCCCGCCGCGCCCGGCCTCGATCATCGGGGGCACCAGGTACTCCAGCACCGCGATCGGACCCATCAGGTTGATGTCCACCACGCGTTGCCAGGTGCTGTGCGGCAGAGCCGTGATCGTGCCCCACGACGCGATCCCGGCGATGTTCATCACGACGTCCATCGAGCCGTGATCGGTGGTGATCTCGGCGGCCATGGCCCGTACGCCGTCGTGGTCGGCGATGTCGACCGGGGCGGCGTACGCGACGTCCCCACCGGCGTCGGTGATCTCGGCGACGACGTCGATCAGGCCCTGCTGGTTCACGTCGGTGAGGAAGAGCGTGGCGCCCTGCTCGGCGGCCAGGACGGCGGTGGCGCGACCGATCCCGCTGGCCGCGCCGGTGAGGAAGACGTTCTTGCCGCGGAGGTCTCGGACGGGTGCTCGGAACATGCCGCGAGCCTAGTCAGTCGGCAGCGGCTGATGCCTCCTCCCGCGGCAGGAGATCAGAGCTCGATGCCTTCGCCGAACCGGCCCCGCGCGTCGACGGGGATCAGCGGCGTCTCGCCACGGACCGTGAGCTCCTGGACGGCCCAGGTGTTGCCGTCCGGATCGGCGAACCCGAAGAAGGTGCCGCCGTCGGCAGGGTGGATGACCATCACGTCGCTCACCTCGACTCCACGGCTCGCGAGCTCGGCGTGGGCAGCGGCGGCATCCGCGACGACGAGCTGGAGGCCCCGCATCGAACCCGGCGCCATCTCGTTCTGGGCGGGCAGAGTCCCGATCACGATCGAGCACCCGGAGCCGGGCGGGGTCAGCTGGGCGACGTGCATGTGCTCGTTCACCGTGTTGTGGTCCAGGGTGAAGCCCACCTGGTCCGCGTAGAAGGCGATCGAGCGATCGAGGTCGCTGACCGGAAGCACCACCACTTCGAGAGTCATGTCCATGGCAGCACCATGCCACGGCGCCACTGCGACGAAACCTGGTTCAGAGCAGATGCCGGAGCGGGTTCAGCACGGCCTCGGTGAACCGCCGGTGCACCCCGCGCGCGTTCCAGTCCCGGGTCGAGAGGTGCGAGCACTGCTCGAGGTCGGAGGCGAAGATCGCCTCCATCACCTTCGCCATCCCCGAATCGATGAACTCGACGTTGACCTCGTAGTTGCCCGACATGCTCAACCGGTCGATGTTCGCGGTGCCCACCGTGGACCACTTGCCGTCGATCGTCGCGGTCTTGGCGTGCACCATCGCGCCCTCGAAGCGGTGGATGCCGACGCCGGCCTCGAGGAGCTGGCCGAAGTAACCGCGCGAGATCCAGTCGGCCACGACGTGGTTGGAGGTGCGGGGCAGCAGGATCTTGACGTCGACGCCACGGCGCGCGGCGGCGATCAGTGCGTCGACGAAGTCGGGGTCGGGGATGAAGTAGGCGTGCGTCATCCAGATGTTGCGCCGGGCACGGTTGATCGCCTCGAGGTACATCGCCCGGATCGGGAACATCCACTGCCGCGGCAGGTTGCGGTGCAGCCGGATCCGGGGCTCCCACTCGGCATCGGTCGTCTCCAGCAGCAGGGGCCGGCGGCCGCTGCGGTGGTCGTTCCAGAAGTCCGCGAACGAGCGCTTCAGGTCCCAGACGGCAGGCCCGGTGATCCGGCAGTGCGTGTCGCGCCACTCGGTCGCGTACGCCGTCCCGATGTTGAACCCGCCGACGAACGCGACGTCGTCGTCCACCACGAGCACCTTGCGGTGGTCGCGGCCGTAGCGGCGGATGTCGAAGAAGCGCCAGCCGGCGTTGTAGATCGGGTACTTGAGCACCCGCAGCACCCGCGAGAACGTCTTGAACCGGGGGTCGACGACGACGTTGGCGAAGGCGTCGTAGATCGCGTAGACCTCGACCCCGCGGTCGGCTGCCGCGGTGAGCGCCTGCTTGAAGCGCTCGCCGGTCTCGTCGCCCTTCCAGATGTAGGTCTCGAAGAGCACCATCTGCCGTGCGCCGTCGATCGCGGCGAGCATGTCGTCGTACAGGTCGACGCCGTTGGTGTAGGTCGTGATCGTCCCGCTGCCGATCTGGACGTCCTGCGGCGGCAGCGTGGTGAACGGCTGCGGCTTCTTGCCGCGGCGGCGCCAGGAGTCGACCAGGGTCAGGCTGATCGCGAGGACGAGCTGGACGCCGAGGATGGTGAGCAGGGTGCGTCGTACGACCGGCCAGATCTCGCGGCCGGCGAACAGCACGGCGTCCGCTGGTCTCCTCACGAGAGAAACCTAGCCGTCACTTGTCGGTGGCGCCGCCTAGGCTTGCCGCATGCGTCCCGTCACCGACCTCGAGCGCCGGGTGGCGCCGTTCCAGGTCATCTCGGACTACCAGCCCGCGGGCGACCAGCCGGCTGCCATTGCGGAGATCGACCACCGCCTCTCGGGCGGCGTGCAGGACGTCGTGCTGCTCGGCGCGACCGGCACCGGCAAGACTGCGACGGTCGCCTGGGTCGCCGAGAAGCTGCAGCGCCCGATCCTGGTCATGCAGCCCAACAAGACCCTGGCGGCCCAGTTCGCGACCGAGCTGCGCCAGCTGATGCCGGAGAACGCGATCGAGTACTTCGTCTCGTACTACGACTACTACCAGCCCGAGGCGTACGTCCCGCAGACGGACACCTACATCGAGAAGGACTCCTCGATCAACGAGGAGGTCGAGCGGCTGCGGCACTCGGCGACCAACTCGTTGCTGACCCGGCGCGACGTGATCGTGGTCTCGACCGTCTCGTGCATCTACGGCCTCGGCACCCCGCAGGAGTACGTCGACCGGATGCTGCGGCTGCGCGTCGGCCAGGAGCTCGACCGAGACGGCGTGCTGCGGCGTCTGGTCGAGATCCAGTACACCCGGAACGACCTGTCGTTCACCCGCGGGACCTTCCGGGTGCGCGGAGACACGCTGGAGATCTTCCCGGTCTACGAGGAGCACGCCGTCCGGGTCGAGTTCTTCGGCGACGAGATCGAGCGGCTGATGACGCTGCACCCGGTGACCGGCGAGGTGATCACCGATGACCAGGAGCTCTATGTCTTCCCGGCGACCCACTACGTCGCCGGTCCGGAGCGGATGGAGCGCGCGATCCGCGGCATCGAGACCGAGCTGGAGGAGCAGATCGGCCTGTTCGAGCGGCAGGGAAAGCTGCTCGAGGCGCAGCGCCTGCGGATGCGGACGTCGTACGACGTGGAGATGATGCGCCAGGTCGGGTCCTGCTCCGGCATCGAGAACTACTCGATGCACATCGACGGGCGCAGCCGCGGGAGCGCCCCGAACTGCCTGCTCGACTACTTCCCGGAGGACTTCGTCCTGGTGGTCGACGAGTCGCACGTCGCGGTCCCGCAGATCGGCGGGATGTACGAGGGCGACATGTCCCGCAAGCGCAACCTGGTCGACCACGGCTTCCGGCTGCCGAGCGCGATGGACAACCGGCCGTTGCGCTGGGAGGAGTTCCTCGACCGGATCGGCCAGACGATCTACCTCTCCGCCACCCCGGGCGACTACGAGCTGGCCAAGGGCGGCGGGGTCGAGAACGCCGTCGAGCAGATCATCCGGCCGACCGGGCTGATCGATCCCGAGGTGATCATCAAGCCGACCAAGGGCCAGATCGACGACCTGATCGGCGAGATCAACGCGCGCACCGAGAAGCAGGAGCGCGTGCTGGTCACCACGCTGACCAAGAAGATGTCCGAGGACCTCACCGACTACCTCCTCGAGAACGGCATCCGCACCCGCTACCTGCACTCCGAGGTGGACACGCTCAAGCGGATCGAGCTGCTCCGTGACCTGCGCCTGGGCCTGTACGACGTCCTGGTCGGCATCAACCTGCTGCGCGAGGGCCTCGACCTCCCCGAGGTGTCCCTGGTCGCGATCCTCGACGCCGACAAGGAGGGCTTCCTGCGCTCGGACAAGTCGCTGATCCAGACGATCGGTCGTGCCGCCCGCAACGTCTCCGGCCAGGTCTTCATGTACGCCGACAAGATCACCCCCTCGATGGAGAAGGCGATCGACGAGACCAACCGGCGTCGCGCCAAGCAGGTGGCCTACAACACCGCCAACGGCGTCGACCCGCAGCCGCTGCGCAAGAAGATCGCCGACATCACCGAGATGCTCGCCCGCGAGGACGAGAACACCGAAGAGCTGCTGGCGACCTGGGGCGGGATGGACGGCAAGAGCAAGAAGGCGCCCGTGCCCGGCCTCTCGAAGATGCGCGAGGTCAACCGCGACCTGGCCGGTCTGCCGTCCAGCGACCTGGCCGAGCTCGTCCAGCAGCTGACCGAGCAGATGCACGCCGCGGCCGGCGAGCTCCAGTTCGAGGTCGCGGCCAGGCTGCGCGACGAGATCTCCGACCTCAAGAAGGAGCTCAGGCAGATGATGGAGGCGACCCGGTAGTGCGTGTCGAGGACCTCCTCGAGCTCTGCCTGGGCTTCCCGGGAGCCTGGCCGGACAACCGTGGGACCAGAAGACCCAGAAACCTTGTCATCCGCTCGTGGCAGCACTGATCAGTGCGAATCATGTTCCGCCGCAACGGCAAGGTCGGAGAAATCCAGGTTTTTCAGAGCGAGCTTGGCGCACTCGTAGCAGCGATCGACGGCTGAGTTGAACACCATCTCGCGCGCGACTTGCGTTGAGTACTCGACGTCCCAGTCGTTTTGTTCCTCGTCGTGGTACGCGATCCGGTTTTCCCAGCTGACGGCGATCATGTCGTTGTCGTCGGCGTGGTCGGGATCCCTATACTCCTCGACGAGGATGCCGAGCGAACTAAGCCCTCGCAACGTGCTTAGTATCTCGGCTGGAGAAGAGCCGTTGGCTCTCCGTAGGAGATCCAGGCTCACGTGCACGTTCTCGGGAAGTCGGCTCGCGCAGCCCTCGATGAACAGGTCGAGAAGTAGGTGCCGCTCGTCTTCCGTCATACGCCGGAGTGCGAGGAAAAACTGCACCGCCGTATCCCGAGCGTATTGCTCCTCGCTCGTGCCGTGTACGCCGAGTGCGTCATAGAGCGCGATCGGGTCAGGCGGGAAGAAATTGGATCTTTGTGTCGGGCCGATCTTCTGGACGATCATGTCGGCCAGGTCTTTGGCGTCTAGCTCGGCTAGGTGGAGATAGCCGATCGTCGGCGGAATCCCCGGTATCTCCGTCTCGTCGAAGCGAGCAGGCAAGACGTACTCCGCGTTCTCCTCGAACGCCCTCGCCTGCGCGCTGCGTCGTTCATGGCTCGTCCAAGCCTTCTTCGCATAGTCGGCAGAGGCGAAGAGAACGCAATACCGAGCGGCCTTCCGATAGATGTAGTCGAGGTGGACATACAGGTCCTTGCCCCAGAGATTGACCTGCTCGTAGTTGTCGTAGAAGACCCGGACGCCCTGGGATCGCAACTCTGCGGCAACGGCTTCGACGTAGTCGCGTTGTTCGCCGGCGAACGAGAGGGTCACGTCGTACTCGAAGTCTTCGCTCACCGCTTCATCCTAGGTTCGCGGAGTTCTGTGCAGCGACGCTAAACAGGTTTGGGTTCGGTGGGCATGACTCGCGACCAACGCCAACCGTTCGGTGCTATGAAGGGTGCTTGCGGTCGTTCCCTAAGGAGTAGGACCAGGATGGCGAACTCGTGGCAGCCGTTGTCAGTGCGCCCCGGATCACGCTCTTCCGACGGCCCATTTGAAGG
>JACXTT010008635.1_pt1 | contig 14088 bp, 20 predicted proteins | sample 9270951 | NCBI WGS metagenome assembly JACXTT01 (sample SAMN15532306, study PRJNA645909) | rock metagenome | isolation source: weathered quartz diorite | place: Puerto Rico | collected 2017-06-21 | reverse complement strand
TGTGGATCCGATAAACCGACCGTAGAACGAAACGAAACGTCGACGACCTTCTATTCCCGAGAGTGGTCGAAACAGCGGAGCTAATTGTAGAATCAGAGACGGCTTCTCGAATCCGGCCTCTGTGTCACAAGACTAACTGCTTTTCTCGTTTGTGAAAAAGGCTCATGTTAACTTGTCGTGGGTGGGAAATGTTTTGGTTTCGCTCGCGTCTATTCGTTATCCGGATGTTCTCCATGTACTCTCTGAGTCGATGTGTATGAGCACTCGTGCATGGAATCGTCCAGATGGCCTCTAATGGCTGTGGATAGGGCGGTTACGGGTGTGATAGAGGCCTATACCAACCGAGACAGGCATGGCCTGTTCTGGGGCGGTTGAGGTTCGACCGTTCCAGACCGAAAAGAAGCCCATGCGGCTTCTAAGGGCAGAAGGGCTCTCAGGTGAAGCAGTGAAGGGGAACCCGACGACGACGGTAATCCTCAGAGTCGATGAGAACAAGTAGCTTATCCCCACGATAAGTTAACAGAACCCCAAATCCTGCAGAAACCTTATTCGACGCTCAAAGTTCCGCGAGGGAAGGTCGGTCATCAGCTGAGAATAATAGTCTGCCTGAGGCGGGTCCCAGACACAGCGGCTAAGATCAAAATTGCGCCCGACGGCAGGTCTCTCGACACTTCGGATGCTGAATACGTTATCAATCCATACGAAGAGTACGCTCTTGAAAAAGGAGTCCAACTCAAAGAGAAGCAGGGTGGTGAGGTCACCGTTCTCACTGTCGGGCCAGAAAAGTCAACCCAGGTCATCATGAAAGCTCTCGCTCTAGGTGCGGACAGCGCAATTCATCTGAGAACCGACGAAGCGCGGGCAGACTCGAGTTCGATTGCGAAATCCATTGCGGCTGAGCTGAAGACCCTTAGCTTCGACGTTCTTCTATTCGGGAAGAAAGGGGTCGATGACGACAACCAGCAGGTTGGTCAAATGGTTGCTGAGCTACTTGACGTCCCGTGTGTAACGCAGGTTGTTAAACTCGACTTGTCGAATGGTAAGGCAACCGCTCAGCGAGAAGTGGAAGGTGGGGCCATAGTCGTCGAAACTACTCTGCCAGCTGCGTTCACAGCAGAAAAGGATCTCACTATCCCTCGCTATGCTTCACTTCGGGAGTTAGTTGCGGCGAAAAAGAAACCGATCGCGGTTAAGGACATCAAGTTACATCCTCCATTGCTTGAGACGGTTTCGATCCAATATCCTCCCCCTCGAGCTGCCGGGAAAATTGTCGGCAAAGGGGTCGAGGCAGTACCAATTCTCGTGAAACTACTTCACGAAGAAGCAAAAGTGATCTAAATGTCAAGTCCTGTGCTCGTTTTCGCAGAGTCCTCAGCAGGAACCTTTCGAAAGGCGGCTTTCGAGGCCCTCACGGAAGGAAGAAGGTTGGCCGACAAATCCGGTGCTGAGGAGTACGCTCTTGCAATTGGCAGTGGACTCAAAGATCAAGTCAATGAATTGGGACGATATGGGGCTGACAAGATACTACTCGCGGACGACCCAAGGCTTGCAATTTTCAATCCAGACTACTATCGTCAAATCGCTCTTGATGCTGTAAAAAAGATCACGCCTAGCATAATTCTTGCGCCGGCAACTTCTACTGGAAAAGATCTCGCTCCTCGACTAGCAATTCATCTGAATACCGCTGTGGCGGCAGAATCAACAGCACTGGAATTCGAGAATGGCCAGATCGTTGCGACCCGGCCGGCATATGCAGGAAAAGTGCTGCTGAAGGTTAAGGTCACTACCACCCCGATCATCGCAACATTGAGGCCCAACGTTTTCACCGCAAAAGATGCCGTCCCAATAAGAGACCCGAAGGTCGAGCAGATTGCGTTCAGCACTTCTGCTTCAAGGATGACGGTGAAGGAGTTCAGTGCGCACGGGGCAAAGAAGCTTGATCTGACTGAGGCTAGTGTTGTGATTTCAGGAGGTCGGGGAATGGGAGGTCCGCAGAACTACGGCGTTCTCGAGGAGCTTGCGCAGGTTATGGGAGGAGTGGTGGGTGCGTCAAGAGCCTCAGTGGATTCAGGCTGGAGACCACACTCCGACCAAGTCGGCCAAACTGGACGAACCGTGTCGCCGACTCTCTATATTGCCTGCGGCATATCTGGGGCGATTCAGCACAAAGTTGGAATGATGAATTCGAAGGTAATCGTCGCTATTAACAAAGACCCTGAAGCCCCGATCTTCGGATTCGCGGACTACGGAATCGTCGGTGACCTCTTTCAGGTCGTCCCTGAGCTGACCCGAGAGATGAAACAGTTCTACGGTAAGAACTAGGGCCTCTCTACATTCGAGACTTTAGGAACTTGCCTATCTCTTGACTAAGCGGGCTTCTCGAAACGTCGATGACCGGCATCTCAGTATTGCCAGCCTTCACGTTATGGCTGAACTCGGGCATCGGTGCATAGCTGATTGAGGCGATGAACAATTCGCCCTTCGCATACTCTTCTGGCATCTCGGGTGGTGGGATAGGTTGTGATACGAACACCATGCCCTCACACCAGTTAAGCAAGATTGGCTGGCCCATTTTCATGATGATCGCCAGGGACCCGACGAGCTGCTGTGGGTTGTCATACTTGACGAGTTCGCGGACCACGACTTTCTTCAGTGGTTCGTGGGTAATTTCAACCATCGACAATCGTCTCGACCTTGACGCGGACTGGTTTCGTGGGCCTATTTGTCTGTTAGCTAGTATGTGATTCGCTTTTCATCCTGACTTGAAGGAGACTCCCTTTCCACCAGACGGGTACTTCCAAGTGGTGATTGCACCCGCTCCGAGCTTGTGGCAGACTATTAGGCAGGCTCCGGTCTCCATGCATCCCTCGATGTTGTAGTTGAGTTTGTCCTGCCATGTGTATACTTGTGCGGGGCAGATGTAGAGGCAGGGTTTCGTCTTGCAATTGTCGCACTTGTCAGTGTCAACAATAATGAAGGGGTCTGAGTCTTTCGCAAAATTGACAAGCATTAGCCGTTTGTCGAGACTCATCATTTCTTTTTCGGACATGACTAGAATGTTCTCGCTCCGCCGATCAGATCCCAGACCAAGGAGAAGATCGAGACCTTCCCTTTAGCCTGCGTTCTAAGTTCTTTGAAGATCTTCTTCTTACCTGTCCCATCAACTCGATATACCGCCTCGGCAATCGAACACATCAGTTCCGGATAGGTAGTGTAGAGACGATTCTTTCTAAGATACCCGGGCACCCGGCCAAATGTGTACATGTCCTTGAGCGATGGGTCGGATCGAAGTCTCCTCTCGAATCCCTGAAGCGTTCTCGTCGAATAGTCCTGGGTCTTCCGCGCGTCCAGAATTGTATGCGCTGCGGCGACACCGGATTGTATTGCAATGTCTACTCCTCGGAATGTATAACCGTTGTTAAGAAGGTGGCCGGCTGCGTCGCCCGCGACCACCATACCATTGGTATAGGGCCTGGCTAGCATCTTTGGTCCTGCTTCAGGAATCATGTGTGCATCATACTCGGTTGTCTTTCCGCCCTTGATGCGTCGGCTGATTTTCGGATGTGATCTCAGTTTTTCCATGAATCTGGATGACTGCACTTGTTCATATTATACATCCTCTCCACCGACCACCATGCCTAATGCAACACTCTCTTTGTTGGTGTAGAGGAAACCCCCGCCCCGAAGACCTCCCGAACAAGATCCGACAAAAACGTGAGCCGCTCCTTCGCCAGGGTCCAGACCTAGGCGGTCTTCAATGGTCTCGCCTGACATCTCTATAACATCCTTTGTCCCCATCGAGATCTGGAAGGGTTCTAGCATTGTCACGAGTCCCGCTTTTCTGGCAAGACCAGTCGTTGTCCCATCACAAGCAATCACGGCTTTGGTAGGAATCTTGTCGTTGCCTGCGACGATTCCTTTCACTGTTCCATTTTCAATTATTAGGTCATCTACTCGGACATCAGTGATGAGAGATGCGCCTGCTTTCTCTGCTTGTTCAGCTAGCCACTTGTCGAACCTCGCCCGCTTAGCGGTGAAACTGCCTTCCGGGTCCTTTGACTCGAACTCGACCGAAAATGAGTTCTCGTCAGTCATGAAAGTGATTCCTTCTTTTCTGACGAATCGCTCGATGGGTGCGTCTGTCCATGAATCTCCTAGGAGTTTCTTTAGGGCGTAGGTGTAGATTCGTCCTCCGAACACGTTCTTGGACCCGGGAAATGAGCCGCGTTCAACGAGTAAGACTTGCACTCCTTCTTTGGCCAGGGTCAGGGCGGCTGCGCTTCCAGCAGGTCCCGCGCCGACTACTGCAACATCAAATCCTTCGAGAGACATCGTTGAGCGCCAAAGTAGTCTTCGGGTTTATTCAGTTTGACTATTGTTTTTCCGATTATCCTTTTTCGAGTCCGTGGATCCGTTCTCCCATCGTGTTTTCAGAATCTCTTGGACGAGCTCGATCGCTCGCTTGACTTGCCTTTGCAAGGCCATCGGATCGTAGCCTACAGGTGGTTTCGTATCAAGGAATGGCTTGTACATGTCGAAGTCGAGGAATTTCTTGCTCGACTCGAATATGCTCATGAGAGCAGAACTCTCCATAAGTTCTAGATCTGATCGTCTGCAGTGATAGAAACCGTTCTCGCGGGCGAACGTGATTTTCTCGTTACCAAAAGAGTCGTTGTGGATGTCCTCCCATAGATTCTTGTCGACCTCGTCCTCGATCGCTGCGCCCGAAGCGATCTTCGATGTGTACTGTTCGAAAAGCCTAACAGCTTCTGTCTCAGAAATCTCAAGGGCTTTGGCGAGTTCAGGGAATGTGAGCCCGTTCTTTCGAAGATAGTAGCACGCCTCTTCTAGGTATAGTACCATTTCAGGGTCGATAGATGCGGTCACTGTTCTAGTCGGACGAAACGCCGCCGCAAGCGGAGATAAGGATTCGTGGCTTAAGCTATCGCTTCGACTTTTGGCAGGCTACTCTTGAAGTACCTTCGACAGTTCCGGCATTGCAACCTTCCTGCGGAAACGGTCTTCAGCGGCAAATCGCAATAAGGACATGCGTCAATTGTTTCCAGGCTAGCACTTGCAGCAACGGCCAGCGACATTTTCCCAGACCGTTTTTCTCTTGACGTGAAAGGTGGCAGTTCACGCCTGTAAGCCAGGTACAGGGCGACGACCACAATGGCAAAAGTGCCTACCGTAACATCAAGCCAGATTGCTGACCAGGCCTTCGACAAGTAGTCTTGCATGAAGGGGTTGTGAAGATACTCGTTGTACAACCATAGTGCAAGGGAGACATTCACAACAAGCTGAACTGCAATGAGAACGCCATACTTCGACAGGGTTATCGACGCAAACCGAGTTGCCATGATGTTATCAGGTGCGAACCGCGTTCGCAAACACAACTATTGTCATTCCGAAAAATAAGTCTGCCTGAAAAGTCGGCAATCCACACGAAACCCACTGCTAGACTCCACAATCTAGAGAGCAGGGGTCTAGTGGTCTCATGCAAAATACCGTGCAACTGGCGTATGATCAAAAACCTGCTCAGAATCTAGACAACGCTCGATCTTGGCCGGGAAAAGGACGTCCTTGACGACCTCATCTCGATGCCGATTCATATAGGCTCGAAAAGTCAAGAAATGAATCTATTACAACCTCCCCGTGACACAAAGTAGAGTTTCCAGAACAGCTTCTCGACTATCGGTATGCTTCGAAGTCTTGGCCTAGAAGGCTCACCGCTATCTTTTGCACCATTATCTCATCGGTTCCTTCGTAAATCCGGCAGACCCTTGTGTCGACAAGGTGGCGGGGGGCACGAGTCTCGAAACTATAGCCGCTCGAACCGAAAATCTGGACAGTTCGATCCGCCGCGTCGAATGAGGCTTTCGAGGCGAAATACTTCGCCTTCGCAATCATGATGTCAGCCTCGTCCCTCAACTCCTTATCCTCCGGCCTGGAATCACTACGCTGTTTCAATAAGGCTGCCTTGTATACGAGATTCTTCGACGCTTCAAGGCTAGTAGCCATATCCCCAATGTGGCGCTGCACCAATTGATGCTTCGCAATTGGTTTCCCATGTTGGATCCTCTGCTTTGAATACGCGACAGCTTCGTCGATACAGTCCTCGATGACGCCGAGACACCCGGCCGCGACGCTCAATCGACCGCTCATTAGACCGGAGTAAGCAATGCCCAATCCCTTGCCGGGTTGGCCCATCAAATTCTCCTTAGGGACCCTACAGTTATCCATGAATATTGAACCAGTGTCCGAGGTCGGCATTCCCAGCTTATGCTTCTGAGTCTGACTCGAATATCCCTCTAACCCTTTTTCGACAATAAACGCGCACATTCCATCTTTCTTCCCTTTCGGATAAGCAAACACAACCGCGACATCGGCAATGCTTCCATTCGAGATCCACGCCTTGCTCCCGTTTAGCAAGAAGTAGCTTCCCTTATCTTCGAAGGTTGTTCTAAGAGATGCTGGGTCGCTACCCGCTGTCGGCTCTGTAAGTCCGAAGCACATTATCTTCTCCCCTCTCGTGGCTGGAGGAAGGTATCGTTGTTTCTGTTCCTCATTTGCCCATTTTTGGATAGTGACCTGTCCAAGGGACACGTGGCCGGATAGGAAGGTTCGGACACCAGTTCCTTCCTTGCCCACGCGTTCTAAGGCCAGAGCATAAGTTAGAACATCCGCCCCTTGTCCTTCGCCATACTTTCGAGAAATCGGAAGACCAAGTAGCTGGGCCTTTTTGAATATCGGTGAAAGGTGACTATTGAACCGCCCGGCTAGATATGCCTCGTCCTCAAACGGGCGGAGTTCTTGACAGGCACGGTCAACCTCGTCAAGAACAAGTTTCTGCTCATCAGAGACATCAAAACTCATCCTGGAAAGATCCTCGATTCCGGAGTCAACAGCTGTCTTCAAAGATTAAACAGACCTCGCTCAAGTTCAGCGGCTTTTGATTTTCGTCAAAAGTTATATCATCGGGTTCTTAGCCATTTCGTCGATCAGAGAAATTGCCGATACAAGTCGAGGAAGAGGACATTCCATTCTTCGCTGAAGTGATCGCGGGCGGAAGAATAACGATCCCGGAAGAGATCAGAAAAATATTCGGCATCAAGGACGGCGACCACGTTATGTGCCGTGTACGTCTTGTGAAACGAGCCGAGGACCTGAAGTAACAAACATCATCGACGTAACGGAGACCACCTCGATAAAATTCTGACAATCTTAAATAGCGTCGGGACCAACCAGACTATTAGTCCCCTAGTTGACACTGGCAACCACCGATCCCACAAAAGTGGTAGAGGGTTTTCGCGGAAAATCCATCCTTGTAGTCGGGGACCTTATAGTCGACCGTTACGTCCATTCTCAAGGACGAAAGCTCTCACGAGAAGCACCGGTCCCTGTGGCCGACTTTATATCGGAAGAACTCCTCTTAGGAGGAGCCTCCAATCTCACCAACAACCTAGTATCCCTGGGGGCTACAGTCAATGTCTTAGGTGTGGTTGGGAAAGACGACGCGGGACGATGGCTGGTCGAAGAACTCCAGAAGAACGGAGTTGACACCTCAGGAATCGTCGCTAATGACCGTCCCACTAGTCTCAAGACACGATTCATCCTAAACCACCGCCAGTATCTTCGAATCGACAAGGAATACCGATCCGACGTCGACCCCCAAGTAACCAAGCAATTCCTAACATCGCTTAAAGAACACGTGGACGGTGCAGACGGCGTTGTGTTCTCAGATTATGACAAGGGCGCGATTACACCCGAGCTGATCAGCAACGTTGTCGAAGAATGTCGCGTACAGCACAAGAAAGTACTCGCACAACCCAAAGTTCGCCATTATCTCGACTACATCGGGGTATCGATGGTCAAGTCCAACGCTCATGAGGGTAGCGTTGCGACGGGGATATCCATGGTCAACGATACCTCTCTCCGGAACATGGGCCACAATTTGATGACGCGACTCGAGTGTGAAAGCCTTCTTCTGACCAGAAGCGAGCGTGGAATGATTTTGTTCGAGAAGAAGAACATAACCAGTTTCCCACCCTTTAAGGGTCCCAAACCTGGCTTCAATGCTGTCGGAGTAAGGGACTGTATGACCGCAGTCTTAGCGATGTCACTTGCCTCGAATGCACCCGTTCCCGAAGCTGTTCTCTTGGCAGGACTCGCAGCTGCTCAACAGTCAGAAAAGATTGGTACTGCTGTTGTTGACCTGAACGACCTTAGATCTCAAGCTAGCACCACTCTAGAGCTGGCCGAGCAGATAGTTCAGGTCCCGGTCCACTAAGCATGGAACAGACCCACATCCCAACTGGGATGCTGCTCCAAAAAGCAGTGAAGATCCGAACAGATATTCTTGAAATGGTCGCCGAAGCAAAGTCCGGTCATCCCGGCGGAAGTCTCTCAGCCGTAGAAATCTTCGTATCTTTATTCTTCTACAAGATGCGCCACGATCCCAAGCGACCGCAATGGCCTGATAGAGACCGGTTTGTGCTCTCCAAGGGTCATGCCGCACCGGTCCTCTTTGCAACACTTGCAGAAGCAGGATATTTTCCCTCAAGCGAGCTCAAGACACTTCGCAAACTGAACAGCAGACTCCAAGGCCACCCGGATCTGAAGGTCCCTGGAGTCGAATTTCCAGGAGGTTCACTAGGCATAGGGCTGTCTGCGGCGATAGGAATGGCGCTTGCTGGAAAGCTCGACAAGAAGGATTACAGAGTGTACGCACTCTTGGGAGATGGTGAGATGGACGAAGGTGAGACATGGGAGGCCGCAATGGCAGCATCAAAATTCAAGCTCGACAATCTCACGGCAATTGTCGATCGCAATGGCATACAACAAGATGGGCTTACCGAGCAAATCATGCCGATTGAGCCCTTGGGCTACAAATGGAAGGCATTCAACTGGCACGTCTTGGAAGTCGATGGATTTGACCTTCGACAGGTTGTTGAAGCTTTGGAGAAGGCAGAAAACATGAGGAATCGACCTACAGTTATCATAGCTCACACGGTTAAAGGAAAAGGAGTCTCATTCATGGAATGGGACCCAGCGTACCACGGAAAAGCGCCGGACAAGGACACGGTCAGAAAGCTCGTGGAGCATATGCGACAAGAATGACAGTCATCACCTTATCACGACTCAAAGGAGTAACCGTCGCGTGCTAGTTCAAATGAGTTCCATGCGGGACGCTTATGCACAAGCTCTTCTTGAGCTAGGTTCTAAAGATCCAAGGGTCGTCGTTCTCGGCGCGGATACATCCGTCTCCATTAAGACAAGTCTTTTCGCAGATCGTTATCCTGACCGGTTCTTTAACGTAGGAATTGCAGAAGCAAACATGATTGGCATAGCCGCGGGGCTTGCCCTTACAGGGAAAGTCCCATACGTGAGCACCTACTCGGCATTCGTCCCTGGAAAATGTCTGGATCAAATACGAAACGCGATCGCATATCCAAACATCAACGTGAAGATCGTGTCATCTCACGGCGGCCTTACAGTGGGACCGGACGGTGCATCACACCAGACAGTTGAAGATGTTGCAGCCATGCGAGCCATACCCCACATGCAAGTCGTGGTCCCATCAGACGCTAACTCAACGATTGAACTAGTGAAACAATCTTGGAAACGGAACGGTCCCTTCTACATTCGCCTGAGCAGAGCGAATGTTCCAGAGATCTACCCACCTAACCCGACAATTCAGATCGGAAAAGCAAGCGTCTTGCGAGAGGGTTCCGATGTTACGATAATTGCCTGTGGAGTTATGGTAAACGAGGCAATGGAAGCCGCCCAATCCCTATCAAAGGACGGAATGTCCGCAGAAGTCATTGACTCTCACACACTGAAGCCAATAGACTCTGAAACAATACTGAAAACTGCACGAAAGACCGGAGCCATAGTCACAGCAGAAGAACAGACTATCTTAGGCGGCCTCGGAAGCGCTGTCACCGAAACAGTCTGCGAGTCACACCCGGTTCCAGTCACAAGGATTGGAATAAAGGACACCTTCGGCGAGTCAGGCGAACACAAAGAGCTCATGATAAAGTACGGGCTAACTTCCCACGACATTGGACGCGCCGCGAAGAAATTAGTCGAGTCACGGTAATCTTCCAATGAAGATCTTCCTTGATACTGCCAATGTCTCGTCAATCAAAACTTTCGTTGGCATGGGCATTTTGGATGGAGTAACGACAAACCCAACTCTCATGGCCAAGGAGAACAGAGAGTTCAGCGATTTGGTTAATGAGATACTTCGAGTCGTTCCAGGCCCTGTGAACCTCGAAGTAGTCAGTCAACAGGCGGAGGGAATGATAAGCGAAGGACATGAACTCGCGTTACTAGGGCCGAATGTGGTGGTGAAGTGCCCAATGACGGCTGAAGGTCTGAAAGCGGTGAAAAAACTGCACAAGGATGGGATAAAGACCAACATGACCCTTATTTTTTCAGCAAACCAGGCATTATTGGCGGCCAAGGCAGGAGCGGATTATGCGAGTCCCTTCATAGGTCGACTTGACGATGCTGGACATGAGGGAATGAAAATTATCGAAGAGATTCTTCAAATTTTCCGGAATTACGAGTTTGACACTCAAGTTCTCGTTGCGAGCATAAGGCATCCGGTCCATGTGGTCGAAGCTGCCAAGCTTGGTGCACACGTCGCAACTATGCCACCTGATGTTCTTGACAAGATGGTCAAGCATCCCTTAACCGACATTGGACTGAGACGCTTCTTGGACGACTGGCAGAATGCAGGTCTCAAGCTTCCAACTGGACAGCTATCGCCAAAGACCAAGACTCTGATGCAACGGGCCTAGACAACTACAAGGCAAATGTTGCGACGTTTCACTCAATAACGGTTCAATACGTCGCCGTCAGTCTTTTGAACAAGTGCCTGTTCCTCTCTCTGTTACCCTTTGGCGAAGTACGTATTTGTAACCGGCGGCGTGATGTCCGGCATCGGGAAAGGCGTAATCGCGGCTTCTGTCGGAAGAATTCTCCAAGCTAGAGGCTTTCGAGTAACCGCTGTAAAGATCGATCCCTACCTCAACTACGACGCAGGAACAATGAATCCCTACATCCACGGCGAAGTCTTCGTCACTGAAGATGGTGGGGAGACCGACATGGACATAGGAACCTACGAGCGGTTCCTAGACATCAACGTTCCGAAGAGCCACAACATAACAACCGGTCAAGTCTACTCGACAGTAATCGAACGCGAGAGAAAAGGCGACTTTCTTGGAAAGTGTGTCCAAATTATTCCTCACATCACGGACGAGATCAAAGATAGACTGCGGAAGATTTCCCAGGAAAACGTTGATGTTGTTATCATTGAGATTGGCGGGACAGTTGGGGACATCGAGTCCCTCCCATACTTAGAAGCCGCGCGGCAATTTCGTCTCGATGAAGGAATCGGCAATGTTGTAAACATCCATGTCACCCTTGTTCCGATGCTGGACGTTGTTGGCGAACAGAAGACGAAGCCGACCCAACATAGTGTGCAGGAACTGCGGAGAATCGGCGTACAGCCTGATGTTATTGTGGCGAGAAGCAAAGTGCCCTTGAGACCGGAGCCACGAAAGAAAATTGCCTTATTCTGCAACGTAGAGGAATCCGCAGTATTTACCTCGCAGGACATTGCCAGCATATACGAGTCACCGTTAGCTCTCGATGAGCAAGGCCTAGGCAAATACCTCGTTTCGCGACTTCAGCTGCCGGAACATGAACCCGAGTGGGGATTTTGGAAGAGCGTAGTCGAGAACCATTTGACTCCTCAGAACCAAGTTACCATCGCGGTTTGTGGAAAATACGCAGAACTTGCTGATTGCTATGTGAGCGTCAACGACGCACTTCGCGATGCCGGAGCCGCTCTCAACGCAAAAGTGGATTTGGAATTCATCGAGACGGATGATTTCGAGAAGGACCCAGCCAGGGTGCGAGTGTTGTCGAGCTTTGATGGAGTTCTTGTGCCCGGAGGCTTCGGTTCGCGAGGGTCTGAAGGAAAGATCAGGGCAATTGAGTATTCTAGGATTCACGATGTTCCGTTTCTGGGAATTTGTTTCGGGTTCCAGCTCGCCGTAGTGGAATACGCACGGAGCCTTGGTATTGTCGACGCTGCGAGTTCCGAGCTCAATCCAAAATCAAAGAATTATGTCATCGACCTAATGCCAGAACAAAATGCCGTTTTAGAGAAGGGGGGTACAATGAGGCTGGGAGCTCATGAAATACTCATCGACCAGGAAAGTCTTGCTCATTCGCTTTACAAGAAGACTAGCGTTTACGAGAGACATAGGCATAGGTATGAGGTAAATCCACATTACATTGGGCAATTGACTTCTGGTGGGCTAAGATTCTCCGGAAAAAGTGATTCAAACCGAAGAATGGAAATTCTAGAGTTTCCAAAGAACAAATTCCATTTTGCTACCCAGTTCCACGCAGAATTCAAATCCCGTCCCGGGAAACCCTCGCCTCCCTATTTTGGATTAGTACAATCCGCCTTAAGTGGCAAACGCTCTGAAGTTCCGCCAGAACAGGTACTAGCTCATCAATCACGTGGAAGCAGATGACCGCTCAGGCTCAACCATCACCCGCTCAACCGAGAGTAGTAATGCGCGGGAGCGCAGTTACGAGAATCGTGTTTCTGGCAGTTGCGACGTCGCTGGTCTTCATCGTCACGAGACTGGCAGCGATACAAATTTCGGCGTTCAATGGACAGGAGTTTGATCTTGGAGACGTTATGATCTTCACGTTTGCCTGGACATTTGGTCCTACAATTGGTGGATTCGCCGGAGGAGTTGGCTCGTTTCTTTCTGATGCTTCGATCCCGAGTCCCTTCGCCCCGTTCACCTTGGTGATAAAGGGAACCGAGGGTATCCTCGCTGGATTCGTTGCTTCTAGGAATCCGAACTGGGGTTGGCCGGTGTCTTGGCTACTTGCAGGAATCGTAATGGTTGGAGGCTATTTTTTAACAAATTGGCTATTTCTTGGATATGGTTTCATTGCCGGGGTTTACGAGGTCCCTTTCGACACGGCTCAGATCATAGTCGGAGGAATAATTGGCAGGCCGGTTGCCTCCCTTTTGAGAAAGTCTCTGCCACGCGTGTTAGCGTAGCAAAGAAAGAATTCCCTAATCGAAGGACCGAATTGTTGCCTAAGAAGTTGGTTGGCTCACACATATGTAGAGGACATTGCTTCCTCTAACAATCAGACTTCCAAAGTTTGTCGCGGGGTCCCCTCCGCGATACTCACGTGCTCCATCTAGTATGATGTTCATGTGGCTGTCGCAGTCTATCATCTTACCGCGGTATTCCGTGTCGTTCTTCAGCTTGACTGCCACATCACCATTGAGTTTCCTGACTAGAAGGTTTAGCGGCTTTCTGGAGGGTTCCACATACTACCCCTTGAAAGGCTCGCGGTCTGAGAGCCAATAATAACTCTTTGTCAAGTCGAAAAGAAACAGATCTAGCTTTGAGCTAGCTCGGCTTCCTCGCGTTGCAACATCTTCTGCTCATGTTTTTCTTTCCTAAAATCAGACTTCAACTTGCCGCATCTTATACAGCGCGCCATCTGCCCTTTCCCTCGCCACTGATGTGAACATCCAGGCATTATTAGACGTCAAGATACTGTCATGCCTTGTTCTTAAACTAGCTAAGGCCGATTCGAAAGTCAAACTATCCGTGTCGCTCTAGGAAGTACATCGTTTCTCTATCTGATACTTTCAGTAACTGTGAAAGGCTTGACTGAATAGGAGGCCCCTCTTTACTATGGAATAAGCTGATTATCGCAAGACCGATAGGGGTCCTTATCCTGTTGAGTTCGGATAGAATCTCAAGTAGGTCTGTGGATTGCTCCATGGTTGAAACCGAAAGGAGACAGTCGGCGATTCCGTCAACAAATGGAAGGAGTCTGTTAGTTGCAAGAATATAGTCAGTTTGACCGTCGTTTCTCGCCTTCGCTAATTTCAACATGTTAATCGACAGGTCAACTCCAACGGAAAAATCGCAAGTCTCGCGAACGCGTTCGAGGAGCGAGCCGGAACCACATCCGACATCTATCACGATGTTGAATTGCTTGTTCTCAATTGCCTTCAGGATCATG
>JACXTT010008634.1_pt1 | contig 14090 bp, 11 predicted proteins | sample 9270951 | NCBI WGS metagenome assembly JACXTT01 (sample SAMN15532306, study PRJNA645909) | rock metagenome | isolation source: weathered quartz diorite | place: Puerto Rico | collected 2017-06-21 | reverse complement strand
AAAGACCACCGAAAAGCTTGGCTTTGTCGGTCGCGGTGAAGGCATTGCCGCGGAGGCGATTGCATTGATCGAGTCGTGGCCGCCGGTGGAAATCGGCCACCGTTGAACCTGCAAAGATTGCGCGTTTTTTACGCGCTCTGGCCGGATCGGAACGTCAATGGCGATCTTGCCGAAACGGCGCGACGCATGCATCGCGCGGTCGGCGGCAGACGCACCCGCGACGACAGCATTCACCTCACGATGGCTTTTGTCGGAGACGTTGACGGCGCACGGCTCGCTGAATTGCTGGTGCCCCCCGCAGAGCTTACCGTAGCCCGATTCACGCTGACGCTCGATCGTTGGGGTTGCTGGCCGCGCAACGGCATCGCCTGGATGGCGCCGTCGCGCGTGCCCGGCCCGCTGCGCGAACTGGCCGCGCGAATGCAAGCCTGGTTGCGTGACGCGGGATTCGACTTGGATGCTCGGCCCTTCAATCCGCACGTAACGCTGGTCAGGAACGCGGAGTGTGCGTCGTTGCCCGATTCGAAGCCGAGTATCGCCTGGCAGGTGGAAGATTTCGTTCTGGTGAGATCGACGCTCGCGTCCGACGGCTCACGCTACGAAACCATCGGCCGCTGGCCTTTGGCTGGCGTTGAATCCTGAACCTAGGATCGAACGCGAATTCTTGAATCTCGGAGCCCCATCTTTCTTTGCGCCGACGCTCTTGATCCTGTTCTTCTCCGTGGTGAAGAGTTTTCTGTCGGGGCTCAAGCCGCCCTCTGGGTATCGGTGGGCAGTTCCACTCGGGCTTCCAATCCGCCACCCTCACGTCGCAGGAGCTTGACGTTGCCGCCGTTCATGCGGGCCGCACGCTCGACGATCGCCAATCCAAGTCCGGAGCCGTTACCTCCGCTTCGTGAGGCTTCCAGCCGGGTGAAGGGTTGCATCACACGCCAGAGTTCCGATTCGGGAATGCCCGGGCCACGATCGAGCACCCGCACCAGCGCATGTCCGTTGACGCACTCAGTCCTGACTTCGACCTCGCCACCGCCGTAACGCAGCGCGTTGTCCACCAGATTGGTTACCATCCTCTGGGTAGCGGTCGGTTTCAGCGTAAGCGGAGGCAACGGGCCCAGATTGGTATTCACCGGTTTTCCCATGCGCGAGAATCGCTCGCACACGCTGGAGACGATGTGATTGAGATCCTCACCGTTTCGCGACGCTTCGTTTCCACCCTCGCGGGCAAAGTCGAGGAACTGGTTGACGATCGCGTCCATATCCTCGATATCCTGGATCATACCGTTCTTCAATCCAGAGTCGCCGGCCTCGCCGAGCATCTCGATACCGAGCCGCAACCTGGACAGCGGCGTGCGCAGATCGTGGGAAATTCCGGCGAGCAGGACCGCGCGATCGTTGTCCAGTTGCTTCAGGTTGGAAGTCATCTGGTTGAATGCGTGCGACAGCGTGCGAATTTCCGTGGGGCCCTGTTCATCGAGCGGCGGAGGCGTCTTGCCGGCACCGATCTGTTCTGCGGCGGTGGCCAGCGCCCGCAACGGCCGGTTTACCCGCAGCACCAGCAACAGCCCGCCGGCGATTGCCAGTGTCAGCCCGAATACGCTCCAACCAGTCCACGCCCAGGCCGACGCGGAACCGCGCGACTCGGGCGGGAATACCACCCAATAGGCCTGATTCTTGACTTTGATCTTGATCCACAGGGCGCGCGTGGCGTCCTCGAGCAGCACCAGCGCTTGCGCATCGTCGGCCACTTCGCGCCTCAATGCCTCGCCAATGGCGCGCAGCAGCGGGGATTGCGGCAGCGGTACGTCCTCATCGTCCCAGGCGGTGGCCGGCAACAGCTTGATGTTGTGGTTTGCCGGAAGCCTTTCGCTGAACTTGCGGCGGGCCGCGGGCGGCATCGTCTCCAGCGCTACGCTCACGGTGCCGATCACGCTCACAATCTGGTTGGCGAGGTATTCGGACTGGATGCGCACGTTGTAGGACCGGTACAAGCCGAGCCAGATCAACTGGCTGACCACCAGCAACGCCGAGATCACCAATACCGTACGGGCCAGCAGCGATTGGGGAATCCAGTTCATGGCACGACGCGAAAGCCTAACGGGAATCGTCGGGAACGAAAACGTAACCCACGCCCCATACCGTCTGGATGTAGCGGGGGCTGGCCGGATCTTCCTCCAGCACTCGCCGCAGGCGCGAGACTTGTACGTCGATGCTGCGATCGAAGACGCCGTACTCGCGTCCGCGCGCCAGCTCCATCAAGCGGTCGCGCGACAGGGGCGTGCGCGAATGCGTCACCAGCGCCTTGAGCATGGCGAATTCGCCGGTCGTCAATCCGACGTGCTTGCCGTTGCGGGTGAGCGTGCGGGTGGCAAAATTTATTTCGAATGAGCCGAATCGCACCGGCGCCTTGCTGTCATCGGGAGCGCCGGGCCGGGCGGCTGCGGGTGACTGGCGGCGCAATACCGCGTTGATCCTTGCGACCAGTTCGCGCGGGTTGAACGGTTTCGGCAGGTAGTCGTCTGCGCCGACGTCGAGCCCGGCGATGCGGTCCGCTTCGTCCCCTTTCGCCGTTAGCATGATGATCGGTGTGCGCGTTCCGCCGGCGCGCAGGCGCCGGCAGATGCTTATGCCGTCTTCGCCCGGTAGCATCAAGTCGAGGATGATCATGTCCACGTTTTCCTTGCTCAACACCTTTTCCATCGCGCTGCCGTTGGCAACGGCGTGCACGCCGAATCCCTGCTCGGCGAGATAGCGGTTCAGGAGATCGCGCAGGCGTTGATCATCGTCCACTACCAGAATGTTTGTGATCGCGGCGTTCACGTCGGTTCGGCTTGACTTCAGCATACCCGCGAATTATGAAGCAGTTGATGGCGCCCATGATAGTGCCGGGAACGGGTTATTCTTGTCCCATGGGCCAGCGCATACAGGTGTTGCAGGGCGACATCACCCGTCAGCGGGTGGATGCGATCGTCAATGCTGCCAACGCCTCGCTGCTCGGGGGAGGGGGCGTGGATGGGGCGATTCACCGGGCCTCGGGACCGGAGCTGCTGCAGTTTTGCAGAGGACTCGGGGGCTGCCCGACCGGCGAAGCACGCATCACGCCGGGATTTCGTCTGCAGGCGCGCTGGGTCATCCATACCGTCGGCCCAGTCTGGCGCGGAGGTGGCGACAATGAAGACCATCTGCTCGCGCGCTGTTACCGCAACAGCCTGGCGCTCGCCATTGCACACGAAGCGCGAACCGTCGCCTTTCCGCAGATCAGCACCGGGGCCTACGGCTTCCCCATGCGCCGGGCCGCAGGGATTGCCATCGCCGAAATCACGGAGTTTCTGTCACGGGAGACACGCATCGAGGCCGTTCATTGTGTCTGCTTCAACGCGGATTCGTATGCGGCGGTCGCCGCAGTCTTGGCTGGCGTGCGCTGACGCTGCATACTCCAAGGCGATCGAAGCGATGGATAGGCTGGACGGCGAATATGATCTTCTGGTGATCGGCGGCGGAATCAACGGGGTGGGTCTGGCCCGCGACGCTGCCGGCAGGGGCGTTCGCGTCGCCCTGTGCGAACGCGGCGATCTGGGCGGCGCGACTTCGATGGCGAGCAGCAAGTTGATTCACGGCGGCCTGCGCTATATGGAGCAGCGGCAGTGGCGTCTGGTACGCGAGTCGCTGGCGGAACGCGAGGTGCTGATGCGGCTCGCGCCGCATCTGGTCAGGCCACTACGCTTCGTGCTTCCTCACGTTCCCGGGCTGCGGCCGAAGTGGATGATCCGTGCCGGCTTGTGGCTCTATGACCGACTCGGCGGCGCCAGCACTTTGCCGCGAAGCCGTGCGGTCGATTTGCGCGGGCCGCCCTTCGAAGACGATCTCGACCCTTCCTTCACCAGCGGTTTTTCCTACTCGGATTGCCGCGTGGACGATGCGCGTCTGGTCGTGGTCAATGCGCTCTCGGCGCGAACTCTCGGGGCGAAGCTCCTGCCGCGCACTGCCTGCGTGGGTCTCACCGCCACGGGGAACGCCTGGCGCGCGGACCTCGAAGCGGCCGATGGACGGCGCGGATTCCTGTCGGCCAAAGCGATCGTCAACGCCGCCGGACCCTGGGTCGAACAACTATTGCACGAAATCGCCGGCCTGCATGTGCAGGCGCAAGTGCGGCTGGTCAGGGGCAGCCATATCGTCGTGCCGCGCAGGATTGCGGGCGACCATGCGTATATTTTGCAGAACCACGACCGCCGGATGGTGTTTCTTCTGCCGTTCGAACGCAGATTCACCCTGATTGGCACCACCGAAGTGCCTCTCGCGCTGCCGCCCGCGGTCATGGAGGTGTCGGATGTGGAAGTGCGCTATCTATGCGATGCGGCGAACCGCTATCTGAGGACGCCAATAAACACCGGCGAGGTCGTGTGGCGTTACGCCGGAGTACGGGCGCTATACGACGATGGCAAGGCGAGCCCCACGGACATCACGCGCGACTATGTCCTAGAGCTCGAGCACACCGCCAGCGGCGCGCCCATCCTGTCTGTTTTCGGGGGCAAGATCACAACTTACCGCCGCCTTGCCGAGCACGCGCTGGAAAAACTTGCGGCGGTGCTGGAGATCCCGGGCCGCCCGTGGACCGCCACGGCACCGCTCCCCGGTGCCGCGACCGGGCACTTCGACTACGTCGAGTTTCTGAAGAGCATGCTGACTCGCTGCACCGCGTTGCCTACCGGGCTCGTCGAAGGTATCGTGCGGCGGCACGGATCGACTGCAATCGACTTGATCGGCGACGCACAGAACGTCAACGACATGGGGACGCATTTCGGCGCTGGATTGACGGCGCGCGAAGTGGATCATTTTATCGACAGGGAATGGGCACGCACTGCCGAAGACGTGCTGTGGCGGCGCAGCAAGGTCGGCCTGCACCTGAGCGACGCCGAACGCGCCGCCGTAGAGGACTACATCGGGCGACGGATCGCCGCCTGAGGGCGTTCACGCGAGCATGGCCGCGAAGCGTTCGGCTTCCATTGGCCGGCCGCCGAAGTAGCCCTGGTAAGCCTCGCAGCCAAGCGCGCGCAGAAAATCGAGCTGGCCCCGGGTTTCCACGCCTTCGGCAATTACCGTCATGCGCAGGCTCTTCGCCAGGTTGATGATCGCCTGCACTATCGCGGAATCGTTCAGGTCGTGCGGCAGGTCCTCGACGAAGCTGCGGTCGATCTTCAGTTTGTCGATCGGGAAACGCTTCAGGTAATTCAAGCTCGAGTAGCCGGTGCCGAAGTCGTCGATGGAAAGGCTCACCCCCATCTCATGCAGCATCTCCAGGGTCTTCGCAGTTTCCTTCGGGTCCTGCATGATCGCGTTCTCTGTGAGTTCGATTTCGAGCTGGTGCGGCTTGAGTTTATAGCGGGCAAATGCCGCCGCCACGTCCTGCACCAGGTTGGCGCGGCGGAATTGGAACGCCGAATAGTTGACGGCCACAGGGACCACCCTCAGTCCGTCCGCCTGCCAGGCGTTGATCTGGCGGCAGGCCTCGTTCAACACCCATTCGCCGATGAGATGGATGATGTCCGATTCTTCCGCCAGGGGGATAAAACTCTCCGGAAACAGCAGTCCGTGGTCGTCGTGGGTCCAGCGCACCAGTGCCTCCGCACCCAGCAACTTGCCATTGGCGGTATCGAACTGCGGCTGATAGTGAAGGACCAGTTGATTGCGCTCAATCGCGCGCCGCAGTTGATTGGCCAGCACCAGACGCTCGGCCACCGGTGCAGTCAGCTCCGGCGTGAAGAATTCGTAGCGGTTGCGGCCGCTTTTCTTCGAATAGTACATTGCCGCATCCGCGTTGCGAATCAGATCCTCCATGGTTTGCCCGTCATCGGGATAGACGCTGATGCCGACGCTCGCAGAGATGTGGATTTCCTGCGTGTCGAGCAGGAACTGTTCCTCGAAGGTGGCGAGCACCTTGCCGGCGACCAGCGCCGCTTCAGCCGGTTCGCGCAATGCCGAAAGGACGATGAGATACTCGTCGCCGGCGTGCCGGCACACCGTATCAGTTTCGCGGACGCAGCCGCGCAGCCGCGCCGCCACGGTCTGCAACAGGATGTCGCCGGCGCGATGCCCGAAGGAATCGTTGACGTTCTTGAAACGGTCCAGGTCGATGAACAGCAGTGCGACCCTGGTTTCCATGCGTTTTGCCGACGCCAGAGCCTGTTGCAGACGGTCCTGAAACAGCGTGCGGTTGGGTAGCCCCGTGAGCAGGTCATGGTGGGCGAGGAACCGCACCCGGGCGTCCATGTCCTTGCGTTGGGACACATCCTCGGTCACCCATAGCACCTTGATCGGTTCACCCTCCAGATCGAGCAGTGCATCTCCCTTGGTGCGCAACCAGCGGTGGGTGCCGTCGGGCCAGGACACCCGGTACTCGATGTCGAGGTTGCCGGTTCCGCCGAGGCATTCATCAAGGGCGTACGTAAAACGGGGACGATCTTCGATATGGATCGATTCGAGCAGTTGTGTGTAGGGAACATCCGGGTGGTCGCTGCGAATGCCGAACAGACGCAGGCACATTTCCGAAGCGCGCACCATCCGGCTTCGAACATCGAACTCGCAGGTACCGATCTCAGCGAACGCGAGCGTTAGCTTCTCGCGGTCGAGGCTGGCTTTGAGCGCATCGAGAGTGTTTCGGGTGATGGCCTGCGAATCGCGCAGCCGCTCCGAAGATATCAGCAGCTCCGCGGTGGCGCTCTCGAGCTTGTCGTTGGTTTCCCGCAAAAGCTGCTGGGCGGCCGCGAGCTTGCTTTCCATGTCCGACGGCGGCGCCAACCTGTGCGCGATGGGTTTGCGGCCGCGGGGACTTGCGCGTTTGCCTGGCTTCGTCTTGCTTGCGGCGTGTCTTTTGCTTTTGGCGGGGCTCACTCGATGGGACTCAGTCGTTTCTCGTTCAGGCTCGGCGCGATCGGGGAGTCGCGAACTGGTCGCAATGAGAGGGTCCTCGTCTTATCGCTGCAAGCCCCGTGCCAGCGGCATTCTGAGCGATTCCCGCCTCAGCGGCAACACGGCTCGCCGGAAGGCGCCCGTGAATCCGGGCTAGGAGTCAAGGGCGCCGCGGCAGTTTCGCGGCGCCGATTGTCAGGATCAAGCGTGTATTGGCAGTGTTTCGATGGCCATGCAGAGCGCCCGGGTGACTTGGGCGGTCGTCGCCTTGCCATCAAGGTCGGGGGTGAAAACGCGCGCCCGAGTGACGCTTTCAATCGCGCCCATCAGTCGGGCGGCGGCCCCGGACTCGCCAAGATGTTCGAGCATCATCACTGCGGTCCAGAAAGTCCCGATCGGGTTGGCGATGCCTCTGCCGACGATGTCGAGTGCCGAGCCGTGGATCGGCTCGAACATCGAGGGAAAGCGGCGTTCCGGGTTGAGATTGGCCGTGGGCGCAATGCCGAGACTGCCGGAGAGCGCCGCGGCGAGATCCGACAGGATGTCGGCATGCAGATTTGTGGCAACCATCACGTCGAGAGAGGTGGGCCGGAGCACCATGCGCATAGTGGCGGCGTCTACCAGCATCTTGTCGGTTTCGACCTCGGGATAATCCCTCGCCACCGAGCCAAAGATCTCGTCCCACATCACCATCCCGTGGCGCTGTGCGTTTGATTTGGTGATCAGGGTCAGATGCCGTTTCGGCCGCTTGCGCGCAAGACCGAAGGCGAACCGCTGGATGCGCTCCACGCCGGCACGGGTAAATACCGAGACCTCGGTAGCAACCTCCTCGGGCAGGCCGCGATGCGAACGTCCGCCCTGTCCGGAGTATTCGCCCTCGGTGTTCTCGCGCACGATCACCCAGTCGAGGTCGGCCGGCGACTTCAGTTTGAGCGGCGGCTCGATGCCCGGCAATACGCGCGCGGGGCGCACGTTGGCGTATTGGTCGAAGCCCTGGCAGATGTTGAGCCGCAAGCCCCACAGGGTAATGTGATCGGGCACTTCCTTCGAGCCGACCGCGCCGAAGTAGATCGCATCGAACTTCTTGAGCCTCGCGAGACCATCCGTGGGCATCATTTCGCCGTGCTTGAGGTAATACGCGCTGCCCCAGTCGAAATGCTCGAATGTCAGCTTGAAGCTTGCGTCCTGCTTTGCCAGCATTTCGAGTACCTGGATGCCGGCCGCTATTACTTCTGTGCCGATGCCGTCTCCGGGAATCGCCGCAATCTTGTATGTTTTCACTAGAGCCTTTCAGCCACAGAGGACACAGAGGGCACAGAGGGCAAAGAGAATACCCAAATCTGTAAAGGGACGGCACGGAGGAAAAAAGGTAGCACAATCTTCGGAATCGTTTGCCCAGTTTATTGTCGTTCTTTTTCCTTCCTCTGTGTTCTCTGTGTCCTCTGTGGCAAAAAATCTTCAGAAGTTGACGTTGTTCTTGCCCTTGAGTCTGAGAGTCCTGCGCGCATCGTCGGGCGTCGCGATTTCGAGGCCGAGTTCTTCGAGTATGCGGCGGATCTTGGACACCTGGTCGGCGTTGGACTTGGCGAACTGGCCCTTGCCGATCCACAGACTGTCTTCCAGGCCGACGCGCACGTTGCCACCCATTACCGCGGACTGCGTGGCGACGTACATCTGGTTTCGACCTGCGCCGAGCACCGACCACTGGTACTGGTCGCCGAACAACCTGTCCGCGGTGCGCTTCATGTGCAGCACGTCCTCGGAGTGGGGGCCGATTCCGCCGCGGATACCGAATACCGACTGGATGAACAGCGGTGGCTTGACCAGGCCGCGATCGAGGAAGTGCGCCGCGGTGTACAGGTGGCCGATGTCGTAGCACTCGATCTCGAAGCGGGTGTCATTGTTGCTGCAGGACTCGAGAATGTGGGCGATGTCCTTGAAGGTATTCTTGAAGATACGGTCGTCGGAACCGGCAAGATAGGGCTTTTCCCAGTCGTGCTTGAACTCGGTGAAACGTTGCAACATCTCATACAGGCCAAAATTCATCGAGCCCATGTTGAGTGACGCCACCTCGGGCTTGAGCTGCAGCGCCGGCTGCAGGCGTTCCTCCACGCTCATGGTCGGAGCGCCGCCGGTGGTGAGATTGATCACGACGTCGGATGCCGCCTTGATCCTCGGCAGGAACCGCAGAAACATCTTCGGATCTTGCGTGGGGCGGCCGTCCTTCGGCTCGCGCGCATGCAGGTGCACGATTGCCGCGCCGGCTTTCGCCGCGCCGATCGCGGCATCGGCGATCTCCTCCGGCGTAACCGGCAGGTAGGGCGACATCGAAGGCGTGTGAATGGCGCCGGTTACGGCGCAAGTGATGATTACTTTTTCGGCCATTTTCAGTTTCTCCAGTCAATTCCCGATCAAAACACTTTTAACACGACGGGTGACGAAAAAGAACGGCTACCGTTTGGGCGCCAATTTCTCCGAAGTGCGTCGTGTTCAATGCTCTTTATCAGTCCTTCCTTGAAAGTTCGCGTTTGTGGGCGATCAGCGCCATAAGCCGCCGGTCGCGCCAGGCTTCGCGCTCGGCGTGCCGTGCCTGGGGCATGAGCTTGCGCCGTTCCCCTTCGATCCTCGCGACCAGCTGGTTGTCCCAGAGTTCGTGTTTCACGTCTTTCATCATGCCGTAAAGAACCTGGCCGTAGCGCGCCGCATAGTCGGACACGCCACCGGGTGCGTTCAGATCGATGGTCTCGAAGGGGCCCATGAACGACCAGCGCAGTCCCAGTCCGTCCTTGATGCATTTGTCGAGGTCCTCGACCGAGACGTAGTCCTCCTTCACCAGGCGCCACGATTCCAGTAACAGCGCGGCCTGCAGGCGGTTGAGAATGAATCCCTCGACTTCTTTCTTGACGGTGATGGCCACCTGACCGACCTTGTCGTGCAGCGCCCGGGTTCTGGCGACGACATCGCGACTCGTCCATGGCGCGGGCGAAATCTCGACGACTGGCACCACGTGCGGTGGATTGACCGGGTGCGCGACGATGCAGCGATGCCTGCCCTTGAGCCCCTCGCTGAAGCGCGACGTCTGGATGGTCGAAGTCGAGCTCGCCAGGATGCAGTGCGCCGGGGCCGCTTCGTCGAGCTGGCGATAAACCTCGCGCTTGACGTCCAACTGCTCCGATGTGTTTTCCTGAACATAATCGGCGTCCCTTACGGCCTCTGCCAGCGTGGCCGCGCCGCTGACGCGCTTCATCACCGCGTCGGGAGATTCCCTGATCAGCCCGAACTGTTGAAGTTCTTCCAGCCCCTCCCTGACGAGGCCGATGGCCTTGTCGCTCGCACCGGCGCTACTGTCGTAGAGCCTGACCGTGTGTCCCGCGCGCGCGAACACCATTGCCCAGGCGCGGCCGATCAGTCCCGCACCAATGATTGCTACGTTTTCCATTTTTTTCCTTCGAATCTAACCCAACATCTCGACGCCGGCGCAGACCGACAGGGCCTGACCGGTAACGTTCCTGCCAATGTCGCTGGCGAGGTAGAGCGCCATGTTAGCGATGTCGTGGGGGCTCACCATGCGGTGCATCGAGACGCGTTCGAGCGAGATCGTCCTCTGTTCCTCGAAACTGATGCCGACCGCCTTGGCTTTGGCCTCGATAACGCGGTTGATGCGCTCGCCCTCCACTACGCCTGGCTGGATCGCGTTGACGCGGATATTGTCCGGGCCGACCTCCATCGACAGGCTCTTGGTGAACCCGACCACGCCCCATTTGGCAGCGGCGTAGGGGGTGCGAAACGGGAATCCCAGCCTCCCTGCGGCGGAAGACAGATTGATGACCGAGCCGCCGCCGGCGGCCTTGATCATTGGCACCGCCAGGCGCGTGCAATAGAACATGCCGTTCAAGTCCACCGCGATGCAGCGCTCCCAATCCTCGACCGCAATGTCCTCGACTTTTCCCGTTGGGCCGGCTATGCCGGCGTTGTTGATGAGGCAGTCGAGCCCGCCGAGACTCTTTTTTAAGTCGGCAAACAGCCGGTTCACGTCCTTGAGGCTGGAGACGTCCGCCAGCGTGGCGCCGACGCCCGGAAAAGCTTCCACCGTTTCGTCGAGCGAAGCCCGCACGACGTCGCAGATGTGCACCCGTGCACCGGCCTTGTGAAACACATCCGTCATCGCACGGCCGATTCCCGCCCCACCGGCGGTGATCAAGACTCTTTTTCCCTTTACCAATATTTCCATTGCAATTGTTCCTCAAAGTAAAAAACTAATCCGCATTTAACACGAAGGACACTAAGGAACGGCAAGAAAGAAACACGAAGGAGAGTCGGAGTGTTCAGTCCAAAGGGGCGGAGTACACCGCATCTGCTCAGCGGACATCCGACTCCTGCCGATTCTTCAGTTCATTGAGGCTCCTGGCTCCCCTTCGTGGTCATTTCACTTTTCCTTCGTGACCCTTCGGGTTGAAAGAGTATTAAAGCCACAACACCTGCTTGCGGAAATCGAGATCGGTGAGCAGCGGCTGTGCCGATCCCTCGTGCGACACATGCCCGCGGTCGAGGACATAGGCACGGTCGGCAAGCGACAGCACGACGTCCAGATGATGCTCGATGATCAGGATCGCGACTTCCTGCCGGAGTTGCTCGATCGACTTGAAGACTTCTTCGACCATCGCCGGCGACAGGCCCTCGAACGGCTCATCCATCAGCAGCAGCTTGATATTGCCCGATAGGGCACGGGCAATGGCGACCATCTGTTGCTCACCGCCGGAGAGCAGGTCGGACTTGGTGTGGAGTTTTTCGCGGATTTTCGGGAAGTAGCCGTAGATCCTGTTGCGATCCCACTTGACGCCGTCCCCCGTCCGGCGCGCGAGCGCCCCCAGGCGCAGGTTCTCCTCCACGGTCAGGCCGGAGAACAGCCTGCGCCCCTGTGGCACCAGGCCGATGCCCGATCGCGCGATCTGTTCCGGTGTGCTGCCGCTGATCAAGCGGCCGTTGAAAGTCACGGTACCGGAAGCGGGCTGAACGATGCCGAGTATGCTTTTGAAGGTCGAGGACTTGCCGGCACCGTTGCGTCCCAGCAAACCGACGACCTCACTAGCGTGCACCGTGAGGCTGACGTCGTGGAGGATGTGGCTCTTGCCGTAGAAGGAATTGATCTTGTCCAGTTGCAGCAGGACCTCCTGCGGGGACGGATCCCGTTGCGTGCGTTTAGCGACGAGATGCGCATGACCGCTGCCGATGTAAACGCGCTGAACTTCGGGATGCGCGCGCACGGCTTCCGCGTCGCCCTCGACCAGCACCCTGCCTTCGTTCATCACCGTGACGGTGTCGGCCATGCCGAATACGCGGTCGATGTCGTGCTCGACCAGCAGCACCGCCATATCCCCGGTCAGCCGGCGTATCAGTACGCCGATGCGCTCGCGCTCCGCCGCGGCGAGGCCGGCCAGCGGTTCGTCCAGAAGCAGGACGCGGGGCTTCGCCGCCAGCGCCATGCCGATCTCGACCAGCCTCTGCCCGCCGTAGGAAAGGCTGGAGATCAGCGCGTGCGCGGTGTTCTCGAGTCCGAGAAATTTCACCAGTTCGCGGGTTTCGGCGTTTACTTGCGCTAGGGCACCGCTGCGCGTCCAGGCGTTGAAGCGCCGCGCATCTCGCGCTTGCACCGCCAACCGCAGGTTCTCCCAAACAGACAGCGCCGGGAACAGGCTGGTGATCTGGAAGGAACGCGCCAGACCCTGCTTCACCACTTGCTCGGCAGGCAGGCCTGCGATCGGGGCATGGTCCAAAACGATGCGCCCGGCATCGGAAGCGAACATGCCGGAAATGGCATTGAACAGAGTGGTCTTGCCGGCGCCGTTGGGTCCGATCAGCGCATGCAGCTTGCGGTCGGCGAGTTTCAGATCCACTCCTGCGACTGCAGTGAAGCCGCCGAAGCGCTTGACCACGCCGGCGCAGCTCAGGATCGTGCCGGCAACCGGTGGCTCCCCGCGCAGAAATGCAGGGATCTCCTGACCCGGCTGCGGCGTCACGCGTGCGGCCATCGCGCCGATGCCTTCACGCCTCTTGCGCAGCGGCGCAAGCAGGCGTGCACCAACGCCGACCAGTCCCGAGGGTGAAAACAGGATGAAGGCCATGAACAGAAGCCCGAACCAGAACTGCCATGCCGAGGTGTAGCCGGTGAGCACCTCGCGGAACATGATGTAGAAGAACGCGCCGAGAGTCGGCCCGAGGAAACTGCCGACGCCGCCGAAGATGGTCATGGCGAGAATTTCCCCGGAGAAGTTGACGTGCACCGTGTCCGCGGAAACGAACAGCTTGAGGAAAGCCATCAGGCTGCCGCCCAGGCCGGTAACCGTGGCCGAGATCACGAAGGCCGCAAGCTTGTAGCGCAGTACCGGATAGCCTATGAAGCGAGCCCGATTCTCATTCTCACGTATCGCTCCGAGCACCGAGCCGAGCGGCGAGTGCACGACCCGCCATAGCATCCAAGCAACGGCAAATACGATCACCGCGATCAGGTGATAAAAAACCACCTGGTTATCGAGATCGAGTCCGAAGAACGGCGCGCGCCGAATTCCGGAGAGCCCGTTTTCGCCGCCGGTGAACGAAGTCCATCGGTACACGATGTAGAAGGTCAGCGCGGTGAAGGCGAGCGTGAGCAGGGAAAAGTACACGCCACGCCGGCGCAGCACCAGGAAGCCGACGACCAGGCCGAGCGCGGCGGAGAAAAGTACCGCGAAGCCGAGCGCCAGCCACTGGCCGCCTTTGAACCAGTGCATTTGCGACAGCGCAGTGGCGTAAGCGGCCAGTCCGAAGAACATGCCGTGACCAAACGACAGCAGCCCGGTGTAACCGAGCAAAAGGTTGTAACCCAGGCCGACCAGCGCAAATATCGCGATTTCGGTGGCGATGCCCCAGGTGAAGCCGGTGCCGGTGACCACATGCGGCAGCGCCAGCAGCGCCACCGCGGCGATGCAGAGTGGATGTCTGAGGAAGTTGCTTGGCCTCATTCGAACTTCTCGAATTTCTCGCCCATCAATCCGCGCGGGCGGAAGAGCAGGATCAGCACCATCAGCAGGTACAACGAGGCTTCCGCCGCCGGCGGGTAGTAATACACGGTTATACCCAGCTCGGACCCGACCAACACGCCGGCAACCCACCACCCCCAGATACTGCCAAATCCCACCCTCACCCCCACC
>JACXTT010008633.1_pt1 | contig 14090 bp, 9 predicted proteins | sample 9270951 | NCBI WGS metagenome assembly JACXTT01 (sample SAMN15532306, study PRJNA645909) | rock metagenome | isolation source: weathered quartz diorite | place: Puerto Rico | collected 2017-06-21 | reverse complement strand
GCCTTCGGCTCAGCGTCATCCTCTGCCTTTGCCGCCTTCTTGGGGCGTCCCTTCGGAGCCTTCTCCTCGGTGGCCTCGCCTTTTTTGGCCGCGGCCTTCTTGGGCTTGGCCTCAGGCTCTGGCGCGGAGACTTCCGCAGGCGCGGCGCTCAGCCGCTTGGGACGCAGCGCGGGCTTCGTGAGCGCAGCGAGAGCGTCTCCCTTGATCACCGGCGGCTCGGGCGCTGGCGCCGCAGGGGCTTCAGGTTTGGAGACCACAGGGGAAGCAGGCGCGGCGACCGATTCGGCAGATGTGGCTTCACCGCCCTTATCCCCACCACGACCACGGCGGCGGCGGCGACGCTTGCGCTTTCCACCTTCGCCCTTGCCTTCGGCGCTCTCTTCAACGTCTTCTTCGCCTTCTTCACCTTCGGCTTCATCCTCGGGCTTCATGCTTTCGAAGAGGGCGCGTAGGCGTTCACGCTCCTCCAAAGCAGCCTTCTGGGCATCTCGGCGATCATATTTGAAATCCCGCTTGTCGTCGCGCGCACCTTCGGAAGGACGGGAGCGGCGGCCCTCAGAATGCGCTTCCGCACTACCTTCGCCGGCGAAGGCCTTATCGAAGGAGATGGGGCTGTCGCCGCCGAGCACCACCGTCTCGTCCTCATGGTGGCGCTCTCGCTTTTCAGACTTGGGCGCGTAGGCAGGACGCTCGCGCTCCTCGTCCGCACGCTCGATTTCGGCGGTCATCTCGCCGTAGGCAGCGGACCAATCGGGCTTGATGATCACCTTGGCGTCGTTGCGCTCTTCCAGTTCGGCGAGGTCATGCCGCTTCTCGTTGAGCACTGCGGTCGCGATGTGGGGGTGCAGCGTGATGCGCACTTCCTTCACGTCGCCGCGGGCCACGATGCCCTTGATTCGGCGGGTGACGGAAAGCACCATGGCTTCGATGGTCTTGACCTTGCCCGTGCCTTGGCAGGTGGGGCAGTTCTCATGGTTCACATGCTGCAGGCTGGGGCGGATGCGCTGGCGCGTCATCACGAGCACACCAAAGCGGTTGACCTTCCCCACCTCCATGCGGGCCTTGTCCTGCTTGAGGTGCTCCACGAGGCGGTCCTGCACTGCCTTGATGTGGCTGTCCTTGCGCATATCGATGAAGTCGATGGCAACCAGGCCGGCGAGATCGCGCAAACGCAGCTGGCGGGCCACTTCCTCTGCGGCCTCGAGATTTGTTTTGAAGGCCGTGTCCTCTTGATTGTCTCCGGCCGTCTTGCCTGAGTTCACGTCGATGGCGACGAGAGCTTCCGTCTGATCGATGACGAGCGCACCGCCTGAAGGCAGATTCACCTTGCGAGCGTAGATGCGGTCGATCTGCTCTTCGCACTGCTGCTTGCTGAAGAGTGGCTTCTTACCCACGTAGTGCTTCAGCGTACCCAAGTACTGGGGCATGGTGCGCTTCATGAAGTTCTGGGCCTGGTGGAAGGTGTCCAGATCATCGATGTGCACTTCTTCTACGTCGGGGGTGAAGGCATCGCGCAAAGTGCGGGTGACGACATCGTCCTCCTGCCACACCAGGCCCGGTCCGCCGCGATGGCGGTAGCGGTTGAGTACTTCCTTATGCATGTCCAGGAGGTACTCCAGGTCGCGCTGGAAATCTTCCTTCGTCACGCCGAGGGAAGCCGTGCGCACGATGACGCCGATGTCCTTGGGGATATCGAGTTCGTCGATGAGCTGCTTGAAGTGGCGGCGCTCCTCGGTGCCTTCGATCTTGCGACTGATGCCGTTGACGGGATTGCCCGGCGTGATCACGAGGTAGCGGCCCGCCAGGCTGATCTGGGCGGTCATCATGGCGCCCTTGGAGCCCAGCTCCTCGCGGACGGCCTGGACCATGATCTCCTGGTCCCGCTGGAGGAGGTCCTGAATGCGGCCTCGGCGGCCGTCGGCGCTGACCATATCCCTGGGCAGCTCGCCCATGGGAAGGAATCCGTTCTTCTGGCCGCCGTAGTGGATGAAGGCTGCCTGCAGGGCCTGATCCACTCGGACAACCTTCGCTTTATAAATGTTGCCCTTGATCTTCTCGTTGTGGACGAATTCCACGTCGTAATCGAAGAGGGTGCCGTCGATCAGCGTCGCAATCCGGATCTCTTCAGGATCCGTGGCGTTGATCATCATGGTTTTTCTGCTCAAAGGTGCTCCTTGACCCGCCCCGGTGGGCGGAAGGCCGGCCCCGCGAGGCCAAGCCGGAATGGGTGTCTCTTTTTTCTGAACCGTCCCAAGTGCGGCAGGCGCTCCAGGGCGGAGGGGAATGGTCCTGTGATGGATCCCAAATCTACGCAAGCTGGCCTGGCAGGGTCTGGAACCTTTGGGCATGGTGACACCCCTATGGCACCCCCCGCAAGGAGAAAGGCCATCAGATGTCACATAAATCAATGGATTCGTTCACTTCGACGGGTTAGTTAGGGGATTTAGCAGGCATCCCCGAGGGCATTTGTCCCAAGGCAGTTTTCAACCCTGGCACCAGTCTGTCCCCGCGGCGTGCATGTCATGCGGCAGGGAGTTACACCAAGTTACGAAGGCGTCACACGCGCGCCGCGCCCCTGTTGCGCTGCTCCTTGAGCCTATAAGTCCATCCTTGGAGCGACCATGCGCACTCCCGTCATGACCCTTTTGGCCCTCACCCTTTCCGCCACCGGCTTCGCCCAGGCCGTGCAGACGGATGCCAAGATCCCCGCCTACAAGACGGTGGCCGGCATCAGCGGCAATCTCAACTCCGTGGGCAGCGACACGCTGAACAACCTCATGGCCTTCTGGGTCGAGGGCTTCAGCAAGAAGTATCCCGGCGTGAAGATCCAGGTGGAAGGCAAGGGCTCCGCCACCGCCCCTCCCGCGCTCATCGAAGGCACCAGCCAGCTGGGCCCCATGAGCCGCGAGATGAAGGGCGAAGAGATCGACAAGTTTGAAAAGAAGTACGGCTACAAGCCCACCAAGGTCGCCGTGGCCATCGACTGCCTCGCCGTCTTTGTGAACAAGAACAACCCCATCAAGGAGCTGAGCATCGAGGATCTCGATGGCATCTTCTCCGGCACCCGCAAGAGCGGCACCAAGGAGCTGACGACCTGGGGCCAGGCTGGCCTCAAGGGTGAGTGGGCCTCCAAGCCCTTCAGCCTCTACGGCCGCAACAGCGCCAGCGGCACCTACGGCTACTTCAAGGAGCACGCGCTCTTCAAGGGTGACTTCAAGAACACCGTGAAGGAGCAGCCTGGTTCCTCCGCCGTCGTGCAGGGCGTCACCAACGACCGCTTCGCCGTCGGCTACAGCGGCATCGGTTACATCACCTCCGGTGTGAAGGCCGTGCCCCTCTCCATGAAGGGTCGCTACAACGATCAGGCCTTCGAGCCCTCCTACCAGAACGCGCTCAACGGCAAGTACCCCATGGCCCGCTTCCTCTACGTCTACGTCAACAAGAACCCCAAGAAGGGCCTGGACCCCCTCACCAAGCAGTTCCTCGCCTTCGTGCTCTCCAAGGAAGGCCAGGACATCGTGGTGAAGGACGGCTACTACCCCCTCACCTTCGCCACCAGCTCCGTCAACGTCACCACCGAGATGCAGAAGCTGAACTAGTCCATGAAGTCAGGCACCTCCACCACCGCCGCCAAGCGGGTCGACCGCTTCATGAAGGTCTTCATCTCCGCCGGTGGTCTCACGATCATTGCGGCGGTGGTGGGAATCCTGTTCTTCATCGGGAAGGAAGCCGTACCGCTCTTCTTCTCTTCATCCAGCAAGACGCTGGGGACCGCTCAGGTCTCCGGCGTCGAAGCCGTTTGGGTGGACGAAAGCGGGAAAGCCGCTTTCATCGCCGATCGCGCTTCGGGTCTCCACGCCGTCTCCCTGCCCCAATCCCAGCCCTTGGGCGCTCCTACGGAGGGTCCCTCCCTTCCGTGGTCCCAGTTGCTTCCGCCCACTCCCAAAGGGCAGATGGCGGTGGTGGACGCTCAAGGCCGGTTGGTCGTGGCGCAGCTGAAGTGGACCAAACCCTCTGGGGAAAATGATCCCGCAAAATGGACCACCGAAGTGCAGTGGTCGACCCCCGTCCCTCTGCCCTCCGCACCGAAGCAATTGTTCTACCTGCGCGGCGTGGACGCGGGCGGACTTGCGGGCGGCCAGACCTATCGCCTGCTCGCCGAGACCGAGCAGGGGCTTGCTTGGATGGAAGCCGCAGAAGGCAATGCGCAGGCCTCTTGGAACGCGTTGAACTTGCCTCAGGGCACTGTGGTCAGTGCGGGTGTGCTTTCTGCGGACGGCCACCAAGCCTTCGTGGGCACCGCCAGTGGCCAGGTGCTGCAGTTAGATTTGGATGGCGCCGGCGCCGTGTTGGCCCAAGAGACCTTCGGCCAACCGATCACCGCCATGGGATTTGTGCTTGGGCAGTCCACGGTGCTCGTCGGTGGTCAGCAGGGCCAACTCGCGGCCTACCAAGTGGTCCGCCAAGGGGACGCACCCGTCTTTCAGCGCTTTCACACCTTCGAGCCTCTCGCGGGTCCAGTGCGGGGTTTCCATCACGGCCTTCGCGATAAGCGATTCCTCGCCTGGGGCGATGCGGGCGCCGAGGTGGTGCACCTCACCTCTGAGCGACGGTTGATGACCTCACCCATTCAAGGCCTGCGCGCCGCGAGCCTCAGCGCCCGTGGGGACTTCCTCGCCTTCGTCAATGCATCCGCACTTCGCACCGATGAGTTGCATGCGCTCCACCCCGAAGTGAGCTGGACCACCCTCTGGGGCAAGGTGCATTACGAAGGCTACGCCAAGCCCGAATACATCTGGCAGAGCAGCGGCGGAAGCGACGACTTCGAACCCAAGTTCTCCCTCCGCCCCTTGGTCTTCGGAACCCTGAAGGGAACGCTCTACGCTCTGCTCTTCGCAGTACCCGTGGCCGTGCTCGGTGCGTTGTACACCAGCCAGTTCGCATCGGCCGCGTTGCGCAACCGCATCAAGCCAACCATCGAGATCATGGCCGCCCTGCCCTCCGTGGTGCTGGGCTTCGTCGCCGGCCTCGTGCTCGCGCCCCTTTTCGAGCGGCTGGCGGTGGCCATTGTCTTGGCTCCGCTCTGCATCCTCTTCGTCGCGATGGTGGCTATGCCCCTGTGGGGCCGCATGCCTGCGCCCTGGCGGCGCATCTGGGGCGAGGGGCGCGAAGCGCTCTGGCTCATTCCCGTGCTCATCGGCGGATTCCTCCTGGCCCGCGGCATGGCTCATCCCGTGGAGCAGAGCCTGCTTCACGGCAACTACCGCGGCTGGCTCAACGAGGCCATGGGCCTCACCTTCGATCAGCGCAACTCCCTCGTGGTGGGCTTCGCCATGGGCTTCGCCGTCATACCCATCATCTTCACCATCAGCGAAGACGCGCTCTCCAGCGTACCCAAGGCCCTCACCTCAGCCAGCCTCGCCTGCGGCGCCAGCCCCTGGCAGACCGCATGGCGCGTGGTCCTTCCGACCGCAAGCCCCGGCATCTTCAGCGCGGTGATGGTGGGTCTCGGCCGCGCCATCGGCGAAACCATGATCGTGCTCATGGCCACCGGCAATACCCCGGTCATGGACTGGAATCCCTTCAACGGCATGCGCACCCTGAGCGCCAACATCGCGGTAGAGATCCCCGAAGCCCCGCACCATGGCTCACTCTACCGGGTTCTTTTCCTTGCTGCCTTGCTGCTGTTCGCCCTCACCTTCCTGTTCAATACCGCTGCTGAAGTCATCCGTCAGCGGCTGCGCAAAAAGTACGAGAGCTACTGATGAGTAAGCGACTCTCCAGCTGGTTCCGGCGCGGCAACCTCTTCGTCTGGGGTTCGGGCGGCGTGCTCGCCCTCGGCCTCCTCATGATCTTCGGCCTCATCGGCCTCATCGTCGTGCGCGCTTCGGCAGCCTTTTGGCCTTCCCCCCTCGTCCAAATCGTCACCCCTGAAGGCCCCGTGCTTGGCGAGCAAGTAGGAGAAGAGCCCGCCACCAAGGAAGACAGCGCCAAGCTCCAATACCGCGTAGGCAATCGCGATCTCTACGGACAGGATTTCCGTTGGATCGAAGCCAGTGCGATTTCCGAGAAAACCTATCCAGCCCAAGCCGCGGTCATCGAGCGATTGGAGGGCGGACAGTTCCTTGGCTTCGTGGCTCGCATCACCCAGGATGGGCAGCCCCTCGCCGAAGGGGAAGCCACCTCGGCCACCCTCGCCCATCTCCTGCCCGGCGCGAAAACCCTGGCCAAGCAGGTGCGCGTGTTGGAAAAGGATCGCGTAGGTCGCCTGAACGCCCAATTGGAAGACGTGCAGACCGATCGCAACAGCCGCGAAGCCAAGGGCATGCCCACCGCAGATCTGGATGCCAAAGAAGCCTCCCTCCGTGGCGCATTCACCACCCTTCAGACGGAGCTGGACACCTTACGCACCAAAGCCGAAGCGGTGAAGGTGACCCTTCGTACCGTCGATGGCAAAGAGAAGGAGATTCCTCTCAGCGCGGTGGTGCGAGTGACTTATCCCAATGCGCAAGGTCCCTTCTCAAAAGTTGGAACCTTATTCGCCCGAGTGTGGGAGTTCCTCTCTGCGGACCCGCGGGAAGCCAATACCGAAGGTGGTGTGTTCCCTTCGATTTTCGGCACCGTGATGATGGTGATCCTCATGTCCATCCTGGTGGTCCCCCTCGGCGTGATGGCGGCCCTGTACCTGCGGGAATACGCCAAGGACGGCATTCTGCTGCGCACCGTGCGCGTCGCGGTGAACAACCTAGCCGGCGTGCCCAGCATCGTATTCGGCGTGTTCGGCCTGGGTTTCTTCGTCTACACGCTGGGTGGAAGCCTGGATGCCCTCTTCTTCTCCAACAAGCTCCCCACGCCCACCTTCGGTACCGGCGGCATCCTGTGGGCCAGCCTCACCCTGGCGCTGCTCACCGTACCCGTGGTGATCGTCGCCACGGAAGAAGCCATCGCCACGGTTCCCCGCTCCCTGCGCGAAGCCAGCCTGGCGCTGGGCGCGACGAAGTGGCAGACCATCCGCAACGTCGTCATCCCCGGCGCCATGCCTGGCATCCTCACGGGCCTTATCCTGGCGATGGCCCGCGGCGCAGGCGAAGTGGCTCCTCTGATGCTCACCGGCGTGGTGAAGCTGGCGCCCACGCTGCCCGTGGATGGTCAATTCCCCTTCATGCACCTGGACCGTAAGTTCATGCACTTGGGCTTCAGCATCTACGACACGGGGTTCCAAAGCCCCAACAGCGAAGCAGCTAAGCCCATGGTCTTCATGACCACCCTCCTGCTCCTCGCTGTAGTCGTGGTCCTCAACCTCTTCGCCCTGCGCCTGCGCACCCGATTGCGCGCCCGGCTTGGCGGGAGCACCTTCTGATGGCTGAATTGACTGTGCTGGAGGAGCCTCTCTCCATGGATCTTGAGAACCCCATTCCCATTCCTGAGCCTGTGCATGAGCCCGAACCTCGGGATGTCTCGCCCGTCGTGCCTCGGCCTCTGGCTGGCAAACCCGCCGATCTTCCGCTCACGGATACGGCGGCGATCGTGGCGCCGCCCGTGCTCGAGGTCGAGAAGCTGAATCTTTGGTACGGCGCCAAGCAGGCGCTCTTCGACATCGACCTGAATGTCCGCAATCACACCGTGATGAGCCTCATCGGCCCTTCCGGCTGCGGCAAGAGCACCCTGCTCCGCTCGCTCAACCGCATGAACGACCTCGTGGACAGCGTCCGCATCGAGGGCGCGGTGAAGGTGGCCGGCGACGACATCTACGCCCCTGGTGTGGATGTCATCGAGCTCCGCAAGCGCATGGGCATGGTCTTCCAGAAGTCCAATCCCTTCCCCAAGTCCATTTTCGAGAACGTGGCCTACGGCCTACGCGTGCAGGGCGTCTCGGACAAGCAGACCATCACCGAGGCAGTGGAAACCTCTCTGCGCGGCGCCGGGCTTTGGGACGAGGTGAAGGATCGCCTGAAGGATTCCGCCCTCGGCCTCTCTGGCGGCCAGCAGCAGCGGCTTTGCATCGCCCGCGCCCTGGCCATCCGCCCGGAAGTGCTTCTCATGGACGAGCCCTGCTCAGCGCTGGATCCCATCGCCACCGGCCGCATCGAAGAGCTGATCTTCGAGCTGAAGAAGGAATTCACCATCGTCATCGTCACCCACTCCATGCAGCAGGCGGCTCGCGTCAGCGATTACACTGCCTTCTTCTGGCTGGGCAAACTGGTGGAAGTGGACCTCACTGAAAAGATGTTCACCAATCCCAGCAACCGCATGACTGAGGATTACATCACGGGGAGGTTCGGCTGATGGGCCGTCATTTCGATAGCGAACTCAAAGATCTCAAGGATGGCCTCTTGGGCATGGCCGGCATGGCCGAGCGGATGATCGAACTCACCCGCAGCGCCCTCATTGATCGGCGCACTGCCGCCATTGATGAAGTGAATGCGTTAGACCAGAAGTTGGATGAGCAGGAACTCCGGCTGGACCAGCTGTGCATTGACCTCCTGGCCCTCCGCGCCCCCATTGCGGCAGACCTGCGCCTCATCGCCTCCGCCATCAAGATCATCCCCGAGGTCGAGCGCATCGGAGACCACTGCGGGAACATCTGCCGCCGGGCCAAAATGCTCAATGACCAGGCCCCCATTCTGCACGGGGATTACCTCGAGCGATTGGCTTCCGAGACGCAATCCATGGTCCATCGGGCCGTGGACGCGTTTGTGAGCAGCGATGCGAGCATGGCCCGCGCCGTGATCGCCGATGATGACAAGGTCGATAACCTCTACCAACTCATCTACCGGGAGCTGCTTAAGATCATGCTCTCAGATCCCCTTTGCATTGAGCGGGCCTCCCACCTCATCCTAGTGATCAAGAACTGGGAACGTATCGCCGACCAGGCGACCAACATCGCAGAGGAAGTCCTCTTCATCCTTGAGGGCCGATCCGCGAAGCACTCTTACCTTCATGATCGGTAACCCATGCCCACGCTGCTGATCCTCGAAGACGATTCTGACATCCGCCAAGGCCTCGAGCAGAGCCTCCGACGGGAAGGTTTCACCGTGCTGCCTGCCGGCACCGGCAAGGAGGCCCTCGCCATCGTCGAAGGGTCCCGCAAGTTAGATGGCGCCCTGTTGGACCTGAGCCTCCCAGATATCGACGGGTTGGACGTGCTGCGCTCCATTCGCGGTCAGGCCAAAACGCGGAATCTGCCCGTGCTGCTCGTCACCGCTCGGGCCGATGAGATTGATCGGGTGCTTGGCTTGGAGCTGGGTGCGGACGACTATGTCGCCAAGCCCTACTCCACCCGGGAGCTGGTCGCCCGCGTACGCGCAGTCCTGCGGCGCGCGACCTTCCTCGATGAGCAGCAGCCCACCAATCACCTCTCCTTTGGCAACATCACGGTGGATCTGGATATGCACGTGGCTCGGGTGGATTCCCAGGCCATGGATCTCACCCGAAGGGAGTTCGAACTCCTCGCCTACTTCCTCAAAAACCCCCGACGGGTGCTGGGCCGGGAGAAGATCCTTCAGCAGGTGTGGGGTCTGGAATACCTCGGTGAAAGCCGTACCATCGACGCCCACGTGCGCCGTGTGCGCGCCAAGCTGGGCGACGCGGGAGCCCTCATCGAAACCATCGTCGGCGTGGGTTACCGCCTAGGTGGCGTCTCCGAATAGAGAACAGATGCTGTTGAAAGAGGACCCAGAGAGGCGCATTTCTCTGGGTCCTCTTTCGTGATGGGCCTACTTCTTGATCTCCATCAGCGCTTTGAATCGCGCCAGATCCTCGGCCTGGCCGTGGCTCTTGGGCAGGTGAAGCACCGCGTATCTAAACCCGTCCGATCCCGCCACCCAGGCAGAGGCGGCCCCAGGTTCATTGGGCGTCGGGACGGTGCCGGTCTTCATCCACCAATCGACGCCCTGCTTGGAGAAGAGACCCCCAACCGGGCGGAGGAAACGCATAGCCTGCTCATTGAAGCCCTCGTTGAGCGGATCCATGAGCCATTGCAGCATGGCCTTGGGAGAAGTCCTCAAGAGCTGGCCAGTCCCCACCCATTGCAGGTCCAGCGCAAGTGGACCGTCGCCCGAGGGCATGCGTCGACCAAGAAAGGGTCGAAACGCCTCTTCGAGGCGCACACGGGCACTGCCTTCGCCGCTCTCCTGCTCCCACCTCTGCATGCTCCATCGTGACCAAGCGAGGAAGGCCAGATCGCACCCCGACTGCATGGCCTTAGCGATATCGACCTTCCCATGGCCGTCTCGCTTCCCGCAAAAAGCACCCGCCAGCTCGCCCGTGCATTTGTAGCGAAGGTCCCGCACGGCCCACTCTTCGCCTTCGGTGCGAAGCCACACCAACTCAGCCAGAGCTCCCATGGGAAACTCTTGTTCCGCGACGCCATAAAAGGCCTGACTATCTTTCATCCCGACGGCAAGCCCCTCTCCAGGGAGGAGTACGGGGCCCTTCGCAGTTTGGGCCGTCGAAGGCGCTTGGGCCATCACCGCCGCTGGCACAAGACACCCCACCACGAGGATCAGCAGGCCCTGCTTCAAGTTCATGGTGAGGCTCCCGAAGATAAGCGAGGCTACCAGCTCCGCGGAGCCCGTGCTTCTCGAACAAAAAAAACGGCCCGCGAGGGGCCGTTTTCGCAGCGTGAAACCTCAGTGCTGGATGCCCAGCTGAGACATCAACCACGCATATTCGAAGGCCACTTCCTTCAAACGGTCATAGCGCCCCGAAGCTCCCCCGTGACCAGCGCCCATGTTGCATTTCAGGTGCAGGGGGTTGGCATCCGTCTTCATGGCTCGGAGCTTCGCCACATATTTGGTGGGCTCCCAGTACATGACCTGGCTGTCATTCAAGCTGGTGGTCACCAGCATCGCAGGATAGGCCTTCTTCTCGATGTTGTCGTAGGGGCTGTAGGAGCGCATGTACTCGAAGGCCGCCTTGTCATTAGGGTTGCCCCATTCCAGGTATTCGCCGACGGTGAGCGGAAGGCTCGTATCCAACATGGTGTTCATCACGTCGACAAAGGGCACGGCCGCGTGCACCGCTTTGAAGAGGTCGGGGCGGTAGTTGGTGACCGCGCCCATGAGAAGGCCGCCCGCACTGCCGCCTTCAATGACGAGCCGATCCTTGCTTGTCCACTTGTTGGTGACGAGCCACTCCGCGCTATCGATGAAATCGAAGAAGGTGTTCTTCTTCTTCATGAGCATGCCGTCATCGTGCCAGGTCTCGCCCATCTCGTTGCCGCCACGGATATGCGCGATAACGTAGACCATGCCGCGATCCAGCAGCGAAAGCCGGGATGAAGAGAAGGTCGGGCTCATGCCGAATCCGTAGGACCCATAGGCATAGAGAAAGCAAGCCCCCTTCCCGTCTTTCTGGAAGCCTTTCTTGTAGACGATGGAGAGTGGCACCTTCACGCCATCCCGCGCCGTCGCCCATGCCCGCTCAGTGGCGTACTGGGATTGGTCATAGCCACCCAACACCTCCTGTTGCTTCAGCAAGGTCTGCTTCCGCGACTCCAACCCGTAATCAAAGACGCTGGAAGGCGTCACCATGCTCTGGTAGGTGAAGCGGAAGTCTGTCGTATCGAATTCGGGGTTGGCCGAAGGTCCAGCGGTGTAGACGGATTCGGGGAACTTCAAGGTGTGCCACTTGCCCGTCTTGAAATCCAGCACACGCATGCGATCCAGCCCTTCGAACTTCTCAATGGCCACCGCATGCTGCTTGAAGAGTTCCACATCTTCCAGCAGCACCTTGGGGTCGTGAGCCAGGAAGGGCTTCCATTGGGATTCAGAGGGATCTGAATCGGGAGCCGTCACAATGCGGAAGTTCTTGGCGCCCTTGTTGGTGCGAATATAGAAGAGGCCTTCGCGGTGATCCACGCTGTATTTGTGGCCCTTCTCTCTCGCCAGAACGACCTTGAAAGTACCCTCGGGCTGCTTCGCGGAAAGCACCCGCTGCTCGTACGTATCCGTAGCGTAGCTTCCGCAGATGATATAGGCCTTGTCCTTCGTGCGGCCCACGCCGATGCGGAACAGCTCATCCTTCTCTTCGAAAAGAAGCTCAGCCTTCCCCTGCTTCAGATTCATCCGCCACAGTTTGTCGGAACGCTTCGTCACCGCATCTTCGGTGGTGTAGAACACGGTCTGATTGTCCGTCGCCCACGCCACCGCAGTGACGCGCTCTGCGAGAGGCGCGGTGGTCTTTCCAGTCTTCAGATCCTTAAGGTAGAGGGTGTACTGACGGAACCCTGTGACGTCGGTCGTGTAGAGCAGCTGCTCGCCATCCTCACTGATGGAAAAGGCGCCCAATCCCAGATAGCTGTGCCCCTCCGCCAAGGCGTTCAGATCGAGAAGCACCTGCTCAGGCGCCTTCTCATCATAGGTTCCGTTCGCAGCCGCGGCCCGACGGCATTGGATCCCATACTGCTTGCCTTCTTCGGTGCGGGAGTAGTAGAACCACTTCCCAAGCCGATAGGGCACGCTCAAGTCCGTCTGCTTGATGCGTCCCAACATCTCCTTGTAAAGCGAATCTCCGAAGGTCTTCACCTCATGGGTGTTGGCCTCTGTGTAGGCGTTCTCGGCCTCCAGATACTTGATCACTTCGGGATTGGTCTTTTCCCGTAGCCAGAAATAGGGGTCATTCACCTTCTCGCCGTGCCAGTCGGAAAGGTGCTCCTTGGTAGCCACCGTGGGAGGCTTCATCGCTCCCGCAGGGAGGGATTCGGAAGTCGGTGATTTCTGAGCCATCAGCCCATTGAAGGATGCCGTGAGCGGAAAGACCAGCAACAATCCGCGGCGGCTCATGGAACGCAAGGACATGGGAACTCCAATGAACCTATACCCTACCGGCCTCCGCGCTGATTCACACCGGCATCGAGGACGAGCGGGGGCCTTCCCGGGGCGAACTGCCTGTCAAAGACAGCTAGAACTTCACAGACAGGCTGAGCCCCTGATATCCCGGGCCGAATGACGGGGAAAGCGCCACCTTGACCGGCTTCCCAGAGGACTGGCGAAGAAACTGATGGCGTCGCGTGACCATCCGAGCCGTAAAGGTTCCAATGAGGCCACCCGCCACCACGTCTGAAGTGAAGTGAGCCCGCTGTTCAATGCGAGATAGCGCCACCAGCGTGGCAAAGGAATAAGCCCCCACGGACACCCAGGGTGAATCGGCATGCTCTGAAAGAACGGTGGCCAAGCTGAAAGCCTGCGTGGAGTGCCCGGAGGGAAAGGACACACCGCCGTGCAGGGGCTTGAAGTGGTAGGGGCCTTGCTCTTGAAAGGGCCGGGATCGACCCACCGTGTACTTCATCGGGAGCGTCACCAAAAGCTGGGCCGTCAACATGGATAGGGCCGCATCCGCGCCAAAAGCGCGGACCTCTGGTTGATCGAAGGCCCATCCCCCCGCATAGGCTCCTCCAACCACGAGCACTGTGCCTATCCCGCCGGCGACATCGAGCCGCTTGCCCCAAGGATCCATAGAACTCCGATCCATCCTTCGCACGGCATGATCTACGGGGCGATCCAAAGCCATCGACAGGCCAATCAAACCCACAGTCCCTAGCGCAGCCCCCTTCCAGGTTGGGGTGTCCCATTCAAGCGGAGCGTGCGCGGTAGCCTTCAGGTCCCCCATCAACAATTCAGGCAATTGCGCCGGAAGGTCGATCGTCGAACGTAAAGGGGCAGGCGTTGGAGGTCCGACTTGCGCATAAGCGATAGAGACGCACAAAACAGCCCCTCTAGATCGGGATAGAGCGTTCATTAGTGTTTTTCGTTCCATGAAGCCCAGTGTCTCTCGATCAAGGAGCTCTGTCTTCGAGCGGTACCAATGAGCCCACAAAGCGAGGGGCCCGAAGGCCCCTCGTCTCGCAATGGCGCGAATCTCTGACGAATTACTTCGTCTCCGCCACGGGAATGCGCATGCCGTAAAAGGAACGCCATACGAAGACCGTGGAGACCAGGAAGAAGATCAAGGCCGCTACGTGGGCGGTGGTGGGATTCAATCCGATGGCCAGCTCCACGGCCAGAAGGCCGAAGAGGGTCGTGAACTTGATCACCGGGTTCATGGCAACGGAGGAGGTGTCCTTAAAGGGATCACATACCGTTTCCCCC
>JACXTT010008632.1_pt1 | contig 14091 bp, 12 predicted proteins | sample 9270951 | NCBI WGS metagenome assembly JACXTT01 (sample SAMN15532306, study PRJNA645909) | rock metagenome | isolation source: weathered quartz diorite | place: Puerto Rico | collected 2017-06-21 | reverse complement strand
GGGCGGTGCCAGCTCCGGGGCCAGGGCTCGTCGGGGGGCTTACGCCAGTCCCTGCTCGCGTCCCCGCCCATTCTTCGGTCCAAGCCGTTGCTCAGGACCAGGCCCTTGCTCAAGACCACGCCCCTGCTCACGCCCCCGCCCTTGCTCAGGCCCCCGCCCTTGCTCAGGCCCACGCCCTTGCTCAGGCCCACGCCCTTGCTCAGGCCCACGCCTTTGCTCAGGCCCCCTCCTTTGCTCAAGCCCACGCCCTTGCTCAGGCCGACGCCTTTGCTCAGACCCACGCCCTTGCTCAGGCCCACGCCCTTGCTCAGGCCCACGCCCTTGCTCAGACCCACGCCCTTGCTCAGGCCGACGCCCTTGCTCAGGCCTACTCCCTTGCTCAGGCCCACGCCCTTGCTGGCGATGATCGCCTTCCTGGCTGCGGTCCGGCTGTTGATCAACGACTTTTTCTGAACGGCCATGTTCCTAGCTCCTGTTTTTTGAGATTTCGGGTCACCACCCGGTCTTCCCTTTGCCACCGCTGGCCCCACTGCACGGCGACGAATAATGCACGGTGAATACCAAACCGGGGCCGCCGGCACTCTGCTTTCGAATCAATCACTTAGGGTCTGCCCGGGTTTGCCCCGTCAACAACCACCCAGGTCAGGTGGTTAAATTTTTGTACCCTAGGGGTTAATTATTGACCCTTGCTCGAGTCGAGGCGGTACTTGCGGCACAGGTATTTCATCTGCTGGGGGTTCAGCCGCAGGAGGGCGGCGGCGGCGCTCTTCCTGCCCTGGGTGCGGCGCAGGGCGGCCTGGAGATAGGCAGCCTCGATGCGGGCGATCTCCTGCTCGAAATCCAGACCCTCCTCGGGGATGAGCAGGGCCTCGGAGCGGGCGGCGCTGGAGACCAGGATCTGCTGCGGCAGGTGGCTGGGGCGGATCACCGGGTCCTCCACCATCAGCACCAGGCGCTGCAGCAGGTTCTCCAGTTCGCGGACGTTGCCGTGCCACGGGTTCTCCTCCAGGATCTCCAGCACCTCCGGCTCCACGCGCTTCACCGGAAGCCGGTTGGCGGCGCAGTAGATGCGCAGGAAGTGGTCCACCAGCAGCGGCAAGTCGCCGGTGCGCTCGCGCAGCGGCGGCAGGAAGATGGGCACCACGTGGACGCGGTAATAAAGGTCCTCGCGAAAGCGGCCGGCGCGGACCATCTCCTCCAGGTCGTCGTTGGTGGCGGTGATGAGGCGGAAGTCGATCTTGCGCGACGATTTCCCTCCGATGCGCTGCACCGCGCGGTCCTCCAGCACGCGCAGCAGCTTGCTCTGCAGCGCCAGGCCGAGGGTGGCGATCTCGTCGAGAAAGAGCGTGCCGCCGTGCGCCATCTCAATGTGGCCGGGCCGGGCGGCGTGCGCGCCGGTGAAGGCGCCCTTCTCATGCCCGAACAGTTCGGTCTCGATGAGGTTCTCGGGCAGCGCGGCGCAGTTCACGCTGACGAAGGGCATCTCGCGCCGCGGGCTGAGGGAGACGATGGCGCGCGCCACCAGCTCCTTGCCGGTCCCGCTCTCGCCGCGGATCATCACCGTGGTCGGGCTGTCGGCCACGCGCTGCACCGCGTCGTAGACGCGGCGCATGGGCTCGCTGCCGCCCACCAGCTCGCCGAAGGAGTAGCGGGTGGTGATCTGCTCGCGCAGGCGCCGGTTCTCGATCTCGATGCTGCGCTTGTCCAGCGCCCGCTCCAACACGATCTGCAGCTCGCCGAAGTCCACCGGCGCGATGAAGAACTCGTCGGCGCCGGCCTCGCCCGCCTGCAACCGCAGGTTGCGGCTGTGCGAGCGGGTCAGCGCCACCAGCACGAAGTCCTCGTTGATGGCGCGCAGCCGTCGCAGCACCTCAGCCACCTGCTGCGCCGGGCCGGCCAGCATGTCGAGGTCGAGCAGGATGGCGTCGAGCGGCACCTGCGAGAGCAGCGGCAGGATCTCCTCCTGCGTGTGCAGCAGGCGCGTGTCAAAGGCGGGCGCGAGGAACTGCTGGATGTCGGGCAGGGCGGTGTCGTCGTTGGTGACGATGGCGATGCGGCGCACGTCGCGCGGCGACGTTGTGCTGGTGGCGCGCATGGATTCCCCCAGGGACGAGGGATGATTATAGGCAAATATTTGCCTGGAGGGGTGAATAATTTCTTCTCTGGAAGAGTCTCGTCAACTGCTCCTCAGGGGCCAAGGGTGAAATTGACTGTGACCTGCACCTCAACTTCTACGGCCTTGCCTTGGAGCAGAAAGGGACCGTATTTCCACTGCTTGACCGCGTCAACCGCAGCATCGACAAGTTGAGGATCGCCTGAGACGACCCTGACATCTTTCACATCACCCGCGGCGCTGATGAGTACACACATGACAACCGCACCTTGGACCCTGGCTGCCCTAGCGATTTCCGGGTAGCGCGGAGGCACACTCTTGATGAGCTTGGAATGCATCACCGAGTTGGATACAGTAACAACAGGCGCTGGAACCGATGTAAGGTTGGCCCGCGTCCCGGAAACGTTGGCAAGAGCTGTAGCTTCCCCGAACGACACTTTGTTGAGTGAATTCACTGCCGTTTCCAATTCCTCCGGGGAACCAGCAACAAAGACCCAGATAAGCAAGTTTCCACTCGAATCGATGGCTGCCAGAGCCTTGTGAATCATCGTCCCTTTGAAATCCTCCTCGGAATCGACGCGATAGAACTGTTTTCCTGCCAACTCAACGACATATGGGTCCTTCACCACCTTCAGGCCCTTCTTGCTCGTCTCAAGAGCCACCCTGGCAACGTAATCATGAGCAGTCAACGCTGGCTTGTATTTGCTCTCATCATCGGCGATGAGCAGGAGACGGTTGGTGAAGGGTCTTGTCGTTGGCTGATCCGCCACCAGCAACAGCAGACTGCCGTCAGCCATGCGCTTCTCCTTCCCAGCTGCTTCTCCACTTACCGCTGGGCTGGCGTACCAGCCGTCAGGCAGCGGATAGGAGAAGCCCAGAGTCTGATTGGAATAGGTGGCACCAAAGGGCGACACAGCGTCTGGACTTAGTGCGTGGAACGCGACACCACACTTGTCTTCTGCGCAGGCGAGCACAATTGGAGCGAGCGCTATGGCCAAGACTAATTTCCGCACGAAGGGCATGCGATCTTCCTCACTTACGGCTTCTCCCATTGCGGCACCGCGCCCGGGGTCCAGGGAGCGCCGGCGGCCTCCATGGCCTTCTGCAGTTGCGGCAGGTCTACTTCGAGGATGCCGCGCAGATTGGCGAGCGTGCGCGCGAACTCCTCGGCGGCGATCTCGTACGAGCGCACGTGGGTGTCGGTCGGGCGCGAACTTGAGAAGCGCTCGCCGTCCATGATGCTGCTCAGGCGATCGCCGATGGCGGCGCGCACGTTCTCGTTGCGCGCCTGCATCACCTCATCGCCGCGCAGGGCACGCAGGATCTCGCGGTCGCGGCCGATGATGGCGCGCGCGCTGTCGGCCAGCTTTCGGTCGGCGCCGGGGGTCTCGTCCAGCGCTTTCTGGATGGACTTCATGCGGGTCTGGAGCTCCTTGGCGCTGGCCAGCGCGCCCGCGTAGGCGCGATAGAGATTGATGACCTTGCGCTGGAAGGCCGCCAATACGGCGCGGTCCTCCGCCGTGGCGGGATGGCCGGTGAGCGCGGCGACGTTGAACGGTTGCGCCTCGCCCAGCGGCGTCACCACGCCATTCTCGCGCTTGGCGAGGGTGACCGAGTATTTCCCCGGCAGCACGAGCGGGCCATCGGGCTCATTATCGTCGCCGCCACCGGCGGGCCGCTCGCCGCCGAGTTCGGGTTCGGGATAGCGCAGGTTCCAGCTCACGCGGTGCATCCCGGACGAGACCGGGCCGCTCAGGGTGCGGATGGCCGCGCCGCTCTCATCGTGCACGGTGAGAAGGATGGCAGGCGCCTCCTCATCGGCTTCGGCGCGAAGCTGCTCCGCGTTGGGATACGGCGCCTTCTTCGACGCGTCTTTGGCAGCGTCTTTTTCGGCCTCCTGGCGCTTCTCTTTTTTCGTCTTCAGCTTGTCCTTCAGGTAGTAGGTAAAGGTGGCGCCGTACGGTGGATTGTCGGCGACGAAGAACGATTCGCCCATGAAGCTCTTGCCCTTCCCTCCGTAGGGATAGGACAGGATGAACAGGGGCGCATCCTTCACCGGAAACAGCGCCGCCTCCGAGGCCAGCGTCTCCGGCTTGGTGCTGCGGAGGGGCGTGATGTCGTCGAGGATATAGAAGCCGCGGCCGAAGCTGGCCAGCACTAGGTCGTTCTCGCGCGCCTGGACCACCAGGTCGCGCACCGGGATGGTGGGCAGGCCACCCTTGAGCTGGATCCACTTTTGCCCGCCGTCGAAGGTCACGAACAATCCGAACTCGGTGCCCGCGAAGAGCAGGTTCGGATTCACGGTATCTTCGACAAATCCCAGCACCGGCCCATTCTCCGGCAGGTTGCCGGCGATCGAGGTCCAGGTCTTGCCGGTGTCGGCGCTCTTGAGCAGATACGGTTTGAAGTCGCTGCGCTTGTGGTTCTCGAAGGCGGCATAGATGACATTGGCATCGAAGCGCGAGGCCGCCAGGCGGCTCACGTAGGTCTTGTCGGGCACGCCGGGAAAGCTCTCGAGCTTGCGCCAGTTCGCGCCGCCGTCCTCGGTGATCTGGATGAGCCCGTCGTCGGTGCCGGCGAAGATGAGTCCTTCCTTCTTGGGCGATTCGGTGAGCGCAACGATGTTGCCGTAGAGCGAGGTGGACTGGTTCTTGGCGACGGCGTCCGCGCCCCACACCTTGCCCATCACCTCGAGTTGGTTGCGGTCGATCTGGCGCGTCAGGTCGCCGCTGATGGCGCGCCAGGTGTCGCCGCGGTCGTCGCTGCGGAAGAGGATGTTGGCGGCGAAGTAGACACGCGTGTGCGAGTGCGGGCTGATGAGCAACGGCGAGTCCCAGTTCCAGCGCAGCGGCTCGCCGCCCTTGGGCTCCTGCGGCTGGATGCCGGTCTCCTCGCCGGTGCGGCGGTCGTAGCGCACCAGGTCGCCGTACTGCGCCTCGGCGTAGACGGTGTTGGGATCTTCGGGGTCCACCTGGCTGCGGAAGCCGTCGCCGCCCTGGGTGAAGAACCAGTCGCCGTTGGTGATGCCGCTGGCGCTGCGGGTGCGCGAGGGCCCGCCGAGCGAGAGGTTGTCCTGCGTGCCGCCGTAGACGTTGTAGAACGGCAGCGCATTGTCCACGGTGACGTCGTAAAACTGCGCCAAGGGCAGGTTCAGCTTGTGGTGCCAGGTGGCGGCGCGATCGAAGCTCTCATAGACCCCGCCGTCCTCGCCCACCAGGTAATAGCTGGTGTCGCTGGGGTCGATCCACAGCGCGTGGTTGTCTCCGTGCTTGGATTTCTCGCCCAGCGGCCGCAGGGTCTTGCCGCCGTCGTCGGAGACGCGGATGCGCACGTTCATCACGTAGACGCGGTCCACGTTCTTCGGGTCGGCGATGATCTGCGCGTAGTACATGGCGCCCTGGTCGAAGTCGTTGCGCTTCTCCCAGGTGGCGCCGCGGTCGGTGGAGCGGAAGATGCCGCCCTTCTTGTTGGCCGCTTCGATGGTGGCGTAGACCACGCTGGCATCGGCGGGCGAGACCGCGATGCCGATGCGCCCCATGTCCTCGCCCGGCAGTCCGGACTTGAGCTTGTTCCAGTTCGCGCCCGCGTCGGTGGATTTGTAGATGGCGCTCTCCGGACCGCCGTCAATGAGCGTGTAGACGTGCCGGCGGCGCTGGTAGGCCGCGGCGTAGACGATGTCCGGGTTCGAAGGATCGATCACCACGTCCACCACGCCGGTGTTCTCGCTGATGGTGAGCTCGCTCTTCCAGTTCTTGCCGCCGTCGGTGGTCTTGAACAGGCCGCGGTCGCCGCCCGGCCCCCAGAGCGGACCTTCGGCCGCGACGTACACCACGTTGCTGTCGCGCGGGTCAATGGCGATGCGCCCGATGTGCTCGGACTTCTTCAGTCCCATGTTCTTCCAGCTCTTGCCGCCGTCCTCGGAGCGATAGACGCCGTCGCCGTAGCCCACCGAGCGCTGGCTGTTGCTCTCGCCCGTGCCCACCCACACCACGGCCGGGTCCTTCGGGTCGAGCACCACGGTGCCGATGGAGTACGAGCCCTCGCCGTCAAACACCGGCGTGTACGTGGTGCCGGCGTTCTCCGTCTTCCACACTCCGCCTGAAGCCACGGCCACGAAGTAGCGGCTGCGGCTCTTCGGGTCTACGGCAAAAGCAAGAACGCGGCCGGAGATCATCGCCGGGCCGATGCTGCGCAGCGAGAGTCCTTCGAAGGTCTCGGACTTGAATGGGTCGGAGGACTTTTTTTCGTCCTTCTTCTCGTCCTTTTTCTCGTCTTTTTTCTCGACCTTCTTCTGTTCGGCGGCAGGCGCCTTCTTGGCGGGCTTGGCGGCCTTCTTTTCCTGGGCCGGCACGAGAGATGCGAGCAGGAGCAACGGCAAGATCAGAGATGACGGTTTCACGGTGGGTCTCCCGGGAAGCGATTGGACGAAGCGAACATTCTAGCCCCCGCGCCGTGATTTTCAATCGAAATGCGGGTGCTAGAATCCAATGCGTATGGCCAGGACCCTCGTGCGCGCGCATGTCGAGCGCCCTGCGCGCAAGCCACCGAATCACTGCTTCGCCTGCGGCGAGGCCAACCCCCAGGGCATGCACCTTAAGTTCTTCTTCGACAGGCGCAACCGGCGCGTGCTCTGCCGCTTCACGCTCTCGCGGCGCTACTCCGGGCCGCCCGGCTTCACCCACGGCGGCATCATCGCTACCATCCTCGACGAGGTGATGGCCAAGGTGAACAAGCTGCGCGGGGTCATCGCGCTCACCGCCGAGATGCAGATCGAGTACCTCAAGCCGGTGCCGCTGGGCCGGCCGCTGGTAGCGGAGTCGAAGGCGCGCAGCGCGCGCGGGCGGCGCTACCGCAATCATGCCGAAATCCGGAATCGCAAAGGCGAAGTGCTGGCGCGCGGGCACGCGCTCTTCATCGAAGTGGACCCGCAGCGCATGTTTGCGAAGTACCTCAAAGCCGGCCGCGGGCGCCAAGCCCTGCCGGCGAACGTTGTAGAATAGAAGTTGCAGGAGAAGCAGATGGCTGAAGTCAACGGGAACCAGGGACTGCGCCTCAAGACCGGCCTGGCTGAGATGCTGAAGGGCGGCGTCATCATGGACGTCACCAACGCCGAGCAGGCGCTCATCGCCGAGCGCTCGGGCGCGGCGGCGGTGATGGCGCTGGAGCGCGTCCCGGCGCAGATCCGCGCCGAGGGCGGCGTGGCCCGCATGGCTTCCCCGAAAAGGATCCGCGAGATCATGGACGCGGTCTCCATCCCCGTCATGGCCAAGTGCCGCATCGGCCACTTTGCCGAGGCGCAGATCCTGCAGGAACTGGGCGTGGATTACATTGACGAATCCGAGGTCCTCACCCCGGCGGATGAAGCCCATCACGTGGACAAGCTCACCTTCAAGGTCCCGTTCGTCTGCGGCGCGCGCAATCTGGGAGAGGCGCTGCGGCGCATCGCCGAGGGCGCGGCCATGATCCGCACCAAGGGCGAGGCTGGCACCGGCGACGTGGTGCACGCCGTGAAGCACCTGCGCGCCATCGTGATGGAGATGAAAGCGCTCACCGTGCTGCGCGACGACGAGCTCTACGCCAAGGCCAAGGAGCACCAGGCGCCCATCGAGCTGGTGCGCATGGTCGCCCGCGACGGCAAGCTGCCGGTGCCGAACTTCTCCGCCGGCGGCATCGCCACGCCCGCCGACGCCGCGCTGGTCCGCCAGCTCGGGGCCGAGGCGGTGTTCGTGGGCTCGGGCATCTTCATGCAGGACGCGCAGCACTTCGCCGAACCTGCCGAGGCCGAGTGCCGCGCGCGCGCCATCGTGAAGGCCACCACGCACTTCGACGACCCTAAAGTATTGCTTGAAGTCAGCGCGCAGGCGCCTTCGGCGATGAAGGGCCTGGCGGTGGAGGCCATCGCCGAGGCCGACATGCTGCAGAAGCGCGGCTGGTAGCCTTCCCTTTCTCAGGACCCCAAGATGATGGTCGGCATACTTGCGTTGCAGGGTGATTATGAGGCGCACCAGCAGCGGCTGGAGCAGCTGGGCGCGGCGACTGTCCTGGTGCGCAAGCCCGAGCAGCTCGACGGACTCGATGCCCTCATCATCCCGGGCGGCGAATCGTCAACGTTTCTGAAGTTCCTCGAGCAGCCCGGATTCTTCGAGCGGCTGCGCGAGTTCGCTCGCGCCAAGCCGACCTTCGGCACCTGCGCCGGCGCCATCCTGCTGGCGCGCGAGGTCTTGAATCCGCCGCAGACCAGCCTGGGCGCGCTCGACGTTAGCGTGGAGCGCAACGCCTACGGTCGCCAGCTGGAAAGCTCCATCCGCACCGGCGCCACTTCCCTGCCCGGCGGGCCGCTGGAGATGGTCTTCATCCGCGCGCCGCGCTTTCGGGACGTGGGCCGCGATGTCGAGGTGCTGGCCACCGAGGGCGATGATCCGGTCCTCATCCGCCAGGGCAACGTCATGGCCGCGACCTTCCATCCCGAACTCTCGGCGGACACGCGCGTGCACGCGGCATTCCTTGAAATGACCGGCCTCAAGATGGCGCGGCACGGCTGACGCCCTCCTGTCCTTCCATTAGAATCGTGGCGTTCATTCCGAACACAGTGGAGAAAACTGACGCATGAGTGGGAAGAGGCCGGCTGGCAAACCCGCAAGCTATAAACCGAGCGCCGGCGAACGGTTTTACAGGGCATCGAAAAGGGACCTGCAACGTAGCATCTTGATGTACCGACAACTCCGCTCGAAGCTTGAAAAGGCATTCCCGAAACTTCCAATAAAACTACTCGCAGGCGTAGCCGACGACTTGACGGACATTTGGCTTGCAGGTCAAAAGCACACTATTTACCTGCGTCGCATTCTCAGTCCTCGCTGCAACCGGGACATCGTTGAACGTGCGCTCATAGGCTTCGAAATTAGCGCTGGTATGGAACAGGCATCGCACATACGCAAACTGAAGAAACGATTGCCCATCCTTCTCAGTGGCCTTGTGCGACAGGAGCGCAACGAGCAGAGACGCAAAATAAGACGTAAGACCTGAGAGAACCATGGCCCTTCTGCTTTTTTTGCTCATCCTTGGCCTCGCAGGCGGAAGCGCCTGGCTGATGGCCGCGCATCCCTGGTGGAGCCCGGCGCCGGGCTCCGAATATGCCGGGTTGGTGGACGAGCAGTTTCGGCTCAGCTACCTCGTCGTCGGCGCCATCTTCATTCTGGCGCAGTTAGGTTTGGCGGTTTTTCTCTGGCGCTATCGCGAGCGTGGAAGGGCCGCACAGCACGCCGCGGGCAATCTTCCCCTTGAAATCATCTGGACGACGCTTGCGGCACTCCTTTTCTTCGGCCTGAATCTTGCCGGCAGCCGCATCTTCGCGGAAACCTATCACCCCGCTCATGCCGCCGCACCGGTCCCAGTCGAGGTCGAGATCACCGGCGCGCAGTTCGCCTGGTACTTCCGCTATCCCGGCGCCGACGGCAAATTCGGACGCACGCTGCCGCGGCTCGTCGAGCCCTCCGGCGGGACGCGCGCCGCCATCGGACTCGATGAATCGGATGCAGGAAGCCGCGATGACATCGCGAGCACGATCCTTGTGGTCCCGCTCAACCGGCCGGTGCACGCCACGCTGCACGCGCAGGACGTGATCCACAGCTTCTTTGTCCCCGAGCTGCGCTTCAAGCAGGACGCCGTGCCCGGCATGGCCAGCGAGATCTGGTTCACGCCCACCCGCGCCGGCGATTTCGAGATCGCCTGCGCCGAACTCTGCGGCACCGGCCACTACAAGATGCACAGCCTGATGCGCGTAGTGAGCGAGGCTGAGTTCGAGGCGTGGATAAAGACGCGCGCGCCGGAGGCGGAGGTCCATTGAGCCTGCGGCGCGCGCTGTTCACGACCGACCACCGGACCGTCGGCGCGCAGTATTTCTTCCTGGCCCTGGCGGCCGCGCTCACCGGCATCCTGCTCTCCTTGCTGATGCGCGTCCATGTGGTCTGGCCGCAGGCGGCGATCCCCTTCCTCGGCGCGATCAAGCCGGAGAACTACCTGGCGATGATGACCATGCACGCGACGTTCATGGTCTTCTTCGTGCTGACCACTGCGCCGCAGAACGCCTTCGGCACAGCGCTGCTGCCGCTGCAGATCGGCGCGCGGGAGATGGCCTGGCCGATGGCCAGCGCGCTCTCGTTCTGGGGCACGCTGCTTTCGTTCCTCGTCATGCTCGCGGCTTTTTTTGTGGAAGGCGGCGCGCCCATTTCGGGATGGACGCACTACGCTCCCATGAGCGCTCTGCCCGAGGCTACCCCCGAGGTAGGGCGCGGCATGGACCTGTGGCTGGTGAGCATCGGCATCTTCTGCTGTGCTTTGATGCTGAACGCAGTGAACGTCATCGTCACCACCATCCGGCATCGCGCCCCCGGGATGACGTGGATGCGCCTGCCGCTCACCGTCTGGGCGTGGTTTGTGACCGCGCTGCTGATCCTTTCGGCGTTCAGCGTGCTGCTCGCGGCCGCCATCATGCTGCTGCTCGACCGCAGTGGCCACACGGCATTCTTTATTCCCGCCGGCCTGGCCGTGAGCGGCAAGCAGGTCCTGCGCCAGGGCGGTGAGCCGCTGCTGTGGCAGCACCTGTTCTGGTTCTTCGGGCACCCGGAGGTGTACATCGCCATCCTGCCGGGGATGGGACTGGTCTCGCAGCTGCTCGCGAATTTTTCGCGCAAGCCCATCTTCGGATACCGCGTGATGGTGGTTGCCATCTGCGCCATCGGCGTGCTCGGGCTGGGGGTGTGGGGGCACCACATGTTCGTCAGCGGGATGAGCCTGCACGGCGCGCTCTTCTTCGCCAACATGACCATGGCCGTGGGCGTGCCCTCGGCGGTGAAGACGCTGAACTGGCTGGCCACGATGTGGCGCGGCCGCATCCGGCTGGAGACGCCGATGCTGTTCGCCATCGGCTTCGTTTCCCTGTTCATCACCGGCGGCCTCACCGGCCCGCTGCTGGCACAGCCTACGCTCGACTCCTATCTGCACGATACGTACTTCGTGGTCGCGCACTTCCATCTCATCATGGGGATGGCGGCGACCTTCGGCATCTTCGCCGCGACGTACTACTGGTTCCCCGCGATCTTCGGATGCCGGATGCACGAAGGACTTGGGCGCTGGCACTTCATCCTGACCTTCATCGGCGCCTACCTGACGTTTCTGCCGATGCACCTGCTGGGCATGGCCGGGCATCCTCGCCGTTACTCGCAGCTGACGGAGGTACACTATCTGCAGGCCCTGCTGCCGCTGCAGAAGTTCATCAGCTTCGCGGCCTTCTTCACTATGGCGGCGCAGCTGCTGTTCCTTGCCAACCTCTTCCTCTCGCTGCGCAGGAGACAGCCAGTGGACGCGAACCCCTGGCAGGCCACGACGCTGGAGTGGCGTGACCTTGACCAGCAGCTTCCCGTGACGGTGCAGCATGGGCCGTGCGAGTACAGCGTGCCCGGCGCGCCGCGCGATTACGTGATGCAGAGCGACCCGGCGTAGCAGGTTGTTTGTGGAGATTACCACTCAAGTCCGGACCGGCGGCGGCGGCGATCCCCATCCGCCGGATGAGGGCATCTATTATCGCCAGCGCCTGCGGCGCACCCGCATGGGCGTGCTGGTGGCGCTGTGCTCGGTGGTGATGCTGTTCGTCGCCCTGACCAGCGCGTTCTTCGCCCGCCAGCGCGGCGTCGGGCTCTACCAGCAGCCGGACGGCACCACCGTCTACTGGCCGCACCTGGTTCTGCCGCCCATCCTCTGGCTCAACACTTTCGTCCTTCTGCTGAGCAGCGTGTCGCTCGAGATGGCGCGACGGAACCTGGCCAGCCGCGCGCTGCTTGCGCCCATCGCCGACATCCCCGGCGTGCAGCCGGAGCGGCGCAGCTCGCTCGCCTGGCTGGGCGTGACGGTGATGCTGGCGGCGGCATTCCTCACCGGCCAATGGCTGGCATGGAGCGCGCTCAAGGCCAAACACCTCACGCTCTCCAGCAATCCCAGCAGCCAGTTCTTCTACCTGCTCACGGGAGCGCACGCCATCCACCTGGCCGGCGGGCTGCTCGCGTTGCTGGCGGCGTGCCTGGCGCACGCCGTGGCCAAGCTGGAGACACGCTGCATCCTGGTGGACGCCACCGCCTGGTACTGGCACTTCATGGCCGTCCTCTGGCTCTACATCTTCTTCTTATTGCACATGGCGCGCTGACTATTCCTTGAGCGCGATAGCAACCCCGTCGCGGATGGGAAGGATGGTGGGAAACAGCTCGCGCGATTCGTACAGCAGCCGGTTGAACTCCAAAATGCCTTTGGTATTGGCGTCGGCCTTCTCCGGCTGCGTGACGCGACCGCTCCACAGCACGTTGTCGGTGATGAACAACCCGCCCTTGCGCAGCCGCGGCACGGCCAGCTTGAAGGCGCGGGGATATTCGTGCTTGTCCACGTCGTTGAAGATGATGTCCCAGGACCCGGGCTTCTCCTCGGAAAGAAGCTCAAGGGCATCGCCGATGCGGATGTCCACCCGGCCGGCGACGCCGGCCCGCTCGAAGGAGCGGCGGGCCTCGTCGGCATTGGCGCGGCTGCTGTCGGTGTAGACCACCGTGCCGCCCTCGCCCACGGCGCGCGCCCACCACAGGGTGGAGTAGCCGATGGCCGAGCCCATCTCGAAGACGCGCCTGGCCCCGATGAGCCGCGCCATCTGATACAGCACGCGCGCCACCGCCGGGCCTACGATGGGGATGTCGCGCTTTTTGGCCTGCTCTTCCATGGCGCGCAGCACCTCGTCGCGCCCGGGCAGGATGCCGTAGAAATATTTTTCGACTTCAGGGTTGGTGATTCCGTCCATGGTGTCGTTCCGCTAGCCCAGGGTCTGCCCCGGCTTCATGGTCACCACTTCGATGCCCATGTCTTCCACCAGATGTTTGAATTCGCGCGGCGTGCCGGTGAGCGCGGGAAAAGTCCCGTAGTGCATGGGCACGACCATTTTGGGATGCAGCAGACTGCAGGCGTAGGCGGCCTCGCGCGGGCCCATGGTGTAGTGGTCGCCGATGGGAAGCAGCGCCAGGTCGGGGCGGTAGAGCTCATGAATGATGTGCATGTCGCCGAAGACGGCGGTGTCGCCGGCGTGGTAGATCTTGAACTCGTTCTCGAACTCGATGACGTAGCCGCAGGCCTCGCCGCCGTAGACCATGGCGCCCTTGTCCTCGATGCCGCTGGAGTGCACGGCGTGGACCATGGTGACGCGGACGTCGCGGATCTCCTGGCTGCCGCCCTTGTTCATCTCCGCCGTCTGCTTCACGCCCTGCGAGCGCAGCCACCCGCAAATCTCCGGAATGGCCACCACCGTGGCGTCGTCACGTTGGGCGATGGCGGCGGCGTCGCCGAGGTGGTCGCCGTGCCCATGGGTCACCAGGATGACGTCGATCTTCGACCCGGCGGCGCTCTTCAGCTCCGGCGGGCAGGCCGGGTTCTGCGAGAGGAACGGATCGATGAGGATCTGGTGGGCGGAGAGGGTCTCGATGCGGAAGGTCGCGTGCCCCAGCCAGGTAAGCTTGATTCCCTGCAGGTCCATGGTCGAGTCCTCGCGCGAGTGTGCGTGGCGTTCGCCGCCGAAGCACGAGATTGTACTACGAGCGGTTCCGCCAGAGACGTTGCGAGCACCGTAATCACTTGTCCTGCCGAGCGCAGCGAGGCAGCCCTATGGTGACAAGACAGTCTCTTCCCGCCGGGGTGCCCCATTCAAGCCTTCTCTTGGCTTGAGGGGGCAGTTCCCTTTGCTCCACCCCCACGCATTCTCAATCACTTACAGAATCGGGAAAAAGTGACAAATTTTGTTGTCAACTGTGGAATTTTGTCACTCTTGACTCATCTCTCTGATTCCATGGACAATATAATTCTGCTATCCACCGTCCATCCACCCTGTCATCTGTGTTATGATTGTTCCAGTAGTGAAAAAAGAGCAGTCACCGCGGTTGGAGGCTCGAGACTCCCCG
>JACXTT010008630.1_pt1 | contig 14094 bp, 16 predicted proteins | sample 9270951 | NCBI WGS metagenome assembly JACXTT01 (sample SAMN15532306, study PRJNA645909) | rock metagenome | isolation source: weathered quartz diorite | place: Puerto Rico | collected 2017-06-21 | reverse complement strand
TCAGTCATATCGAGTGCCGTGCGACGGGTCCGAACCCGGGAGGCGTGGCGCCCGTCTTCTTGCCCGACGCTGGCCCGCGTTGGCCCGGCCAGGGCCAGTAGCTTTCTTTGCCGGTCGGGAACCGGCCGGTCCGGACGTCGGAGATATAACCCCGGAACGGCGTGCGCATCGTCTCGGCGAGCTCCGCATAGCGGCGGACGAACCGTGGTTTGAACTCTTCCGTCAGTCCGAGCATGTCGTAGACGACAAGCACCTGGCCGTCGCAGTGAGGCCCTGCCCCGATGCCTATCGTCGGCACCCGGACCGCCTTCGTTACCCGTTTCGCAAGGTCCGAGGGGATTTTCTCCAGAACGATCGCAAAAACCCCGGCCTCGGCGAGCACCTTGGCGTCATGAAGAAGCTCGTCCCCCTCTTCCTTTGTCTGCGCCCTCACCTCGTAGGTGCCGAATTTGTTGATCGCCTGGGGCGTGAGCCCGAGATGGCCCATGACCGGGATCCCGATTTTGACCAGGTGCTTCACGATCTCTGCGATGTAGGAGCCCCCCTCGAGCTTCACCGCCCCGACTCCAACCTCCTTCATGATTCTCCCCGCATTCCGGATAGCGTCGTCCGTGCTGGACTGGAACGACATGAAGGGCATGTCGACGACGATGAGGGCATTCCTTACGGCGCGTTTTACAGCCTTCGCGTGGTATATCATGTCGTCGACCGTCACCGGGAGGGTCGTCGCATATCCGTGCACGACATTTCCGAGGGAATCGCCCACAAGGATGATGTCGATCCCCACCTGATCGAGATATTTCGCGACCAGAAAATCGTAGGCGGTCAACATCGTGATTTTCTCTCCCGTCTGCTTCATTGTCGTGACCGTCTTGGTCGTCACGACGCGGGGTTTTCCGGGCTCTTTTTTCATAAAATTCCGCAAGCCTCTTTCATCGTGAGAAATTCTTCGAACCCGCCAAGGATCGACTCGGCGGCCTCATCATAGGAGATGCCCCTGCCGAGGATTTCCTCCGCATCGGCCGTCCTTGATTCGAGGCGGCGCTCGATCGACTCGCGCGAGGACCGCAATGCCGGCGAAAGGAATTCCCCGATCCTCCGGTGCTGAGGTCCCAGGAGTATGGAGCCGTGCTGGAGGACGACCGGGCCGTAGCGTCGCTGTGCGCTGCCGACAAGCTTTCTCCCTCTGTACTGGATCTCGCTTCTGGCCGAAAACGAGAAACAGGGAATTGAAGCAGGTTCACGGCGAAGCTCCCTGAACGGAGCGTCGCATTCCGAGAGTTCCGCACTGATGCCCAGCCGCATGAGCCCCCGCAGCAATCCCTCGTGTATCAGCCGATAGATCGCCCTCGGTCCCGCCCCGGCCGAAATCGCTACGCTATAGGTGAGCTCATGGTCATGGAAGATCGCTTTTCCGCCGGTCGGCCGGCGCACGATGTCGATGCCGGACCGCCCCAGAGCCGGGATGTCGAAATCGCCAAGAGCCTGGTTGAACCCGAGGGAGATGGCGGGCGGGGACCAGCCATAAACCCTCATGACGGGCAGGTCCGCCGCGCCCCGGGCGAGCGCCTCGTCGAATTCCATGTTGTACTTCCCGGGATGACGGCCGGTGTTCAGGAATTTCCATGTCATCGGCGGCTCCAGACGATCCCGCGCTTGCTTTTCTCTATGAATTCGACGACATGCCGGACCTCATCGGTGGGGGGGAGGTCCGTTTTGATTTTTAGCAGAGCCTGGGAGACATTCAGGCCGGTGCCGTAGATGAGCTGGTAGGCCTTTTCGAGGTTGTCGATGACCTGGTTCGGAAAACTCCGCCGTTTGAGACCGACGATATTGAGCCCGGTGAAGGCCAGGGGCTCGGAGCCCGCCAGGATGTAGGGGGGGACGTCTTTCGTAACCCGGAACCCTCCGCCGATCATCGAGTGGCGCCCGATTCGAGAAAACTGGTGAATGGCCACGATCCCCCCCACGACGGCATGATCGTCGATGACACAATGCCCCCCCATGTTGACCGCATTCGCGAGGATCACGTGATTTCCTACCAGACAATCATGAGCCACATGGGAATAGGCCATCAGGAAACAATGGTTGCCGATGACCGTTTTCCCGCTGCTCGATGTGCCCCGGTTGAGGGTGGCATATTCGCGGATGACGGTGTGATCCCCGATTTCAAGGAGGGAAAGCTCACCATGGAATTTCAGGTCTTGCGGTATGCTGGCCAGGACAGCGCCGTGATGGATGCGGCATTCCTTCCCGACCCGGGCGCCGCCGCAGATGAGAACGTTGGACCCGATCGTCGTGCCGCTCCCGATAACGACATCGTCTTCGATGATGCTGTTGGCCCCGACGGTGATGTTGTCCCCGAGCTGGGCCTTGGCGGAGACGCAGGCCCGGGGATCGATCGACGGGGCCATCACTTTTTCCCGTTGATGCTGTCCCGGTCGATGATGGCGGCGCTCAGTTCCGATTCGGCGGCGAGCTCGCCGTCAACAAATGCCTTGCCTTCGAGCTGGGCGATCTTTGAGCGGCGGGCCTTCATCCGCACCTCGAGGATGAGCTGGTCCCCGGGAACAACCTGCCGCCGGAATTTTGCATTGGTGATCGACGTGAAGACGGCGAGCTTTCCCTCGGGATTCTCCAGCCCGTTCAGGAGCAGGATCCCGCCCGCCTGCGCCATCGACTCGATGATGAGCACTCCTGGCATCACCGGCCTTCCCGGGAAATGACCCTGGAAAAACCACTCATCGGCAGTGACATTTTTCAGCCCGACGATCATCTCGTCGAGTTTGAAATCGACGATCTTGTCCACGAGGAGAAACGGATAACGGTGGGGGAGGATCTTCAGCAGCGCATTCGTGTCGAAGACGACCCCCTCCTTCTTTTCGAACTGATATTTCTTGACGAGAGACTTTTGCTGGTAGAGTTTCCGCACCTTCCGGGCAAACTCCACGTTGCTCGCGTGCCCGGGCCGGGCGGCGAGGATCTGCGCCTTGATCGGCACTCCTATGAGAGCGAGGTCCCCCATGAGATCAAGGAGCTTGTGCCGCGCAGGTTCGTTCTTGAACCGGAGCTCCCTATTGTTGAGGATCCCGTTCCTCCCAATGAGGAGCGATCTGCTGATGCCGAAGCGCGACGTGATCGTTTCCAGCTGCTCCGGCCCCGTGTCCTGATCGAGGATCACGATGGCGTTGTCCAGATTTCCCCCCTTGATGAGCCCCTGCTTGTAGAGGGTCTCCACCTCATGAATGAAACAAAACGTTCGGGAGGAGGAAAATTCCGGAATAAATTCCTTCTCGAGATTGAAGAGCCCCGTGTGCTGGCTTCCCAGGGCGGGGTTCTGGTAATCGATCATCACCGTGAGCCGGTAATCGTCGGTCGGAAGCGCGACGATGTCAACGCCTCGGGCCTCGTCCGTGTAGCGCACGGGCTGGTCGATGATCAGGTAATCCTTCGGGGCATCCTGGACCTCGAAGTCGGCTCCTGTGAGCGCGTCGACGAACGGCTTCGAGCTGCCGTCGCAGATTGGCGGCTCGATGTTGTTCAGTTCGATGATGATGTTATCGATCTGCAGCCCGACGCATGCGGCCAGCACGTGCTCGACCGTGTGGACCGTCGCCTCCCCGATGCGAAGCGTTGTCCCGCGTGCCACCTCAACCACGAAGTCGACGAGGGCGGGGATTTCCGGCTCTCCGGGGATATCGGTCCGACGGAACCGTATTCCGTAGTTGATGGGAGCGGGACGAAACGTCAACGTCGTGGAAACCCCGGTGTGGAGCCCTATCCCGGAAATTTTCGCGGGCTGCTTTATCGTACGCTGTTGAACGAGCATAAAGCCTCTACTGGTGAGATTTTTTGTCTTCCAGGTCTTTGAGTCTCCGGCCGAACGACCGGATTTCTTCGAGAAGCGCGGGGAGCTGATCGAGTATTGCCTCAATCCTCCACGTGCGCCGGCTCTCGCGGACAGGATAACCGACATAACTCTTGCCCGGTTCGAGGATCGACTTCGGAACCCCGGATTGCGCGCCGATGGTCGTGTGATCGGCTATTTCGATGTGCCCGCTGAGCCCCACCTGCCCGGCGATGGCGCAGTGGTTCCCGACCTTCGTGCTCCCCGAGATGCCTGTCTGCGCGGCGATGACGGTATGTTCCCCGATCGCCACATTGTGCGCGACGTGAATGAGGTTATCCAGCTTCGTGCCCCGCCGGATAAGGGTCTGGCCGAGCGTCGCCCGGTCGATCGTACAGTTTGCCCCGATCTCGACGTCATCCTCGATGACCACGATGCCGCGCTGGGGAATTTTTTCATAGGAGCCGTCTTCGCGGGGAGCGAAACCGAACCCGTCGCTTCCGATCACCGCGCCGGGATGAATGATCACCCGGAGGCCGATCTTGCAGCCATCCTGCACCGTGACATTGGCGTGAAGCACCGACGCGGCCCCGATTTCGACTTCTCGTCCCAGGACCGTCCCGGCATGAATCGAGACGCCCGGGCCCACCGAACATCCCGCGCCGATCACGGCATACGCTCCGATGGCCGCGCCTTCGCCGATCCGCGCCCCGGGGCCCACAATCGCCGTCCGGTGAACCCCCGGATCGAGGGGTTCAGGCGGGGGGTGAAAACGATCGAGCAGTTTGAGGAAGGCCCTGTAGGGGTCATCCACACGGATCACGCTGATCGGCGACGGACGGCCCGAAAGTTCGCCTATATCCGCCCCGCGGGCGACAAGCACGGCGGACGCCCCGGTCGTGGCCAGATGCTTCCTGTACTTGGGGTTGGCCAGGAAGGTGATCTCGCCGCCTCCCGCTTCCTCAATCTTCGCAACGCCCCCGATCTCCACCTCAGCGCTTCCCGAGATCTCCCCCCCGACGATTCCTGCAATTTCCGAAAGCCGCATCACTTCCCGAAGGTTTGGAGGCGCTCAAAAACTTTCGCCGTGAGGTCGTACTTGTCGTTGGTATACATCAGCAGGATGTCGCCGCTTTTATCGAACACATAGTCGTAGTTCTCCTCCTTTGCGATGTCCTGGATGACCTTGAAAACCTTGTTCTGAACCGGCTTCATGAGCTCATTCTGCTTGGTGAAGAGTTCGCCGTTCTGTCCGAATTTCTTGTTCCGGAAGTCGGCGGTCTTCCTCTCCAGGTCCTGCAGGTCCTTCTCCGACTGGGACCGGAGCTCGTCGGTGAGGATGAGCTTCTTCTTATCATATTCCTCGTACTTTTTCTGCCATTCGTTCTGCATCTTCGCGAGCTCGCTCTGCCAGTCCGCGACAAAATTGTCGATCTGCTTCTGGGCGTCCTGGGCCTCGGGGAGCTTGTCCATGATCGCCTGGGAATTGACCCAGCCGATCCGCGCCTGCGCGAGCCCGGTTTCTCCGGCGAGGAACACGGCGGCTGCAGCGAGAAGCGCTATCGTCCGTATGATTTTTGGCTCCATTCAGCGACCTCCCTCCCCTCGTTTCAGCCAGTCGATGACCAGATTCGTGTAGTCGAATTTTGGTTCTCCGTAAAGCAGGACGATGATCTGCTCGTTCCGGTCGAACATGAACTGAACATGCTGGTTTTTGGCCACCTCCCCGATCACTTTCATCACTTTCTGCTTGATCGGGCGGAGGAGGGAGTCGGTCGCAGCCGCCAGCTCGCCGTCGTTGCCGAATTTTTCCTGCCGGTACTGGAGGATCTTCTGTTGACGGTCGGTCAGATCCGTCTGACGGCTCCGTTTTTCCTCGTCTTTCAGCAGGGACTCCTTCTTCTGATACTCCTCGTAGGCCGCCTGGAAATCCTTCGTCATCCTTTCGAGCTCAGCCTGCAGTCTCTTCCCCATCACGTCGAGCTTCTTGTTCGCCTCAATGGCCTCGGGGTATTCCGAGAGTATTTTTGCGGAATTCACATAACCGATCTTCGGGCTCTGGGCCGGAGTGGCCCCGGGCGCGGCGGCAAGCAAGAATAGACCGATGAGCATGCCAGATGCATTGCGCTTCACGTTTACCTCGTCGATTGTTAAAGATATGGTTGCTAAAAACCTCTGCCGAACTGGAAATGAAAGTGCCAGCCATCCGGCTTCCCGTCCTTCGGGAAGACGTCGTCAGCACCGTAGCCATAATCGAATCCGATCATCCCGATCGGCTGGATCAGGAGCCGGGCGCCGAACCCATACGACCGCTTGAGGTCGAAGAAATCCGCATGGCTGAAATCGCTGTACACATTCCCTGCCTCCGCAAAACCCAGGAAATAGATCGGGATCGGGCTGAGAGTCACCGCCAGCCTGAGCTCCGAAGTCTCCTTGTTCAGGACTCTCCCCCCAAGTTCACGTCCCAGATTATCGAGCGGACCTACGGCCCGGTCCTCATAGCCCCGGAGCGGGGTCGTCGACGCGTAACCGACCCCCGTTCCTCCCATAAAAAAATACTCGATGAACGGGATCTTCGGATCGCTCCCGATTCCGTCCACATAGCCGAGCGAGGACGAGGTGTAGAGCACCAGCCTCCCCGTTCCGAAGAGAGGCGTATACCAGTCGGTGTTAAACAGCCACTTGTGGTAATTGACGTTTCCGGGCAGGACCGGTCCCCCGGAGAGTTCCATGGAGAGGCCGACGTTCGAACCCTGGGTGGGGAAGATCGGGCTGTCGGTGCTGTTACGGGAGATCGACTGCGTCACGCTGACCTGCGTCGAACGGCCGAGATCATAGATCTGTATCCCGCCATTGTCATGGACGTCATTCCTCTGGAACCGGACCGTCCAGTCGGCCCGGAAATAGTTATCAGGCCATGTCAGCCTGCGGCCGACGCGGAGCGAAACGCCGGTCTGCTGATAGTCGGCGATAAAAACCTGGCGGGTGTCGTAGAGGTTGATGCCGAGCGTCGTCGGATGGTCATAGAGCCACGGCTCCGTGAAGCCAAGGGAAAATGTGCGGAACCGCGCCCCTTCGCCGAACTGCCAGTCGAAGTTGAGGATCTGCCCCGCGCCCCCCTCGAGCGGCTCTTTCAGAGAAAAATTATTGATCGTGAAACCGAGCGCGCCCGTGACCCCGAATGCGCCGCTATAGCCGACGGAGGCATTGACGTTGTCGCTTGACTTTTCCTCGACCTCGTAGATCAGATCCACGGTCTCTTCATCGACGAGCCGCGTGTCGGGGCGGAGTTTTTCCGGGTTGAAATAGTTGAGCTGCGAAAGCTGTCTCAGGCTTCTGTAGATATTCGCCCGGCTGAAGAAATCCCCGGGACGGGTGAAGAGCTCACGGCGAATCACGTTGTCGTGCGTCTTCCGGTTCCCCCGGATGTCGACATGGCCGATCCTGAACTGGTTGCGCTCGTAAACCTGAATCGCCACGTCCACGCTGTCCGCGGCGACCCTATCGACGGATGGTTCAAGATTGAACTTCAGATAGCCGTTGTCCAGGTAAAGCGAGGCGACGTCGGACTGGTCCTGATTGCCCCGGAGGTTTTGCTCGAATCGCTCCTCGTCATACACCATCCCCCGGGCGAATCCGAGACGCTCGTTGAGCACCTGGGACGTGTAGACCGAGTTTCCCGACCAGTGGATGTCCCGGATCTTGTACTGGGCCCCCTCGTGAACGGTCACCAGGACTGAGATGTGTTTCTTGTCTTCGCCGTACCAGGTCGAATCAGCCAAGACCTCAGCATCCAGGTATCCGTTTTTTCTGAAGAATTTGATCAACTTCTGCTTGTCGGCCTCGAACTTCTTCTTCTCAAATTTCGGGTGCGACCAGAAATGCCACCACGTCTTCTCGTGCGTCTCGTCAAACTGCCCCTTCAGATCGTCTTCGGAGTAGGCCGTGTTTCCCTGAAAGCGGACCCTGTCGATTGTCACGCTCGGCCCCTCGTCGATCGCGAATTTCACGACAACCCGTCCGCTCGAATCGGGCGGCAGTGTCTCGGTCTTGACCTTTGCCAGGAGATGCCCCTCCTCTTCATAGAGATGCTCGACGGTCCTCGCAGCTTTTGAGAGGTCGGCGGGGGCGATGATCTGGCCCTTGACAAAATTTATCTTTTTTGTGACATCGTCCTCGCCCACGTCGCTCGCGCCGTGGATCTCGACGTGATCCAGGCGGGGATATTCCACCACCTTGATGACAAGATAGACCCCATGGTCGACCTTGTTTTCGATGAGAAGCTGGATGTCGGAAAAAATCCGCAGCGCCCAGAGCCGCAGCACCGCCTGGCGGGTCTGATCCCCGGGTATCGGAATCTGGTCTCCCACCTTCAAGCCTGAATTGGCGATTATGGCCGAGCTTTCCGTGCCGGTCTTGGGATTGTTGCCTTCAACTGAAATGCCCAGGACCTGAAAAGTCTCCGCCTCCGCCCGTTTCTGGGCGTGAGATGGGTATGCAGAGAAAAGAACCGCGAAGGAAAGTACCGCCGGGAGATGACGCAATGTGCTATAACCCAGAAACATGTTTGAGAAGCCGCCGGGCCGCGCCTGCCTTGCGCCTGAGCGGAGATACCTGCTCGCTCACCATCCCGAAGCGGCGCTCCCGGCGCTGGTAGTCGGCTATGGCGTCGTAGAGATCGGCACGGCGAAAATCGGGCCAGCACGCGGGGCTGATGAATATCTCGGAATAGGCAAGCTGCCAGAGGAGGAAATTGCTGATCCGAAACTCCCCGCTCGTGCGCACCAGAAGGTCCGGATCCGGCACGTCCTTCGTCGACAGGTACGATGAAACGACCTGGTCCGTCAGATCCCCGGATCTGAGAACTCCCCGCTCGACGTCCCGCACGATGGACGCGATGGCACGCGTCAGGTCCCATCGCCCGCTGTAGCTGAGCGCGAGTAGCAGGTTCAGGCCCGTGTTCTCCTTTGTCTTTTCAATGGCGTCGGATAGCTCATCCCGCACCTCCCGCGGCAACGAGGCCGTATCCCCGATCGTGTGAACCCGGACGTTGTTCTCGTAAAGCCGGTCAGTTTCGTCTCGCAGCGCCCTCATGAGGAGCCGCATGAGCATCGACACCTCCTCGCGGGGCCTCTTCCAGTTTTCCGTCGAAAATGCGTAAAGCGTCAGGTATTCGACGCCGAGCTGGCCGCATGCTTCGACGATGTCCCGGACCGACTCAACCCCTTCGCTGTGGCCCGCGATACGGGGAAGCCCCCGCTTTTTGGCCCATCGGCCATTGCCGTCCATGATGACGGCAATATGAGCGGGGATGTTGCCGCCGCGTTTCAGCTCGAGCTGATGTTTTCTGTCGTCGCCCTCGGCATGCTTCACACCGCGCGCGCTCACGCTATAAAATTCCTCTCGGTCTGCAGAAATTCACGGGGATTCGACCCAAAGTTAACGCATTTTGCGCAGAAAGTCAAGAATTCGGGGTATTCACCCCTCCTCCTTAAAGCTCAACGTTCAACCCGGGCGAATCATTCCATTTCCGGCCGAAGGTTTGGTTTTACAGGTGGAAAAAGATATATTGAAAAAAACTCCAACGAGAGCGAGGCTTTTATGAAAGTGGGGATGCCGAACATGCAGGGCATGATGAAACAGGTGCAAAAAATGCAGGAACAGATGGCCCGAGTCCAGGCAGAGCTGGAGGCGAAAACCGTAAGCGCCGAATCGGGCGGCGGCATGGTGAAGGTGACCGCCAACGGCAAAGGCCAGATCACGAGTATTCGGATTGAGAAAGAGGTGATTTCACCGGCAGACCCTGAAATGCTCGAAGATCTCATAGTGGCAGCGGTCAACAAGGCGATCGAAGATTCACAAAAAATGGCACAGGATGAGATGAACAAGGCGACCGCCGGTCTTCTCCCCAATGTTCCGGGCCTCAATCTTCCAGGATTCTGAATGTTGTTGACCTCCTCCACTCTCAACGAACTGATCGAAGAGTTTTCCCAACTTCCCGGCATCGGGCGCAAATCTGCCCAGCGCATCGCCCTCTATATCCTCAAACTCCCCAAGGAGGAGGTTGAGAAAATGGCCAGGGCTCTCCTCAATGTGAAGGAGAAGATGCGGTACTGCTCCTCCTGCTGGAATTTCGCCGATACCGACCCGTGCGCGATCTGCAGCAATCCCCGGCGGGATAGTCGCGTGATATGCGTCGTCGAGGAGCAGAATGACATCATCGCCCTTGAAAAGACGAACGAGTACCGGGGACTCTATCACGTCCTCGGCGGTTCGCTCTCCCCCCTGGAAGGCATCGGTCCCGACGACCTTAAAATCAAGGAGCTGCTCGCCCGGATCGCCCCCTTGCGCGTCGAAGAGATCATCCTCGCCCTGAATCCCGATATGGACGGGGAGGCGACCACGATCTATCTGACCCGGTTGCTGAAACCCCTCGGCGTAAAGACGACCCGCCTGGCACGCGGCATCCCGGTCGGAGGCGACCTGGAGTTCGCCGATGAGGCTACGCTGACGCGTGCCCTGGAAGGTCGGGTCGCGGTGTGAGCCGCATTGTGCTCTCCGCGCTCTGCGTGCTGTCGCTCCAGGGGTGCGATCTTTTCCAGACGCGCGAACCCCAGGCCCCGACACAGTCAGGCTCTGCGAGAACTCCCCCCGATACTCCCGAAATCGTCCTCGATAACCTGCGGTCCTCCGTCCAGCAGCACAGCACGGATAATTATATGAGGTGCTTCGTCGATACGACCGTTTCCGGCGCGCCGCCCTTCACGTTCTCCGCTTCGGGCGACTTCCAGGGCATTTTCCGCAACTGGACCCTCGAAGATGAGCGGAGATACTTCCTGAACCTCGGGGCTCCGGTCAACGGTTCGCCGCTCCTCACCTTTCTGAATCAGCAGCAGCTCAACCAGGGCGCCTCCGCGACCGAATATACCATGGACTACATTCTTTTCTATCCCCACTCACAGCCCGCGCTGCCGAAAGAATTCCGGGGGTACATGCACCTTTTCATGCAGACCGACGGCCAGCACGGCTGGTCGATCACCAGGTGGGAAGACACCCGGACGGTGACCGATTCCACGTGGAGTTACCTGAAAGCGCATTTTTGAACGGCCGCGATGAAAGCGCTCCTTGCGTGCATCATCCTGTCCGCGGCCGGCATCAGCTGCCTTAACCCGTTTGCGCCCCGGCTCGATACGTCGTCCGCCCTCGCCGTCTGCTCCGATCTCACGCAAATCGACAATGTTCTCTGTACGCTCCGGAATGCATACTCCTTCAAAGACACCACGCTCTACGGATCGATCATCGCGCCTGATTTTACGTTCAGCTTCCGTGACTACGACCACGGCGTCGACGTCACTTGGGGGAGGGATGATGAGATGAGGGCCACCTACGGCCTTTTCCAGAGCGTGCAGTCGCTCACGCTGATATGGAACAACGAGATATCCTCCGATAGCGGCGAGACCCGGCGGACCGTCATCCGGGGCTTCAACCTCACGGTGACGTTCAATCCGAGCGATATCGAACGGGCCGACGGGTATGCGAACCTCACGTTTGAGAGGCCGACGACGGCGGACCCGTGGAAAATCATCTTCTGGCGCGACGAGTCGAATTTCTGAATGGCGGGACCGAGGGTTGCATTCCAGGGAGAGTACGGCGCATTCAGCGAGCAGGCGGCCCGGGGGCATTTTTCACGAATTCACCCCGTTCCCGCAAAAACGTTCCCCGATGTCTTCGCCGCCGTGAAGTCCGGGCGCGCATCCTATGGAATCGTCCCGATCGAGAATTCCCTCTACGGGAGCATCCATCAGAACTACGATCTCCTGAAAAAATTTGATCTCCACATCTCGGGCGAGATTATCCTGAGGGTCGTCCACGCGCTCCTCGTCAACCCCGGCGTGTCGCTCAAAATGGTCCGGACGGTCTATTCTCACCCCCAGGCCCTCGGCCAGTGTGAGACGTTTCTCGCCCGGATGAAAAATGTGGATATCGTCGCATTCTATGATACCGCCGGAGCGGCAAAAATGATCAGGGATACCGGGCGGACCGACGCCGCGGCAATCGCGAGCATGGAAGCGGCGCGCTTTTACCGCCTGAAAACCCTCCGGACCCGCATCGAGAGCGATCACAGGAATTTTACGCGGTTTCTTATACTGTCCCCGCGCCAGACGATCGCGAGGCGACATGCGAAGACCTCCGTGATCTTCTCGCTCAAGAATGTCCCCGGATCCCTCACCAAGGCCCTCAGCATCTTTACCCTCCGCGACATCAACCTTTTCAAGATCGAATCGCGACCCCTGGCGGGAAAACCCTGGGAATATCTTTTTTATCTGGATTTTGACGGCAGCCTGAGGGAGGAAGCGTGCATCCACGCCGTCGACCACCTAAGGGAAATCACAACTTTTCTCAAAATTCTGGGCTCCTATCCCCGGGGGAAGACCCTGGCATCATGAGCGCCCTCTATGTCCTTAAAGAAGCGATCACCGGCTTCCGGCGGGCAAAGCTCGCCACTCTCGGCTCCGTCGTCACGATCACTCTGTCCCTCCTTCTTCTGGGCATCTATTACGTCGTCTCGACAAATACATCCAGGATCGTCCAAGCCATCCGTCAGCGGATCGACATGGAGGCTTTCCTCGATGACCCGCTCCCCAAAGGCCGGGGGGAGGAAATCCGCCGTCTTCTTGTCGCCATACCGGGCGTGGATCGGATCCAGTTCATTTCCAAGGACGAGGCCGCCAAGATTTTCAAAGAAGAATTCGGCGAGGACGTCAACGCGGTCCTGAATTTCAACCCCCTGCCCGCATCGTTCAAAATCTTCCTCAAAGACGATTTCCGCACATCCGAGAAGGCGGCCTCCGTCCAGAACGCGGTGAAGGCGATCAAAGGGGTTGACAAGGTGGTGTACCGGAGGGAACTTCTCGAGCTCATCGACAAACAAGCCCGTGTAATCGACGCGATCGGCCTCGGGCTCGGCCTTCTCATAGGATTTTCCGCCATCTTTCTCGTCTCCAATACGATTCGCCTCATGATCTATGCGAAGAGAAAGGCCGTCGAAACGATGAAACTCGTCGGGGCCTCACGGGCATTCATCCGGGCCCCGTTCATCATCGAGGGAGTCCTGCAGGGATCTCTGGGGGGCCTGATCGCGATGGGGATCATCTACTACGCGCTGACCTTTGCCGCCAATCTTGTTTCGCCGGAGCTGGCAGACTTTCTCCGGATCGACGGCTCGTTTTATTATCTCATCGTCATTGCCGGAATCTGCCTGGGGGTTTTCGGGAGCGCCATTTCGATAAAGAGATTCATCGGCGAGAGCATCATGAGCTGAGCGGGAGATTCGCCGTCCCGGACTCCCGCGACTTCAGGGCGAGGCAGTTTGATTCTTTCTCGCTCTTTTCATACCTTGCAGCCGTTCCATGACTACGCCCGCCGCTATCGACGATTCCTTCCCCTGCTTATGGGCTTTCTGATCACGCTGTGCCGATCGTCTATCGGAAAAAAAATCATCGTCGGAGTGACGGGCCTGTGCCTCTGCGTCTATCTGGTCGTTCACGTGGGAGGCAATCTGCTTCTTTTCAAACAGGACGGCGGCGCGGCTTTCGATGAGTATGCCGATACCCTCCCGAGCTTCACGCTGATCCGTATCATCGAGTATATACTCTACGCGATCTTCGTCGGGCACATCGCAATGGGCACATACCTCTGGCTGAGCAACCGCAGGGCCCGCCCCCAGGGTTATTCACGAAACCGGGCCTCGGAGACGAGCAGCATCTCGTCCCGAACGATGTTCCTCACCGGAAGCATCGTCTTCATTTTTCTCGTCATCCACATGAAAACCTTCTGGTACACCTCACGGTTTGAGGCGGGCCAGCATTTCTCGATGTTCCTCCTTGTCAAGCAGGTTTTCTCAGACCCCGCCTATAGCGCCTTCTACGTTCTGGCAATGTTCCTCCTGGGGTTCCACCTCCGTCACGGATTCCAGTCGGCCTTCCAGACGTTCGGCCTAAAGAGCGGAAAGTTCACGGCGCTCGTCGAAGGGATCGGTGTGATTTTCTGGCTCCTCATCCCGCTCGGGTTCGCCGCGATGCCCGTCTATTTTCTCTTTCTTCGCTGAGGGACCGGACGATGACGCTGAACTCCAGGATCCCGGACGGGCCGATCGAGAAGAAGTGGGATGCTCACAAGTTCTCGCTAAAACTGGTCAATCCCGCGAACAAGCGAAAATACCGGATCATTGTGGTCGGAACCGGACT
>JACXTT010008629.1_pt1 | contig 14095 bp, 10 predicted proteins | sample 9270951 | NCBI WGS metagenome assembly JACXTT01 (sample SAMN15532306, study PRJNA645909) | rock metagenome | isolation source: weathered quartz diorite | place: Puerto Rico | collected 2017-06-21 | reverse complement strand
ACACCAAAAAAGCACCCAGCATGGCGCCCAGCATTTGAGCAAGGATATATGATCCGACATTGGCCCAGGCAAATTTGCCGGCTATGGCCAGTCCTATTGTAACAGCCGGGTTCAGATGTGCCCCACTAATTGGCCCGGCTACGGTTACGCCTACAAAAACAGCCAATCCCCAGGCGGTGGTGATCACTATCCAGCCGCTATTGTTGCCTTTGGTATCATTTAACAAAACATTGGCTACCACACCGTCTCCTAACAGTATAAGCAGCATTGTGCCGATCAACTCGGCCATGAATGGTGACATCGTATATAGGTTTTCTTTTTTAGAATCAAGAGTCAAGATACAAGAATCAAGATAACTTTCTCAATCCATTCCTGGCTCTTGACTCTTGTTTGATTCTAATTGTCTTCGCTCCAGGCCTGTGCCGCTTTAACCGCTCTTTTCCAGCCTTTAATTCCTTTTTCAATTTCAGGTGTGAGGGTCGGAATAAACTCTTTTTCAGCTTGTCATAATTGCTGAATTTCTTCGCGGTTTTTCCAATAGCCCAGGGCTAATCCGGCCAAATATGCTGCACCCAATGCAGTAGTTTCCACCACATTTGGGCGGATCACTTTACAGTTCAGCAAATTCGCCTGGAACTGCATCAAAAGATTATTGGCAGTTGCGCCGCCATCTACCCGCAATTCCCTTATTGGCATCCCTGCATCGGCTTCCATCGCTTTTAATACATCCATGGTTTGATATGCAATAGACTGCAATGCAGCCCGTGCAATATGCCCTGATGTAGAACCCCGTGTTAATCCTACAATGGTTCCCCGGGCTTCGGCGTCCCAGTAAGGGGCCCCTAAACCGGCAAATGCAGGAACAAAAGAAACGCCACCTGTATCAGGTACGCTGAGCGCGAGTTTCTCTACTTCCGAAGATGTTTTGATCACTCCCAAACCATCGCGTAGCCATTGCACCACCGCGCCTCCAATAAATATACTGCCTTCAAAAGCGTATTGGGTTTGCCCGTCGATCTTCCAGGCAATGGTAGTCAATAGATTATTCTTTGACTCGATAAATTGATTGCCAATGTTCATTAACATAAAGCAACCCGTTCCGTAGGTGTTTTTTACCATAGCATTATCGATGCACATCTGCCCGAACAAGGCCGCGTGCTGATCGCCGGCTATACCTGCAATTGGAATTTTTGATGCAAAAATGGTTGTAGCTGTTTCGCCATATATCTCGCTGCTTTGTTTTACTTCTGGCAGCATGCTCAGTGGTATTTTGAACAGATTAAGTAATTCTTTATCCCATTCCAGTGTGCGGATATTAAATAACATAGTGCGACTGGCATTAGTCACATCCGTGGCATGAACGCGCCCGCGTGTAAACTTCCAAACCAGCCAGCTATCGACAGTGCCGAATGCCAGCTCACCCGCTTCGGCCTTAGCCCTTGCTCCAGGAACATTATCCAATATCCAACGGACCTTTGATCCTGAAAAGTAAGCATCAATTACCAACCCGGTTTTTGATCGGATCAGATCGGCATGACCGTCACTTTTGAGTTGATCACAGAAACCTGCAGTTCGTCTGTCCTGCCAAACAATGGCATTATAAACCGGTTCGCCTGTTGTGCGGTCCCAAACAATAGTCGTTTCCCGCTGATTGGTAATGCCAATTGCTTTGATATTGGTGCCATTGATACCCATCTTCACCGTTGCCTCAGCAGCTACACCGGCCTGGGTCGACCAGATTTCGTTGGGATCATGTTCCACCCATCCTGGTTGTGGAAATATTTGCGTAAATTCTTTCTGTGCGACCGACCTGATCTGTCCCTGGTGGTCAAATACGATAGCGCGCGAACTGGTGGTACCCTGATCAAGGGCCAGAATATATTGTTCCATTTAGGTTGTAGAATAAATTGGTTTATAAATCTACACGATAGTTTGAAATAATTATAATTCGGAGCGGTAATCTGGTCGCAAAAACATCAACAAACGTTATGACTAATAGCGTTAGCTTAATCGCTAATTTTTCACCCTGCTGAACTTGGTTTTGAACTTAAGGAAGTGCCGTTCGTACAAATAATACGAAGCGCAGCTTACCAGCGCAATACAAATAACATTATAAGGGAACGTGACCATATAATGCGGCAGTTTTTGATCATTCACTGTAAATAACTCCTGCCAGATGTAAATACAGTAAGATAAAACACCAATACGCTTCAGCAGTTTGGTATTCAGAAACCAGAATATAGGATCGCCAGAAGCTGTTAAATTGGTAACGATGATGTATCCCGATAGGAAAGATACCAATAAGCCGGTAAACACACTTTTAAGGTGGTACGGTAGTTATTTCTGCAAAAAAACTTTTTAGGAATTTATTGGCCACTTGTGTTAAAGGGTTTGTATTTGTTTAGGATTTCTGGCCCGGTTGATGGGATAAGCTAAAACTCCGAATACAAGTATATCAAAAAAAATATCGTTACGCACCTATCATGCAACTATGTTTATAATAGATATTTGTTGGCCAAATCAGTAAAGGCTGCAAGCTGATCTTTTCGCCAGGCATCACTTTTACCTAATTCCGCTGTCATCAATGTGGCGACAACCGGTGCGGTTTCGATAGCCGCTCTGGCGTCAAGGAACAATAAGCGTATCCGACGGGCTAATACGTCTTCAACTGTTCTCGCCATTTCTTGTCGTACCGCCCAAATTACTTCGGCCTGCAGGTAGTCATATTTAGGATGAAGCTTTCTGCCCCAGTCGGGGTTTTCATTGACTAAAGCCAGCACGGCATCCCGGTCACTACCATAGAAATAAAGTTGATTATTCCAATCGACACCCTGTTTACTTCCATGAATAGCAAGGTCTTTGGTTTTAGTTATTTCCGATTTTAGCCTCCCAACTTCAATAGCTTTATCAACAGCATCCTCACCCATTTTTCGGTAAGTGGTCCATTTACCGCCGATCATGGTGATCAATCCCGAAGGCGAAACCAACAGCTTATGACTACGTGATATTTCCTTAGTTTTAGATGAATCATTCTGCGGGGCGGCCAATGGCCGCAATCCGGCGAATACGCTCAACACGTCTTTTCGGGTAGGGGCTTTAGTAAGATATTTTGCGGCCGTATTTAATATAAAGTCAATCTCCGCTTCCAGAGCTACGGGTTCAAGACTGTGTGAGTTAATAGGTGTATCTGTTGTACCAACCACCAGCTTATCATGCCATGGCACCACAAATAATACCCGCCCGTCGGATGTTTTAGGAATCATTAAAGCCTCATCGGATAGCATGAACGAATGTTCGATCACCACATGCACGCCCTGGCTTGGTCGTACCAATGGCCTGTCTTCAGGTTTGGCCATTTGTAACAACTCATCGACAAATACCCCTGTCGCATTACCCACTACTTTGGCTTTAATCTGATATGCTAACCCGGTTTCAATGTCGACGGCATTCACACCCGTTATTTTCTGTTTATCATTTTTGACCAAGCCCATTACCCGGAAATAATTGAGTACAGTCGCGCCTTGTTCCAGGCAGGTTTGAGCGAGATTGACAGCCAGGCGTGAATCATCAAATTGTCCATCGCGGTAAATCACACCGCCATACAATCCTTTGGGATTAATGCCTGGCAGATCAGCAAGGACCTGTTTTTTTGAAATATGCTTCGTTCGGCCAAAACTGAGCTTGCCCGCCAACAGGTCATAAATGCTTAATCCGATGGTATAAAACATACCCTCCCACCAGCGGTAATTCGGTATAACAAATGATAGATTTTTGACAAGGTGAGGGGCATTTTTTAAGAGCAATCCCCGTTCATACAATGCTTCGCGAACTAAACCGATGTTACCCTGTGCCAAATAACGAACACCACCATGCACCAGTTTTGTACTCCGGCTTGAAGTACCTTTTGCAAAGTCAGCTTGTTCTAATAAAAGCGTTTGATACCCTCGCGATGCTGCGTCTAAAGCTGTGCCCAAACCTGTTGCACCGCCGCCGACTATAATAATATCCCATACCTTTTCAGGGTCTGATATCGATTGTATAAGGCGCGTCCGGTCGGTTAGGGTCATCGCAGCAATTTAGTCATCAGTACATTAATTCAGAAATACCAAATCAAAAATTGTGCGTTAATACGGTTATTTCCCATCATCCGCTTCCTCTTTCAACTCATCTTCTTTTTTCCCATGGCCCAAGTGGATCTTGGGGTTTTCTTGCGTTCCGGTAATCGTCATTGGGATACCGAATATGCCGAATGGCGGCAATCCAAGGCGGAACTGCATGTTCAGGTTGCCGTTAAAATCTACCTGACCTTCAAAACGGGGTCTGAAGCCTGCGATTCGCATTTTGGTCCGCTGGATGGTGATAATATTATTGGCGATAGTGGTTTTAATATCCACCTTGGAAACATCGGACGGCTTAGCAAGGCTATCATGCCCGGTCTGCTTTCCTACCGCGCCAAACAGCTTAAAGCCTTTTAATTTGATCTGCTTTAGCGTCAGTACACCACCACCTTTCAATGATGGATATATTGGTTTCATGTTGCTATTCAGCTTGCCGCTAAGTTGATAATCTAATCCCACTATTCCTTCGGCGCTTTTTGCAGACGAGGCCATATCATGGAATAGTTTGATCTGGTTATATGCCTTCTTAATATCGAACTCCTGTGCGGTGATATGATAATCAAAATATGCCTTCTGAGGATTTATGCTGCCATAAGTAGCATCCATAACCACCGGGGCACCGATTAGATTAAAGCCCGCCTGCTTTAATTGTATCTGCCCATTATTGATGATCATTTGCCCCTTCACATCATTGATGTCCATGCCGCTGTATTTCACTTTTTTTACATCGGCAGTAAAGTTCAGGTTCAGATTGGTTGGCACAAGGATGACGCCGGAAGCTGTAGATTTAGCAGCAGTTGCAGGAGCAGTAGTTGGTGTTGGTCCATTGGCGAAAGCCATGAAGTCGTCTGCTACAATTAAACCGCTTTTCAGGTTGAAGTTGCCCTGCAAAGTTGAATTAGGTTTTACGGCATAATCGATCACATTGGATAATGCACCATCCATCATAATAACCGACTTCCCGTAATTGGCGGTAAAAGCGTCAAAGTTCATCTTATCCTGCTTAAAGCTAAACAAACCGCTTTTGATGATAAACGGTTTGGGGAACAAATCAGAAGTAAGTGCCAGGTCTTTCACCTTCATCGTTCCAGAGTTGAACAGCTGGTCATATCGGCCCGCGGTTGCGTCGCTTTGCTTGCCCTTTAAATTGAAGTTGGTGGTAATAAGGCCGTTTACGTTATAGCCTTTCAATGCGAATACTTTGTAAATCTTGCCAATATCAAGGGTGCCATGCGAGCTGATATTGTATTGCAGATCTGCAAAGTTTTTCAAATCAGCTTTCAGTACGAACGGCTGGCCCTCAAAATTTAAAGAAATTGGCTTTATAAACACCTTCATGCCATTGAGCGTGCCTGTCGTATTGATAATATTGGCGCTGATCTGCAAATCCTGGATAGGGTGTGGATAATACCTGGTTTGCAAATAACCATTATTCAGATTGATGGAGGCTTTGGTCACCGGATATATTTTTCGGGCCGGGATATATCGCCCCTTGGTATTCACGTCGAAGCTAAGATCGCCACGCAAGTCGGTGCTATCAATTGGGTATAATTGTTTTAAGTCGGCCAGGTGGAATTTGGATTGCAAAGCGCCGTCCATTGCCAAACCATCGGCATTGCTCAGCTTAAAATAACCTTTGATGAAATTATTCAAGGCCGAAGCGTTGAGGTTGGTGAGCGCCATCGTCGCATGTTTAATGTTATTATCCGGGCAGCTGGCATCAAGGTCAAAACCAATATTGTTTATCGCCCCGGTCATTTTCGCATATTTTACATAACCATTTTTGAATGACGATTTCAAACTGAATTTTGGTATGCTGGTAACCACCGTATCTACATGCCGCAAGCCTCGTTTTTGCAATCCAGTTGAATAAATACCATCTGCCAATAAATGCAGCGCGTAACGACCTTTCAGGTCAACGGTCTTGATGCCAAAAGCACGGTTCCATTTCCCGAGATCGATCTCGGTATTCACCTTTGCGAATATCTTTGGCTTCTGTAAGCCGTTGATACTGAATTTCGAATCAAAATGGTCCTGGTCTATCTTGAAATGCAGAGAGTCAATGCTGAAGTAAAATTTATTCGGATCAAGGTTCGGTAGTTTGGCATTCATATCCAGGTACAGATCATGAACCGGGAAAGGGGCTTTATTATTTGAGATATAACCATTCCTCGCCTTCATGTTGAAGGTAAAATCAGGTTTCAGATTTTTTGAAGCGATGTACGGTCCGGTCAATTCGACCTGGATAAAACCGGTTCCGTCAAGTTGTGTATCCTTTACCCATTTGGCATAATCAGGAGGCAAAGCGGTAAAAATATCGCTTAAGTCACTTGTGTGCGACGTGAATTTAAAATCCATATCATACCCGTCCTTTAAGAAGGCAAACCGGCCTTTAAACTGAACCGGCAGTTTGTTGATCTTCAAGTCATTTTTCTGAAACTCAAAGGCAAGCGACTTGGTGTTGATGCTCGTCACCAGGTTGGCGTTGATCACCTTATTACTAATGTAAGTTTGGTTATTATAAATAAAATCTGTCGAACCAACCTCCAGATGCGAAGACAGGTCGAACACATTCTTGGTAAAATCGCCGCTGCCTTTGTAGTTGAAGTCGCGGGCATCAATGAGTGTAGGGATAGAAAGGTCATCATACACCAGGTGGCTCTTTTCAATAATGATCTGTTCGATTCCAAGGGATGCGCTTGCCGTATCCACCTTCGATTTATCGTTTTGCGCCGGTGCCTTATACACGTTATAATTCGCCTTGCCCGAGCTATCCACCTCAATATTAATAAAGGCATTGCTTAGGTATATTTTGCTGATCTGTATCTTGGTTTTTAGTAGCGAAGTTAAGTCGAGGGCAAAGGAAATGTCCTTAGCCGAAACCAGCGTATCTTGCTGAAATGGCGCACTGCCTTTCAGTGAAAAATCCTCCAAAGTAAGCGTCAGTTCAGGGAAGCGTTTGAAAAAGGAAAGGCTGGTTCCGGAGAACTCTACCTTGCCATTCAGGCTCTGATTGGCCAGTTGTTTTATCTTATTGGTGATGGTTGTTGGAAAAAGCAGTGGCAGTAAAAACATCAGCAGCAAAATACTCCCGATGGTAATCCCGCTTATTTTCAGTGTTTTAAATAGGATCTTCTTAAGTGGCATCGTCATAAATCAATCACAGGACAAAGGATGTTTGAATATAAAAATAAATAGAACGTGTTGTATGTTAAATTATTGGTTGAGGGAGCTAAAGGCTTAAAGGTGAAAGCAGAAAGGTTAACGCTATAGTGCGTAATTGAGTGTAATCTGCGGTTAAAACAAACTAAACTGCGTCTGCCCGCTTTGAACGGTAACGTGCTGTTGTTCTGTTAAGGGCGCCCCGCTGATATGGTACACGGCCGATTCCTGATATCGCGAGGCAACAATGATCTCGGTACCGTTGGCATGCTGGTTGAATAATTCCTGAACCAGTTCTGGACGGTTATTGTCTTTCGAAAGATGCGACAACAGCAAATGACTCAAATTTGGTGAGCGATGATTAATAAAGATATCCAGTGCTTGTGAGTTAGATAAGTGGCCCAGTCCCCCACGGATACGTCGTTTAAGGTGGTAAGGGTAACGACCTTTCTCCAGCATTTCCTCATCATAGTTGGCTTCAAGAAACGCCGCGTGGCATTGGCTGAAATGCTTTTTCACGTGTTCACATGCGGCGCCGATATCGGTAAGCACGCCCACTTTTACGCCACGATATTCCAATATAAAACTATGGGCATGGGCAGCATCATGAAATTTAGGGAAAGCCGAAACAGCAATTTCACCTATCATCACCGGCTGATAGGCGTTAAAGGACAAAGGCAAATGATGCGCCAGCTGCAATCCGCTGCTTTGTAAAGTAGCAGGAGTAATGTAAACAGGCAGATCGTACTTTTTGGATAATACAGGAATGCCGTTGATATGGTCGCTATGCTCATGCGACACAAAAATAGCACGTACTTTTTTCATCGATAGCCCAATCCGAAGCATTCTTCGCTCGGTTTCGCGGCAGGAAATCCCAGCGTCAATCAGCACAGCATCGCGCTCATTACCGACGTAATAGCAGTTGCCGTTGCTGCCCGAATTAAGTGATGCAATAAAAAGCGACATGGATTTACAAATTAACCGGATTTGTCTGGCATTTTATAAAATTATTTTTGGAGGATGGTGTAAAGAGCGCACTGATCTATTTGTTTATGAGCGAAAGATGGCGCTTTTTGTTTAAAAAGTTTTAGTCCATACAAACTCTCCAAAGATTGAAAAGAACGACCAATATTTTCAATTTATCCCGCTATTCATCGACGAACAGTCTCAACGGCTCTATGAGTCCTTAAAATCTCACTACGAACTATGTATTTGACTAATAATTAGTCATTTATATGTCATGCTCTGCTTAAAATGCCTGTTGGTCTATTCCTTTAGCGCGATGGTCTAATACATTTTTTTACAGGCGAAAGATGTTGTTGTTTTGGTCATTCAATTAACAGAACATATTAGGTTTTACAATAAAAAATTAAAAAGATCATGAAAAAGTCAATCGCATTAGCAGCACTATTAGCAGTATTAGGAACAAGCGTGTTCGCAGCTGTTCCAACAAAAACTGGCGGTAACAATAGCACCGACGAAATTTCCTTCGTCCAAATGAAAAAAGATAACGCTTTCGGCGTAAAGATCGATAAAGAAACTGCCGGTAAAGCGGTAGTTATTGTTTATGATGATGCAAGTAACGTAATCTTTAAAGATGTGCTGTCGAAAGGTGAAAGCAAAGGAAAAAGCTACCTGATCTCCAGCCTTGAAACCGGCGACTATACTGTAGAAGTAGTTTCAAAAGGCCAGACCGTAAAGAAACAGATGCACGTTTACGAAGACGGTGACGCAAAATCATACTTCTTCTATCAATAATTAAGATTAGGGTTTATTTAGGTTTACAATGAGGCATCATCCGTTCGGGTGGTGCTTTTTTATTTTGAAAAACATGTGGGCTGTTTTTATCTTTAGCAATGGATTCACAACAAGCCTTACCCGCACTGGATGATGCGGAATTGCGCGTACTCGGCTCACTAATGGAGAAAAGCCGCACCACACCCGATTATTACCCAATGACGGTAAACAGCCTCATCGCGGCCTGTAACCAGAAAACATCCCGCAACCCGGTTGTTCAGTATAATGAGGAGACCGTAGTACTGGCATTAAACACGCTGAAAAAACGCGGCCTAATATCTACCGCAACTGGCGGCACTGACCGGGCGGTAAAATACAAGCACAACTTTGCCATCGTTTACCCAGTTATACCGTCGCAGGTGGCTATTATATGCCTATTAATATTGCGCGGGCCGCAAACGCCGGGTGAACTAAACACCAATTCGGGCAGGTTGTATGAGTTTGAATCGATAGAGGATGTGCAGGACTTGCTAACGGAACTTTCATCAGGTGAGCATCCTTTTATTAAACAGTTACCACGCCGCCCGGGTCAAAAAGAGCAGCGTTATGTACACTTGCTTGGCGGATCGACCGATTGGACTGACGAAAGTGCTTTTGAGGAACCTGCGCGAACATCCGGCAGCGGATTAGAAGCCCGCGTAGCCAAACTGGAGCAGGAGTTAGCTGAATTAAAAGAGGCTTTTGATAAGCTGATGAAGGAATTGAGTTAGCTTATCCTTACTAAATAATGATTATTGTCATTGCGATGAACGGCCTGAGCGGTGAAGAAGCAATCGCATACTATACAGAGCGGCCGTGCATCTTCGCCCTGTATAGTATGCGATTGCTTCGTATCCTCGCAATGACATCGTGGAAAGCTCTAACCCCTCGTCATCATATCTTTATCTCAGTGGCGTCAGGCACTTAAACGTTTCTCGTTAGCCGTTTCTATTCTCGCAACTTTAGGCAATTCCAGATGGGTTGCTTTTGCAACGTAATTTACCAGTGAGCCGACTGTCTTTAGTTTGTCGAATACATCATCAGGTATTTGTATATTAAATTCTTTCTCCACGTCTACAATCAACTCACAAAAATCCAGGGAGTCTACACCAAGATCATTATAAAATGAAGCGGAATCTTTTATAGCGGATCTCTCAACACCCAGTTTATCCTCGATAAACTGGTATATCTTTAAAGTAATATCGTTCATTCTTAAGTCCCTTTAACGTAATCGAACAAATTCTGTTTTAACAAAATGTTGTTTACAGGTCATATTTGTCACAATTATAGCCTGGTACTATAAATCAATTGTTTATTAAAAATTAAACTATCAGGCTTACCTGCAGGCCTGAAAATTAAAAGAGCCGATAGGTCAACTACCGGCTCGCCGTTATAATCAGTAATATTTTATTGCATTGTAATGAGGGTTGTCGGCAATACAGTGGCAGAGATGGCAGCTTTCTGAATGTTGGTGCTCCAACCGGTTGGAGCAGTCACGTGATCGAGCCATAAATCCCACTCTGAACCGGAGGTTTGGTACCATTTTATCTTGTTATATGATATATTGATGTTGTAACTAGATGTTCCGGAGTAATTTCCGCAGTTAATACCTGTATTAGAAACCGGGGTACTTGAACTGTAAATAGTATTATGATCCATTTTTATGTTTGTACCGCCAACTACCTGCATGCCTACAAATCCCGGGTTTACTAAAATGTTGTTTCTGGCAACCTGGTATGATCCGCCTACATCTCCTAAAACTACGCCAGCTGCACCACCTGAATCATGCTGAACCTGGCCGCCCCTGATCCAGTTGCCAATCACCTGGATGGAATCGCCTAGTTTACCACTTGACTGATACAAGCTTATACCATCCTGCGGATGAGCATGGTAAGGATCATCCTGGCATTTGTTATAGTTGATTTGGTTGCCGCCGCCTGTTACTCCGGCGAATTGAACAAAGCACCCATCCGGGAACGGCCCGTTCATGTTATAAAATTGGTTATTGTTTACTTTAATAGTAGATCCCTGATAAACATGCACGCCAGATTTAGCATTGGTTACATAACAATAATCAACAGTAATGTTGGTGCAGTTATTTAACATGATACCAAAACTTGATGTATTGTACACCTTGCAGTTGGTAATATGAACATTATTACAGTTGTAAAGTGCGATGCCATTAGTACCTCCGTTTATAGACAGGCCACTAATAGTAATATTGCTTTTATAATAGTAAGAAATTGGAGCTGACGACGTGTAAGTTGTTGCCAGCGCATGACTCGTAAAAGACCCGCTCATAGTATTGGAAGGTACGGTCGCCGTGTTTGTTGTTGGTGTAACTTGTGCATCCTGTTTACACGACGCGGCGAATAACAAAAAAGCCAGTATTGCAAAATGCGTGGCAATACTGGCTCTGCAGTTGATTTTGGCTGTTTTCATAATAGTTAAATTAATTAGAATTACAATAGTGAATTTGCATAAATTATTGATATTCAAAGAACAAAATTTTTTATCTAAACTATAATTCTCTTCTAAAAAGGAAAGCTATTCATCTCTTATTGAATATAAATAGCTTAAAATAAGACAGTTATTGGTTTTTGTTTTTGTTTACACAACTATTTTTGGTGGAAAAATAAAATTTCCACATGTTGTGAGTAAAAATTGTCAGAAATAATTAAAACAATATTTATTTACAGTGGAGTTAAAGGAATTTTCGCACTATTTGTGTAACAAAATTGTGATTTTTAGGAAAAAAATATCAGTAGTAAATAACTCTTTACCAGTATATTAAAAAAGCTATTTAAAGTTAGTTGTGTGTGCCGGTGGCCATTTTAAAAAATAATGACTTGCTGTTAGTGAGTTTAAATTAATTTAACATTCTTAATTCGCCAATAACAAGAGAGCCAGCAACTTAGGCTGGCTCTCTTTTGGTCTAAAGTGACAGGAATATTTTACTAATATTTAAATTAATTCATGGTGATCAAGGGTGAGGCAACCACAGTTGAACTGATATTTGCATTTTTTACATTAGTACTCCAGCCGGCGGGGGTAGCTACCTGGTCGATCCATAAATCCCATTCTTTTCCAGAACTCTGAATCCATTTAACCCAGTTATTTGAAACATTGATGTTCCAACTTGCCTGGCCTGAATAATTTCCCACATTGATGCCTGTATTGGAAACCGCAGTGCTTGAGCTATAGATAGTATTGTGGTCCATTTTAATGTTATTGCCGCCAACTACCTGCATACCTACATAACCTGAGTTAACTACCTTGTTGTACCGGGCCACCTGGTATGAGCCCCCTACGTCGCCCAGTACAATACCAGCGGCGCCGCCTGAGTCAAACTGGACCTGACCGCCTTTGATTTGGTTGCCAATCACCTGGATCGAATCGCCAAGCTTACCATTAGACTGATATAAGCTGATACCATCCTGCGGATGGCCATGCCATGGATCGTCCTGGCATTTATTATAATTAATTTGGTTACCGCCGCCATTTACACCGGCAAACTGAACAAAGCAGCCGTCAGGGAAGGGGCCGTTCATATCATAGAACTGGTTATTATTCACTTTAATGCCCGATCCTTTATAAACATGGACACCTGATTTGGCGTTGGTTACGTAGCAGTTGTCAACCGTGATATTTGTACAGTTATTGAGCATAATACCAAAGCTCGAAGTATTATAAACTTTGCAATTAGTGATGCGAACATTATTACAGTTATAAAGCGCAATGCCGTTGGCGCCTCCATTGATAGCGAGGCCGCTAATAGTAATGTTGCTCTTGCTGTAATAAGAAACAGGGCTGGTCCAGGTGTAAACAGTTGCCGATGCAGAACCGGTAAATGAACCTGTCGTTGAATTGCCTGGTGCTTCAGTTGACGATGTTGCAGTTGCAGGTTCAACCTGTTGCGAATCCTTACTGCATGATGTGATGAGGGATGTTGTAAATAGCCCTATTATTACAACCAGACCAGTTTTGTACTGTTTATTCATAATAGTTAAATTAATTTGAAGCTTAGACGTCAAATCAGAGAAAATATTGTGCTTTATATGAAAATAAATTTCATTTTAACAGTGTGCTGTTCCGAGGATTTTCATTCTCCCTCTATGGCTTTTAAGTTATAACTATATGTATATCAATCGTATATTAATGCTTATGTTTCGTGCTCTCTACTGTTTAACACCTTCAAATTAAATTTCCACATTTACTAAAAAAGAATGTTTTTTGTTCTTTAAAGTATATTTTATTTTTCAAAACTTAATTTACTTTCAATTTGTCAAAATGCCTTAAATAAAAAAAAGGGAGCGAACGTTAGTCCACTCCCCTAGGGTTTATGTTTAATTTAATTAGTTTAACGTGATAATAGTAGTTGGCAGGATGCTAGCAGAGATGGCAGCTTTACCTATATTGGTGCTCCATCCTATTGGAGTCGAAACGGTTCTGGTGTCAACCCACATGTCCATTTCCTGACCATTGGTTTTATAGTATCTAACTTTGTTATAGCTGATATTTACATCACTGCTTGTTGTGCCTGAATAATTTCCATAGCACAAGCCGCAGTTTGAGTAAGGAGTAACACCGCCGTAAATCGTGTTGTGGTCCATTTTAATGTGCGTACCACCCTGCACCTGCATACCTACGAAACCGCCGTTAACAACAATGTTGTTTCTGGCTACCTGGTATGATCCGCCCACATCGCCTAAAACGATAGCTGCAGCGCCGCCGCTTGTATTATAATACTGACCACCACGGATCCAGTTGCCGATCACCTGGATCGAGTCGCCTGGCAATCCGTTTGATTTATATATACTCAACCCATCTTCTGGTTTACCTACACCGGCGATATCTTCGCAACGGTTGTTGTTGATCTGACAGCCGCCTCCGCTCACATTTACAAACTGAACGAAGTTGCCACCAGGGAACGGCCCGTTCATATTCTTAAATTGGTTGCTGTTGATCTTAATAGTTGAAGAATTCTCTGCGTGAACTCCAGATATGCCGCCGGTAACAAAGCAGTTGGTCATGGTAAT
>JACXTT010008628.1_pt1 | contig 14097 bp, 16 predicted proteins | sample 9270951 | NCBI WGS metagenome assembly JACXTT01 (sample SAMN15532306, study PRJNA645909) | rock metagenome | isolation source: weathered quartz diorite | place: Puerto Rico | collected 2017-06-21 | reverse complement strand
CTGCACTGCGCTGAAGACATTGACGAAGACCGAAGAGGAAGGGACCATCATCATCAACCGTCCTGACAGATCCACTTATCCGGAAGAGAAATCTGTCTTAAGAAGCGGGGCCACCCCTGGATAACGAGCGCCGGGTTGCTTTGCTTACGGGTGCTGCAAGGTGTAGTTTGCTTGCATGGCCGTTTCATTGAAATCTCTGGGGATCGACCGCCTTGGTGTCGAGGAGCGCATAGCGCTGGTGGAAGAGATTTGGGATAGCATTGCCGCGGACAGCGCAGCCGTACCGTTGACCGCACCCCAGCGCGATGAACTGGACCGTCGCCTAGCGGATCATGTTGCGAACCCCGACGACGTTGTCTCGTGGGAGGATGTCAAGACCTCCTTGGACGAACGCCTCAAGAAATGACGCTGCGGGTCGCGTTTCGACGCGCAGCGCGCCGTGACGTAGAGGACGTAGCTCTCTGGTACGAAGAACGGCGCGTCGGACTGGGCACACAATTTCGAGATGAGGTCGATGCTGCTGTGCTTCTCGCGGCCGAGCATCCTCTGCGCTTTCCGCGAAAGTACAAGCACATCCGCGGTGTGCGCATCCGGCGCTTCCCGTATTCGGTCTTCTTCATCCCGGAAGCATCGCGAATTGTAGTACTGGCGGTATTCCATGTCCGCCGGGACCCGGTGACGTGGCAGTCCCAAGTCTGAGGACCGCAGTACTGACGATCGTAGGGCGAGTTGTGCGCTATAACCCGGACATCGCGCCAGATCCCGCCGCATGGCTTGAGACAGACGAAGACGAGCGCCTGGTTGCGATCCAACGCTTTCACGCTCGCGCGGGTGATCGCTCGCCTTCCCCGCGCATGCACGCGGTCATTCACCTGATCGTTGAGAATCAACTCGCGATGCCCGATCAGGGCGTAGTTCGGGATGCGTTCAGCCGACTGTGCAACGAGGGTCTGAACCGTCACGAGGCGCTGCATGCGGTTGGCTCGGTGCTGGCCGAGCACATAGTCGACCTGGCCAAGGGAGCGCCGGCCACGAGCGGCGGAACCGCTGAGTATCACGCTAAGCTTGCCGAGTTGTCGGCAGCACGCTGGCGCGCCTCCGGAGGAGAACCGGATGCAGGGAGCGATCAGGACCGACGCTACGAGTCCGGGACGCACTCGCATGGGAAGGGGCATAGACCGCTGTCTGAGGCAGAGCTCGATCAACTGTCGTCGTTTCTCAGCGGGCTGAAGAACCCGGACGCCCTGAACCTCGAGGCTCTAGATGGCTTTCTGTGCGCGCTGATCGCCGGCCCCGATCTCGTGATGCCGAGTGACTACCTTCCCGTGATCTGGGGAGGGGAATTGCCGGATGAGAACGCGTTCTCGAGCGTTGAGGAGGCAAATGCAACCCTTCAGCTCATCATGCGTCACTGGAACTCGATCATCACAGAGCTGGAAGAGACATCCGTGTACTTGCCCTTAGTCGGCGATCCGGACGAAAGAGGAGTTTCCGGCCGCGCCTGGGCGCGCGGATTCATGCGCGGGGTCAGGATGAGCACGAGTGCCGGATGGAGGCGGCTGTTCACGGATGAGCGCGAAGGATCATTGCTCACGATCCCGATCGTTGCCGGCGAAGTTGATGCAGCGTGGCCGCACGAGCGGCTGTCCGCGGAGAGAGCCGAGGAGACACTGGCCAGCATGGCCGCGGGATTGGCTCGAGCTTACCGTCACTTCGCGAAGCAGCGGCGGGCCGGGGTCCGAGCTACCCCTCGACATACCATGTATCGAAGGTCCACCCCCAAGGTTGGTCGCAACGATCCCTGCCCCTGCGGTAGCGGCAGGAAGTTCAAGCACTGCTGCGGATCAGCGGGCAGCTCGGGCTGAACAACGTGCTGACTTCAGAGAATGACGGGCGTTACGGAGGACCCTTGCAGGGTCAGCTGGATCTGTTCGCGCACTCGCGAACGGTGATTCTGCTGAACGACCTCATCGACTCGTTGCTCGAACGCAATACCGGTCGCGCCTGCGAGCGTCTCCAGCTTCTGGGTGTCGAGGCGCCCGGACACCCGGCGCTGGACGCGCTGGAAAGCCTGTACACGGCCATCGATCAGTGGCCGGTCGCGACCACCGATGCCAGAGATACGGCAAAGTTGGTCGAATGGCTCGATTCCGAAGTAGCACCCGCCGCAGCTAGTGCGTTGGGTGCGTCGGCACCGACTTTCATGTCCTCGCTATGGCGTGAACTCGCGGTTGCGGTGGCTTCACAGGCGTACGATCCCGCTTACCCGCAGTCGCACAGTGCTTCCCTTTACTTGCTAGCCGGCGATGCGTCGGCAGCCCTGCATGCGGTGATCAGCATCCCAGGACGTGACCTCGACCCGTTCGTGCTTCAATGGGTGGCGCTGGCGCGCCACCGCACATCAGGCCGGCACGCGTGCCGTGCGCCCCTGTTCACTTTGGCGCTCACGACACCTCAACGCCTGCCACCCGTCCTGGTGGCCCTCGCCGACCCGGCCTTGCACGGGGCGACTGGGAGCGGTTCTGGTTGGACTGTGCCTGGCTTGATCCGCGGGACACCATGGCCGGCGCTTGGTTTCCGGCGTGGTATTTGATCGAGCATCCTGCGACACATATCGACGAGGCCATTCGCGCGGCAGACCCGAATGCGCCGCCGGCGAGGGCATTTCAGGCGACGAAGCTACTGTTGGCCCTGGAACCCGGCGGTGCCGGCGCCGCGCTGATTTCCGCGCGTGCTGAGCTGCAGCGCATCGATGCCCGTCTGTTCGGCTACTACATGAGTCGACGCGAAACGTGAGAAGAGCGCGGTGGACGTCTGCTCATCTTGCGCCGAGTGTAGAGCGTCCAAGTAGTCGGCCCAGGCCTGCATCATGATGCGCCGCTCCGGCAGGTGCTGCGCATAGTTGCAGTGACGACGGACCGAGTCTGAGACTCCGTGCGCCATCTGCCTCTCGATCGCCTCCGAGCGCCACCCCATCTCATTGAGCAGCGTGCAGGCGGTGGCGCGAAATCCGTGGGGCGTGACCTCCTTGCGATCGAACCCCAAGGACTGTAACGCGCAATTGAGCGCCGCGCCGTGCAACGGTCGGCGGGAATCGCGGATCAGTGGGAACAGGTATTCACTGTCGCCGGTGAGCGAGTGAAGTGTGCGCAGCAACTCAAGAGCCTGACGAGAGAGAGGAACCAGGTGCTGAACGCGTGCTTTCATGCATGTGGCCGGAATCCGCCATTGGGCGCGCTCAAAATCGAATTGCTCCCAGCGCGCCTTGCGAAGCTCGCCCGGTCGTACAAAGAAGAGGAGGGCGAGTTTTAACGCGATACCTACGACCTCGCGGCCCGCGTAGCCGTCGATCGCATGCAGCAGTTCCCCGAGACGTCGGGGATCCGTGATGCCCGGTCGATGGCGAATCCTGGGAGGCTCGAGAAGGCCGCGGAGGCTCACCGTGATGTCCCGCTCGACATACCCGAATCCGATCGCAGGGCGGAACACGCGGCTACAACGCTGGCACGAGTGCCGGGAGACGCGTTGAACAAGGCAATCTTCAATTCAACACGGTCTTCCGGTCTTCCCTCGTTTGCAAGAAGATGGGAGCGCACCGAGCGGTGAGGATCAAAATCGCTGAGTCGCTGTAAAGGCGAGCGTTCGCGGACGGAATGTGTAGGCATAATAGAGGGACGAGCCGGTGGCGTCCGGTTCACGCTGCAGTGTCGGTTGAGAATTCAGCACATTGGTGATGGACAGCCTGTCGTCCAGGCCCGTGCGAGCCAGGCCTAGATGCAGATTCAGTCTGTTGGCGGTGGGATCCGCAAGGGCGGTCGGGTCATAGCTGCCGGAACTGAGATCGCGCTCGATGAACGGCCCGGGGTTGCGGCTCTGAAAGAGGTCTTCGGCGCGCACGTAAACCACGGTGCTGCTGCCGATCGGCAACCTTCAGGACTCGAACTTTTCATTGCCCCCCAATTCTTACCCCCTGAAGTTGCGCGCTAGCGAGGCTCTCGACGAGGCGAAGTGTCCGAAATCATCTACGACTCGCTGGACCTCGGCGGTTCGGGCCTGCACCCGCTCCTCTAGTTTGCCTTCGGCTTCGCCGCGCGCACGCGCCAGCTGCGCATGGACGCGTACCCGGGCCAGAAGTTCGCGAGCGGAGAAGGGTGCGAAGCGCCTTCATCCTGGATCAGCGTCGGCTTGCGCGTTGCGGTGACGGTCACAGTAGCCAGAACCTGATCCGCGTCGCGAATCGCTCGCCCAGGCCAGCAGCGGCGCGATCGTCAGCCAAAAGGCCGAACAGCAGCTAGAGCTTAACTTCCACAAGGCACCGTTCCCCGACTCGAACGGTTTTAGGACATCCTCGCACGAGCAAATCGCGAGGCCGCATATGACCCGCAACCATGGAGACGGTCTGTCTCGATCTGCCCCTTGGGTCATACGGGGGTAAGCCCCCCCTTGACGCTCAACGTTTCTGGTGCTGGTCTGTAAGACGGGATCAGGATCGACTAGCCGGTCCGCAGACTGAGCGTTCCGACCGTTACACTGGCGTGCCCGGACTCCTGGGAGTAGAGGAGAAGGGGCACTCGGCCGAGTACCTTCGCCACGCAGGACCGGCTCGCAACCGCCGATGTTCCCACTCTTGTTTTCCAGTCACCGTCACCCAGCCCCCGTTGAGGTCGCCATGTTGACGATCGAAAGGATTCGGTTCCGGCTAGTGAAATGTTTCTGCTGCGCCGCTGCGTTACTGATTGCGCTCCTTCCGCGAGTTCTTGCGCAGTCAGTTCCCCCGCCTCCCCAGGGTGCACAGACAGACGCCGCTTTCAGCGATAGCTTCCGGTCAAATCATGTCATCAACGTTTTTGCCACGACGCAAAAGACGAGTTGCTACACACCGGAGGTTCCGTTCGCCGGCAACCTCGGCCTGGTGGACGGCTACACTGGCGAGACTCCCTGTAACAGCAGCTCAAATACCGGCGAAGATCTAGGACCCTACCCCACACAAAACGTCACGAACAGTCCACTCCTCGTGAACAACCACAGCGAGTCGGACCTGCGCGTGGATCCCACCAACTCGAATCACCTGATCGGACAGACCAAATGGTTCGTGAGTGCCGAGGGGTATAACCACTTAGTAGGCTTCTATGAATCGTTCGACGGTGGCAAGAGCTGGTCGGTCCAGGGTCATGTTCCCGGCTACGAGGGGTTCACCGACAACACCGATCCCGTGGGAGCTTTTGACGCGTTCGGAAACTACCGTGCGCTGCTCCTGCCCTACCAATTCTCTTATGACGATACTGGCGGCGAAGTGTTCAGCAACGGCTCGTCCCTGCCCAACCCGTCCCTGCCAGGCGAGGCGATCTCTTCTGCTGTTCGGCCACGTGGCGCAATGGCCGCGGCGGACTGGAATTTCACTCACAACGGCGGCCTGGACTACCTGATGACGGCGCCCAACGCGCACTCCAATGATCCTGACAAACAGTGGATTACCGTGGACCTCTATCCTTCCAGCCCGCACTACAACAGAATCTATGCGATGTGGACGTTGTTTACCTTCAACCCCAGCAGCGTGTTCGTATCCTTCTCCGATGCAAGCGCCGACGGTAGCCACACGGATTGGTCGCCGCCCGCGGTCCTGCCGACGATCAATGGCCACCCCTGGGACAGTTACATGCTTCCGCACGTGACCCCGGATGGAACGGTCTACACTACAGAAACCAACAACCCGGCGCAGCAAGGATTTCAGTTTGCCGATCTGTATCTGATCGCCTCGCACGATGGGGGTGTGACCTGGCAGACGCCTCTGTTGGTGCACCGCGATGTCTTCGTGCCCACGTATCAGAACACCACCTTCCGCGAAGGAATCGTGAACACGTTTGCAGTAGGGCACCACCTTGTGAAAGGCCATTATCCTTTGTACGTGAGTTGGGAGGACGGGTCTACCGGCGTGTCAAACATCTACCTAACAAGCTCAACTGATGGAGGCATCACCTGGTCCGGTCCGATCATAGTGAACGACAACGTCAATCCCGTGGATGAGCTGCAGCCTAACCTGAACGTCGCGGATGACGGCGTCGCCGACACGGTCAGCGTCGCTTTTTATGATCGCCGGCTGCCTTGTCCGGCAGCTGGAAGTTCCGAAGCGGTCGCGGCCGGGCTAGCCCTCGATCCTGGGACTGCTGCTTCTCCCGGCGTCCCGTACGGCCGCGCTAATTACTGCATAACTACGGCGATCCAGTTTTACACTGCCACCCTGCAGCCCATCGGGCACAACATCCGGTTGTCACAGCACACGTGGGACCCACAGCTGAACGCGCCGCACCCGCGTGGTATTGGCAGCAGCGAAACCTTCATCGGCGACTACTTTGGCAACACTTCATCCGCGGCCACCGAGTACACAACTTCAGTGACCACTTTCGACGACGGTTCCAATCCACACCACGATCAACAACAGGTGGTCGCGAGCATGACAATTCCCAAGCGGTAAACGCCGCTGGCGCTAAGGCGGGGAAAGTCACCTTTTAGAATCATATCGATACTTCTCGGGAGGAGCAGGTCATGAGATCGCGAAACTCTGTGTCGCCAATTCTGGCTCCGCTCGGTCTTGCGGCAATGGTTCTGCTGCCCGTCTCAGCGTTCGCCGACAAGCCGCTGGTCAGCCACGATGTGAAGCACGATGTTTCCCCGCCCCTGCGCGAGATGGCGCGATCGACCCAAGTGGGTATGTCGCAACCGGCGCCCTTCCCACAGAGGACGGGAGCGGCCATCACGACCACTCGGCCAGACCCCGTCGCCCAAGTTCCCGCAGGTGCCCCAGTCGCTGTCCTTGTCGGTCTGAACTTTGACGGCTTGGACGCCGCGCAAACCGTCGCGAGCGGAGGTCCTTTCGTACCCCCGGACACGAATGGCGCGGTCGGCGCGACACAATTTGTGGAATGGGTCAATGTGACCCTGCAAGTGTTCGATAAATCAACCGGCGCATCCGTGATGAGCCCAACACCCGGGAATGTCTTCTGGAAGGGGTTTGGCGGACCTTGCGAAGCGCGCAACGACGGCGACATCATCATTCAATATGACAAGGCCGCCGGTCGGTGGGTCGCCGCACAGCCGGTCTTCGCCCCTCCGTTCATGTACTGCCTGGCGGTCTCGACTACGTCCGACGCGACCGGCCCATACAATCGATATGCATTTTCGTTTGGTGACAGTTTTCCCGATTACCCCAAGCTAGGAGTGTGACCGGACGGCTACTACGTTTCGTTCAATATCTTCGCGCCAAGTTTCAGCGGTGCGATGGCCTGCGCCTATGACCGCACAAACATGCTGGCGGGCGACGCCGCGACGGCCATTTGCTTCCAGCAGCCCAAGAGCGTCGGCAGCCTGTTGCCCTCGGATCTCGACAGCCGCACACGTCCGCCGTCAGGCCAGCCCAATTTCTTTGTAGACTCGCCGATTCAACCCACCTGAACCTGTTTCAGTTCCACGCGGATTTCGCTGACCCCGCCAACTCGAGTTTTGCCGGTCCCACCCTGATCGACGTGGCTCCTTTCAGCGAGTTGTGCGCTCGTGCCACGGATCGTGCGTGCATCCCGGAACCCTCTCCCGGTGAAAAGGTCGACTCTCTCGGTGACCGTCTGATGTACCGCTTGGCTTACCGCAACTTTGGCGATCATGAGTCTCTAGTGGCCACGCACAGCATTGAAGGCGGCGCAATGGCCGGGGTGAGATGGTATGAAATTCGCAGCCCGCTCTCCGCACCGTTTGTTTTCCAGCAGGGTACGGTCATAGATCCCAGCCTTGACTACTGGATGGGTAGCATCGCGATGGATAAAGCCGGAAATATTGCGCTCGGGTTTAGCGTGTCGAGCGACTCAGTCGAACCCAGTGTCGCCGTCGTGGGGCGGACGCCCAGCGATGTTCCGGGGGCAATGCAGCCACCGCTGTTCCTGGTGAAGGGGACCGGAGTCCAGGTAAACAGTTTCAAGCGTTGGGGTGATTACAGCAGCATGTCTGTCGATCCCGAGGACGGCTGTACTTTCTGGTACTCCCAGGAGTATTACAAAACAACGGGCGCCTTCAACTGGAGCACCCGGATTGCTTCATTTAAATTCACTGGATGCAATTGAAGCGGGACCCCTTGAGCGTTGTGAGATCAGTCCCGGTTGAGCCGCGACCAGCTGGCGAGGGCATCGGCCGCTCGAACCTGCTCGTGCAGCGTGCGTGGCGGACCATGGGCGTGTTCTCGGCTACGACAACGCACATGGCTATCGCACGAAAGCCGGTGGCACTAGGGGTCCTCGCAGCGGCATTGGAGCGGGACCCCTCGGCCGTTCGACGAGATGTTGCGGTCCTCGAGCGCCAATGTCTTGGTCAAGACTCGCAAGGTTCCGAATCCGGGGCACGGCTCGCGCACGGTGGTCGAAGGTGTACCGGCAGCGATTGAACTCGCCACGACGGTCTGGGCCAGCAGTTCGCTGGTACATTCGAGACCGCGGGTAGCGGGAAGGAACCTGAATCCGCTGAGGACTGACCGGAAACGACCCCTTTGCCGACCGTCAACCTCCTCCGAAGACGTCGTTGAGTGCCGGCATAGCGGACAGCCAAGCAACCCTCGGTCGTGCGGCAGAGTGACCCCCCGCGATGTCTCAGTTCCGCGCGCATCCAGGTCAGTCCGAAATCTTCAATTCCCGCTCGATCGCCCGCCAAATCAGCCAGATGCGGCACCTGGCAGCTGGCGGATCGCCCCGGCGCAAGCGAGCGGCCGTTGTTTACCCGACACAGCGCATCGGAGGCGGGGAACGTCTCGAATTAGCATCCCGGTGAGTTCGATGAACCAAGGCATCGTTTCCCGGACACTTACCCGTCGGGGTTAGGCTAGCTCAAGCCAGATCTTGCAGCGCGCGTCCGGCATGCCGCGGCTGCTGCACACGATTTTTCGCCAACAGAGACAACGTGAGGAGGGTTCTCTATGGAACGCTCGAAGACCAAGCTCCCTTCGGTTCGGAGCGTCGGCACGATCAGAGTGCTGCTGGCAACCGCGGGCCTCGCCATCGGCGGGGCGGGCAACGCGGCGGGCCAGTTCAATCAACCCGGCAACATACTGATAACGGATCAGTTCAACAATCGCGTCATCGAAATCGATCCGGCCGGCAACATCGTCTGGCAATTCGGCCACGGTCCGGGCGACACGTCCGCGAATGCGATTACCGGTACCAATGATGCCGAGCGAGTGGGCAGCCTCACCTTGATGTCCGGCACGGGCATTCCTGCGGGGGCCACCACCAACTGCAAGAAGTCCGGCTGCGTCGATAATCGCGTGCTTCTGGTGGACGCTGCGGGCAACATCGTCTGGCAATACGGTCAGTTTGGCGTCACTGGTTTCGGGGCTAATCAGCTCAATACTCCAGTGCAGAACACCTTTGTGCCGACCAACGGAAATGTGCTGATCACCGACCAGGGCAACGAACGGATCATCGAAGTACGGCGCGTGGACAACGCCATCGTCTGGCAATATGGCGAAAACGGCGTCAGTGGCAGCGGCCCCAATCAACTCAACAATCCGAACGCCGCCGAACTGCTCGCCAACGGCCACATCCTGATATCTGATGAGAACAACAACCGTGCCATCGAGGTCACCCACACGACTCCAAGTAAGATCGTGGCGACCTTTACCGCCCATGGCACCGTGAGCGGAGTTGCCTTTGCCAGCCGGTTGCCCAATGGCAATACCTTGATCACCGACTCCAACAATAATCGAATCGTTGAGGTCGACGGCAAGGACACTCCAGTCTGGGCGTACTTCACCACGCTGCGTGCTGGCAGCAACCCTTCGCCTCTGCCGACGCGGGCCGTGCGGCTTGCCAACGGAAATACTCTGATCAGCGACCAGTTCAACGACCAAGTAATCGAGGTGAGTCATTCAAAAACGATCGTGGCGAGCTACGGCATCATCAACAATCCGGGCTATAGTCCCAGCACCGCCGAACAGATCAATGCCCCGTACAGCGCCTACGTGATCGGTGACTACACGGGCATTACGCCGCCGTTCTGATCTGCCTCACCGGCCCCCGCACCTTCGCCCTAGTGCGGGGCCGGGAGAGGAACCCAACTTGCTCGTAGCCGGCTGATTTAATAGATCTCTTTCCGATGCTGGGTGCAATTTACCCGCCAAATTAGCCCCTGCCGGCATGCTGCTCGAGCGGAGCTTTCGGTCGCGCCGTAGCGGGTAATTCCCGGAACTGGCTTGCGAGGGCTGGGTAGCCGAGCGGCTCGGATTTGGGCTGTGATACACTGTGCGCCTTGTGTAATACAGCAAAGGGATACCATGACCCTCAACGTCAGATTGCCCAGTACCCTGGAGCGCGAGCTCGATGAGTGGTGCGCAGCACACAGCACGACGCGCACCGCCGCGGTGAGGCGCGCACTGACACAGCTCTTGACGGAAAGACGCCGTACCAGAGCGTCCTTCGAGTTGGGTCAGGACGGGTTTGGATCCGATACCAGCCCGGGTAGAAGCGTCGCTCGCAATAGCCAGCAGGCGCTCCGCCGCCAATTCCGTGGCCAGCCTGCTGGTTGATACCGGCTTTCTAGTTGCGCTCTATCGGCGCAACGACGAACTGCACCAAAGCGCACTGAAGTTCTTGCAGGGCAATCGCGAGCGACTGATCACTGTGTCCCCAGTGATTGTCGAGGCTTGTCATTTCCTCGCGATCGAAGCGCGCATGCATCTGCTGCAGTGGATAACGCGCGAAGGCCTTACGGTCGTTGAAATCCCACAATCGATGTATTCGAAGCTTGCAGCGCTTATGGGAAAGTACCGGAATCTGGACTGCGATCTAGCTGACGTTGCGCTCCTCTGGCTGGCAGCCGAATCTCGACAACGACGGATCCTCACGGTCGATGAGCGTGACTTCTCGACCTATCGATTGCCTGATCGCAAGCGGCTGCATCTCATTGAGTGGATGAGCTGAGCTAATCGCGGCAACCCGGCTGCCGACTCTCGGATATCCAGAACGTGTACGTGTCGCAATCATCGGCGGCTGGCGTCCGGTCAGGGGGAATCCTGTTCGCGATCGGAGGCATCGAACGCAAATAGGCGATTAGCGCCCTGATGTCCTCCTCGTCCCAATTGGACGCGTGATCCCAGGTCATCCCCTGCCAGTGCAACTGATATCCGTCGCGGCTTACCCCGCTGCGAATCGCCCGGGAGATCTCTTGGGCGCTCCATTTCCCGATCCCGGTCTGAGGATCGGGTGTGATGTTTCGCGTCCAGAGCGTGCCCATGGGTTTCCAGTCGACCTTGAGCCCGCCCCGGCCGCTGTTGGTGTGGCAAAGGGCACAGCCGCCAACGGCGAAGAGGTATCGGCCGCGCTTCACCAGTTCCTGCTGCTCGGGCGACATTGCCGTCAGGCTGGGCTCGGGAATTCCCGTCGCTACCCCGGCGACGATCTGCGCCGGTGGAAGCACACGCAGCAGCGGCAATTGATAGAACACATAACCGAGCACGCCGGCTAGACCGATCCCTACCAAGTAGAGGACGATGCGAGCTCCTCGAGGCCTGACCGTCGGATTGGCGGGCGATGCGAGGAAGAATCCGATTACTCCAATGACGAGCACGGCCCATTGGGCAGCGATCAACCCCGTCTGCGGCCAGTGGCGCGAGAGTCCTTGCAGCTGCCCGAATTGTTGGTCTGCATACGTGAGTACGGTCGGGGGCAGCGCCGGAAGCGGACGCCCAATCTTGGCGGCCAAAGTTTCAATCACCCCATAGCGCAGCGGCTCGGGTATCTGGTTGTGCACCGGCGGAAGAGTCTTCAGATATCGCGCGATCGCCGTGGCATCGAGGTCGGTAAGCCCGTGCAGGTAGGCCCATGGCATGTCGAACACGTTCAGTACTCGGCCGCTCGCACGCCCGTTGCGCAAGGCCTCGACGACCTCTGCCTCGCTCCAGTGTCCGAGCCCGGTGACCGAATCCGATGTGAGGTTAGGACTCACCAGCATGGCGTGGGGGTAGGTGCCGACCCGCATGCCGCCGGCAAGGTAGTAATCATCGCCGCGGTAGATCCCGGTACGATTGATCATCGTGTGGCACAGGCCGCAGATCTCCGCGTGCACCAGATAGGCCCCGCGCTTGGTAAGGTCTGTCTGCTGGCCGGGTCCGGCAAGTCGTCCTCCGCTCTCCCACGGAGCCTTGCGTGCAAGGGAGAGCACGTAGTTGACGAGATCCCAGCGCTGGTCATCGGTGGCGCTTTGTGCGTAGGGCGGCATAGGCGTCCCAGCGAGGCCGGTCGCCAGGCGCAACCACAGCTCCTCGGGTTCACTCCCGCCACGAAACGTCCACGGTGCCTTGAGATCACGGCTGATGAGGGCATGGCCCTTCTCGTCCTGTAGCCAAAGGCCCCCTCGGCCATCTTCAGCGTGGCAACTGGCACAGCCGAGGGACCGATACAGGCTCCTGCCGTTCTCAATGCTGGCGGCTGTAGCCGCGAGGCGCTTAGGGATCGTCAGCGCGCTGACTGCCCTGTTATCCGGAGGTGCGTAGAATTTCTTGACGTATCGGACGACCTCGACGAGATCGTCCGGCGTCATTACATCGCTGAAGTAAGGCATCGCGCTCGCTTTGAGACCGCGACTGACAGTGCGCAGCAGGTCGCTGTCGAGGGGCAGTTCCCCGAATGGGGTAGACTTGTACTTGAAGTGTCCGGTGGTGAAGTCTCGGGGGCGCGGAATCAGCGAGGGCGCTGCGGGCCCATTACCCCGGCCGTCGGGTCCGTGGCACACGGCGCAGTGACGCGCGTAGAGCGCCGCGCCGCGGGATGCGTTGGCCGGCAGGTCGCTGCCGGGTGGCCAGGCGATGTCCGCATACGTCGAGGGACTCGGCTGCCAAACTGCGATCGGCTTCGCGTAGCCCCAGTGCGCATAGAGCGAGCGTCCGAGATCCAGCAGCACCACCCCTACAAGGGTCCACAGGAGCACCCGGCGGCGAGAGCCGAGCGCGTGGCGAATCGAGAACATCATGGCCTTTTTCAGCCCCGCTGCGAAAATTTCCTTACCGGAGTCCCGTCAGGTCGGGGCATCGCCGGCTCGTTCCGCGATCGGCCGGGCGTAACGCACCGGGGAGATCAGGAACCTGCCGGACTCTTCGGTCATCGGCAGATGCGCCGAGTGCTCGAACCACACGAATTGCTTCGACGGCGCCTGCACCGTCGCAAACCACTCAGCCGCGAGCTGGGAGTTGACATTGACGTCATGACGCCCGGCAAAGACGATGAGAGGGCAGCTCAGCTTTCGAATCCCACTCAGATCGAGGCTGAGAACCTGCCGCAGGAGATAGGACTCACCGAATTCGTTGTCCTCCCAGATGCGCGAGATTTCCTCATCAGTGTAGTCCGGCGACAGCTTCCCGAGGTCGGTTTCCGCGGAGCTCCCACGCCGGTTAGCCATAACTCCACCGTAATAGTCCAACCACCTGCGCTGGGTGAAGATCTCCCCGAGTGGATTGGGTCGCCCGGAAGCGAAGTAAGGGCGATCGACTCCAACTCGCGTACGGCCGCGGCGTTCCCGGCGTGGCGGTCGGTCTCCAGGGCGAAGCTCAATCGCAACTCTATCGAAACGCAAGCGAGGCTCTTGCACGCGTCTAAACGTTACGACACTGACCGCGACCCGTGGCTGATCCATGCGGACAACAGGCCAAGAGCGCCGGAAAGAGCCGCAAGGCTCGCCTGCATAATGTAGCCAGCGTCATAACTTGGCTTCCACTGCCTGAGTAAGTTCTGGTCGTCCAGGGCGAGTCTCGCCGGATGTTCAGCAAAATTGACGTACAAAGCGGCACCGGCAAAGGCTGCTGCGAGCGCCAGCGCCAAGTGACCTGCGAGCATAAAGACTCCTCGAGTCGGTTGATGGCGCTGCCAAGCATACAGCTGCGGCCTTGCATCGAGTCACCGCAGCGACCGCTTACGAGGAGTTTGAGCCCACACCTCGAACGGCTGGACTAGGCCCGACAGCGGACATCCGTCCTGACCTGCAGGACGTCCACCTCCGCACCTAAAGCTATTGATCCACTATGGTTGCGAATCCGCCGTAGATGAGGCGCCTACCATCGAAGGGCATTGGATT
>JACXTT010008627.1_pt1 | contig 14099 bp, 12 predicted proteins | sample 9270951 | NCBI WGS metagenome assembly JACXTT01 (sample SAMN15532306, study PRJNA645909) | rock metagenome | isolation source: weathered quartz diorite | place: Puerto Rico | collected 2017-06-21 | reverse complement strand
CCTTTTTCTGTTCGCTCGGAGGGAGGCGGGCGGCATGGAGCATTTAGTCAGGTTTGTGCAACTAAGTGCATGTCAACTTCAATTATTGCTCCGGCCCATATCATGGGAGGTTTAAAAATGGCGGATCAAAATCATCCCGCATGTCAAACATGCAAGCCGCGTCGTGCAGTGAATTCACCGTTCCTTGGTCCGATGATGGGCCGGCGCAGTTTCTTCCAGATCGCAGGAGCCGGTGTTGCTGGTTACTTTCTCACACCCTTGCTGAAATCGAGCGCTGTGATGGCGCAGGATTATGCGCCCCATTTACTTGGGACAGCGAAGAACTGCATCTTCTTAATGCTGCCCGGCGCACCCAGCAATGTCGACACTTTCGACCTGAAAGTGGGCTCCTGGACGCCGGCAGATTTCAATCCGACCACCTACAGCGGGATAAATTTCCCGCAAGGCCTGATGCCGAATATCGCCGGCCAGTTCGACAAGATCGCGATCGTCCGCACGGTTCGTTCGACCGCCCTCGTACACCAGCTGATGCAGACGTGGACGCAGATCGCTCGGAATCCGTCGGCGGCGCTGGGCAAGATTGCGCCCAATATCGGTGCAGTCGTAGCCGCAGAGTTGGAGGCGCAGCGCACGACAACTCAGAAATTGCCGGGTTTTGTCTCGTTGAACACCGGTGGGAACCTTGCGACGCAGGGCTACTTCTCCGCACGCTATGCACCCTTCGACATCACTGCGGCACCGAATGGGCTGCCCAATCTAATCAATCCCGACGGGCAGAACCTCTTCACGTCCCGCTACTCGATACTCCAGTCAGTAGACGGAAGTCTTCGTGGCAACTCGCCGCTGGGTGACGATGTCACCGCCATGGATGGCTTTTACAAGCAGAGCCGAGACATGATGTACAACCCGAATGTCACATCGGTCTTCCAGTTCTCCTCCGAAGATCAGCAGCGTTACGGGAACAACGGCTTCGGCAATTCATGCATCGTCGCGAGAAACCTGGTGAAGGCCAATCTCGGGACGCGGTACGTCCAGATTAATCTCGGGGGCTGGGATAATCACCAGCAGATTTACAGCAAGCAGCAAGGTATCTATCCCCCGGCGACGGCCCTCGACAAGGGTATGGCGAACCTGATTATCGATCTCGCCAACACCCCCGGCTCTATCAGTGGAAAAAGCAAGCTCGACGAGACCCTCATCGTCGCCATGGGAGAGTTCGGCCGAACAGTCGGTCCCCTCACTCAAGGACAGGGCCGCGATCATTACTTCCAGCACTTCGCCGTGTTCGCCGGTGGCGGAGTGAAGGGAGGCCGCGTCATTGGGACGACCACGCCGGACGGCGGCAATGTTGCCGATCCTGGTTGGTCGCAGAACCGTTACGTCGCCGCTGAGGACTTGGCTTGCACAGTCTACGCAGCGCTCGGAATCGATTACACAAAGACCCGGCACGACGATCCTTTTGGACGAGGCTTTGAGTACGTCCCTTTCGCAGCCGAAGGACTTTGGTATCCGGTGCTCGAACTCTTTTAACCTGCTCCCAACCACATAAACCCAGAAAGGGCGACAGGGGTAACCGCTTTTCGAGGCGATTACCCCTGTCCTCTTATTGATCCTCCTCCCACGCCTATACCCTCACCAGACCTCCCTCATGGGGGATTCTGAGATAGTCACCCTTATCTGCATCGGGCACGAAGAATTAATTATGGAACTATCCTGTGTCCCTGCGGGCACTAGCTCATGAGGATAGTTCGCCTAAGAGAGAGCTCGAGCCGTTGGATGCCCAGGGTCACCAAGCCGCGTCACGGGAAACCGTGTGCCTTCGATGCTCATCCCAGCCCAGAAATCCATCACCTAGCTAATTCCTTAAAGGAGATAGAGAGAAACATGATAAACACAGTTCGCTCCGTAAGATTCACGATCGTCGGCCTCCTCTTGCTTTGCGCGACTGCGGCGAGTTTCCACGTGGCCTTGGCACAACAACCACCACAGAGGCCCGACTCCTTGCAAGCGCTCCGGCAGGCGCTGGTTGAGGCCGGGGCCCCCGCGCTCAGTCCGAGCCAACAAGACCAGCTAATATCATTGACAGACGCTTTCCGGGCAGGACAACGTCAACGGGCCCAGACTCCGAACACTACACTACCGACGGCGAGGCGCGCTTACGACGAGGCGGTTGTAGGCGGAATGGGGCCCATTGCCCAATCACAGGCCATCATTATCGCAGACCAGATTTCCAGCGCGACCAAGGCGAATCTGTTAGCAGAGGCGGACTTCAAGATTAAGGCCGTGAACGTCCTGAAGACCAACATGGACCAAGTCAATTTGCTCCTCAAGCGATTCGGAACCGCAGGCTTTTCAGGGGTGTTGAGCCGGCTGGTCCTGGGTGAGCTTGGTCCGGGAATTGATGTGGCATCCGAATGATCGGGCACAGAGGTTAGTTTTCTAGCGGAGGGCCACCGCGCACAATTGAAATGGGATCCCGAACCCTGACGGATCCCATTTCACCTCGCCGATCCGGTCAAACAAGACTGTTTACCGGAATAACCGAGCCGCTTCGGAATCATCCGAGAGATTCTCTATCCGACCAAGACTGACGACATTTTTTCGAACTTACTGGCCGCCCCGGCCCATTCCGAGAGAAAGGAGTATCTATGAAAAGGACCAGGCTAAAATTGTTAGTTTGTCTTACCGTTGGTATTCCGCTCCTTGCGTTATCCATTTCACCTAGGGTCATCCGAGGTCAGGGATCACCGGTCACAGGTGATCCCCTTCCTGGCCTCACGGCCAGCGAGTTGGAGCTGTTCAAGGACGGCAAGATGGAATTCGAAGAAGAAGAGGATGTCTCGAAGGGTTTGGGCCCGATCTTCAACGGCCGGTCGTGCGGCGAGTGCCACTCTACTCCCGCCACGGGCGGCGGGTCAGCAGTAACGGTTATGCGGGTCGGCCGGCTGGTCGGCGACCGATTTGATCCATTGGAAGGTAAAGGCGGCAGTTTGATACAGCTCATGGCAATCGCAACCCGCTGCCAGGAGCGGATACCGCGTGAGGCCAATGTCATTACGCGGCGTTTGACGACGCCGATATTCGGGGCCGGTCTGATCGAAGCAATCCCCGACGATGCAATCATCGCGAATGCCGCGCGTCAGCCCAGGGACTTTCGTGGCCGGGTAAACATGGTGTTGGATAAGGCCAGCGGACAAATGCACGTTGGCCGCTTCGGGTGGAAGTCCCAGCAGGCGACGCTGATGTCCTTCGGTGCCGAGGCGTACCTGAACGAGATGGGAATAACCAATCGCCTCTTCTCTGAGGAGAATGCCCCTAACGGCGACGGTAAACTTCTGGCCGACTGCGACGGCGTTCCGGATCCAGAAGACACCCTCGACCCAAAGACGAAGCTCTTCGGGATCGATAAGTTTGCCAACTTCATGCGCTTCCTCGGACCGCCAGCGCGCGGGCCGCTCTCCCAGGACGTGGTGGATGGCAGACAGATCTTCAACCGAGCGGAATGCGATCACTGTCATGTACCTACGTTCATCACCGGCGCGAACAAGATTGCGGCACTCGATAGGAAGCCTGTTAACGCCTTCTCCGATTTTCTCCTCCACGATGTCGGGAAAGAGGGAGCGGACAACATCGTACAAGGCGATGCCAAGGGAAACGAGATGCGAACCACGCCCCTGTGGGGGCTTCGCGACCGGAGCCCGCTGCTCCATGATGGCGCGGCGGTAACCATCGAGCAGTCGATCCTCCTCGGACACTTCGGACAAGCCACGTCCTCACTCCAGAGGTTCGAGGCACTGAGCAGGTCGGACAAGGACAAACTCATTGCCTTCCTCAACTCACTCTAGACCGCTGCCGCCTTACAAGGATGGCGTCGATAGTTATAGAATCATCGCTCTTAAGGCTGTCCGGCGATCCATTGCGTGGATCGAAATCGCCATTGGCGACCGGGACAATTGACTTTGTGGAACCATTCACCAGAACCGTGTCCAATAAAACTGGAGGGCGGGAGTCAGGCGCCGGTGCCCCAGTGACCCAGCCGCATGCAGCTCCCAGTGATCAAGAGCTCCTGCGCCTGCTGGCGAGCGGGGATGTCGAGGCATTTGAGATGCTTTACGATCGACTACAAGGGGGTATTTACCGGTTCGCGTTAAGGCTGAGTGGATCCAAGAGCATGGCCGAGGACGTGACACAGGACGTATTCTTGACTCTGATCCGAGACGGGCACCAATACGACCCGGAACGCGGGTCGGTGTCAGCGTATTTGTATGGTATGGCCCGGCATCAGGTCCTGCGACGGTTGGAACGAAGCCGGACTCTCGTCCCGATTGCCGATGACCATGAGGACGAGGATACGGCCACAACCACCGACTTCATTCTTCACGACGATCCGCTGGCATCGCTCACACGAATGGAGACGATCGACTCGGTGCGCCGAGCGGTATTGGCGCTGCCCGCGCACTATCGCGAGGCGGTGGTGCTCTGCGATTTGCATGAAATGAGATACGAAGAGGCCGCCCTGGTTATCGGATGTGCGGTAGGTACACTTCGATCACGGCTTCATCGCGGGCGCTTACTGCTGATCAAGAAACTCCGGGCGACAACGGAGCGAGGCTCCATGGCTCGGAGTGGTCCCCCTACGAGGTGCGCAGTATGAATTGCCAACAATTCGAAAATATCATAAACGACCTGGCGAGTGAGCGGCTCTTGGAGGTTAGCGTCCGGCTGAGCGGGCTAGCCCACGCCGAAATCTGCGCAAGATGCGCGGCCCGATTTTCAGACGAGCGATTGCTAACTGCCGGCCTGCGGCTGTTGGAGGCGGATACAGCGACCGAGAACGCACCGGCACGGATCAAGATGTGGCTGGGCGCCAGGTTCCCTGGGCGGGCCGTCCCTCAACTTACCAGGGTTAATGAACATGTCCGATCAGGTAGAAGCCGCTGGCATTGGCATCTAGCGGTCGCAGCAGCAGTCCTCCTTTTTCTGGTAACGGCGGCCGGGCGGTGGCTCCATCTCCAACCGCATCAGGAGACAACTGCTATCAAGCCCTCGGAATCGATCAAACCTTCCGTCCCGACGGCGCAGGAATCCTCTCGCGCGTCACTCCCTCCCAATACGCTTCGAGATGAAGCTGCGACGCGGCCCAGTTCCCTGCCCTCCTCGAGCCGGGGCCGACCCGCTGCCGACCGCTCTTCCGTTGCTAGAGGGCTCGATGGCAAATCAAATGCTACCGAGCTGGCCACCGAGTATATTCCATTGACCTACTTCGCTGATTCAACGGCACTGGAAACTGGACAGGTGGTGCGCGTACAGATCCCACGCTCGGCACTCATCCCTCTGGGCCTAGCGGTCAATGTGGAGCGTGAACGCGAATTGGTAAAGGCGGACATCGTATTAGGCGACGATGGACTGGCGCGTGCGATCCGATTCGTCTACTAAGGAGACGACACTATGACAAGAATAACCCATAAGGCTTGGACCCTCATTCTGGTCTTATTGATTTCAGTGACTACGAATGCCGCCCTCGTCCTTGCGCAAGAGGGCAAGCCTAAGCGAACCCCACCTGGATTCGTACCGCCCGACTTTCCCGATCACCGCCCGGGGATGCCTCCCGGTCAGGGTTTCGACCGTCCCTTTCCTCCGGAGCCCGCTTTCGACTTCCTGTCGTCGGAAATGCGTTTTGGCGACAAAACCGTGAAGGGAGCGCCTTATTCCGCAGAAGCGATTACCGAGAACACCCAGACCCTCAGCGACGGCACGCGCATTACACGCAAGGCTTCAGCCAAGATTTATCGCGATATCGAGGGACGCGTGCGGCGGGAACAAGCGCTGAGCGCCATCGGCCCACTCGTTCCATCGGGTGGACCAGCTCAGATGATCTTCATCAGCGATCCCGTGGCTGGGGTTCACTATTTTCTGGATCCGGATAACCGCGTCGCCCGCAAAATGAGTGCTCCGACGCACAGACCCCCTCCGCCGTCTATGCGACCACCGTCCTCATCTTTCGAGCGTAAGACCGAGTCACTGGGAAAACAGACCATCGAGGGCGTCGAGGCCGAGGGCACTCGCTCCATTATCACTATTGCCGTCGGACAAATCGGCAACGACCGACCAATCGAGATAGTCTCTGAACGATGGGACTCTCCTGCGCTCCAAACGGTGGTGCTCAGCAAGCATAGCGATCCCCGGATAGGCCAAAACACCTACCGGCTAACGAACATCAATCGGAGTGAACCTCCCCATTCGCTATTCGAAGTCCCATCGGACTACACCATCGAGGAGGGACACCCGGGACCAAGACCGCCGATGAAAGACAGGGAGAGGCCCAGGGAGGATCGAACCTGAATGAACAACATTTCCCTGCACCATGATCGCCGCAGTTTCCTGAACACACTCGCGTTCAGCGCAGTTGCGTTCACGACTCGGGGTTGGTTTGCCCAACAATTGGTTGAGACACCCCGGCAGACCGAAGGGCCGTTCTATCCGGACAAGCTTCCCCTCGACACGGATAACGACCTGCTCATCATCAACGATGCGATCACACCGGCCGTGGGCCAGGTGACGCATCTGAGCGGACGGATCCTCGACGCAAGAGGAGATCCGGTGTGGAATGCCGCCGTGGAGATTTGGCAAGTAGATGGGAATGGAGTCTACATCCACAGCCAGAGTGGTAACCGACAGAATCGTGATGGGAATTTCCAGGGCTTCGGTCGGTTTCTCACCGGATCGACAGGTGAATACTATTTCCGCACCGTGAGGCCGGTTCCCTACCCTGGGCGGACCTCGCACATCCACTTCAAAATTTGGAAGGGGAGAAGGGAGTTGCTCACGACCCAGTGCTATGTCAAGGGTGAGCCCGGCAATGCCCAAGATTCCGTCCTGAACGGTATCCGAGACCCTGCGGCTCGCGCGTCCGTCATTGTGGATTTCGCTCCCTTGACCGGCTCTCGCATCGGCGAGCTCGCCGCTCGGTTCGACATCGTGCTCGGCGTCACGCCTCTCGGGTGAGATTCGTCCTGTCCCCCTTCTCCAGTGCGGGATCCGGGCCGTTCACTCAGGTCCCGTGTTTTGACAGCGAGTCAGAACCCCACTAAACTCCGCGCTTCATTTCGATTGAGGCCGACCCGGCCCTTACCGAGGAGGACTGCTTCTTGAAACTGATCACTCGGACGGCGAAGACTTGCCTATTGCTCGGAATCGGTCTGACTCTGCTCAGCTCGCGTGAGCCCGCGCAGTCGCAAATTCCGCCTCCGACACTGGAGGAGGCTTTGCGCCGGCTGCCCGTCTACCTTCGGATCTTGCACACCGGCGCACATCCTGATGATGAGAACAATTCCCTGCTCGTTTATCTCTCGCGGGGCCTTTACGCTCGAACAGCCTATCTCTCGGCGACCCGGGGAGACGGGGGACAGAACATCATCGGTAACGAACTAGGCGAAGCACTGGGCGTGCTCCGCACCGAAGAATTGCTGGCCGCTCGGAGAATCGAAGCCGTTGATCAATACTTCACGCGCGCCTACGATTTTGGATTCACGCGCCGGGCCGACGAGACGCTGACCAAATGGGGTCACGAAGAGATCCTGTCCGACTTCGTCCGCGTGATTCGTCGATTCCGACCCGATATTATTATCTCGCGATTCAGCGGCACACCGAACGATGGCCATGGTCAGCATCAAGCGGCCGGCATATTGGCCAGAGAGGCATTCCGAGCCGCCGCCGATCCGAATCGGTTTCCCGACCAATTGGCTCAAGGATTGCAGCCCTGGCAGGCGAGGAAGTTCTATCTGAATCGCGGCCGATTTGGTGACAGCCGAGAAGGATTGAGCATCGATCTGGGAGTGAAGAGCTCATTGCTTGGTAAGTCGTATGCCGAAGCGGGCATCGATGCGCTCAGCCTCCACCGCTCACAGCTCTTGATCCGTGGTCCGCGGCAAGGATCGTTTATCACTTCGTTGCAATTGGTCGACGCGGTGCCGGAGCGCGCCAATCAGCCGGAGCAAGACCTCGGGGAAGGCATTGACACTTCACTGATGAGAATCGCCGAATTCGCCGGCGCCGCTCGGGGCCACGATCAACTCAGATCGGAACTCTCGCTAGTTGAGAACGACATAAAGACCTCCATCTCCGTCTACCGGCCGAATGATTCCCATGAACTGATCACCCCGCTTCGCTCGGCCAGGCAACGATTGTTCGCCCTGACAGAGGATCTCGTCCGCTCGGGTTGGATTACCGACGCCGCGGCTCGCCATCAGGTCCTTTTCGCGCTCAAGGAGAAATTGAGCGACATCGACTCCGCCCTGACACTCGCAATCCACATTGACGGACAAGCCAGGTCGGAATCCGCCACTGCTACTCCGGGGGAAGGCCTGCCAGTGAAACTTACATTCACGAACGGGAGTGATCTTCCGTTGACGATCTCAGAGATCACCGTGGAAGCTCCCAAGGGGACAAACGTCGAGCCGTTGCGAGGCGGTGCCGACAAACTCGAGCGCGTCCACCGAATGGAAGCGCGCAATGGGAACAATGACGGCTTGAGCCGGCAAGGCCGGAACGGAACAAGGCCTGCGATCGAATCCTTGATGATACCGAAAAGGGGCGGCTCAGAACGACATCTGCTGCTTGCGTTACCGGACGACGCTCCGCCGACTGAGCCGTATTGGTTGCGTCGGCCTCGTGTCGGCGATCGATTTCAGGTAGAGCCACCCACATTGATCGGTCTGCCTGAACTACCCGCGCCACTACGGATCCACGCCTGGGTCAAGCTAAGCGATCGGCGAGGCGATGAATTTGAGCTCGTGCGTGATGTGGAAGGGCCTGCAGCAAATGGCGAGTCAGGCGAGCGATACGAGGCTGTCAAGATCATCCCAAAACTTGACGTCGCCGCTTCACCGGCGTTCGCAATAGCCTCACCGGCACGGTCTGGCCAGATGACCGGAGTGAAGGTCGAGATCGGAAGTCAAGCGACATCTCCAGTCGACGGGCTTGTACGGCTCAGTCTTCCGGACGGCTGGACTAGCGAACCGGGGCAAGCCCCACTCTCGCTGAGGAATCGCGGCCAGCGGACCAACCTCACCTTCAACGTCCATCTGCCAAACGCGATCAAATCCGGTCACTACTCGTTGGCGGCGCTAGCAAGGATTGGATCCGAGAGTTTTGCGCGAAGCATGAGCGTCATCCGCTATCAGCATGTCAAGACGAACTATCTCTATCGCCCGGCTGAAACAGTAGTCGGCGTATTTGACGTGGAGGTGGTTCCGGGCTTGAAGGTCGGCTATGTCACCGGGCACGGGGACCTGGTCCCTCCGGCACTCCGGGCACTCGGCGTCACGATTACCGAGCTCGACTCCTCGATGCTGACCGCGGGAGATCTCCATCCATTCGATTGCATCATTATCGGGTCACGAGCCTACGAGGGACGCCCGGATTTGATTGCCCATAATGACCGGGTAATGGAATACGTGCGCAGCGGTGGCACGCTGATCGTTCAGTACCAGGTCACCAGTTTCAATGACAAGGGCTTCGCGCCATTCACGCTCCGGATCGCGGGCGAGGAACGCGTGACCGATGAAGAGGCACCCGTCCAAGTCCTCGATGCGGGCCATCCACTCTTTCGGTTCCCAAACAAAATCACCGAAAAAGACTTTGCCAATTGGGTTCAGGAACGAGGGCTCTACTTCGCCACTTCATGGGATGAGAAGGCTTTTAAGCCGATGCTGGAATCTCACGATGCCGGCGAGAAGCAGCGCTATGGTGGCACGCTGTTGGCACAGTACGACAAGGGCTATTACCTCTACACGGCCTATTCGTGGTTTCGCCAATTGCCCGCGGGAGTACCAGGGGCATTTCGGCTCTTCGCCAATCTACTCAGTTTCTCCAAACATCGCTGAGAATAAATCTGGACTCGGCGAACCGCGGGTTGACGCGGATCCAGGCGAGTGCGCACGGGCCTCAGCATGGAAGCGCGCTCGCGACGATCACGAGAGTTCGTAGTTTTCGCTAAAGGGCGGGTTACATGATTCGCGCGGACTCGCGGCCAAAACTGATACGCGCGCTCGGTCTGGGACAGGCGACCGCGATCAACATGATCGACATGGTCGGGATCGGGCCGTTTATCACCCTGCCCTTGATCGTGGCCTCGATGGGAGGCCCGCAAGCGATTGTCGGATGGATCGTCGGCGCCCTGATCTCGATATGCGATGGATTGGTGTGGGCGGAACTCGGGTCCGTCTTCCCGGGTAGCGGCGGAAGCTACGTCTTCCTCCGCGAGATCTATGGACGGGAGAAGCTGGGCCGATTGATGTCATTCCTTTTTATCTGGATGGTCATGTTCAGCGCGCCGCTCTCCGTGGCCTCAGGCGCGATCGGTTTCGCTCAGTATGTGAGTTATCTCTGGAAATCGATGACGCCCGCAGATACGAAGTTGGTGGCCATCGGAATGATCGGATTAGTAGTTTTCCTCCTTTACCGGCGCATCACCATGGTCGGTAAGATTTCGGTCCTGTTGTGGCTAGGCGTCATCCTAACCTGCCTCTGGATCGTGGTCAGTGGACTCCTCCACTTCGACCCTCAGCGTGCGTTCACCTTCCCGCCGGGGGCGTTCGCCTTATCCCCCTCATTTTTCCTCGGACTCTCGAGCGCATCTCTATATGCTGTCTACGACTATTGGGGCTACTACAACGTATGCTTCATCGGCGATGAGATTGAGGACCCTGCCCGCACTATTCCCCGAGCGATTATCCTTTCGGTCATCAGCATTGCGGCCATTTACTTGATGATGCAAATCAGCGTCATCAGCGTAATCCCCTGGCAAGAGGTAGCCCAGTCGAAATCAATTGCGTCGGATTTCATCGAACGGATATACGGAGCGACGGCTGGCAAGCTGATGGCCCTGCTGATACTCTGGACCGGTTTCTCTTCTGTCTTCTCGCTCTTGCTTGGCTATTCGCGAGTACCGTACGCCGCAGCGGAGGACGGCGAGTTCTTCCGAATCTTCGCGCGACTCCATCCCAAGAACGCCTTTCCATATGTCTCGCTCCTGACGCTGGGAATCACCGCGATGCTCTTCAGCCTGCGAAGGCTTCAGGAGGTCATCACTGCGCTCGTGCTAATTCGGATCCTGCTGCAATTTCTGGGTCAGACAGTCGGGGTAATGTTCCTGCGCGTAACCCGGCCCGCACTCCCGCGCCCGTTCAAAATGTGGTTTTACCCGTTACCTGCGCTGGTCTCCCTGCTGGGGTTTCTATACATCCTGGTGGTGCGTACTACCGGCATTAACATCCTTCTTTACGGGATCGCCCTGTTGGTGGTGGGCGTGGGATTCTTTCTCTTACGCTCCGGTCGACGCGGTGAGTGGCCATTCTCCAATGCCGAACAAAAAGCGTGAGAACACAAACTCGAGGCCTGGGCCGAGGAGTATGCAGCCGCCCGGGCCCCGAAATCGCCGGAAGTGGTGGGCAACAACCGCCGCTATCGCAGCAGCCCTGGCGGGCGCCATCGCAGCCATCGTCGGTACAAACGGACGATCGCCATCGCCAGCCTCAAGCGGTGTCAAGTCAGGGTCGGCCCAACCAGCGCCTGCCGTCGAGACCTTAGAATTAGCTACGGCGGTCATGGTGACTGTCGAGCTGGATTTTGGCTCGAAGATTCCCGGCGTCGCGGATGCACTTCGGCAGATTGAACGCCGATATCTGGCAGATGAAGGTCACGATCGTACGTTTGCTATTCTTGATGCTTACGGCGAGCCTGCAGCCAATGGCAAATTGCACCTTTCCATGCACGTGAGCGGTGAGAAGCCGGGTCTGGGCTCACTCGTCTTCCGGCGGACTGGAGAAGTGCTCTGGCAGAGTCGGATCGTGCAAGGCTCAAAGACACCCTCCAGTTCCGGCAATCTGGGTATTTACATTGAAAACCCAGCGGGCCAAGCGCTGGTTGTGGATGGCTCCAACAACCCAGCCTCGGTCCTCGACGCTATGATTCAAGGCGCCAACCTGTCGGTCCGCGACGCCTGGCCCGAGGGGGCCGAGCGTGAAGTCACGTTCATTTATAGCGCTTGCGGTTGTCCTGTAAAGGTGATGGCGCGACGAGTCGGCGAACGCACCGTGCGGGCTAAAGAGCTTCCTGTGATCTTTCCCGACGACCCGGCCGTTGTGAACGTCATCGCTCGACTCATGGGATGGTAATCCTCGGAGAGGTTGCCTTTCGATGTCCGCGCCGGCCGGTATCAAGTGCCAGAGCACGGCAAATGTCGCGGGCACATGGAACATCTAACTTGAGGAGTTTAGGAGGAAGAGAGATGAGAAGAGGGATGAGTCTACTGATCGTGATGGGCCTGGCTGGGGGCCCGATGGGAGCCACGATGGCTCTTTCAGCGCCCGCCACCCATCTAACACAAAAACCGAAACTTAGCAGCAAGCGGGACCCGGCCGCAGCCAGGCTGGCATTGGAGAAGGAGGTCCGGCACGTGCTGGTAATGCTGCCCTACTACAGCGTCTTCGACAACTTGGCTTACAGGGTAGACGGTGACCAAGTAGAGCTGTTTGGTCAGGTAACCAGACCAACGCTGAAATCCGACGCGGAGAACGTGGTGAAGAGAATCGAAGGCGTGGATCGCGTGATCAATCGGATCGAGGTCCTGCCGCTCTCGCCGAACGACGACCGCATCCGTATAGCCACCTACCGCGCAATATACTCGCAGCCTCCGTTGGATCGATATTCACTTCAAGCCGTGCCTCCGATTCACATCATCGTGAGTGGGGGCCGCGTGACACTTGAGGGTGTGGTGGCCAATGAAGCAGACAAGGATCTGGCCAATATCCGAGCCAGCGGAGTATCCGGAGTGTTTTCAGTAACCAACAATCTGCGGTTAGAGAAGTAGGCCGAAGGTCCAGGCGCGGCCCCTGATTTCGTTGAGGGGTCGCGCTGCTCCTTCTAAAACCGCTCAACGAACGAGACAGATTTTTCACTTCCAGCAGAATCCAGGTGACCATGTAACCACGCACTACTCCGACCTATCCTGACTTCATCGGTATTTGCGATCGGCGGAAGAGGGCTTGCGCAACTAGCCTCGGCTATACTAGCCTCCCCAGTGGCGGAATTGAGGGTGGTCAGATGATCGTCCACCGTGGCCCGCCGCCATCACCTTCACTGGAATTCGCTACCGCTGGAGATTGCCGATGAGAAAAGCAGTGATGCTGTGCCTGTGTGGAATTTCTCTGATTGGCCTCGTCCCGAGCTCGCCCACCCTGGGCTCGGACCATGACGATACGCCGCTTCTGAAAATGCTCAATCGACATGATGCGCGTCTGACCGATTTGCATGCGTTTGTTCGAGGCGGCAACCTCGTCCTACCGCTATGCAGCAATCCGATGATCCCCACCAGCGCGTCTAGTTACCGGTTTCCGTCGGACGTGACCTTCGATATCAATATCGACAACCATTCTGAGGTCAGCCCGCTCGATCCCGACAAACTGGGCGGCACGATCTTAAACCCCGAGGGGATTCGAGAAGACATCACCTATCGTATCCGCTTTAACTCCGATCAGGTGGCCAATATCGAATATCGAAGAAGCGACAAGGACTTCGATCGGGTTTGGCTCACGGGATTCTTTGCAGGGCTGAGAGACGATCCGTTCATTCGCGGGCCGCGAATCGGACGCAATGTTGCCGCAATCGTGCTCCAAGTTCCCTTAACCTCTGTTCTAAAGAATCAGAGCACAATCCTGATCTGGGCCACGGCCAAAGTGGACACGTTGGACGGTCCATTTCAAGACCTGGACGGGCGGGCGTTGCGTTCGCAAGAGCCGGAGTTCCTGGTGCTCAATGAGGTTCAGCCTCGCGAGCACCTATCCAAGATGGGATTGAAGCCCGACGTGATGATCTATGACACTTCGAAACCGGCGGCCTTCCCCAATGGACGCACACTCACGGACGATGTAGTGAACATCACGGCGATCCCTAGGATCCTGGAGAGCAATGCGCCATTCCCCACGACGAATGACCTGCCATTCCTAGATTCCTTTCCGTACTCGGCGGTGCCCCACCCTCCAAAGTAGGAAAGTGGACCCGGCGCGGACATTACCACCTGCGGCCACGGGCAGATACTC
>JACXTT010008625.1_pt1 | contig 14099 bp, 12 predicted proteins | sample 9270951 | NCBI WGS metagenome assembly JACXTT01 (sample SAMN15532306, study PRJNA645909) | rock metagenome | isolation source: weathered quartz diorite | place: Puerto Rico | collected 2017-06-21 | reverse complement strand
GGATCATTGACCATGAACTGGCGAACTCAGAGCGTCTGCCGGAGCGGGTCTTCAACCTAGTGTACACACCCGGGGGCGACATGAGCTGCGGCCAGCAATGGAAACCCATGAAAGGCATCTTCGAGCCGAGAGGACCGGAAACCTCGCCCACTGAGCACGCCGACGTGTCGGGTTTTCCCCGAGCTGCTTACATCCCGGGGCCTCCCATCGATGCGGCTAGCGAAAAGCCCGTCGGCCATTTCGAAAACTTCATCTCCTGCGTGCGGTCACGCAGAGTTGAAGATCTGTACTGCGACATTCTTGACGGACACATGTCGACCACTCTCGGGCACCTGGCGAACATCTCATATAGGACCAGCCGCAAACTGGTGTTTGATCCGGACCGAGAGCAGTTCGTCGCGGATGAACAAGCGAACCGTTATCTGACCCGCGAATATCGGAAACCCTACACGATGCCGGACACAATTTGATCTGGATAGCACGTCGGTTGAATTGCGAGCAAAACGGATTCGGAGAAACTCATTCGACGAGCCGGAGAACAATATGCACCGTTACCTTCATTTCACGCTGGCTCTACTCGCCGCGTGCACGGAAAGCGTACTTGGGAGTCGTACGGGGTTGCGCTCATCCACGGTCGCCACATCGCTGCCGTCGGCTCAAGTGAAGTGGGAGTGAAACGGATGCCGCGATTTCTTCTGGCCGTCTTCCTGACTGCCGTGGCGCTTGCCGCGAAAGGGCCGGTGTACGTAGTGCTTTGGTTCGATACCGAAGACTACATCGAGCCGGCCGCGGATGACGCCGCGCTTCGCATCGCCACGGATCTCGAAAAACTGGGCGTGCGAGCCACCTTTAAAGTGGTGGGCGAAAAGGCACGCGTGCTGGAAGCGCGCGGCCGGCGCGACGTGATCCGGGCTCTGGCGCATCACGACATCGGCTACCACTCGAATTACCACAGCATCCAGCCGACGCCCGCGCTCTATTTGCGCCGCATGGGCTGGTTGGAAGGCGCGGCGGAGTTCGATCGGCGCGAGAGGCCCGGCGTGGCCGATATCCAGCGCATCTTCGGCGTGATGCCGAGCTGCTACGGGCAGCCCGGAGGCTCCTGGGCCCCGCAAACCTACCGTGGGCTCGTCCGTCTGGGGATACCGGTGTACCTGGACGAAGCCGATCACGTGGGAGTAGATGAGCAACCGTTCTGGTTCGGCGGAATGCTGAACGTGTTCCACATGGGGCGGTATTTGATGCGGCCTTCGCTCACCGATGAGAGCCAGATACCGCGGGCGTTCGAGAAATTCGACGATGCCGCCGAAGCACTGGAAGCCAGAGGCGGCGGCGTGATCAGCTGGTATTACCATCCGACCGAATTCGTCACCTCGGCGTTCTGGGACCTGAATTTCGCGAATGGCGCGAACCCCGAGCGGAGCGATTGGAAGAACCCGCCGCGCAGGACGGCGGAGGAATCGGAACGCTGTTACCGGATTCTGGCGCGCTATGTGGAACACGTCAAGGCGCGCGCCAGCGTGCGTTTCGTGACGGCGTGCGAACTGCCGCGTCTGTATGAGAGCACATCGGTGCGAGTGGTCGACCGCGCGCAGATCGCCCGGCACATGGCGCAGAGGCAAACTTTTCTTGTGACAGAAGCGGGAGTGCTTTCCGCGGCGGAGATGTTGCAAGTGCTGCTGGGCATGGATCCGGCCGTCGTCGAGGGACCAGTGGCGCGCGGCGACACCACGTACCGGGAGAAGGAAATTCCGCGGGCTGCATTTGAACGCGCCAAGACGGATGCCGCAGAGTTCATTCGCGCCGGCCGGCGGCTGCCCGGGGAAGTTTGGATTGGATCGAAGACGCTTGCGCTAGCGGATTTTGCAGCGACTCTTGCGTCGGACGACGGTGCCACCCGTGCGGTATCCGTCCGCAAGGGCAATCCTGAGATAGAAAAATACATCGCCACCGACGCAACCCAGACGTTCGACTGGCCGACCCATCCAGACGGATTCAGCGCCCCCGAGTTGCTGGAGCTGGCGCGTCTGCAAGCCTGGACGTTGAAGCCCGCGCGGCTGAAGTAGAATAGGCATTCGCCGCTTATCCGGCTGATGCGCGGACGGGAAGCCCATTTCACCTTGCACTTCCACCGATTGGCTACATAGCTTCTCGGCGCCTGGCTGGGCGGGCGCGACTTGGCGCGCGTGTTCCTGCGGCGCTAGGTTTCCGAGCAGAACCGCTGGTACTTCAACACGTGGGAGAAGGAACCGATTCTCTCAAGTGAATGCGTTGGCTACGTGACCAGCGCGAACTACGGTTATTCCGGGTGCCAGAGTATCGCCTACGGACATCTTCCGCTCGAGTACGCCACTGAGGTAGGTCCGCTGCAGGCTGCCATCACTACAACAGCAGAAGTAATCGTAATCGGCGGAGGTGTCATCGGCGTGTGCTCCGCCTACTACCTCGCGAGGAGCGGTACAAGTGTGGTCCTGATCGCGAACGGCGAAATCTGTTCCGGTTGTTCTTATGGCAACGCTTGTTTGATCACCCCAAGTCACGCTGTGCCTCTTCCGGCGCCGGGTGTGATCAAGCAGGCTCTGAAGTGGATGTTGAAGGAAGACAGTCCGCTGCTGATTCGTCCCCGCCTCGACCCCCCGCTCTTTACCTGGCTGCTACGGTTCGCCCAACACTGTCGCGTCGAGCCGATGATGCGGGGTATCCCAGTCCTGCGGGATCTCTGCCGCGCAAGCATGGTTCTCTACGAAGAGCTCGTGCGAACGGAGAATCTGGAGTTCCATTTCGAAAGGCGGGGAACGCTGTACGTTAATTCCACTGACGCCGGCTTCGATAAAGCTAAACGTGAAGCCGACCTGCTCGTTCGCCACGGATTTGAGGTCAAGGTTTTGACCGGCCGCGAGGCTCATGAAATGGAGCCGGCGGTTGTGAAAACGGTTCGCGGCGCCATTTATTACCCGAGGACGGCCATGGCGATTCCTACCTTTTCGTCACCGGCCTCGCACTCCTCTTGCCAAGACTCGGCGTCGCTGTCTACACCGGCACTTCTGTGTCTGGGCTGCTCGTCAATGGCCAGAATGAGATCAGTGTTACAACAAATCAGGGAATATTCAAAGCCAAACACCTCGTCATTGCCGCCGGTTCTTGGGCTCCAAAATTGACAAGACTGCTGGGCGTCAGCGTTCCTATTCAGCCAGGGAAAGGGTATAGCGTCACTATAGCGAAACCAGAGCGCTCACCCAAAATCCCCGTGGCCCACCAGGAGAAGAAGGTGATCGTGACGCCAATCGGCAATCGGCTGCGCTTCGCCGGCACAATGGAGTTTGCTGGAATGGACTTACGAATGAACGATGCGCGTGCAGAAGCAGCCCTGCGTGCCGGCCAGGAAGTCCTAAATCCAATCGGCGACCCAGTCAATATAGAACGCTGGTGCGGGTTGCGCCCATGCACGCCTGATGGCATACCGATCATTGACCGGATTCCTCGTCATCCGAACATCTATCTGGCCTGCGGCCACGCCATGCTCGGATACACCATGGGGCCGATCACGGGAAAGCTGGTGAGCGAGATGGTCGCTGGCGCACGATTGTCGTTACCCGCAGGGCCCTTAAAACTGTGCCGGTTTTCGTAGATCTGCTTTTCAGGCCAGCAGCTCTTTCGGTTCAAAAGGCTCTCAATGATGAGAACCGGCCGTCAGATGGGCGTGGGGTAGACCTATCGGAAGTGGATGCCGATCTCGGCGTAAACGTTGCGAGAGGTTCCTCCACGTAAATGGGCGGTCCATTACGGCCCAACAGGTCTGTAGGTCCGGCCTATCACCAGCCGGTCATTTGGATTAATCGAAGTCTGTAAAAACCGCGATCGTGGGGAGTCTGAAAAACGTAAAGAGTTTCCTTGAATTCGAGACCCGATTTGGTCAAATGAATCAGATCTTCGATCACGTGACAGATCGAATCGACGCGGAATCGGGCGCAACGTACTGTTCAGAATTGCCCTGATCACTTTCCGCGCCGATAGTCTGGACTGCCCGCGTTTAGATCCGCTCGGAACTGCCCTGCCATCTTTTTGAAATAGACGCAGTCGAAGGAAACGGAACAGCCTTTGCATCGAGGCTGAGAGCGCTTGCATAACTCCTGTCCGTGCTTCTTGAACAGCAGGTAGGCGCGGAGGAGCGCGCCGCAGAGCTCCGGAAGCTGGGCTCAAATCGCGGCGCGCGCCGAGCGATAGCTGGCAGTGTAGTTCTTCTTTTTGTTTGCCGAACCCAAACACAGCCACGTGCACGTAATTTGGCGGGAACGCCGCTATCGGCGCCGTCTTCGTCAACAATATGATCTTCTCCACCGAGGCCACCGATGGTGGGAAATCTCTTCAGTCATTTCTCCGCTTCCGGCAGCGGTTTCCGGAGCACGGATTCGAGGGCATATTGCTGTAGGTCGCGCACCTGGAAGACGGCGTCTTCAGGTGCGTCAAGCCTACATTGCATCTTCGAAGAGCCGAGCAAGGTCCTCTTTGGAGGCGGGACGGGGCGAGAGCTTAGTTACCCGGTGCTGTGGTAGTGTTCCGTCAACCAGTGCCGGAATGTCGTCCACGCCGTATCCGATCGCTCTGAGCCCGCTGGGAACCTGCAATCTCTCCATGAGGGCTGAGATTCGATCAGCCAGGATTGTACCGGCATCGGCGGGCTTGGCTCTAGAAATATACGCTCCCAGAGCCGCGGCCGCAATCAGGTGACGCTGTGGGCAGGACACAGCGGTAAAGCGAAATACTGCGGGGGCATTGAGTATCACCGAGATTCCGTGTGGAACCATGGGATAATCCACTGGATAACCTTCCGCTCGGAAGTTACGCACCATCCCTGACACTGGGTAGGACATCCCATGTGGCAAGTGGACGCCGGCATTTCCGAATCCCACGCCTGCATAGGAAGCGGCGAGTAGCATGCGGGCGCGCGCTTCCTCGTCGGAGGGGTCTTCCGCAGCGCGTGGCAGGTACGTCGCGACCATACGGAGAGCCTCAAGCGACCAGACGTCGCTGATTGGATTTGATCCTTGATAGGTCGGGCGCAACAAAGGACGCTCAGGTCGCGGACGGAGGTGGTAGTCGATCGCAGTGTACGACTCTATGGCGTGGCTGAGGACGTCCAGCCCGGTCGAAATGGCGACCTGCGGGGGCATCGTCTGAGTGTTTTCGGGGTCTAACAAGCCCAGCACCGGCTTCAGACGACGGTGTGCAATGCCAGTTTTCGCTCGCAGTTTCACAAGATCGAAGATTGCCACACCGGTCGTTTCGCTCCCCGTTCCAGCTGTTGTCGGAACTGCGATTAGAGGTTTCAGTTTGCCAGGAACGGGCTCCCCTTTGCCGATTGGAGGATTTACATAATCGAGAAAATCGTTCGGTGGATAGGTTGAGTATAGATTCGCCGCTTTAGCCGTATCAATGCTAGAGCCTCCTCCGACAGCGACGAAGCCGTCGAAAACGCCGTTGTTAGCAAATTCAAATGCCTCCCGAAGCGACTCGTCCGTGGGCTCAATTCGTACACGGTCGAATAGCTGGAATTCAATCTTGTTGCGGCCGAGCGACTCCAGAACTTTGGTGACTGGCCGGAGCTTACTGAGATATGGATCGGTTAGGACCATCACGCGTTCTACTCCCATGTCCGCGAGGTCCATCCCGATTTCCTCGGTGACTCCGGCTCCGAAGCGAATGCTGGACGCGGCCATTTCGAAAGCTATTTCTTGGTCCATCGTGTGTCCGAGTGACATTCGAGCGTCTTACATTTTTCCCAGCCTAAGATAGGCTGAGCGGGAGCTTCACTCCCCGACCTTCATTGATCAAGAGTCCTTGCGTAGGGTCGGTAATCTCGTTCGCCGCAACGTTTCGTATGCATTGTGGATGGTCCGGAATCAACTCACTTCAATACCTTTGCATCATTCCCGCTCTGCCTCCCAAAAGAGCTGGACCAGGCGCGCGCCGGGCTGGACCGAATTAAAAGTGCGCAGAATGGCAACAATACCAGCGCGCGGTGCGCGGACTTCCTCCAGGCATTCGCCGCTCAGCGCGTGCACTGTTACAAGCAACTGACCTCTCTCAACCCAATCACCCGGACAGACACGGCTACGCAGCAGTCCGGCGGAGTTTGCCAACAGATCCGTGTGGCTTACAATTTTTGGTGTACGCGGCACATTGCCAACATAGTCTTGCATTCCGAAATGTGCCATGAACCGGATCACTACGTCCCGGTAGGTCGCCTGGCCGTCCGGTGTCACCGTGCCCATGCCCCCGACTTCGGTTTCGACTGTGGCGATGTCGAATTTCAAAGCTGCTTCCCCCAACACTCCGGCCGGCCATTGATACGGGTGCAGAAACTCGAAATCTAAAGCATGCGCGGCCGCACAGCTGCGCCCTCCCGGTTCGTTGTGCACATCCGGGTATTCGGCGTATGGAACCACGGCTGCTTCCTTGCTCCATCCATGCAAGGAAAGAATGGCGTCGTTTCCAAGCACAAGCTCCTGGAACAGCAAGTGAGCGAGGCGCTCAGTGGCACTGCCGGTAGCATTGCCTGGAAAAGCACGGTTGAGATCGCCGAGATCCGCGGGGTTGCGGCGCGCCCCGGCATGGAAGGCTTGCGGGTTAGCGATCGGCACGAGTGTGAGGGTACCCCTTAGCTGGGCCGGATCGATTTCCTGAACAAAGTCGTGAAGCACGGCTGGACCCTCATACTCGTCGCCATGGACGCCTGAAATCACGAGAAGATGGGGATCGCGTTGTCCCCCTACGAAAACGGTGAACGGAATCTCCACGGACGAGCCTTCGCCGTAACCAGGGAGTGCGAGCTTCAAAGAGTTTCGGCTGCGCAGTGGCAGGATATCAGGATTCCACTGCTTTCTCATGCCAAGGCGATCCTCCACAGTTCGCGTGGCGAGTCAGACAGAACTTCGTGCCCGTCCTCAGTCACCACTACGTTTTCTTCTATGTGGAAAGTCCCCCATTCGGTAGCGACACCAGGCTCGAGCGTGATGACCATGCCCGGTTCGAGCGCGGTGTCATCGTGGAGGCCAATGTGAGGCGGCTCGGTGAGATTCAGTCCGACGCCGTGGCCGATCCGTACAGCCAGGCGTGCGATCGAAGACGTGATCCGAAAGTCGAGTGCCTCGAGACGCGCATAGCAGAAGCGCGCTATGTCCGACGCTTTGACGCCCGGTCGGACCATTCGCACTGCGTCGCTCGTGATCCGGTGAATGGTCTGCTGCGCTTGCGCCTGCGCCGCCGAAGGATCTCCCACTACGCCGGCGCGCGAAAAATCGGACCAGTATCCCGAAACCGTAACACCCGCATCCATCCACACCATATCGCCTTTCTGAACCGGGCGATCGTCGGGAGGCTTTGTCACCAGATCGTAGTTACCTTTGCCGGAGGTGATCACTAGGAAGATGCTGCCCGTGTCCGGCTGGCCGAGCCTGCGTTGCATCGCGCCGTAGATCTCGCGCTCCGGCATACCCTCGCGGGCGGTCGAGAACGTCGCCGCATAACTCTCGGCCGTGATGAGGCAGGCTCTGCGCAGACAGGAAATCTCGCAAGGCGATTTGATCATGCGCAACTGCCAAAGAATGCCGCTCGCATCCAGCAGCTTTGTATCTCCTAGGGCCTCCTGTAACCGGCAAAACTCAAGATATGAAATATCCAGCGTTTGCTCGAACCCCAGTTCCATTCCCACGTTCTTCCCAAGAAGCGACTGCTCGCGCAGGGCGTCACGGATCTGGGCGACGGGCGCATGCGACAGTTCGGTGTAGTCTCGTATGTCATGAATCCACGAGAATCGGGCAGCTTCGGCGGCATGGGCTGTGTGTGAAAACAACACGGGCTCACCTTTAAGAGGCAGAAGAACGAAGAACGGGCGCGACACGTTTTTCGGGGGGGACGGATAGCCGCTGAAATAGGCCAGATTCATGCCGGTGCCAAGGAGCAACGCCGCGAGGTCCCGTCCTTTCATCAGTCGGCGTAGCCGCTCGAGCCGCCGCGGATACTCAGCGTCCGGGATGCGTGTATCATCTGCCATGAACAGACTCCGCGCTTTGAACTCCAAGGGGACTCCGGCGGATTTCAATTCAAGTGTCTCCATCGGCTACCAATCAGAGCGTATCGTAGATGAACGGCAGCGTGGCGTCCGTGTAACCGCCCGCAGCCATCTCACCGCCATCCACCACGACCACCGAGCCGGTCACAAAACGGCTGGCGTCCGATGCCAGGTAGATCACTGTGCCCACGATTTCATCTGGCTCTGCGATCCGGCCCAGCGGGATCTTGGCATAGACGGGCTTCATATATTCCTCAGAAGCAAGCAAGCTCTGGTTGAGCGGCGTCCGAAAGAATCCTGGCGCGATTGCATTGACGCGGATGTGGTACTTGGCCCACTCGATGGCCATAGTGCGTGTCATCTGCAGAATCGCGCCTTTGCTCGCAGTGTACGCCAGGCAGGTAGGATGGCCGATGAAAGAGAGGACGGAAGCAATATTGATGATCGAGCCGCCACCCTGCCGTTTCATTCTGCGCGCCGCCGCGCGCGCACAAAGAAAAGTGCCCAGTGCGTTGACTGCCATCACATGTTCAAACCCGCGCTGGGTCTCGTCTTCCGCTCTCGCCCCGCCTGGCACTCCGGCATTGGCCACCATGATATCGATGCGGCTGAACCGCTCACAAGCGAATTGCACGAGTTCGTCCACGTGCTCGTCGATCGAGATGTCCGTCTGGCGAAACAGTGCGCCGTGGGCGGAAGGTTTCGTTGGCGCGCTGATGTCGGCTCCCACAACGTACGCTCCCGCCTCGGCAAGGCCGCGCACCATGGCTGACCCCAAACCACCAGCCGCACCAGTCACAACCACCACTTTTCCAGTCACGTCAAACAGGCGCATCGTCTATCCAGCCAATGGAGTCTAACGCAACAACTCTTCAAGCACTGCCCCACTCGATTTTGAATCCACCGGGGTCTTGGCCACAGAGAGCAAGCTGCAGACTGGCGTGTGCTCGCGGAATCCAGACCCGGTGATCACAGCCACGACCGTCTCGCCACTCGCGATGAGCCCGCGGCTGAACAATTGTTCGACGCCGCAGAGCGATGTCGCTGACGAAGGTTCTGCGTAGATGCCTTCCCGGGCAGCAAGCCTCTTTTGCGCGCCCAGGACATCCTCATCAGATGCAAACAAAAACAAACCGCCCGAATTACGCACGGCGGCGAGCACTTCCAGACCGTCCGGCGGAAACGCCATTGCGATCTTTGTCTGGATGGTGGGGGGCGGATCGGAAAGGGTCAGCGCTCGCAACCCAGGCTCAGAGTCTACTCCCTGCTCGAGGGCCGTCGCGAGCATTGTGTAGCCGCCAGGCAGCACGCCGGCCATGCGCGGCAGTTTCGTTGGCGGGCCTCCCGCGTGCCGCTCTGCAAACCCACGGCAGATGCCCGACAACGTACCGCCTCCTCCGACTGGGACCACTACCCAATCCGGAAAAGCTCCGAGTTGTTCCAAAATCTCATAAGCGATGGTTTTCGGCCCCTCCGCCTGATAGGGGTTGGCTTTCCGGTAAGTTGAAGTTTCAAAAATCGCGTAACGCAGGCAGAAGTCGTGTACCCAATCCAAGGCGTCCGCCGCGGAACCTTGGTACTCGAGAATGACGGAATTGTAAATCAGCAGGGGCGCGAGGCGGTGATCCGGCATGCCTCGGGGCACCACGGTGACATTGCGCAGCCCGGCGCGCGCGGCGTATGCCGCTGACGAGAGTGCCGCGCTGCCATCCGAGTACAACATCACCGTGTCGAAGCCATGTTCCACTGCTTTGCTGACCGCAATCGAGAGCGCACGGTCTTTGTGAGAACCGGTTGGATTCAGCGTCTCGTTTTTGAAGTAGAGTGCGTCGCCGTTTACTGAATCGCGAGCGCGTTCGAGTGGCGTCATGCCCTCGTGCAGCGAGACGACCGGTGCGCCGTCTCGTACGGGTAAGCGCGGGCGAGATTTCCACATTGAGTCGGGCGGCCTGGTACCCGGAGCGGCTGCGCAGTCATAATCGAATTCAAGCCCTCCGCCACAGCAAGGACACGCGGCCCGATATGAATCTTCCGGAATTACAGTCCGGCAACGCCTGCAAAGGATGGAATACATTCGCTCTCATGAACTGCGAATCCGAGGCCGCAGCCCAGGCTTACGCGACAGTTCCTCGGAATCGACTCGTGAGGGGCCTGCACACCAGCATACGGCGTTGTTGTTTTCTTCGCCTCCACCGGTTGGATCCGCTCCCCGCCCAGGGCTAACAATCTTCGTTGAAAAACAGTGGCGGTGCTCAGAATGTGCTGCATCGCGCTCCTTTAAATTGCTCAACTCGCACGAGGTAGAATATGCGATCGTACCGGTCAGACTAATAAAAGTCAAGCTTCAAAGAAAGGTATTGACAGCGATCAGACAGGGATGATATGTAAGATCAATGATCACCGACAAGGTTTAATGCGTGTGGTCGAGAGGCCTCGTGCGGATCGTGGTCAACGACGAGGGGGGCGCATGCAAGTCTTCGCATTCACAAGGTTTCATCTCCGCTTGGTCATCGCGGCTTTGGTCGCAATGGCTGGCGCAAACTTAAGTGCCCAGGTAACCAGCACGATTCAAGGGAACATTTCGGACCCCAATGGCGGGAGTGTTCCGGGTGCGACAGTAACCGCCACCAACGAGGAAACCGGGGGTTCGCGGTCGGCGACCACGGCCGAGGACGGATACTATCGAATCCCAGATCTTCTGGCGGGGACGTACCGGCTTAGCGTGGAGCGAGCGGGCTTCAAGACCGCGATTCGCACTGGAGTCGAGTTGACCGCAAAGACGGTCTTTGGCCAAAACTTCACTCTCCAGCTCGGAGCGGTCACCGAGTCGGTCACTGTGACCGCCGAGGGAAATCAAGTGGAAACACAGGAGGTGAGGATCAACGACGTCATCCGTACGAACGATCTGCAGTCGTTGCCAATGCTTGGCCGCACGCCGGTGTCGTTAGTTTTGACGAGTCCCGGGATCACCGGCAAGTTCGAGAGTCTGGGCGGCGCTTACTGTTGTGACGAGTTCGCCGCCCTGGAGGCGCCTGAATTATCTTCCGGCGGCAACGAGATAAAGATGAGCTACACAGTGGACGGACTTTCATTGCGCTATGGCGACGGGGCTACGTGGGGGATGAGTTTCTCTCCGAACCCCGACGCTCTGCAAGAAGTGAACGTGGCCGCCAGCGCTTACACGGCGGAACAGGGAGGCTTGAGCGGGCCGCAGGTGCAATTGATAACCAAAGGAGGAACGAATGCGCTGCATGGAACAGGGCACTACACCTTCCGGAACAACGATCTAAATGCCGTCCCGTTCGGTAGCACTAGGGCTCAAGTGCCGAATGCTTATTACCGCTTGTTTGGCGGAACAGTAGGCGGCCCGATCATAAAAAATCGGTTGTTCTGGTTTTTCGCGTACGAGGGCAAGAAGGCGCAGACAGCAGGGAGCTCCGTCGTGCTGGCGGAAACGGAGGATTTCAAGAACTGGGTGTTGGCAACGAGGCCGAATTCCATCGCTGCACAGTTGCTCAAGAACTATCCGCCTATACGCTATCCTAAGGATAACTTGGCGGATTTGCTCGGCTTAGGTTTCCCGGATATCGGTACCGTGGTCGTAAACAGCCCTGGCAGACAGGAGGGCAAACAGTTCAACGGACGCATCGACTACCAACCCGGCGGCAAGGATCGGATCTATGGAAGCTACTGGTACACGCGCCCGGTTGACCTGGGCAGCGATCTGCGCCCCGGCTTCGCGTTGACGCTCGGCATCACGGTAAATTACGGAAACTTCGCTTACTCCCACGCCTTTTCACCCAACGTGCTGAACGAGGCTCGTTTAGGGATCTCGGACGGCAGCGTGGTCAGCAGTCACAACGGCAAGACATACAACGTCCCGGCCATCAGCACTGACGATGGCCTCAGCATGGGCAATTTCGCCTGGGCATTAGACGTCTGGCAGACCAAAGTGGCGGAATTCGGGGACACTCTTTCGGTCAACCGGGGCAAACACGGTATCAAAGTTGGGGGTGGTTACTCGGTCAGGCACCTCGCGTTGCAAAGCCTCATCGGCTACGATACTCCGGAGTACGATTTCGGAAGCATTTTAGATTTCGCGGATGACAAGCCCTATGCGGAGCACCGGACGTTAGATGTTCTCAGCGGAAAAGCGAATAAGACCGACGAAACGCAGGGCGATAACCAATTGTATTTCTTTGCCCAAAACACTTGGCAGGTGCATCCCAATCTTACATTGAATTACGGGCTTCGCTGGGAGGACTTTTATCCACCTTTCTTGACGATGAAGGGGAAGCAGACTTGGGAACCCGTGCTGCTCTCCAGCCAACTCACGCCAACCAATGTTGCGAGCGTGATCAACCGGCAGGTTCACGGTTACGCCAAGAATGATTGGAACAACTTTGGGCCGCGGATCAGTGTGGCCTGGGATCCGAGGGGAAATGGGAGGTTGTCGATCCGCGGTAGCTTCTCTATGCTATACGACGAGTTGAATGCGCTTCACCACTACAACACCGGCGCCAACCCTCCCGGCACTGCTGATGTTGTGGCCGGGCCCCAGTATAGCGTGCCGATCGTTTATGGCTTGGCCCCCGTGGGGACGCGCGATTTTCCTCAGAATCCTAACCTGCGTGCACCGAATCTGACTCCGCAAGGTGGTTTCGTAGGCGTACGGCCGGATATTGCGGGGTTCGTGGATAACCTCCAAGCTCCGCTTGTCTACGACACTTTCGTCGGAGTCCAGTATCAGCTTCGGCGGGACGTGATGGTGTTCGGGGACTACCGGTACCGGCGCTGTACGAATGATGTCTACGCGGACGACCTGAACCGTTTCCAGGGCGACCTGCTGGTAAATCATGGCCAACTGGCCCGACTGAACCCGGACTTCAGTTCCATCAACATCCTCACCAACTGGGGCAAGCGGATCTATAACGGCCTGGTTTTTGGGGCTTCCAAGCGTTTCAGCCACGGATGGAGTTTGGATGCGCACTACACTTACAATCACCAGATGAGCAATTTCAATCTTATCGCCACCCACTATCCAACCTCTGGCTCGACGGCCTCTTACAACCCCAACGCGGACTGGGGGCGAGACGATATTCCACACGTGTTCACGTTACGGGGCGTCTGGGACCTTCCGATCTTCCGCAACGGGTCTGATTGGCTGGGAAGAATTGCTGGGGGGTGGCAACTGAGTTCGATGTGGAATCTGCAGTCTGGAGGCATCTTCAACCCGATATCGCGAAAACGGTACGGTCAGGGCGGGGATTTCAACGCGGACGGCCGAAATGCAGACCGGCCCGACCTGCCCAACGGCAACGTGCCCCGTTCGTTCCCGTCTTGGCAGTGGGTGCAGGGCGCGATGACTGGGAGCATTTTCCCGTTGCCGGATCCGTCCCAGCCTCGTATCGGGACGCTGCCTAAAAGCTACTTCCGGGGGCCAGGGTACGCGCGCATTGACATAGGTGCGGACAAGTCGTTCCGCCCGTGGGAGCGCTTGCGGATCCAGTTCCGCGCCGATGCCTTCAATGCTTTGAACCGAACCAACATCGCCAGAGTTCAGAGCAACATCTTTGCTTCGAACTTCGCACACGCGACCAGCTTTTATCTGAAGCGCGTAATCCAGTTGGAGGTCAGGGCGGAGTTCTAAGCCGGCCGGCTGTGTTGGCCCAAGTGCCTGTTTCAGGTCTCTGGCGCGGCTCTACCGTCCACTAATGGAAGGACTGTGCGCGAACGTCGCATAGGCGGGTTACAAGTGACGCGTTTAGTCATCCTCGCCCCATGGATCAGCATCACTGAACTGCCGGGAAATCTGGCCAAGGGAGTTTACGAAATACGGATCGCATTAGTAGACGAAAACGGTAATGCTCGCATCAAGCTGGCAAACGAAGCGGCGGACTCCCAAGCTGGGAGAAGTCCGGGATCTTCGACCCCGGGGTCAAAGCCCCAAGGCCCACCCCCTTCTGATGAACTGGGGCCTCGCCCCGAACAGGACGCTTTCACGAGGATAAAAAAAACAAAAAACAAT
>JACXTT010008623.1_pt1 | contig 14101 bp, 14 predicted proteins | sample 9270951 | NCBI WGS metagenome assembly JACXTT01 (sample SAMN15532306, study PRJNA645909) | rock metagenome | isolation source: weathered quartz diorite | place: Puerto Rico | collected 2017-06-21 | reverse complement strand
GTCGTCGCACAACTTTGGCTTCAGCTACGACGCGCTGAGCCGCAGAACACAGTTGACGCGTCCCAATGGGGTGAACAGCAACTACTCGTACGACAATCTGTCGCGGCTGCTGTCAGTGCTGCATCAGGTGGGGTCGACGACGCTGGATGGGGCCAGCTATACCTATGACAATGCGGGAAACCGGTTGTCGAAGACGGATTATCTGGCGAGTGTGACTTCGAACTACACCTATGACAATCTGTATCAACTGACGCAGGTAACCCAGGGAAGTAGTACCACGGAGAGCTACTCCTACGATGCGGTGGGCAATAGGCTGTCGTCACTGGGCGTGTCGCCGTATGCGTACAATTCGTCGAACGAGCTGACCTCGACGCCGAGTGCTTCGTATACCTACGATCACAATGGGAATACGACTTCGAAGACGGATTCGTCGGGGACGACGACGTACAACTGGGATTCGGAGAATCGGCTGACTTCGGTGGTGCTGCCGGCTTCTGGAGGAACGGTGTCATTTAAGTATGATCCGTGGGGAAGGAGAGTGCAAAAGAGCTCGGCGAGTGGAACTATCAATTACCTGTATGACGGCCCAGATGTAATTGAGACGGCAAATAATACAGGCACCGTTTTAGCGACTTATACCAAAGGTTCTGGCATAGATGAAACCTTAGGCGTTCTTCAAGATGGTGCGATTTCATATTTTGAGGTAGATGGTTTAGGCGCTACAACTTCGCTCAGCAACTCGTCCGGTTCACTCACTGATACTTATACGTACAATTCGTATGGACAATTAACGAACATTGTGGGAACCACACTCAACCCGTTTCGCTATACGGGGCGCAAGTTTGATGCAGAAACAGGGCTTTACTATTTCCGTGCGCGATATCTAGATCCTGCCACGAGTCGTTTTTTAAACGAAGACCCACTGGCATTTGAAGGTGGGGATGTAGATTTTTATCGTTATGTTAACAATGGACCGGTAACATACATTGATCCAGATGGTCTTGGGAAATTGCCCGCGGATCCGTCTGGGTTAGGCCCGCAATGGACACGTGATCCGTCATATTTGGATCCCAATGGATCTAGATGGCGGAATCCTACTGGCGATTATCTGGATTTTCATCGCGGAAGACCTGGTTTGCCAGGATGGCGGGGACGCGACCATTGGCATCACAATGGCTGTAAGGAGCATCTCGCTCCCGGCACCGAGGTACCGGTCGAAACTGTGCCTGAACCAAAGGCGGAAACTCCAAAAGCTCCTAATAATACATCAGGCCCCGAGACTCAGTCTTCCAATCCTGCCGGGTCGGGAGGCCCAAGTCAACAAGTACAGAATGCTGTTACAACAACGGGATGGCTTGGAACTCTGTTGATAATTATCTATGGGATTCTATCCCAAGCAAATTAACGAAAGGACTCAATAAATCTAGGATTTGTACAAAACAATTAGGGCACAGACTATGCAACTAAAGGAAATAGAGAGTTCGCTACCCAACGGTTTTCATGACGCTTTGCTTAAGAGCTTCAATATTGATTTCGCTTTAAGAAAGTTATCACTCACACTTCGGTTGTGCACCGGCGACCCTGATGCGGTAACTCAGGACGAACGGGAATCTTACAAAGAAGCTGAGTTGGTGCTCTCTGGCTTTGTCTACCTAGTAGTTGATCCTCCCGACCAAAAATATAATTTTCAAGATACGAAAGAGCTGTGGATCGACGCGGGGGAAAGCAAGCCAGGTATTTCTCCACCTCTACCTATCCCAATTGAGAAATTGCCTAATGGCACGTTCGCTTATTGGTTCTTTATTAGAGATTGGAACTCATTTATACACGTCGCAGCACAAGGTGCCAATCTTCATTGGGCTTAAAAGTAATCTCCGGTAAATAGGGGAATCGGGGACATCCATGGAGTGATGAAGAAATGATTTTCGTTAAACGTTTAATTCTGATTGTGGTTTTCGCCTGTACCGGCTGTATTGCTACTGCTCAGACCGCACTCACACTTCAAATTATGAACCTCTCGTCTAAAGGAGAGGCCCGTGTTCAAGTCAAAAACCCCACAAATCACCCAGTGCGCATCTGGGAGGACAGCAACAGTTGGGGTGCATCACGGTGGAGCCTATTACTGATGCGAAATGGAAAGCTGGAAACTTTCTTTCAGCGCCTCGATCAAGATTTCACAAGAAATATTCCAACCTTTGTGGAAATCGCACCTGGAGATGAGATTGAACAGATATTGAATTTGCATTCAGCATTTTGGACTGGCCCTCGGCCTGATCTAGTCAAATTCATACCAGGCGACCTGGTCATAGTCGTCTATGACGTGCCTTACTTTCCTGAGATGGGCAAGCGGAAAGTGTGGTACGGCGTTGCGAGCGCAATGAAAAAAGTGGAGTAAGAACAAGAAAACACAAATGGAAAATAAAAATCTGGAAATCGGGAGCGGGTGGCGCCCATCTGGCTTGGAAGGAAATGAAAAGTAAATTTCTTGAGGTGCCCCGTATCTCGTGTCTTTCGAGATGCGGGGCCTGGCCATGATCATGAAATCTAAACGGCAACTCGGAAAGATTTAATCCCTTCGAGCAAGGCGGCTGACCCAGGTGTCGGAGTACAACGCCACCGGCACCTACACTTTTCACCTTCGACACTATGAACCGCCTGACGAATTTGCAGGGCCCGTTGTCGCACAACTTTGGCTTCAGCTATGACGCGCTGAGCCGGCCCCCATTTGAAAATTTGGCTTGGAGCTGACCTCCTTTCGAAACTTTGCCGCGCCTTATCCGCGGAGGGTTTCTACGAATTCCAATCCGAAGTTGTAGCCGGTGCGGTTGCGCACTACGGCTTGGACGGTCTGGGGGACCGGCAACTCGAATTCGACCTCGAGCAGGTCTCCGGGTCTGAGCGACATGCCTGCGTAGAGGGACATGCCTCCTTCGCTTAGTTCGGTGACTCGTCCGGGAACCAGGACGGTTTCGGAATCGCGGCAAATACCGACTTTGACGGGGAGGTCGACGGTCTGCCTCGCCCAGCGCCGGGGTTGGCCTTGGGCAACCATGGGGTGGAATTTCATTGTAGATTTGCCTTCCGATGACCTACAGATTACAGCGGTCACCGTCATGAGGTGACCCCGCGGCCGATCCGATAACGCAATGAAATACCGCTTTTGTGTTTGGGGTTACTTACCTGAAAGTTCCTGTTGCGGTTGAGACACTGCTCGACGGAAGCGTCGAGACTCCTGGGGGCACTCGTAAGGATGCTTCACCCAATGGATTCTTAACGTTAAGAGACGCGGCCAACCGCGTACCCTTGGCGGTAATCTTAATTGCATGGCGCAACCTAGTATTATTAGCAATATGGAATCCGCGGGAATGATTCGCTGTACACAATGCGGGTATAAGAACAGCCCGGTTTATCATTATTGTGGAGTCTGCGGGGCGGTACTTCAGCCTGCCCCGAAAGAGGAAGCTCCCGCGAAACCTGCTGCACCTGCGGCCGGGCTGCCCACGGCGACGGCTGCGCAATCTGCGTACGCTCCATCTCGCGCTTCTTCGAAATCTGATCTGCCTGTGACCGGGGGAATGTCTTTTTTGGGGTTGAATGATGCCCCTGGCAGCAGTTCGCCCAGTTATCTTCTCGAGGAGGAGGACGCGGAGCGAACGGTCGCTTGGGGACGGATTTTCTTGGTTTTGATTTTGCTGGCCGCGGCCGGCGGGTTGGGATGGCAGTACTATCGCGGCGGATATCCTTTCGCTCCCCGGGCGGCGTCTTCGTCCGCGATCACGCCGGCCACAACCCCCGCGTCGTCCCCGGTGGAACCCTCCCATTCGACTCCAGTTACACCTGCGCCTGAAGCAGCGAGCCAGGTCGCTTCGCCGGAAGCAAGCCAGCCACCGGGTGAACCTGCTGAATCGTCTCCAGCAAGTAGTGCCGGATCAACTCCGCCCGCCGAGGCCAAGACGGAAACTGCGGCGGAGACCAAGCCTGTGGCGCCAGCAGCGGAGAGCGTGCGGCCCGCGCCGGAGAAAACTGCTGTGGCCGCGAAGGTTGAGACAGCTCCGCCCGTCCGCGCGAAAGCTCCGGCGCCTGAGCCCGAACCTCCAGTTCCGCCAGGCGAAGCCTTGTTCACACAGGGGCAGAGATATCTTTACGGCACCGGCGGAGTTCCGGCAAACTGCGACTTGGCGCTCAAGAGTTTGCTTTCGGCGGCAGCGCGTTCGCATGCGCGCGCCGAGAGTACGCTGGGAACGATGTACTCCACAGGCCACTGCGTAACTCGGGATTTGCCTTCGGCGTACAAGTGGTTCGCGAAAGCGCTGCATTCGGACCCGAATAACACGCGACTGGAACAGGACCTCAGTGTGGTGCGGAGGCAGCTTACGCCGGGAGAGCGGCAATTGGCAATGAACCCGAAGTACGCCCTTGCCACACATTTACGCGGGCCCTCGCGGATTAAAGCAGAAAAATGTTTCAGGATGGTCGCCGCTCATGACCATCCCATAAAAAGCCACGCCCGCTCCAAGCTTGGAGTGGCACTCTTTCACGCCAATTGAGTCGAGAAGACCTTGCTCGTACTTTTCACCCAGACCTGTTGGATCCGGGTGGAAAGACGATCCACCCATCACGCAGTAATTCTGACGCAAGTGCTGTAGAGCGTCCGGTGCTGATCGAACTGGCCATTTTTGTTTGCTAGCCAAAAGCCCGCGGACTACGTCTATCCTTACTTACATTCTCAGGAGGATATGTCTGCATGAAAGCTCTTCTTGCCCTTGCGGTTTTGTCTTTTTCACTTCAGGCCTTCGCGCAAAGCCCGAAACCAGCGACACTGCGAAGCATTTTGCTGGAACAGTTGAAGACTACGCACAACGTCAAGGAGTGGTTTGTGCCGGTCAACGTGGCAGCGGATGGGCTGACGGCGGAACAGGCCAATTGGAAAGATGGCAAGGGAAACCACTCGGTAGGACAGTTGACTTACCATCTTCTGTTCTGGAACCGGCAGGAGCTGGCGAAGTTCACAGGCCGGCCCGCGGAAAAATTCAGCGGAAACAACGACGAAACCTTCGACAATTTTGATGCCAAGAAATGGGCGGACACGGTGAAGCAGCTCGACCAGGTAATGACCGATCTGGAAACGTTCGTTGAAACCGCGGATGAGAAAACCTTGGAAGCGAATGCCTCGGAAATTGCGCACATCGGGACGCACAATGCGTATCACATTGGGCAGATGATTTTTGTGCGCAAGCTGCAAGGGGCTTGGGACCCGGATAAGGGCGTGAAGTAGTTCTTGAGCATAGTAAGCAACAACACAGAACCTCCCTCGCCTTCGCTCAGGGCGGGCTCTCCCCTCCTCACCACCATCGGCCGGGAGGACCGAGGATTTGGGGACTATTCCGTGCGTAGCGCGTTCATGGGTTCGATACTGGACGCGCGTCTTGCGGGAACAATGCCTGCGACTGCGGCGCAGACTGCCAGGACCGCTACGGCCAGCCCCAGTGTGATGGGATCATACGTGCTGACGCCATAGAGTTGGCTGGACATCAAATGTCCGCCGAGCAGCGCGATCGGGATTCCGATGGCGAGTCCGATTGTGATTTGCAACAAGGCGCCTCGCATGACCAAAACCAACACCTGGCCGCGGTTAGATCCCATGGCCATGCGAACTCCGATCTCGCTGGTGCGGCGGGCAACCGAATATGCGGTCAAGCCGTAGAGACCGACTGAAGCCAAGGCCAGCGCCAGTAGGCCGAATAGCACGGTCAGGCGGGCGATCAGGCGTTCCTGGTTGAAGTTGTCTGCTACCTGGTAGTCGAGCGATTTGAAGTCAAACATGGTCAGGTCCGGATTGATGCTTGCCAAAGTGCGGCGGGCCATCGATTCCAGGTCCTGCGGGTTTCCTAGAAAACGCAAGGTCATCGAATTAATGAAAAGGGAGCGGGTTTCGCCCTCTTTTGCGTTGGGATCGTCGAACATCGCAAGATTCGGCTGGCTTATAGGGCGGAAGTACATTGGGCGTACTGGACCGCGCACATCGGTGTATTTTGCGTCAGCGATCACGCCGACAATCTCGTAACTCCCCGCGTACTTGTCCAGGTAGGTACCAAAGTGGCGTCCAATTGGATCTTCTTTAGGAAAGAATTTCTTGACGAAGGTCTGGTTTACGACCGCAACCAGCCGCGAAGTGGCCGTGTCTTGATCGGTAAATCCGCGGCCGCGAATCATGGGCTGGCCAATCGTCTCAAAGAAGCGTGGGCTCACTCTGTCCCATGACGAATTTATATCGTCCTGCGGCCCGGGAGCGGGCCGGCCTTCGAGGTGGACTCCCTCTCCCCAGTTGTTGCCTTCGAGGGTGCTGTATAGTTCTAAACCTACGCTTTGCACGCCGGGGAGGGCCGAAAATTGGCGCTCCAATTCCTCGTTAAGCTGCCCGATTTTGGCCACGCTGTAGCCTGCTCCTGCGGGATCGAGGTGGACTACGTAGCGGTTGGCTGTGGCAATGCCGAAGTTCTGGTGCTCCAAATTCCGCAAAGTTTTTGTGAGGAGTCCGGCCGCGACCAGCAATACCAGGGACAAAGCCGCCTGGCAGATGATCAGGCTTTTTTGCGGGAGAGAAGCACGATCGCGAGTGGAGCGATTGACCCCGCGCAGGGCTTCCACCGGATTCGAATGGGAAGTAATCCATGCAGGCACAATGCCGAATACGATTCCTGTAAGTAGTGAAAGCGCAAAAGCAAAACCCAAAACAAGGGCCGAGGGATGAGTATCGATGGCAAGATTTTTGGCGCCCGGGAAAGCCAGCGCCAGGATCATTTGTATTCCGCCATAGGCGAACGCTAAGCCCACCAGTCCGCCGATGCAGCCGAGAACGATGGCCTCCGTCAGCATCTGGCGGACCAGGCGGGCGCGGGCTGCTCCCAGCGCTACGCGCAGGGAAATTTCCGAGCGACGGGTGGTGGCGCGGGCCAGCATCAGGTTGGCTACGTTGGCGCAGGCTACCAGCAAGACCAGGCCGGAGATGGCCATCAACAGGCGCAAGCCGCTACCGGTTTCCAGTTGCATGTTTTCGACACCCGCGCCGGCACGGGTCAGGATTACATGTTGTTTGGGGATTTCCGTGGCCCCCCCGTTGCGCGTGTATTCGTCTCGCGTGGACAACCAATTGCGAAGACTTACGGATATCTTGGCTTGCAGGCTGGAGATATTTACCCCTGGCTTGATCCGGCCAATGGCGTAGAGCCAGTTGGCGGCAGAGCGGTCGAGGATGGTATTTTCCCCTTCGATCACCGGCTCGGCAGAAAGAGGAACCCATAACTGTGGTGGATCGCTATCGATGCGATCCCCAAAAAACTTTGGAGGAGCAACGCCGACTACGGTCACGGGGCGGCTTTGCATGTAGAGAGTTGCGCCTACAATGGCGGGGGCGGCGGCATAATCGGTTTGCCAGACCTGGTAGCTGATCACCGCCACCGGAGCTGCGCCGATTGCATCATCCGACGGAAGCAGGGTGCGGCCGGCGTAAGCGCCGACGCCAAAAGTCGTAAAGTAATTGCCGGAGACGTATTCGCTGCGCTCCGCTTTGGCCGATCCTCCGGCGCGACGAACATTCACGCGGTTGTGCCCGGATTGGAAGGCGGCCAGTTGCTCGAACTCAGGGACATTGTCGCGGAAGTTGCGGTAGAGATCATAGGAGAACAGATCAAAATCGCCGTCATCGTTGAGAAACCCCCCGTCCACGCAACAGTCGTTTTTGTCTCCGATGCGGTAGAGAGTGGATGGATCGGCCACCGGGAGCGAGGAGAGCAGGACGGCGTGGACCAGGGTGAAGATCGCGGTGTTGGCTCCGATGCCTAGAGCCAGGGTCAGCACTACCGTAATGGTGAAGCCGGGGAACTTACGCAGTTGGCGGAGGGCGAATTTGAAATCTTGCATAAAGCGTCTCGGGGTTCCGAGTGGCAATATCGCTGCCATTGGCGGCTTGGTTAAATCCTCTATTTCTTATCAGTTGAAGGCTGGTTGTGGATTAGACGTGTTCGCCGGTGGATTGTAATGACCAGAAATGGACAGTGCTACGATTACAGACTGGGATGGACGCGTCGAACCTCAAGGTTTCTCCACTCCACACAACCATCCGCTTCACGGAATGGTTGTGCTCCGGTCGAGATGACAGGATGTGGTGTATTGAAAATCCATGTTATAGGCGGCGTTTTGGGAGGCTGGCATGTTGCTTGACGGATGCACCGCTCTGGTCACCGGGGCAAGTCGTGGGATTGGAAAGGAAATCGCGCTGGAATTGGGGCGCTCCGGGTGCACGCGGATTGCGGTAAATTATTTTGGCGATCCCGTCGCCATGGTCGAAGCTACGGCGGCAGAGATTTCCGCGCTGGGCGTGGAAGTGCTGGCCATCGAAGCCGACATTCGCAACCGCGCGCAGGTGGCGGGCATGTGCGATCTGGTGGTGGAACGCTTTGGGAAACTCGACATCCTAGTCAACAATGCCGGAGTGCAAACGTTCAAGCCACTGCTCGATGTGACCGAAGAAGAGTGGGACACGGTGGTGGATACGAATTTGAAGGGATGCTTTCTTTGCACGCAGCAGGCGGCGCGGCACATGAAGACAAATGGCGGCGCGATTGTGAATTTGGGCTCCGGGTGCAACCGGCTGGCGTTTCCGCGATTGGTGGCTTATACCGCGAGCAAGGGCGGGATTGAGATGTTCACCAAGGAATCGGCGGTGGAATTGGGGCCGTATGGAATTCGGGTGAACTGCGTGGCGCCAGGGGCGATTGAGTCGGAGCGGACACGGCAGGAGGACCCGGACTATGCCGGTACTTGGTCGAAGCTGACTCCGCTGCGGCGGGTTGGGACGTTTGCGGACATTGCTCCAGTGGTGGCGTTTTTGTGCAGTAGCGGGGCCCGCTTTGTCAGTGGGCAGACGGTTGGGATTGACGGTGGATTGTTTATTCAGGCACAGTGGCCGTATAAGAGTTAGTTGCCTGACCGCAAAACCCCCATCCCTGGCCGCAAAGAACGCGACTTAAAGATGGGCAGCTCGGCCATGTTTTTGCTTTACACAGTTTTACAGTTGTTAACAAAACTTCAATTTTTTGCCCTCTAACCTGAGCGGGTAAGCGCATCCGACTAATTGCACTTCCACTAAATGCCGGTCGAGGCCGGTGGATCGAGGAGAGTCTTTCATGCGTCGTCGTGTCGCGTTCGTTGCAGTGGGCTTGCTGACTGCGGTAGGCATCGCCGCTGGGCAAGAGGGTCGGATGGATGTTGCGGTGAGCGGAACCGCGGTATTTTCCAAGGACACTTCGGGAAATGGGTTGGACCAGTCGGTAACAAATTCCGGCGGGATTTTGGGGAGCTTTCGCTATACACTTCGTGGCCACTCCGGCGTGGAGTTGAACTATGGATACACGCGTGACTCTCATATCTATAGCAACAGCACGGCTTTTACCTTTCAGGAACAGCAGGCAAATGTCCATGAACTGACGGCGGCGTATGTATATCAGATGGACCGCAAGAAAAAGTTGAACCCGTTTGTACTGGGTGGAGGCGGGTTGCTGATCTTCAGCCCGATCAGCGTTTCCACGTTCAGTATCCCAGGCGCCACTACGGATACCAGAGGCACGTTCCTGTATGGAGTTGGAGCGAATTACCGGCTGACGGACGCGCTCGGGCTGCGGTTGCAGTTCCGTGGGCTGATTTACAAGTCGCCCGACTTTGGCGTTTCGACTTCCTCCACCGGGACCTGGGCCCATACCGCCGAGCCCTCGTTGGGAATCACCCTGCACTTCTAGTTTTTTTACGTCGGGACCGAGACCGGCTTAGCCGCATGTGGGGCAAAGCCGGTCTTACCTCTAGGTTCTCCTTGAGCACGTAGATACTTCCTGTAGCAAAGTTTTCGATTTATTCCCATCGCGCAAAAGAAGAGTGGCATTTACCGCCGTGCCCATGCGACGCCCGCACCAGGCCCGTAACGTTTGGCCCGGCTGCCGCACTATTCATGGTGAGGTTGGGTGGATGTCCGGGGTCGATTCGGGACATTAATTTCTTGTGAAACCAGGATTTTTGCAATCCACCTTTAATGTGGGACTCATACCGTGATGAAAGTATGAAAAGAAACTTTTGCTGAGGAAGAGCATCCTACAGGGTGTGGGCGTTCAAGGAGGATGGGACCGGCCATGAATTCAACTTACGTGTTTCTGTGCGGAGTATCGTGGTGCCAGTTTGGCGAGGAGGCTGCCGGTAGTGAGCTAATCCGCGCGCTCAGTTCTGCCGATAAGAAAATCCGGGTGCTGGCCCGGGCGATGCTGGGAAAAGCTGGTTTGCGCTCGAAGGCCCTGATTGGTGAAGCAGTGGCCCGGCAGGAGATGTCAGAGATCCAGGCAAGCCTTTGCATGTATGAACAGGAACAGGCGGCCAGCTTGCCGATGTTGGGGCGGACCGCCTGGGGGATGCCGGCTTCGGCGTAACGGGGATTTATGCGGACTATATTGACGAATGCGGTGCAACAGTTTTTCTGGGCAGTTTATACGTTTAGCGTGGGGATTGCGACGCCCGACCGGTTGCGTAGGGCGGGGCTGATTTAATTGCTTTAGCGTCTGGCGATAGCTCCAGCATGGTCGGCAAACAAGAAACTGAGAATCGATGCCTTCAGGGTTGCGCGTCATTCGGGACAGACGCGCTGTTGGCCTATGGCTTTGGCAGCGCTTCCTGAATTATGTTGACGTTCTCCGCCACGGTCCGGCCCGCAGTTTCGATCACAAGATGTTCGCGATTCCATGGATGGTATTCCCGAGAGGCCACCTCTTCCCATGTCGGCAGCCTTAGTCCGGGGATGTCGCTGATTCGCGTCTCCACGCGGCGTCGATGTTCGCGGGCGTCAGAACAGTTGACCTCGATTTCTATGACCCTGACTGGCACGCCGTTTGCTACTTCGACCCAGGAATCGCGGGTTAGCTCAAGGGGATTGACTGAATCCGCGATCACCGTTAGACCAATTCGGAGGTTATCTTCGGCAACCGCATAGGCGACACGGTATCCCGCATCGTTGAGAGGTTGACTAGCCACTCCGGAGGTCCGAATGGCTTGCTCCATCGAATCGATTCGCAAATGCACTGCACCGATCTGACGGGCGAGCTCCCGGGCTATAGTCGACTTTCCAGTGCCTGGTAGGCCACCAAAGACAATTAACATTCGCCAGTACCTGTCAACAGTTGTGTGATGCTTCGCCATGCATGCGATGGTATCCGGTTTGTCGGCTATACAGAAGTTTGGCTTTGCTCACGATGCGGCACGCCACAGAAGCGCCCTGAATGAAAGTAGCATCCGATTGACTCCTGTCTCCCGTCAGTCAGGTTGGGTTTGCGCTGTTTACTATTTAATCACGTATGTGACTTTTCATTCCTGAGCGCGGATTCGGTTCTGCCAGTGGGACCAGACGAACCAGACAGCTCCTGCCACTAGGATTACGCCAAGGACCGCGTCGAATTGATGAAAGTACTTCCCTAACTCCCGCCAGTTCTGACCTAACGTCATTCCCAGCCACGCCAGTCCGAAGCACCAGGGCCATGATCCCAGGAAGGTATACATATGGAAGCGTCCGCGGGGCATGCGGGAGATGCCGGCCGGCAGGGCGATAAAAGTCCGGACCACCGGCAGCAAGCGGGCAAGGAAGACCGCCAGATATCCCCAGCGCGCAAAGAAACGATCGGCCCAGTCGAGTTCGCGGCGACTGAGCAGGATCCAGCGGCCATATTTTTCGACTAAAGGGCGCCCGCCAAAATAGCCCAACTCATAGGCCACCAGCGATCCCAGGTTGCAGCCGATGGCCCCGGCGGTTGCGACCCAGACCAGCTTCATTGTGCCTTCGAACACCAGGTAGCCGGCGAAGGGCATGATCAGTTCCGACGGCAGTGGGATGCAGGCAGATTCGATCGCCATGAGGATGGCGACGCCCGCGTAACCAGTCGCGCCGATGACCGACTTAATGAAGACGAAGATGACAGCTAGGATACGTTCAGTCATGGATCAGAACAGGAACCGCGGGATCAAAACGAACTTTCCTGGGTAAAGGTGTATCCGGGAAGCGAAAAACCATCGGCGCCCTTCACCGCCTTGACCCGGATAGTCGCAACCTCGGGCGCGTTGGTTTCCGCCAGGCGCAGGACCGCAATCTGGCTGAAGACTTCACTGTATACCTTAGTGACCAGATAATCCTGGCCGCTGGCATCCTGACGCCACACTTGCCCGAGTTGAATGGACTTGACTGCCAAAGAGGTTCCTCCAGTGATAGTCAAGACTAACTAGGAGATCAGGCTGCCGTCAATTGCGGAGCGGGTTCCGCGGATGCCGATGGTGCATGTTCTAACGCCGGTTTCTTTGCGGACTTTGCACGTCCTTGGCGTTCTTTGTGGTTCAAGGTTTGGTTTTTCACATCGTAAAACAAAATCTTAAACCGCAGAGGCCGCCAAGAGAACCCGGTGGAGATCGCGGAGAAATGCAAAATCGCAGGTGGGGAATGATTGACATATCGGGCGACTGGAAGTACGCTTTGCCGTCCCCGGAAAACAAGACTTTCTCCCCCATTTATCCTGGGCACCATTGGAGGATTTTATGGCTGCGAAAGCTTATACCGTCCTGGTTGGTCTGCTTTTGCTGGTCGTAGGAATGCTGGGGCTGCTCCGCAAAGTCCCGCTGCCCATGCACCATAATTGGTTTCACGTTGTCAGCGGAGTGATCGCTTTGAGCGTGGCCGTGTTCGCCTCCGCCCGTGCCGGTAGCTTTGCGCGCATTTTCGGAGGGATTTACATTCTTCTGGTCGGCCTGGGGATTGCCGGCATTGCGGACCTTGGACCGCTGCATTTGATGCTGAATGCCGTACCGGTGCTCTATTTGCACGGCGCGATCGGCATCGCCGGACTGCTGGCGGGTTTTGCGGGTAAGAAGAAAGCCGAAGTCACTCAGATGAAAGCTGCGGCTTAGGGAAGGTGGACGGGGCTTGCCTTAGCGGAGCCGAAAGCACGCCCATCTCTCCAGGTGTATTTATTGGATTGAGGCCGAGGCTACTTCTGGGCCTTCGCTGACTACGAAAGTATCTAGGCGCAGGCCTAGCGGGAGTTCTACGCCCGCGAATGGTTTGACAGGCGGAGGCGCGTGTAAGTATAGTCATCGCACTCCCAAGTAATTCAGTCGTTGGGGATTTCAAAAAATCAAGCATTAAGGCCCACCACGTCGTGGTTCCGACGGACCTCAATCATGAGAACAAGCGTGTTTCTGCTGCTGGCTGTGGCAGTTGTTTTTTCTGTTCCAGCTGGGTGGGCGCAACTGGCGCAGCCGAATGGCGGCGACATCCGCGCCGGCGTCTTGCCGTTGCGGTGGATGACGGGCGGCCCTAAATGTATGGAAATGCCGGAATGGCAGGTCCATGAATACAATCCGGACCTTTATATACTCCGCCAATCGGGCTGTACGGATTTTGAAAAGCCGTTTGTCTATCTTCTATTTGGGAAACAGACGGCGCTGCTTTATGACACCGGTTCGAGGAATGGAAATCTGGCGCCGACCCTTCAACGGATAATTAAGAATTGGCTGCGGCGAAATAAGCGCGATGCCATCCCGCTGAATGTTGTGCATTCCCACTCTCATTCCGATCATGTGGCTGGCGACGCGGAAATTCAGGCCATGCACGACCCTGCGATTCCAATCACCTTCGTTGCCGCGGAGGTGGAAGCCACCAAGCGCTTCTACAAGATCGAGAATTGGCCGGAGGACATTGGGCACGTGGACCTGGGCGAGCGCATGATTGATGCTATTCCCATTCCCGGCCACGACATCGTGAGCGTTGCCCTCTATGACCACCAGACTGCAATTTTGTTTACTGGCGACAGTTTGTATCCGGGCAGGCTATATATTCACGATTTACCGGATTTCCAAAAGAGCACGGAGCGCATGATTCACTTCACCGAAGGCAAGCTGGTGGCGCACATTCTTGGCAATCATATCGAGGAGACACGGACGCCCTATCTCGATTATGCCATCGGGACGATTTATCAGCCCGATGAGCATGAGCTGGCCTTATCGCGCGGCTCGTTGCTGGAATTGG
>JACXTT010008622.1_pt1 | contig 14103 bp, 15 predicted proteins | sample 9270951 | NCBI WGS metagenome assembly JACXTT01 (sample SAMN15532306, study PRJNA645909) | rock metagenome | isolation source: weathered quartz diorite | place: Puerto Rico | collected 2017-06-21 | reverse complement strand
AAGAGAAAGCCGAGAAGGCATGGCGGCGTCGCCCGCAAGCGGGGCATTTCCGATGAACTGGTCAATATCGTGGTGGCGCGGGACCGGGGCGGGCAAACCATCGATTTTGTTGCGGGGCGAGGCGCGCTGACGGCCAAGGCGCTGCATCGTCACCTGCTGCCGAAACTGGAACGCGACATCATTTTGATGAGCGATGCGAATAGCGCCTATGCCAGATTTGCGCGGAAGGCGCAGCTTCGCCATGAGACCGTCAACGTCAGCCGATATGGGCGGGTGCGCGGCGCCATTCACATCCAGAACGTGAACGCTTATCACAGCCGCTTTAAAAACTGGCTGCGGCATTTTAATGGGGTCGCCACCAAATATCTGGAGAATTATCTGGGTTGGCGATGGGCAATCGACCTGCACCGCATCGAAACGGCGGAGGGCTTTCTGAGAGCGGCGCTGGGGGTTTTCAACAGCAAGCGGTGAAAGCGCCATTTTTTTTGACAAATCTTAAAATATTGTTTTTTGGTCTAAATTTCCATGAGAAAATGTCGAGGGTCAATCGACCACAACAAAACCTGAAAGGCTGGACCATGAAAAAACTAATTGCTGCGCTGTGCTTCACGGGCGCCTTGTTTGCCACGTGCGTCCAGGCGCAAACCCCGGCGGCACCCGAGCCGGCGGCGCTGGCGGCGGCCAATGAGATGCTCGCTTCAATGAATTACCGCCAGATGGCGACCGGGATCTTCAGCCAGATGCGCCAGGCCATGCCAGCCATGATGAAGCAGGGCGCGACCGCGGCCATCAACAACGATACCCGCCTCGACGCGGCGAAAAAGCAGGAGGCGCTGGCCAGGCTCGACGGCGAGCTCAGTAAGGCGAACGCGGCGATGGACGGCATCTTCAACGATCCCGCCATTCTCGACCAGGTGATGCAGAACACGGCCGCGATCTACGCGCGCCATTACACCGCCAGCGAGATGCACCAGATCGCCGCCTTTTACAAAACCCCGGTCGGCATGAAGATGCTGGCCACCATGCCGCAGATGATGGCCGAGTCCATCAAGGCCACCCAGGACACTGTGATGCCGCGCATGTCCGAAATCATGAAGAGCCTGCAAAAAGCCCCTTGAGGCGAACCAGCAAAAGATTGACAGCGCCGCCAAATGGTCTAGACTGATCTCATTGAAATGTTTGACAGATTAGCCATCAAAAAATTCGACGCATGCTATTGCAACCCTCGCTGTCCCGATCGGGCAGCGGGGGTTTTTTATTGGACTTTCGATGGAGGGGCGCCATGAGTGACTGGATGAGCTGGCTGGTGGCAGCCGGCGTACTGGTGGTGCTGGAACTGTTTTCCGGCACCTTTTATCTCTTGATGATTGCCGTCGGCTTGACGGCCGGGGCGCTGGCCGCGCTGGCGGGGGCGGCGGGCCCGATACAGATGGTGTGCGCGGCCGCGGTGGGGATGGTCGCCACCACCTTGCTGCACCGCAGCCGCTTCGGCCATGCGCGCCGCGGCAATGCCCAGCGCGATCCCAACGTCAATATGGACATCGGCCAGCGGGTCGAAGTCGCCCACTGGCATGACGGCCATGCGCGCGTGAAATACCGGGGCGCGCTGTGGGATGTGGAACTGGGGCCGGGCGCCCAGGCCCAGCCGGGCGTTTTCAAGATCGTGGAAGTGCAGGGGTGCCGCTTGATCGTTCACGGCGCCTGATCATCAACACCAATAAGGCTACAACATGGAATTCTCTTTCAGTACGGTCGCACTGGTCATTTTCGTCATCGCCCTGGTCTTCGTGTTCAAGACCATCAACGTGGTGCCCCAGCAGCATGCCTGGGTGGTCGAGCGCCTGGGCAAATACCATGCGACCCTGGCGCCGGGCCTGAACATCGTGGTGCCTTTCATCGACCGCATCGCCTACAAGCACATCCTGAAAGAAATACCCTTGGACGTGCCGCCGCAGGTCTGCATCACGCGCGACAATACCCAACTGCAGGTGGACGGCATCCTGTATTTCCAGATCACGGACCCGATGCGGGCGTCCTATGGCTCGTCGAACTACATCGCGGCAATCACCCAGCTGGCCCAGACCACCCTGCGTTCCGTGATCGGCAAGATGGAACTGGACAAGACGTTCGAGGAGCGCGACCACATCAATACCACCATCGTCAACGCCATCGATGAGTCGGCCGCCAACTGGGGCGTCAAGGTGCTGCGCTACGAGATCAAGGACTTGACGCCGCCGAAGGAAATCCTGCACGCCATGCAGGCCCAGATTACGGCCGAGCGGGAAAAACGGGCGCTGATTGCCGCCTCCGAGGGCCGGCGCCAGGAGCAGATCAATATTGCCGACGGCGAGAGGGCCGCCTCGATTGCCCGCTCGGAAGGCGAGAAGCAGGCCGCCATCAACCGGGCCCAGGGTCAGGCCGCCGCCATTGTCGCGCTTGCCACCGCCAGTGCGGAAGCGCTGCGCAACGTGGGCGAGGCCATCAATTCGCCGGGCGGGCGCGATGCCGTCGACCTGCGCGTGGCCGAGAAGTACGTCGATGCCTTCGCCAACCTGGCCAAGACGAATAACTCCATCATCATCCCGTCCAACCTGGGCGAAATGAGCGGGATGATCGCCAGCGCCATGCAGATCGTCAAGGCGCAGAAATGAATGGGGAAGCTCAGCTGACGGGGCTGGCGCTGGCGGATGAGGCCAGCCCCCGCGCAGCGCTGCTGTGGCTGATGGGGGCGGCAGCGGTGACGGGCGCGGCGATAGCGTTCAGCCACGGCGCTCCGGACCCCTTGCTGAACATTGCCGGAAACCTGGCGCTGGGGTTTTTGCCCTTTCTCTGGTACTGCCGCGACGGCAACCGGCGCGGTTTCCGGCGCACGTTCTGGTGGAACGTCGCCATGGTCACCTTCCTGTTTCCCGCCGTGTTTATCTACCTGTGGCGTACCCGCGCCCGTGGCGAGCGGGGCCGCGCCATGCTGGCCGCGCTGGGCTGCTGTCTGCTCACGGGCGTCGCCGCGGCGATCGGCATTGCGGTGGCGGCCTTGCTCTTGCACTTCGTGCATTAAGACGATTTTCAGAATCGCCCCGTATAAAGTAAGCACAACAATAACTGGGGATGGTGATGAAAAATTTTCTGCGGGCGAACAAGGGCTTCCTGGCATTTCTCGTGCTGTTCGGCGTGTTCCGCACGGCCGTGGCGGACTGGAACCCGATTCCTTCCGGCTCCATGCGGCCCAATCTGCTGGAAGGCGACGTGGTGCTGGTCAACCGCCTCGCCTTTGATTTAAAACTGCCGCTGACCAATGTGGTGCTGGCCCACCTGGGCGAGCCGCGCCGCGGCGACGTCGTGACGTTTTATTCACCCACGGACGGTACCCACCTGATCAAGCGCCTGGTGGCGCTGCCGGGCGACGTGGTGGAGATGCGCGACGAACACCTGTTCATCAACGGCCAGGAAGCGGCCTATGCCATGACGGGCACGGTGCGCGAAACCCTGCCTGGCGGCGGCGCACTCGACGCCGTGCAATCGACCGAACGTTTCGATGGCAGCGCGCACAGCGTGCAGTTCATGCCGGCCATCGCCGCCCGCCGCGATTTTGCCCCCGTCACGGTGCCCGCCGGACAGTTCATGATGTTGGGGGACAATCGCGACAACAGCGCGGACTCGCGCTACATCGGCTTCGTGCCGCGCAATCTGCTGATCGGGCGGGCCGAGCGCATTCTCGTGTCGGCCGATATGCTGGGGAATTGGCATCCGCGGCTGGAGCGGTTTGGCTCGTCGCTGGCGCGCTGAGTTTGCTGAAGGAGTGAGGACGGGGACTGGCCGGGTCACGCTAGGCAGCAAGTGCCAGTCCCCTTTGCTTTTTACACCTGCCGCCGCTTCACCACCGTCACCGCACCCAGTGCCAGCGCCAGCAACAGCATCGTCGCCGGCTCCGGCACGGCCGCCACGCCGACCGTGATTTCGTCACCGTTGGAGTTCAGGAACAGCAGGTCGCTGAAGTTGAAGGCGGCGCCGCCGGTGGTCACGGCATTGAAGTCGTAATGGGCCAGGGTGCCGCTGCCGGAGGCGCCGGGGCCGCTACCGAACAGGGAGTCGAAGGCGAACGAGATGGTGCCGGCGCCGTTGTCGAAGCTGCCAGGATCGAAGAAGGTGCTGCCGGCCTGTTGCAGGAAGGGGCCTTCGGTGCCGCCCGTCACCTGCAGCACGGCGGGGTTGAAGTTCAGCGAGAATTGCCACGCCGCCAGGTCGGTGATGCCGGCAATGTTGATGTCCACGCCGACCGCGTGGCCGGCGATGATGGGACCGTTGGTGATGACGGTGCTCAGCACCGGCGCTGCCTGCGCCTGGCTGGCCATGGCGCCGGTGAGCAGGGCTGCGCCCGCGAGTTGCTTGATGGTGTTCCACTTCATGATGGCTTCCTTGTTTTAAAAATTCAGTGAGCGGGCCGCGTTCAATTGCAGGACGTGCCGGCTGGCATGGCCTTGGTCACCAGGTTGACGTCGATGACGTTGATCACGCCGTCGTGGTTGACGTCGGCATTGGCGCTGTAGCCTGCCTGGCCCGTGCGCTTGCCCATGCCGGCTTTGACCAGGGCCAGGTCGGCGCAGTTGGTGGCGCCGTCGCCGTTGACGTCGGTGGCGGTGCGCAGCACGAAGTTGGAGCGGGAGACGTCGAAGAAGATGTTGTCGACCGCTTCGATTTTCAGGCGTGCCGTGGCCGTGCCCACGCTCGGCATGACCACGCTGGCGCTGCCCGTGTTGGGCGTGCTGGCCGCCAGCACCGTGCCGAAGCTGTTGCCGCCATCGAGCGAGAGGCTGATCTTCACATTGGCCGCGCTGACCGGGGCGATATTGGTGTTGGCCACGTCCCAGTTGATGGTCTGGGTCGAACCGGCGTCCATCGCCACGGCGCTGGCGGCCGACAGCACGCGGAAAGGACCGGCGGCCGGAGCCAGGATCAGCTTGGTCTGGGCGCTGCCGATGCCACCCTTGCCGTCGCGGGCGGTGAGGCGGAAGTTGAGCGCGGCCGGCGAATTGTTCACGCCGGCCGTGCCGACGTAGGCGGCGGTGGGCAGGAACTCCGAGAAGCAGTCGACTTCGCTGGCGCTCGGTGAAGCAGGCACGGCCAGGGGGCAGTTGCCGGTGGCGGCATTGGTGTTGTTGGCCAGGATCTGCGCCATGTCCGGGAATACGCGGGTCGGATTTGTGGTCACCAGGTTTTCGCCGGGCGAGCCGTACTGCAGGGTGTCGGTGCTGCTGACTACGGCGCGCACGCCGAACTGGCGGAACAGGGGACCGTTCAGCTTGGGCTGGGTGATCAGGCCGGTGCCGTTGGCGGTGCCGGTGGCGCCGCGGTCGTTCTGCTCCCACATATAGGTGATGGTCTGACCGTCGACATCGGTGGCGCTGCCGGTCAGGGCAAACGGCGTGCGCACGGGAATCGTGTAGCCGGCGGCCACCGTCACGACGGGCGCGGTGTTGCCGGTGTCGCTGGTGGCGCCCCGTTTGTGGGACAGGCCGCCTTGCGCCACTTCGCCGAAGAAGCCCGAGCAGCCTGGGCTGCAGTTGGCGATACTGAGCAGGGAGACATCGGTGCCGGCCAGGGTGCCGCCAAAGGTGATGGTGAAACCGGTGGTGCTGATGGCGCTGGCCGCCACCGTGCCGCCGGCCGGGAAGCCGGGGATGCCTTCGATGGCTGTCTTGATGTTGCCGGCGGATGGAGAACCGGTCAGTACCGTCGACAGCTGGCCGTTGTAGCCGATCTGGAAGGTGCTGGTGGTGGTGACGCCGCGCAGGGCGGCCTGCTGTACTTCGTTCACGGCGGTTTCAGCGCCCGAGGTGTAGGCGGTGATCTCATCGAAGCTGCGCTGCGACCAGTAGGGATCGCTGTGGGGCTGCAGATTGTCGGTGCCGCAGATGCCGGCATAGGCCATGATGGACGAGCCGCTGCCCGGCTCGACGGAGGTGCCGGCGTTGCGGTTGCCGGTCGAGCAGTTGCTGACGGTGCCGTTGAAGGTGTGGTTGCCGGAAAACTGGTGGCCCATTTCGTGCGCCACGTAATCGACCGCGTAGAAGTCGCCCACCGGGGTGGGGATGCCGGTGCAGCCTTGCGCCTTGCTGCTGCCGCCCACCACGCCCAGGCTGGCGATGCCGCCGCCGTTGACGCCGAGCGCAATATGGCCGATGTCGAAGGCGCTGGCGCCGACCAGCAGGCCCAGCACGGTACGGTTGCGGGTCAGGGTGCCGCTGCCGCAGGTGCTGGCCTGGGAGGCGGAGAAACAGGCGGCGTCGCCGCAGGGGCCGCCCGTGCCCGTCATGGCGGCTGCCGTGTTGAGGTTGAGCTTGTCGTTGTCGGCGATCAGCACCAGCCGGATCGAGGTCTCGTCCTCGTAGACCTGGGTCACCCGGTTGATCAGGGCCACCTTGGCGGCGGTGACGTTGTTGACGCCGAAATAGGCAGCGTAGTTATTGTCGGTCAACAGGGCGAGGCGATAGGTGCGCAGGCTGATGCCGGCCACGCCGCTGGCGGCCACGCTGTCGGCCACCACCTGGAAGGAACTGGTGGTGTCATTGACGGCATCCTTGGCCGCCACTTCGTAGCTGCCCGTGTTGCCGGTCGGGTCAGCCGGGAAAGTAAAGCTGATCACCCCTTCCTCATTGGCGCTGACCACGAAGTTTTGCACGGGACCCGTGTCGGTTTCGTTGCGCACGGTGATGGCAACGGAGCCGTTCGGCTCGAAACCGGCGCCACGCACTTCCACCGTGTCGGCGGCGTGGTAGAAACTGCGGTCGAGCATCAGCTGGGGCGCATCGATGCTGCCTTCGCGCAGGGCGCCCTGGGTGTTCTCGGCGTCGCGTGTGAAGTAGCTGGCGTGGACGGTATCGCTGGAAGTGCTGAGCGGGTCGACGTACCAGTTGCCCTTGCTCGAGCGGACCGAGGCGTGCAGGCCCAGCGCGCTGATGTCCATGCGCAGGCTCGCGCTGGGGTCGTCCACGCCCTTGCCGGCGAAGGTGCGGATATCGGGATGCCTGGCGGCCAGGCCGCCTTCCATGATGGGCGAATCGACGATGCGGAAGCGCTGGTAGCCGCCATCGGGGAAGGGCAGCGAAATGATGAAGCCGGACTCGGCCTTCTTGACGCTGCGCTCGTGCGGGGCGCCCGCCAGCAGGCGCGCCATATTACCCTTGTCGAGGGTGACGGCGCGGTATTTTTTCGCCTTGACGCCGCGACTGAGGCTGCGTCCGCCGATCACCACGCTGTCGGTCGCCGCCATGCTCTTGGCGTGGCTGATGGTCACATCCTGCCAGTGCTGGCCGGTCGCTTCGGTGGGCGCCGGCTCGGGTTTGGCCGCGTAGGCCGCGGTAGCGGTGCCGCAGGCGAGGGCGATGAGCAGGCGGAGCGCTGTGGTGCGTGGAGTAAATGTCATGATGGTGTTTGACTTTCTATGTATAAAAAGCAAATACGGCAGGGACGGGCGAAGCGGCGACGGCAGGTGTAACGCAAGGCACTACAACAGAGAGCGGGACAGCGGCAACAGCGGTGGGCCATGACAGAACATCAAGGCCGGGAATGCAATACAGTTTCTAGACAGACATTTGTTGAAATCTGGAATAAGTATTCACGAGAATTTTATTTATGACAAGAATATTATTTTTAAGACATCCGTTGCTTTTGTGCCGACAGGGGACTGTGCAAACCGGCCTCTTCTGTGCTTACGCCCGCAGCCGCTCAAATGCTGCAATACGGTAAAATGCAAGGCTGCGCCGCAGGGGTGGCGCGCACTTTTACCAGGACAGCAATGCAGCGTTTGATGACCGTGATCTTGGCTTTTCTGGGCATGGTGGGCGCCCTCGCCATCGACACCTATCTACCGTCGATTCCCGCCATCGGCCTCCACTTCAACGTCGGCGCCGTCGCGGTGCAGCAAACGCTGAGCATTTTCCTGTTTTGCTTCGCCTTCATGATGCTGTTCTACGGCACCTTGTCCGATTCCTTCGGACGCCGGCCCGTCATCATGGTGGCCCTGTTTTTCTATGTGGCCGCTTCCTTGCTGGCGGCGCTGGCGCCCAGTTTCGGCACCTTGCTGGTGGCGCGCGCCCTGCAGGGCCTTGCGGCCGGGGCCGGCTCGGTGGTGGGCGCGGCGATGGTGCAAGACCGCTTCTCGGGCGCCCAGGCGCAAAAAATCATGTCGCACATCATGATGGTGTTTGGCTTGGCGCCCGCCATCGCGCCCATTTTTGGGGGATGGCTGCACGTGCACTACGGCTGGCGCGCCACCTTTTATTTCCTGGCCCTGTTCGGCACCCTGATGTGGCTGCTGGTCTGGCGCGTCTTGCCCGAATCGCTGCCATTGGAAAAGCGGGCGCAATTTCACCCGGGTGAAATCGCCGCCAACTACCTGAAGGTACTGCGCCATCCCGGTTCCTGCTCTTGTCGCTGGCGGTGGGCATGGCCTTCGGCGGCCTGTCGCTCTACATCGGCTCGGCTGCCAACTTCGTCATGGAGATCCTGAAGCTCCCAGAAACGGCCTTCGGCTGGATGTTCATTCCCCTGATCTCCGGCATGGTGATCGGCTCGGCCTGGGGCGGCAAGGCGGCCGCCACCATCGCCCCCATTCGTATGAAGTGGATCGGCTTTGCCATCATGTTTGCAGGCGCCGGGGGCGGGGTGGTCTACAACCTGTTTTACGTGGCCGACATTCCCTGGGCCGTGTTGCCGCTGATGGTGTTTACCTTCGGCCTGGCCGCCGCCATGCCGGCCATTCAGATGAGCGCCTTCGAGCTGTTTCCCGACAACCGGGGCCTGTCATCCTCGATGCTCTCCTTCATCCAGATGATTTCGTTTGCGCTGGTGTCCGGCCTGATCGCGCCCTTGCTGTTCGGCAGCGCTTTGAAACTGGCGCTGGGCATGCTGGGCGGGGTAGTGCTGGCGTTTATCTGCTGGCGGCTGGCGTCCTTGCCCCGCTTCGCTTCTGCGGTCGTCGCTGCATAGACGTTTCGCGCGCCAGCTCGATCAGGGCGCGCAGGCCCGGCGGCACATGGCGCCGTCCCGGGTAATACAGGGCCAGGCCCGACACCGGCGCCGTCCATCCCTGCAACACTTCCACCAGGGTGCCGGCTGCCAGGTCGGCTGCGACATACCAGCGGTCCATATACGCCCAGCCAAAGCCGGCCCGGGCCGCTTCCAAGGTGTTGGCGGCCTGGTCCAGCGTGAACGGGCCCTTCACGTCCAGTTCGCTCGCCTCGCCGTGCCGTAAAAATTCCCAGCGATACACGGCGCCGCTGGGCATGCGCATGCGCACGCAAGGCTGGCGCAGCAGGTCGGCCGGCACGGTGACGGGGCCGTAGCGCTCGAGCAGGGCGGGGCTGCCGACGACGATGAATTCGATGGGGGCGCCCAGGCCGACTGCGATCATGTCTTGCGGCACGGTCTCGGCCAGGCGGATGCCGGCGTCGAAACCGTCGGCCACGATGTCGATCAGCCGGCCTTCCGTCACCACGTCGAGCTTCATGTCGGGATAACGCCGCATGAACTCGATGAACAGGGGCATGCAGCGCTGGGCCGCGCCGGCCGAGGTGTTGATGCGCAAGGTGCCAGTGGGCGCCTGCTGACGGCTGCCGGCTTCGTCCATGGCGCCGCGAATCGCCGCCAGCGCCGGCGCCACGCTGGCGATAAATGTTTCGCCCGCCTCCGTCAAGGCCACGCTGCGGGTGGTGCGGTTGAACAGGCGCACGCCCAGCCGCGCTTCCAGCGCCGCCACCGCATGGCTCAGGCTGGACGTCGACATGCCCATCGCACCCGCGGCAGCGCGAAAACTGCGCAGGCGCGCCACCGTCAGGACCGCTTCCAGATCGTTGAGGTCGCTCATCGATTATCCTTGATTTCAGCATAGATCATGCACGATTGTAGCTCTAGTCGGCGCAATGTTCCGCCCCTATCCTGTGTGTACCGCCTCATCATTCATCAGGAGCAGCACATGCACACCATCGACACCATCTACATCGACGGCCAGTTCGTCATCCCCCACGGCACCGAGATGGCGCCCCTGTTCGATCCCAGCACGGGCCGCGCTTTTGGCCAGGTACGCCTGGCCGATGGGGAAGATGCCCGCCTGGCCGTCGCCGCCGCCGAGCGCGCGCTGCCCGCCATGGCCGCCACCAGCGTGGCCGAGCGCATCGCCATGCTGCGCCGCCTGCACGAAGCCGTGCTCGCCGTGGCGGACCCCCTGTTCGATGCCGTGATCCAGGAATACGGCGCGCCCGTCAGCCGCGCCCGCTGGATGGTGGACTATGCCGCCGCCAGTTTTGCCAACGCCATCGAGACCCTGGAACAGTTTTCCTTCAGCAGGCAGATGGGCACGGCGCACGTGGTGTACGAGCCGATCGGCGTGGCCGGGCTCATCACGCCGTGGAACAGCAACGCAGGCTTCATATGCAACAAGCTGGCCTATGCCTTGGCCGCGGGCTGCACGGCCGTCATCAAGCCCAGCGAAATGAGCGCCCTGCAAACCCGCATCGTCAGCGAAGCCCTGCACGCCGCTGGCTTGCCGCCCGGCGTGTTCAACATCGTCACGGGGCGGGGCGACACGGTGGGGGCGGCAATCGTCGACCATCCCGCCGTGCGCAAGATTTCCTTCACGGGTTCCACCGCCGTGGGCAAATCGATTGCCCGCGCCGGCGTCGACAGCCTCAAGCGCGTGACCTTGGAACTGGGCGGCAAGTCGCCCTTCATCGTGCTGGACGACGCCGATTTCAATGTGGCCGCGCCGATGGCCCTGCAGGCGGGTTTTCTCAACAGCGGCCAAGCCTGCCTGGCGGGCACGCGCATCCTGGTGCCGCGCCCGCGCCTGGCGGAATTCGAGGCGGCATTGCTGGTGGCCATGGAAGGCGTAAAAGCGGGCGACCCGCGCGATCCGGCCACCACCATCGGCCCCATGGTGAGCCAGAAACAGTGGGATCGGGTGCAGCGCTACATCGGTCTGGGCATCGAGCAAGGCGCGCGCCTGATTGCGGGCGGGCCGGGCAGACCAAGCGGCTTCGAAGCGGGCTGGCTGGTGCGGCCCACCATCTTCAGCGACGTTGACAACAGCATGCAGATTGCCCGCGACGAGATCTTCGGACCCGTCCTGTGTGTGATTGCCTACGACGACGTCGAACAGGCGATTGCGATTGCCAACGACACCGTGTATGGCTTGCAGGCTTATGTGGGATCAGCGGACCCGGCGCGGGGACGGGCGGTGGCGGCGCGGCTGGAGGCGGGACGGGTGCACGTCAACACCCTGGCGCATGAGCCGAAAGCGCCGTTCGGCGGCTTCAAGCAATCCGGCATCGGCCGGGAGTTCGGGGAGTTCGGCTTGCTGGCTTATCTGGAGCCGAAGGCGGTGATCAGCGCCTGACACAGCGATTGAAAAATCAGCGGCGGTTGGTCTTCATGGCCGCCGCCACTTCGCGCTTGCCGTCGCGCTCGCGCTCGGTGGCGCGCTTGTCGTGCTGCTTCTTGCCCTTGGCGAGGCCGATCTCGCATTTCACGCGGCCGCCCTTGTAGTGCAGATTGAGGGGGACCAGGGTAAAACCGGAGCGCTCCACTTTGCCGATCAGCTTGTCGACCTCGGCCCGGTGCAGCAGCAGCTTGCGGGTGCGCACGGCGTCCGGGTGGGTGAAGGAGGACGCGGTGGCAAGCGCACTGATGTGGGCGCCGAACAGGAACAGCTCATCGCCCCGCACCACCACGTAGGCTTCCTTGATCTGCACCCGCGATTCGCGGATGGCTTTGACTTCCCAGCCCTCCAGCACGATGCCCGCTTCGTAGCGGTCTTCGATGAAGTAGTCGTGGAAGGCTTTTCTGTTATCAACAATGCTCATGAATTAGCTAAAATGCGCGGGTCGGTTAAACTAGGGCGTTGCGCTGAGCCCTTGCTGGCGCTGGCGACTGATGCAACAACCCCAACATCATAGCAAATGGCAGACACATGGCAGTAGTGCACAAGACAGTATTTCTCGGTTACAGCGCGGAACAGATGTTCGACCTGGTCGCCAATGTGGCCGACTACCCCAAATTCCTGCCCTGGTGCGGCGGCGTCAAGATCCTCGAGCAGACCGACAGCAAACTGACAGCCTCGATCGGCATCAATTTCCATGGCGTCAAGCAGAGTTTCACCACCGCCAACACCAACACCCGGCCCACCCAGATGAGCATGAAGCTGGTCGACGGCCCCTTCAAGGTGATGGACGGCCTGTGGACTTTCAAGGCCCTGCGTCCCGATGCCTGCAAGGTGGAATTCGACTTGCGCTACGAGTTTTCCAGCATGATCCTGGAACAGTTGATCGGCCCCGTGTTCGGCATGATTGCCAACTCCATGGTCGATTCCTTTTGCAAGCGCGCTGAAACGGTCTACGGCAACTGAGATGAACACGTCCGCCCCACGCTTCACGGTGACCGTCTGCTACGCCACGGCGCAGCGCGAAATCCTGCGGACATTGGAAGTGGAGCAGGGCGCCACCATTGCCATGGCCATCACGGCGTCCGGTGTGCTCGATGAAATGGCCACGCTGGCCGCGACTGAGGAACTGGGCGCGCTGGCCGATCCCCGCGATCCCGGCCATGCCGGTTTCGATCCGGCCGTGCACCTGGCCGGCATCTTCGGCAAGAAAAAGCCGCTCGATACCCTGCTGCGGCCCGGCGACCGGGTCGAGCTGTACCGGCCATTGCTGGCCGATCCCAAAGAAAGCCGGCGCCGCCGCGCCGGCGGCAAGCAGCGGGCCTGACTTAAATGGCCGGGCAAGCGGCCAGCTGCTTGTCGATGCGGGCCTGCTCGGCGGCGCGCTGGGCATCGTCCATGTAGCCCCGTTCGCCGTTGGCATCGGTGGTGCGGATGCGCCCGCCACTGTCGAGACTGGCCTTGGCCTGGCGGCTGCGGCCGCATTCGTCCTTGCGGCTTGCCTGCCGGGCCGCCTCATCCCTATCCTTTTTCTCCAGTTCGTCCTTTTCCTTTTTGCGCTTCTGGAAATCCAGTTCGCGCTCGGCCAGGCCCAAGGGCGCTTTGGCGGCCGGGGCGGCCGGCGCTTCGCCTGCAGCTACCTCTGTTGGGGCCGTGGCCGCGCTGGGCTGGCCTTTCGGCGCCTTCAGGATGTTCTTCAGGGGGACCGACGGTGGCGGCGGCTGGTCGGAGAATTGCTTGATGCCTTTTGCATCGACCCACAGGTATTGGGCCGAAGCGAGCCCCGCACTGCACAACAGCAAGGCGCTGGCGGCGGCGTGGATCAAATGACGATGTACTAATTTCATGGAAAACTGTCCTGGGTAATTGTTGCCCTACGTCACTACGCCATGGATTGTCGGTCTTGTCAACCGCCGCGGCCGGTCAGCGCGGCTTTCCGGCCCAAAATTGTGGCGTACCTGCCGATGGCGAAAATGGGGACCTGCGGACGGCCGCTGCCAACTTCTGTATAATTCGCTTTTGCGCCTATAGGAAAATCACTATGCGTCTTCTTCAAAAAGCACTCACCTTCGATGACGTGCTGCTCGTCCCCGCTTACTCCAACGTTTTGCCTGCAGACACGTCGCTCAAGACGAAGTTGACGCGCAATATCACCCTGAACATTCCCCTGCTGTCGGCCGCCATGGATACCGTGACGGAAGGGCGCCTGGCCATCGCCATGGCGCAAGAGGGCGGCATCGGCATCATCCACAAGAACCTGAGCCCGAAAGACCAGGCGCGGGAAGTGGCCAAGGTCAAGCGTTTTGAAGCAGGCGTGCTGCGCGACCCCATCACGATTCCGCCGGACATGAAGATCCGCGACGTGATCGCGCTGACCGAACAATACGGCATCAGCGGTTTTCCTGTCGTCGAAGGCAAATCTGTGGTCGGTATCATCACCAACCGCGACCTGCGTTTCGAAGAAGAACTGGACGCCGAAGCGCGCGCCAAGATGACGCCCCGTGAAAAGCTGGTGTTCGTCAAGGAAAACGCCGACCCGGACGAAGCCAAGCGCCTGATGAACAAGCACCGCCTGGAGCGCGTGCTGGTGGTGGACGACAATTTCGAATTGCGGGGCCTGATCACCGTCAAGGACATCCAGAAATCCCACGAGCACCCCTTCGCATCGA
>JACXTT010008621.1_pt1 | contig 14103 bp, 12 predicted proteins | sample 9270951 | NCBI WGS metagenome assembly JACXTT01 (sample SAMN15532306, study PRJNA645909) | rock metagenome | isolation source: weathered quartz diorite | place: Puerto Rico | collected 2017-06-21 | reverse complement strand
CGTCATCCAGAACCCGCCGGCGTATGCTGTAATCTCCATTTTGCCGGTGGACGTTGGCGGTCCCATTCCTGTCACTACAGACAACGCAGGTCCGTTGGGAGGATCCACGGGCTCCAAGGCTCTACCAAGGGTCAGCCTTCGCAACGTCAATTCGGACATCAAAACGGCCTATGCGCACCTTTGGAGCGTCGTTTTGGAGCATCAGGTCAAACACAATTTTATCGTGGCGGTGGAATACAACGGGTCTAAGGGTGTAGGACTCTACACGCTGGAAAATCCGAACCGTCCTGGTGCCGGCAACGTCTATCTCGGAGACGACGTCGCAACGCTTGGGCTCACCCGGCTCCGGCGCTTCCAATTCAGCAATATCAACCGTCGTGGCGACGGCGGCTTCTCTCACTACAATAGTGTGGCAGTCCGCACCGAGTTGACGAACATCGGCAACACGGGACTGAGTCTGCATTCGAGCTACACTTTTTCGCACGCATTCGACAATCTCAGCTCCACGTTCAGCGAGTCGAACAATAACGCAAACCTTGGGCTGCTCGATCCCTTCAATCCGAAGATTGACAAAGGCAATGCCGACTTCGATCAACGTCACCGCTTCGTATTTTCCAGCACGTGGGACGTGCCGTTCGCACGGAACACGTCCGGCGTCGCGAAGCGGGTCTTCGACGGCTGGACGGTCGCTCCGATCATCTCGGTCCGAAGCGGATTCCCTTTCACATTGTTTGATTGCACCAACGCGTTCACAGTTTGTCCGCGTGCTTTTCAGACTACGGTTCACAAGAGAAGCGGGCATGCAACGCCGGATCCAAGCGGCGCCGCGAATACCTTTGATTACTTTGACTTCAGCTCCGGCTTCGACAGTTCATACGCCAACCCCGTTGTTGGTATTTCCGATTTCGGTCCCTTCCCGAGCAATATGTTGACGCGCGGCTACTTCTATGGCCCCGGCGCTTACGACATTGATCTCGGGATTTACAAGACTACTAAGCTCAACGAGCGCTTTAGTCTCCAGATTCGCGGCGAATTCTTCAACATGCTAAACCATTCCAACCTATGGATCACGCAGAGCGACAATGATCTGTCATCGACGACCACGGTGCACGCCGAGAAGGGCGTGCCGCCGGTCAATGCGAACGAGCGCCGGAATATACAGCTGGCTCTCAAGTTGATCTTCTAGTTCGAACCAGTTCAATATTCTTCCGCCGGGAGGCCTTCGGGCTTCCCGGCGTTTTTGCTTGATGCCCATAGCAGCCGGGCGTAGGATCTTGCAATAGCTGATGCCAACCTGCAGCGGTGTTCCGTATGTGGTTATCTACAATTCTCGACTACAAACGTTCTTCTTACTTCCGGCCCTCTGCAGCCGCAATTTCATTGATATTTCTGTGTCTTTTTGGTTTTGCGGACTCTGCGCGGGCGCAGGGTTCGAATCACGTAGGCCAACTATTTGTCCGAGTGCACGATAGACTAAACGAAGATCCGTTAGCCCAGGCGCAGGTACAGCTCATCCGCTTCCCTGACGGAATCGTTGGCGAGCAATTCACCGGTTCGGACGGTGGTGTTCAATTCACAGGAATCTCGGTAGGGGCTTACACTATCCGAGTCTCGCACCAGGGTTACGAAACTGGCGAGGCTCACGTTGATTTTCGCAGGGGAGATGGCTCTCTCCAGAGCGTGGATATTCCGATGGTGGCGCTAAGCCGCGATCGCACCGCAGCAACGCGAGGCACCATTTCGGCCGACTACCTGCGAATCCCCGAGAATGCGCGCAAGGAATTCGAACGCGGTGCGAAATTATTGAATGAGCGAAAGCAACCTCGGGAGAGCATTACGGCCTTTGAGAAGGCCATCGAACTTTTTCCTCAATACCCTGCGGCCTTTTTGCTCTTAGGGACTGCCCATCTTCAGTTAGGAGAAATCGGCCCAGCGGAGGAGAGCTTGCGTAAGGCGATCTCCCTCGACCCGCGATCCACACATTCACATTATCCGCTCGCAATGCTGCTTTTTGGCCAGAAGCGCTACGAAGAGGAGAAAAAACTTCTTCTTGACGCTAAGAAGCTCGACGGTTCCGACTGGCGTTGGCCATTCGAGCTTGCGCGATGCGAAGCGCAACAACAAAACTGGGAATCTGCCCTGAAGTATGCCATCGAGTCATCCCAATTGCCAAAAGCCGGAACGAAAGTTCACTTGCTTCTAGGCGATATCTATTCAAATTCAGGCCGGATCAAGGAAGCCATTGATGAGCTGGAGCTTTTTGTTCGACTCGATCCCCAAAGTCCCTATGCAGCTCGGGTCACTCAGGTCGTCCCGGAACTTCGCAAACAACTTACAGCAAACGCGGCAACCCGGCCATAGGATCTATATGCCGTTGCTAGCGTCGCGCGTACCAAATAATTCTGTCACCATCGCTTTCTCTCTCCGAGTAGGGCACCGACACGTAATCTCCTGCTTTCATCTGCGATACCGGCAATTCCAAGAGCAAATTGTTGGTGAGGAGGTAACACCCTGGCTTAAGCATCGCGGCAACGTTTGACATCGCGAGCGATTGCTCAAATGTGTCGTAGTAGACGAGGATATTTGTCGCGATCAATAAGTCAAACTTCTCTTTCTCAGGTGGGACGGCCCTTTGCAGCACGACATTAACGTCGTACGTTTTCATACGTCGAACAAACTCCGGTCTCACACGCACCGCACGTAGGACGACGCCTTTTAGCGAACCCGGTACAGCCACCGGAGTTACGGGCATCCCAATCTGATCACCAAACTGTTTCCAATACGCAACCAACTCAGGAGTCCAACCCCGCGCTGGGTCTCTAGGCAACTGAATTGTGTATCCACGCCCCTTCGCTGCCGAGCGCGCTGCCCCCTCCACATGGGCCAAAATGCGCGGGCTCAAATCCAATGTGTCCACTTCGACTTCGCCTGGCTTCGCGAGACCGAACCGCAACAGCGAATCCAGCACCGCAAACGGCTGCACCGTCTGCGTGGGGTAAAAGTCAAATCCCTCCTGTTTATCGGTGAAATCGAGTCCTGGACCAATGATGCCTACGCGCGCCACTGCTCCGGCTTTCAGCAAACCGCGCGTCTTCATTTCTTTCAGCGCAACTTCCAATGCGTAGTTCGGAGGCAGCGACGTGTCTAGCGACAATCCTCGTTCTTTGTACAGTTTCGAACGCTCCGCAAATTCTTCCGTTGGATCGCCCAGCTTTTTTGCGGCTGCAAGCGCTTCCTGAAAACTCGTTTGCTCCCGCACCACCCGCTTCACGTTTTCGAGCAGGTACGCTTGCGCTGCCTGTTCGCCGTTCGCACCCGAACTCGCGATTCCAGCTTGCTCTAGTGTTTTGCGTGCAAATTGCAGCCGGTCGTTCGCTCCAGGCGCAGCCATGCCTGTCACGAGGTCGTGCATGCGTTTCGCAAACAATTTCTGCCAGGCCGCAGCAGCCGCATCTGCGCTACTGCCTTCGCCTGACTGCGAAATGGAACGAAGCTGTGCACTCGTAAGCCGCGGCGCGTTGGTAAAACTCGTTCCGAACATGAAGAAGTTGACAACGGAGTCCGCATCTCCCTGTGCCAATCGCTTACGGATCTCACCATCGCGTTTCTTCGCCCAGGACTCCCAAACCTCTTGCGGATTATTAACAGCCGAGGTGCGCAGTTCTGCCGGCAATACTTCAGCCATCGCATCCAAAATCGGCTTTGCATCTTCATATGGCGTGTAAGAAACCTGCGCGGCGGCAGGCATGGACAAGAACAAGGCGAGCAATGCGAGCGTAAATGCAGCAGCCTGAAATTTGTGCTTCATATTTGTTTTCTTTCTTTTCACAGAGAGTATAGCAGACGCTCTGTTTGGGCTATTTCGCAGAAGTGCAAGGCGCTAGAACGCATCGGATGACTCGGAAGAAGCATACACACAATATTGTTGTTTCGCTCCGGACTTCTTGACAGCCTGCCGCTTGCACGTCACTCTCTTCCAGCCATGAAAACACGAGATCAGGTTTTCCCTCTTCAACAACATCGCCGCAGCTTCCTGCAAACTGCAGCATTCAGTGTCGCTTCAGCCCTAACGCCTGCGTTTGCAACTTCTGCTCAGGAAGCCAAACCCTCATTGCCACCGGCATTTTCCGCACTCAAGCCGCTCGGCTCCCGCGTCAAGCCCATTTCGAACGACGAATTTCGGACGCGCGTATCTCGCGCCCAGCAATTAATGAACGATTTTCCCCTTAAATTCGACGCACTTTTCGTCGCGCCCGGCACTTCGCTCTACTATTTCTCCGGCATCCGTTGGTGGCCCAGCGAGCGTCTTCTCGCCCTTCTCCTCCCGCGAACCGGCGACCCCATTTTCGTCTGCCCCGCCTTCGAAGAGGGCCGTCTCCGCGAGCAACTCCGCTTCCCCGCCGATGTCCGCGTCTGGCAAGAAGACGAAAGTCCAACCAAACTAGCCGCTCAGGCTCTCGCCGATCGCGGCATCCGCACCGGTCGCGTCGGAATCGACGAAACTACTTTCTTCACGTTTTTCGATCACTTTCGCGCGGCCGCTCCCGCACTCGAATGTCTTTCCGCCGATCCCATCACCATCGGTTGCCGCGCCGTTAAGTCCCCGCACGAACTCGAGCTCATGCGCCTCGCTTGCGAAGCCACGTGTGATGTCTTCCGCGCAGTCTTTTCTTCCCTGCGCACAGGCATGACGCAATCCGAGGTCGGCGCCCTTGTCGAATCCGGTTTTTCAAAAATGAATCTGCGCGGCGATGCGCTCGTCCTCTTCGGCCCATCCGCCGCTCTTCCTCACGGCACAATAAAACCGCAATCCCTAAAAGAAGGGGACGTAGTTCTGATCGACGGAGGCTGCAAACTGGAAGGCTATTCTTCGGACATTACGCGCACGGGAATTTTCGGCAAGCCATCAGAAAAAATTATGCGCGCTTATGATTTGGTTCGCGGCGCGCAAAACGCAGCGCTCGATGCCGCACGAAGTGGAAAGCTTTCCGGCACCGTAGACGACGCGGCCCGCGCGGTGATCGCTTCCGGCGGCTACGGTCCCGGCTACAAATTTTTCACGCACCGCCTCGGCCACGGCATCGGCCTCGACGGTCACGAACATCCGTATCTCGTCCGCGGGAGCAAGACCGTTCTTGCGCCCGGCATGACTTTTTCCAACGAACCCGGCATTTACATTCCCGGCGAATTCGGCATCCGCTGCGAAGACGATATGGTCATCACGACCGATGGCCCCGCGCAAATTCTCAGCCCGAGCTTTCAGTCGTCGCTGGAAAAACCTTTTGGCTAATTGATTCAAAGACGATCGCGCGCCTAAGTCTCCAGTTGCTCGCGGCAGAACTCCACAATTCTTTTTTCCGCCCAGAACCTCTGCCCGCCACCGTGCCGCGAAACGAATCCGCAATGGCCCCCATGCTCCGGCGCAACCAATCGGATCGCCGGATTTCGCTCCGGGCTCACGGCGCGAATCGCTTCGTACGGCACAAAAGGGTCATCCTGCGCGGTAATCAGAAGAAACGGCACGCGAATCTGCCCCAGCACCTTTTTCGCGCTTGCGCTTTCGTAATACGCCTGCGCATCTTTGTATCCAAATGCCGGCGCCGTAATCGCGTCGTCAAACTCCCGCACTGTACGAATCGGCCCAAATCCGTTTTTCGAATACCGCTCAGGAAAAAGCTGAGCCTTGTAGGCGTACCGCTTCATCAACCCGCGCACGAATCGCTCTTCATAAAAATAGTTGTCCCAGCGCTCCAGTTCATCCGCGCAGGCCGCCAAATCAATCGCCGGACACACCGCGCAAACTCCACGCAGTTGTCGCGGCGCACTCTCTCCATACTCTCCCGCCATTTTCGTGAGGAGATTTCCACCCATCGAATATCCCACGAAAAATATCCGCTCGAACCCATCGCCGTTCGCTAACTCTTCGAGCACCGCGCGATAATCGCCGCTCATCCCGGAGTTATAAAGCGTCGGTGTCAGATTTTCCGTCCCGCCGCAATTCCGCTGATTCAGCCTCACCACATGAAATCCGCTCGCCCACGCTTTTTCCGCAATTCCGCGCATGTAATTCGAATCGCTCGAACCTTCGAGCCCATGCACCAATGCGATCACTGGCGTTTCGCGGCGCTTTCCTACTTGCCAATGGCAGTGCCCCAGAATTTTCGATTCCGCATCCACGGAAAACTGACGCTCTTCCGCTGCGGGCAACGCAAACGTCCTGACCCACAACGCCGCGGAAATCGTCATCAAGTGCGCGTTCTTCAATAAGGGATGCGGTTCGAAATCCGATTCGACGAAGCTCATACAAGCACTCTAAAGGAGCATCTTGCAACGGGCAAGTTGCTGCAAACGGACGATTTAGGCGTATTGTTAACACGTCGCAGCGCATTTACGTCTATACAGGAGAAATTGCTCCCGGAGCGCAATGGCCGACTCGTGGCGACGCCCATCAAACTGCAACTTTCGTTCGCGGAATGTGCAGCCGTGAATCCGGCGTCTTCGCGTGATTCCTCGGACGAAGAGCTCGTCCGCGCGGCGCAATCGGGCGATCGCAGCGCATTCGGCCTGCTTTACGAGCGCTACGCGCGCATGGTCCACGGCATTTTGCTCTCGCGCGTTCCTCCATCGGTCGTCGAAGACTTGGTGCAGGATGTTTTCCTGCGCGCCATGCCCCGAGTCGCCTCGCTGCGAGACGTCAGTCATTTTGGCGGGTGGCTCGCAACCATCGCGCGAAATCGCGCGGCAGATTTTTTCCGCCAATCGCATCCGGGAGTCGAGTCGCTCGCAGGTTCACCGGACGCAGAATCACAGGGCAAAGGAGGTAGCAGCTCATACAAAGCGGAAGCGCACGCCATTCTCGCCGCGATTCGCACTTTGCCCGAAGCTTACCGCGAGCCGCTCATCCTGCGCCTCGTGGAAGGCATGACCGGCCCGGAAATCGCCGCACGCATCGGCCTCACGCACGGTTCCGTGCGCGTGAATTTGCATCGCGGCATGCAGCAGTTACGGCAAATTTTGGAAGGCGGTGATGCTGCGGCCAAATCGGCGGTGAAATCATGAGTACAAGAAAAATGCCTGAAAAGGAATTTGACAATCTCTATCTCTGGGACGGTTCCGGCGAACCCGATCCCGAAGTGCAGCACTTCGAACAATCGCTTTCGCAATTCCGCCACAAAGGGGAAGCGCCGGTTTTTCCTCTGGCAATTCCCACTGGCGAAGAAAAATCATCTTTCGGTTTTCTGCATTTACTCTGGCCGCGCCGCCTCGCCGCCGCTGCCGGAATTGCGGTAATTGTAGTCGCAACTTCCATTCTGATTTCGCGTCATGGGCCTCCGGCTGCTTCGCGTCCCGGCTGGGATGTCGCGGCCCTCGAAGGCGCTCCCGTCATCGGCGCGCATTCGATCCAGGGCGCAAAGGGCAAACTCGAAGTCGGACAACTCCTCGTCACCAACGCCAATTCGCGCGCCACAATCTCCGTTGCAGAGATCGGCGAAATTCAAGTGGACCCCGGCACACGCGTTCGCCTCATCCAAACCATGCGCGACCGCAAACGCATCTACCTCGAAGAAGGCACCATCCACGCCGCGATTTGGGCTCCGCCTGGCGAATTTGTCGTGGACACGCCGAGCGCCGTCGCTGTCGATCTCGGCTGCGCTTACACTCTGCACGTCGCTCCCGATGGCTCTGGCCTGCTTCGCACGACGCTTGGCTGGGTCGGTTTCCATTCGAACGGACACGATTCCTTCATTCCTGCCGGCGCCGTCTGTCCCACGCACCGCACCACGGGTCCCGGCATTCCCTATTTCGAAGACGCGACGGAGTCTTTCCGCAACGCGCTTGCGCAACTGGATTTCGGCACGCTCAGCCCCGAATCGCGCACCGCCGCGCTACAAACCGTCCTTTCGCAGGCGCGCAAAGACGATGCGCTCACGCTCTGGCATCTTCTCTCCCGCACGCAAGGCGCCGAGCGCGAAAAAGTTTTCAATCGCTTCGCCGCACTGATTCCCCCGCCGAATGGCGTCACGCGCGAGGGAATTCTGCGCCTCGATCAGCGACAACTCGATGTCTGGTGGAACGCACTCGGCCTCGGCGACATCTCCATTTGGCGCTTCTGGGAACAATCTCCAGACCGCCCCATTCCCGCGAACGCACAATTTCTTCAGAAGAAGGAAGCCATGCTCAAACAGGCTCGTTAACACTACCTTGACCCAGCCCGTCTTTAGAACCGAATGCAAATTCTCTTGCAGGAGGTTCCAATGAAGTTCGCAACTCTCACCGCACGGCGTTTTGTTTTTGCCGCAGCGTTAACTCTCTCGTTCCTCGCTACAGAAGCTCTTGCCGGCCCGCCCCTCATCTGCCATTCCTTCGATATCGGCGACTCCAAATCTTTGCCTTGGGTCAGCCACGACTGGAATCTCAGCGGCGGCGAAAACTACGACACTTCAAAACTCGCCACGGACACGATCGCGATTCTAGACTCCAGCCAAGTCACACTCGTCCACATGGAAACTCTGCGCCGCGCCACGCTCTACGCCAAGAAAGATCGAGTCGCTGCAAAGGAACTCATCACTCGTCTGGTTTCGAGAGCAGAAGGCACAAAATCCTCTTCGCCCACACAGCCTAACGCGCTCGCGATCTTCGATGCTGGCTATCTTACTGAAGCTTATAAGCAATGGCTCGGCGAGCAGGACAACCCCGCGCAAAAATTTGATGGATATGCCCTGGTCCAGCTTGCTCTGCAACGCCGCGACAACGATCCCCAAATGGAATTTGCGGCCGCTCTCATCGCTGTCGGCAAGCCCGGGATCGACGCGCAGGGCCACGCTCAAAAAGCTATCGCCGGCGCAAAGAACGACCCTCTTCTCGCGCGCAATCTCTCCGCCCGCTTTCTAGGCTCACAGAGCGAAACACTTTCCACAATGATCAGCCGCACGAAAATGGCGAAGGAGTAGCGCCATGAAACCTCGTTGGCTCATCGCGCTTACGTCCCTTTGTTTTCTACTGTCCGCCGGTCACTCGCAAGAGCCGCCGGTTGACTCTAGCCTCTCCGTTCACGAGTGGGGCACTTTCACATCCATCGCCGGCGCAAAAGGCGAAGCCGTCGTCTGGATGCCGCAGGCAGAACGCGACGACCTCCCAAGTTTCATCGAGCGCCTTCGCAACAATCGCTTCAAAGGGGGCTTGCAAGGCACGGTCCGCATGGAAACGCCCGTCCTTTATTTCCACGCGACGCACCCAACCACCGTCTCGGTTCACGTCGGCTTCGCGCAAGGGTTTCTCACGGAATGGTATCCGCACGCGGTCAATCCGCTGACCCCGCGTCAACTTTCCGACCCGATTCCCGATTTGAAAGCTGCGGTGGGAGAACTGACTTGGAATTCGATTTCAGTGAGTCCCGGCAGCGATGAAAATTTCCCGAAAGATAGCGCCTCAAGCCGTTACTACGCCGCTCGCGAGACTTCCGCGTCTCCATTAAGCGTGAACTCGCGCTCAGGCCAGCAGCATGAAAAATTCTTGTTTTACCGCGGAGTCTCTTCGTTCGCCGTTCCCGTTTCCGCGCTTCTCATGAATGGAGGCAGGATTCTCGTTTCGAATCTCGCACAAGCCGCTATCCCGCAAGCAATTCTTTTCGAACGCCGTGGCCGGCGGCTCGGCTATCGCGTCCTCGGTCCCGTACAAAATTCAGCAATCGTCGATCCGCCCGAACTAAATACCGACGTCAGTTCTCTTTCTCGCGACCTCGAAAAAATCCTCATCGATGAGGGTCTATATGCCGACGAAGCGCACGCCATGTTGCAAACCTGGAATGACTCTTGGTTCGAAGAGGGCACGCGCCTACTGTATATCGTTCCGCGAAACTTCGTTGACAACATTCTTCCACTCACCATAAATCCCACTCCATCGAAAACCACTCGCGTCTTCGTCGGGCGCATGGAAATCGTCACGCTCGCAACCGAACTTTCAATTGAAACAGCCTTCGCCACGGGCGATCACACCATGCTCACCAAATACGGCCGCTTCCTCGCCCCCATTCTGCAAACTATGATCGTGCGTTCCCACGATCAGGCACGCACTCAGCAGCTCAGCAAATATCTCAATTCTGCGTACGACCAACTCGACGTCCAAAAGCGAGCCGGTGATTAACAGCAAGAAACCTCGCTCCGCCAGTCGTCGAATCACATGGGAAGTATGCGCTTGCGCTTGTTCTCCTCAAGCAGCGGGTGTAAAAAGAAAGAGATGTATGAATCTGATCACTTTCGCCGCAAACGCCTACGGCAGTCTTCCGAGCAGGCCAACGGATCCAACCCAGACCCTGCAAAGTTAGTCCCATTCGGTCCATTTGGTGCGGGGCAAATGACTGGCCACCCAATAGGGCTTGTAATTGTCATCGGCGTGGTGCTTATGGGGCTCCTAATTTCTCCGCTCTTTATGCTGTTTTTCGCGGCCTCTCTTCTTCTGGGCGGAGGGTTGGGAGCAATCCTCTGGCTTCGCCACAGATAACTTCCAATTCAGAATCCCTTTTGTTGAGAAGCACTCGCTCCGCTTGACCGTTCTTCCCGCGGCCTCTACAATAATAAGTTCACAGTGATTCATTTTTTCGATTTGATGAATTGCACTTCCGGCCCGGCGGCCACCTGCCGGGCTGCGCTGTTTTTATAGAGATATTTTCCGAAGGGGTTTGAATGACAGACGGTCCTATCCAGGAAGGTCTTACTTTCGACGACGTTCTCCTTGTCCCCGGCAAATCCTCGGTCCTGCCCAATGAAGTCACCACGCGCACGAATTTCACGCGCAAGCTTCAGCTCGCCATTCCGCTTGCTTCCGCCGCCATGGATACCGTCACCGAATCCCGCCTCGCCATCGCTATCGCGCGCCAAGGCGGCATCGGCATTATTCACCGCAACATGCCCATCGACCGCCAGGGCGAAGAAGTGGACCGCGTCAAACGTTCCGAATCCGGCATGATCGTCGACCCCGTCACCATCTCGCCGGACATCACCCTCCGCCAGGCCCTCGAAATCATGACCAAGTACCGCATCTCCGGCCTGCCCGTCACGCGCGGCACTCGTCTCGCCGGTATTCTTACCAATCGCGATCTTCGCTTCGAAAAGAATCACTCGCAACTCGTCAACGCGGTAATGACGAAGGAAAACCTCGTCACCGTTCCCGTCGGCACGACCCTCGACGAAGCCGAAAAAATCCTGCAGAAACATCGCATCGAAAAACTTCTCGTCGTTGATCAAGACTTCAACCTCAAAGGCCTCATCACCGTCAAAGACATCCAGAAAAAACTCGAATATCCCCATGCTTCGAAAGACGACCACGGCCGCCTCTTCGCCGGAGCCGCCATCGGCGCCACTGGAGATTTTCTTGAACGCGCCGTCGAAATGGCCCGTTCGAAAGCCGATGTCCTCGCCATTGATACCGCGCACGGCCACACGGAAAAAGTGATCGAAGCCATCAAAACCATCCGTTACCGTTTGCCAGAAATTCAAATCATTGCCGGCAACGTCGCCACGTACGAGGGCGCGCGCGATCTTATCGCGCTCGGCATTGACGGCCTCAAAGTTGGCATCGGCCCAGGTTCCATCTGCACCACTCGCGTCGTCACCGGCGCCGGCGTCCCTCAACTCACCGCGATCATCGAAGCCGCACGCGCTGCAAAAGGAACTGGTGTTCCTATCATCGCCGACGGCGGCATCAAATATTCCGGCGACATTACCAAAGCCATTGCCGCCGGAGCTTCCTGCGTCATGATCGGCAGCCTTTTCGCCGGAACCGAGGAATCTCCAGGCGAAACAATTCTTTATCAGGGCCGCACCTTCAAGTCCTATCGCGGCATGGGCTCCATCGGTGCAATGAACTCCGGTTCTGACCGTTACTCCGTCGTGCAAGACGCAAGCGAAAGTGGAAAATCTGTTCCCGAAGGCGTAGAAGGCCGCGTCGCCTACAAAGGCGCGCTCGGCGCACTCACCGATCAGCTCGTCGGCGGCCTTAAAAGCGGCATGGGCTACGTCGGAGCTTCTTCCTTGAAAGATCTCACGGAGAAAGCCCAATTCGTTCGCATCACCGCAGCCGGGCTTCGCGAATCGCACGTCCACGATGTGGTCATAACCCGCGAAGCTCCGAACTATCGCATGGAGTAATTCTCTCTTGGCCGAACAACCCTGGCGCAATCCTCGCCCCGCCCCCGAACTTAGCGAACTCCGCCGGCGCGTCCCACTCGTTCCGGCCTGGTTGCACGCGTGGTGGCCGGCGATCGTCTGGGCCTGTTGTATCTTCACCTTTTCCACCGATTCTTTTTCTTCCGATAACACGAGCAGGATCATCGTACCCATTATTCACTGGCTGTTCCGATCGCTAACTCTCGACCAGCTCGACACCATCCACCATTACGTCCGCAAGACGGCGCACTTCTCCGAATATTTCATTTTCTATCTGTTTTTGTTCCGTGGCGCGCGAAGCGACCGCAAAGGCTGGCGCTGGACCTGGGCCCTCGCCGCTCTTTCCATCGCCGTGGGCTATTCCGCGCTCGACGAAATTCACCAAGCCTTCGTCGTCAGCCGCACTGCCTCGCCTTGGGACTCTTTGCTCGATTCCATGGGCGCCTTCGTCGCCGCCATCGTCCTCTTCCTTTGGTTTCGTTTTCGCCGCACTCCCGCCCCGGAACCCGCCGATTAGTCGTTCTCTTTCACCGGTGCCGTCCTAAGCATGCTCCACAGTGACGATTCGCCTGCGCAGCGCAGGTTCCACGAGTGCAATCCCCTTAACTCGCGTTATTCTGAATCCCTGAACTCTATGATGAGAATCCCTCCGATAGTTCCAAGGATTTTGGCCGTCCTCCTTATGGTTTGCCTTATTCCTCGCATGCAATCTCAGAAGCGTGCAAGCTTAGCCCCTGACCCTTCACTGAAATCAGCCGTCTGTCCTATCGTCTATCCCTACGACAAAACCATCGGCTCTAAAGGCCTTCGCTACACTTTTTTCGGAAACGCGTTTTTCATCAACTCGCAGGGTTATCTCGTCACCGCGGCCCACGTCCTGCAAACTTTCCGCGATTCCGGCCAGCCGTACATTCTCCTCGGTCGCCCCAATGCTCCAGCGCAAACTGTAAAAGCCAACATCGTCGCCATTGACTGGACTCACGACGTCGCCGTTCTTCGCGCCACTCCCAATCCGTTTGAAGGAAAGTTTCGCGTCGCCGTTCTCCCACTCGCCGCAAACCGTCCTGCTCCAGGCGACGCCGTCGTTGCCACGGCTCTTCATCCCGCGAACATCCGGACAGCTGCCACCTATCAGATGCCCGTACAGGACTGGTCCTCAGCGCAAGTCATGGGCTTTGTGCAAACCCGCGAAGAGCCAAATTTCCCCGAGACCGATCTCTTTCTCTTCAGCCACGAAGTTCAGTTCGGTCAGAGCGGCTCACCCGTCCTTCTCACTGCGTCACACGAAGTCGCCGGTCTTGTCGATGGCCGCTGGCTCCGCCCCATCTCGTTCTCTCTGCCCGCCACAAATGGCGCTCCCGCCTCGCGCTACAATGGCCCTCTCGGCGCTGCCGTCCCCATCGACTATCTCCTCGCGCTCCTGCGGAAAAACTCTGTCTCTTGGTCCACGGGCCAGGCTTCTTCCCCACAAACAAAACCCCGCACGCAAAGCAATTGACACGACCGGGCAAGAGCCGCCCGTTCCCCCCTTGAGCGGCGCTCAGACTCACAAGTCAGGTCGCGCTAATCTCGTCCGCAGCGTCCTGACAAAAACCTGATCCGCCTTTTGCGAAACCATTTCCACGGGTGAAAATCCCCTTCTCCAAGCCAAATAAAACGTCAGTGCCAGAAGCACGATCGTAATCGCAAAATTTGGCCAGGCATTCAATCGCCATTCCCCGCTCCACATGATCTGCACCGCGCGACTAAACGGCACCAAATATGGGATCGGCCATTGATAGCCATCGGGGCCGCGTGACCCAAGCACATCTTCAAGCAAGTGGAGGTGAAAGCTAATGAGCGCGAGCAATCCCGGCATCAGTTTTCGCTAGGAAAGTGCAAAACAAATTGCAGCAACTACAATCGCAAAGAGAAAGCTGTGCAGTTGATGGTGATATCT
>JACXTT010008620.1_pt1 | contig 14103 bp, 16 predicted proteins | sample 9270951 | NCBI WGS metagenome assembly JACXTT01 (sample SAMN15532306, study PRJNA645909) | rock metagenome | isolation source: weathered quartz diorite | place: Puerto Rico | collected 2017-06-21 | reverse complement strand
AATGTCTCATGATGCCCGACCACCCGGAACTCGACTATGGAGAGAGAGTGTTGGGCTATTTTCCTGCTGGAGGCTTGTTGAGGGGTTGGAGAGTCTTCGTCACGACCAACAGGGTCCTAGTGAATAAGGGGCCGGTCCAAGTGGACTGGAAGGCGCACGTTCTCCTACTTGTCCTGGGAGGACTCTTAACTCCCATCTTCTTCATCACTCTGCCTTACTCGCTGACCGTCGTGGTCGCCGGGTTGCCAGCCCTGATATTCTACTCCCACTACCGTAAACAGAGAGTCCTGAGGCTTGACAGTATCGAAAGCGGGACTCGGCGCTTCGAGGCGGACAAGCTCGAGGTCACAAGCATTGTACTGAATAAACCCGGCAGAGTAAGGAGAGGGTCGTTCACGATCATGAGCGTGTCGGGTGAGTCGTTCAAGGCCGCCATGCAAGGGCAGGTGAACTATCGGATGGCTAGTAGATTGTTCCGGGGTTTCGAGCCTGCCAAGGGCATCTTGCTACAAGGCTCAGCTTGAGGTTCGGCCAACCATTCGGTCGAGGAGAGAGGTGGCTGAAAATCATAGAGCGGCATCAACACTTTCTCCTGAAAAGCAAAACGAGTTTTCCCCGCACACTTTCGGTCCCACCACTCTCGAAAAAATTCCGGCAAAATAAGTTCTCCGGAAAACCAAGAATTCTTATCGACCACCCCAGAGGCGCGAGAATCTCGACATTGAGCTCCGACCCGGACCGTTCTTCGAGTTCAAGAGAAAGGCCCAAGAAGCCTACGTAGAAGCTAGGAACCGATACACGTCCATCATGTCATCAGTCGCCATCAGATGCGATGCCAGCGCGTTCACCTTGGACAATTTCGAGTTCAACGCGATCGAGTACCGGACGATCCGGAAGACGGGCACATCGTTCAAGCCGTCTCCAATATGCACGCAGCGGGACAATGGAATGCCCGTCCAGGCGCTGTACTTTCTCAATCCCAACCTCTTGTCAGCCAACGGCTCGATACCTCTATCGATCATTCCGTCCTTTATCCCGACTTTGGAAGCGACAAACCCTTCGAACCCGAACCTTTCCACCAAATAACCACAGACAAAGTCGGGCAGGTCCGATAACATTGCCGTCCTGATTCGCTGTCCCTGCAACTTCTCCACGGTCTCCCGGATGCTCTTCATCACCTCAACGCTAGCCACTTCGCGCATAACATCGGCCAACGGCAAACCATTCAACAACTTGTAATGAGACACGAGCCTCTCCTGCAAGCTGATCCGTCCCTTATCGTGCACCTCGTCCAATTGATCCCACTTCTCACCCAAGCCTAATCGATGTGCAGCATGCCTCAAACATGGCTTGCGAAAGATCGTCCCGTCCACGTCGAACGTGACCATCGAGATCGAAGAGAGTTCGGGACGCTTCCCTTCACGGCTGGACGATTTCTGTTCCTCCATCTCCGATTCTGCCCCCTTCGTATTCTGGGATACCCAAATAAGTACGAACTCAAGAACCGAACGGAACAAGAGAGCTGGTGCAGCGAGAAAGAATAATCTGCCCGCTATGTGTAAGCCTGTACGCGATCAATTATGCACTAACAGCGCCCGTACTGTACCAGTACATCAAAATGTAAGCCAGGAATCCGCGCCTAGCGGATTCTACTGATGTGATGCCCGTTCTTCAGCGTAGAGAGCAAGTCCTGCCCGTAGAACAGGTGCTTCTCGAGCACGTGCAGCATAACCCCGGAAAACTCAGCCGATGTTTCTCCACAGTAAGGACAAATCTGTTGGCGTTTCAACGCTATCTGCAAGGCCTTTGCGCGTTGCGCTGGAGCCTCCCAGTCCTTGTGGGTCGGGTCCTGAACAACAGCCGATTCCAATCCTTCCTTTAGAGACTTGAGAACCTTGTCCAACTGTTTGTTCCAGAAGTTAACGTCCGCTGGTTCGTCGTTGACTAAGAGTTCTTCGTCTCCGGCCATGCCGGTGGGCCCACGAGAGACAAGTGTTTTGGACGAAGATAGGAGTTAAGGGCCGTTGTCCCTACAGCCTTCGGTAACAGGATTCTCGTGTGGAGAAAGGGTCCGAACAGGCTCTCTCGGTGTGATGAACAGAATCGCTTTACAGACGAGCTTCTACTTTTTCTCTCGCCGTTTCTTGATCCCCCAGTCACCCAGGGCTTCAATATTGATCTTCTCAGCCTTGAGCGCAGTGCCCAACCCACTTAGGACCATGTCGAACGTGTATCCAGCACCCAACTTAATGAGATGATGAACAACCGGTTGCTCATGGTAATGGTAAACCTGGTCCCGGGGGAATGATGTGTTGAGCCAGAATATTATCGGATTCTTCACCTTACCATTGTAAGGGACGAGCTTGTTAGCCACCATGTAGTTCGGCGGTTCCTCATACGACTTCAATCGCTGGTCAAACTCGAAGCTCTGCCCCACCTGGACCATCGCAGTTCCTCTACGGGCATGCAACGCAACTTGAGGCGACAAAACGCACGCGGGACACTTTGCGAGCCAGTCTCGAACCTGAACCTCGTAAGACTTGACCCAGTTATCGAATGAGCTCATACACACTAGAGAATGCAGGTGTCATAAGAGGGTTACCGGTTGACATTGCAAGATTACCGGCAAGAATGCGAAATCAGAGCCAACAATCGACGAGCATTCAGTGACACCAGAAGTCAAGCAATCCTGTTTCGAGCAGAAACAAAATTTAGGCGGGAATCTTCATCGTTGCAGCTGGCTCCTGCGCGTTGAGGCCTCTCCAAAGATAGAGAGTCGCAATGGAAGAGTACGGACGCCAGGGAACAGCCAACTCCTCCATCCTATCTTTCGACGGAAGCTTTCTGAGCCTGTAAGTCTTTTGGACGGCCTTCCTGAGCCCAAGATCGTCTACTGGTAGAACATCTGTCCGGCCGAGGACGAAGAGAAGGAACATCTCCGCTGTCCATCTCCCGATGCCTCTAACCTCGTCTAGTATGCCGACAACATCCTCGTCCTCCATGTCGGCCAGTTTTTCAAGGTCCAATCGTCCCGACTGGATTCTCAGACAAAGGTCTCGAATGTAGGACATCTTCTGAGGAGACAAACCTGCAGACCGAAGTTTTCGGATGTTCGTCCCAAGGTACTGTCTTGGTGTTGGAATGTTTCCGTTGTAAAGACCCTTGAAGCGTTTCAGGATTGCTTGGGCGGCGCTGCCTGCGATCTGCTGGTAGACTATTGCTTCGACGAGCGCTTCAAAGTGGGGTCCTTCTCGTTCGAATTCAAACTCTCCAACCCTTGCGATCACCTTTGCGAGTCTTGGGTCGTACTTCCTGAGGTGCTGGACGCCCGACCGCCAGACCTTCCGATTGGCTATTGAAAGCAAGACTCCATCGGAGCAGTTCGGCTTCTATAAATTCCCAAGGTGGGTGAAGTAATTCTGCTTTCCAGTCCTTAATATCGTTCTAGAAAATTGTCTGCTATCTACCGGACATGCGTCGTGCCATGTTCTCCTCGAAGAGGCCTACGTCCTTCAGGTACTGTTGAACAAGTTCTGGAGTCGCCGGGTTCGTGTACAATTCCGCGATCGGATGGTCCATCAACGAGACGATCTGGGCAGCTACCTCGTCAGCGGACTGGACTATCATCGCTCCCACTCTCGATCCGGCTTTCGGGGTCGGTGTTCCTGCAACTCTCTGGAAGTCAGTTTCGACCACTCCAGGCATGACGGTCGAGACGTGAATGTTGGGATAGTCCAACTTCAAGTCCATTCGTACGTTGGAGCTCAACGCGTTGACGGCACTCTTCATGGCGCTGTAGATCGAACGGTAGGGTGCGAGCGGCACTTTTCCTAGGAATGATGAGACGTTGATCACGTGCCCTTGCCCATGTTCCTTGAAGTAGGGGATGATCGTTTGCATTCCATAAATGACGGATTTCATGACCACTGCGACGATCTCGTCAACTTCGCGATCGGTCAACTCCAACACGGGCTTGGTGATTCCTCTGCCCGCATTGTTGACCCAGACGTCCACGCGTCCGAACCTTTCTAGCGCGGCATCCTTCAAACTCTCCAAGTCTGTCCTTCTCGTCACGTCAGCTACGAACGGAACGGCTTCCGCTCCGGACTCTTTCGCTACCCTCTTCAATTCGTTCTCGCGTCTGGCAGAGAGAACGAGACCATCGCCCTTCGCGCCAAGTTGCCGCGCTAGTGCTGCTCCGATCCCGCTGCTCGCTCCCGTGATGACGACGACACGTTTTCCGTCCATGATTCTCTACTCTGAGGCCATCTCTTCCTCGGGCGCCTTGTAAGCGCGCGGAGGTTCCCACAATTCTATCCTGTTGCCTTCGGGATCGTACACCCAACCGAACTTTCCGTACGAAGACTTCTCCATCTTCCGCGCCACGCGGACTCCCTCCTTGCGAAGATGAGCTAGCAGACGCGAAAGGTTGTTGACTCGGTAGTTTATCATGAATTGGTTCTTCTTCGAACCAAAGTAGGTGTCGTCCTTGGGGAACAGGGCCCAGACGCTATGCCCGATCCTCTTCGGATTCTTGCGCGAGTTCCAGGTGAATAGGGCAACATTGTCCTTGATTTTTAGTCCAAGTCGTTTCGAGTACCAGTCAGAGAGGGCTTTCGGGTCTTTCGCTCTGAAGAATATTCCACCGATTCCAACGACTCGTCTCGAATTCTTTCCTGGCAAGGCTAGCCGCAAAACTTGCTTGCTCGTTAGCCTCTTAGCCTTTTGCTGAGGCGTAACCCTGCCTGTGATCAATAACGTGACGGCTGTAAACGATTTATCATCGCGATAGCTCGTCTTGCTGAGAAGTGACCAGGCTGGCCAACCGGAAGGAAGATCTAGTTGTTGTCTCGGCGAGGATTCTGATCTACGGTTCGGTTATGCTCGGCGGCGCACTGCTTGTCCAGTTGTACTCGGTTGTTCCTGCCTGGTTGTTCACGTCAGTTTTGGTTGGCTGGATGCTCTATCTCGTCGTAGCCGTCTTGGCTTATCGTGGGAACAGGCTTGCCTATCCCGCGGCGCTCGTGATATCAATCGTAACGCTTCTCGTTTCTCTACCGCAGCCTGAACATTACGCCCTCTTGGGGCAGGGTGCCACTCCAGCAGCATTCACGTTCATAATCGGCTCAGCCATCCAGGTTGGAGTCATTGCGACTGTGGCCGGACATCTTATACTGGACCGCAAGAGAAGATTGGTCAAATCCTAAGAGGTTGGAACCGACGGTGATACGCAGGAGCAGAATCGAACCATCCGCGGAGTTGTTGCGATCTTGACGTTCACTCTCTGGGGACTCTTGCCCAAACAAAATCCCCTGTCCAGCCTTCCCATCCTACCCAGGATTACTGGAGCAGTTGATACCGGCCTACGTCCTCTCTATGGGGAGAAGTATCTCCGACGGCTGCTATGGTACCTCCTGGGGGGTACGCGTGGAGGGCCGATGAGAGCTGAGATAATCAAGAGCTTGAAGGATCGACCGAGCAACCCCAACCAGTTGGCAGCATCGTTGGGGGTGGATTACAAGACTGTTCAGCATCACGTCCGAATACTCGAGGAGAACGGTTTGATCGTCTCGTCCGAGAAGGGAACCTATGGCGCAGTCTTCTTTTTAACGCCGAAAATGGAGGAGGCACTGCCCATCTTCAATGAAATATGGAGTAAAATTGGAAGAAGAATCATAAGCCCTACGGAGCCGGGCAAGGAGTGAAGACACTCAATTGGGTCTAGCACTCTGGGCAAGTGCGGTCGTAGCATTCCTTAACATCGCAATGACCCTCACTCTCCTCGCCGTCTACCTGGGCACATACAAGCGGGTCCATTCATCGTTCACTCTAGGGCTCGTCCTGTTCGGATCATTCTTCGTAGTCCTCAACCTCTCCATCCTTGTCTTCTGGGTCTTCCTCTTCCAGAACGTAAGCTCAGCATCCTCTTTCGTAGACCAAGCCTCGATCTACATGTTCCTGGTGAACATCGGCGAGGCACTCGCCCTCATCAACCTGCTACGAGTAACTTGGAAGTAACCTGTCTCCTGACGCAGCGGTGAACTCTCCTCTCCACTGCGGAGAGAAGCTCGAAAAAATAGGGGCGATCATCTCTCACAGGAACAGAGAAAGCTCTTTTACCGGAAAACCGAACCCTAACCTGCTCATGCAAGAGCTCAGCCCAGGCAAGCTCTCTCTATCAAGTTCGACTGTGAGCTGGCTGCTGGAAGGCGATCCATCAGTCCGATACTCGACCCACAATGAACTCTTGTCGCGGGAGCACGGCCCCGAAGCCCAATCCGCAAAGCAAGAGATCGGCAAGAAAGGATGGGCCGCACACATCCTCGAAAAACAGAAAGAAGGAACCTACTGGGAGAATCCCGAGTCCTGCTACATTCCGAAGTGGACCTCGTCCGGTTGGCAACTGCCAGTGTTAGCCGACCTGGGAGTCCCAGGCAACGACCCACGCATCAAGAACGCGGTGAACCACTACTTTTCAAAACACAACGTTGAGACTGGGGGCTTCTCCTTCAAGGCTAAAGACCCCGTCGGCTTCAAGCCGCACGTCTGCCTAACCGGGAACATGGTCCGAGCGCTTGCAAGATTTGGCTACGCCAAAGACGAACGAGTTGTCAAGGCAATGGAGTGGCTCGTCAGTCAACAACTACCTGATGGCGGTTGGAACTGTTTCGCTGAGGACGGAGCAAAACACGGTTCCTTCCAAGCTACCCACGAGCCTTTGTGGGCGCTTGGCGAGATGCTCAAGTCAAACTCGAGGCCCCACTGGTCCAACGCCGCGAAGGAGGGCTCAGAGTTCCTGTTGAAGCATAAAGTCTTCAAGTCCAGCGAGAATGACGAACCAGTCCTACTAGAATTCCACTCGATTCACTATCCACTACACTCCAGATACGACTTCCTCCAGGGACTGCGAGTACTCTCCGAACTGGAAGCGAAACACGATGATAGAATGGATGAAGCCCTCAATCTACTTCAACGGAAACGGTCGTCCGATGGCCGCTGGAATCTCGAAGGAGTAATCAGAGGCTGGCGCACTGGCACCTCAGTCCACGGGGGAAAGACAGGAGCTAGGCCCGAAGAACGCGAAGTCCTAACTGAAGGCTGGGGCACAGGGCATACATTACAACTGGAGGAAGCAGGCAAGCCCAGCAGATGGATAACTCTGCAGGCTCTACTCGTCCTGAAAAGACTAGGGCTGCTGGGAACTACTGAGATCTAGGGTTTCATCGCACTGGAAGATCCGCCAAAATACGATTTGACACCCGGTCTCATCAGATAGTAAACGAAGACGATCCCAACCAGAGTCCTGATGGTCCCACCGGTCAAGCTCGTCATCCCCGTCATTCCGCCGGTCACGTCTCCCGCAACAATCTCAAAGATCCCCAGTGGGATCGATAATATGTAGAAGACGACCGCGAACATCCAGACCCCGCGAGCCGCCCGGAACAGCAGTCCGCCACCTACCGCAAAGCCGAGAATCGAGAAAACCACCACCAGGCTTCCCAACGCAAGCTCCAAGGCAGTCGGCCTTCCCAACAGGACTGGGAGGGCGCCGAACAATCCCAAAAGAGCACCCAGGATCGCTATGACCCCGACCACCGTAACACCGGTGGGTCGAGGTTTATTCTCGTTAGATGGGCGCTTTGTCGATTCCATAGCCTTAAGGCAATCCTGTCGTCCGAATAAGTATGACGGCGATCTTTAGGAGATTCCATCGGGAATAAGTGCCAGCCGCATCGACCGTCATTGTCCCGATTACGACCTCGAAAACTGGGAACAATCGCTCCATGCCGAAAGGGTGCGTGTGTGAGTGTGTTCGTATCTCTCGGAATCAAATCATTTTCTATCCACTATATTTGCGAAATAGAATATTTTTCGTGGAAAAAGTAGGTGACCGTTTATAATCAGTTGCACCCAAACCGAAGTCTACATTGTCTTACGCTGAAACGGCTCCAACCGAAACGAAGCCACAAGACATGCGAACAGTCATCATCCCGAAGAACAAGCAGACCATCAACACTTACGACATTGAAGAACTAGCCAACAGAGCAGCCAACAGCACCATCGACGGTTTCCTCGCCCAGGACAAACACGACTTCGAAGCCAGCTGCCTCCAATTCACCATCATGCTCCAAACGATGTTCCCCGGATACGAGAGCGAGAGGCTCCTCAAAGCAAGCCAGGCCTACGTAAGCGCCCTCTTTGTCCAAAGTAAGGTCAAGGACGACTTTCCAGACTCGAACGATAGGATGCACGATGACAGGTGGGAATACGTCAGGTCAGAACTCGAAAGAATGTGCAGAATCCTGGAGATCCCACTTTCCTTCGGAATCGAGACCGAAGAATTCTGGAGATATTTTGCCGGTCGAGATGATCAATCATTCGTCAAACACATCATCGAATTGCACCGGCCACTCATCCGGAAACTGACAGGCAAGGAATCCTACTTCTCGGTCTTCGCGGGGCTCTACTATGCGGGAGTAGCATTGCACAATGAACGCACGCCGTACTCGGTAGCCGTCGCGCGCGAAATCATGCGCATGTACTTCCGCCTGCTCTTCCAGGTCATGGCCGGCGAAGACCGCGCCTAGGCCCGATCATCCTAGGTTCCGCGTTAGTTGCTTCGCGCCGACACTCGTCCTGATCTCAGGAATTCTCGCTCCAGGCCTGGACACAATCTCGATGTCGAACAGGCTCTCGAACATGCTGACCGTTTTTGGCTCATGAGCTTTCATGTTCAACAGGAAGACAGCCGTCACATTATCTGAGGCCATCAGTTCAAGCGCTTGTCTGACCAGAGAGTAGGCCCTATCCTTCCCCAAGGTGAAGACTAGATGTGAAATATTGTCGAACAATACTGTGAACGGTGCCGCCGAGTAGCTCTCGATCGTCTTCTCCATCGAATCCAGAATAAGGCTGCTATCGTAAGTCGGTAGTAAGACAAGATTCTCCTTCTCATAGCTAGGCTTCGAAACTCGTGTAGTCAAGAGGAACATCTTCAAGCCGGGCTCATTCCCTTCTAGTGACCGAGCTGGGCTGTCAGACCTTGCGAAGACCACGGTTCTCTCGAGATTGGAGGCAGACTCTGCGGCGATAGCTTTCAGCATCTTGTCCACGTCGGACAAGAGATCATACTCGATGAGAATCTTCTTCCCCGTCATCTGGTTATGCGAAAGCCCTAGAGTCCTTGAGAACACTTCAGGAGCTTCCGACAAGTCCAAAACTTGGACTCCCGCCTTCAGTGTTTCAAGGGCCTCTGCACTGTCTAACGCTTGTTTGTTGAAGCCCATGAGCACGTTCACGAAGTGGTCTGGTCTGGTCCATTCGCCATCCTTCAAGTGCTCGGTGAACTTCATCATCGGCCTCCTTACGAAATCACCGTAGTCGACAAGAAGCCGTAGCCCGTTTCTCTCTTGAGAACGGGCCTCCTCCTCCAATTCATTGACTATCCTGAGAACTTGCTTATCATCAAAGTATCCTGCCTGAGGGTAGAGGCTCTGGATCGGAAGAAGCCTAAGGTTGCCCTTCAACACCTGTGTACTGACGTTAACATTATTCTTGTTCAGTTCTTCGCTGAAGGTGGTTTCGTTACCGTGATAGAAGCATACAACTTGCTGTTTCTTGTTGATCCCCTCGATCAGAAAACGTGAGAACGGTCCGTACTTCTCGCCGTCGGTCGCGTAGAGGACGATTGTCTGGTCATCCTTAACGCGACCCGTGGAGACGAAGGATGGCACGACCCCGAGAAATGCCTTGAGAAATGACGGTTTCCCGAACTCGTGAACGACGAAGCTCAGCAGAAGAACGTCTACCATGTTTCCCAATCCGACAACGGAAGTTCCGATGTCTGCAAGAGCGTTTATCCCGAGTAGTAATGCTGAGATCATACCGAACCCAACCGCGAAGGTTCTCAGGGCAAATCGGACTTCTCGGTCCCTGAGCTGTGAGCGTAACCGCACAAGTACATAGTTTGGATAGGCGATGAAAGCGAACACGACAGTCGACGATTCGGCCAGAAACCATAGGGCGAAGCCAACAGCCGGCATTGTCTTCAGCTCAAGCGGATAGAATGCTTGCACGAATATTATCGGGTCATCGATTCCCGGTATGAGCGAGCGAAACGGAACCCAGACTAGGACGAAAAGAACGACCATGGGAATGAGATAGATTTGGTACAGAAGGTGCGCTCGATCACGCGAGGGTGAGAGTACCTCTCGAATCGTGAACTTTCCAGGGTAGAGAAAGAGCCTCGTACAAAGGTGGCCCCAAACTACGGCGATCATAAGTGCGGACGTCACCATCAACTCCGCGGTGAACCGAAGCAATACCAAATTATCGGGCGCAAGGAACTGGATGGCTTCCTTCGCTAAGAAGGGAAGGAATCCAGAGTAGATGAGGATGAAGTAGGCCCTGAAGGGTTTGAAATATGAGAATCGGTTTAGCGAGATGTAAATTAGCATAAGGAATACGGCGGCAGTTGAAACGAAGTTCAGGACTAGGTCCAGAGTAACGACTGTCGTTTCTTTTCAGCCTACTACCTACTCTTTCCCACCGGTCCGTTCCTGACTTGTCCAGTCTGTCTCGATACTTTCCAGTGATGATAGTCAGTGTGGCTGCCGCTAGGGTTTAGAATCGCGTTACCCGAGGCAGAGCAGGAGTGTTACATTTCCGTCGGTCTACGGTACGTCCGGGAGTCCGAGCGACTTCGCTGCCACTTTCAAATCTCGCATTCGGCTCCGAATTGTAACTTCGCTGACTCCAGCCGCCTTCGCAAGGTCGCGTTGCATTACAGTCGACCCTCTGATCCTGGCCGCCAAGTCGAGTGCTGCTGCGGCCAGACCGTCCGGGTCTTTTCCAACGTTAACGCGGAGCCTGATCGCTTCGCGGAGTATCTTGCCCGCGAGCATTTCCGTCGCCGAATCCGCACCTGCACGCGACGCGATCTTCGATACTCGCTTCAATGGATCCTCGATCGCCATCGTGACATCCAATGAGCGGACCAGAGCTCTGTAGTAGTGGGCGAGCAGCTTCCTGCTCATTCCAGCGGCTTTCGCGATCTCACTCAGTGACCTTGGCACGTCGGTCAACCGGCATGCGGCATAAGTTGACGCTGCAACCATTCCATTGATAGGTCGTCCACGGACGAGTCCCTTGTTCAGGGCTCGACGATACATTAGCGCTGCCCGTTCGGTGACAACGTCAGGCAGGTTGAGCCTTCCTGCCAAACCTCTCAACTGGTTCATTGCTCTAGACAGGTTCCGGGCCATCGAGGTACCGGCTGCTGCCCGTAGCTGGGTTCGCCTAAGCCGCCACAGTTGCAGCCTTTCGTCGGCGCTCAGGCTTCGGTTCGAGGCTTGTGCCCGCGAGATAATCGTCGATAGGTTCTTGTCGAACGCAGAAAATCTTCCTGGAGGTCCAGACTGGCTTTCCAATAGGCCTTCCTCGGTTCTGCGCGGTATGGGGGCGACGTACTGTTCGGTCGGGTCCGAGAGGACGAAGCCACAGTTTGTGCAGATGACTTCACCTGTCTCGGCATCGCGAACAAGGCTGGAACTTCCACACTGGGGGCAGAGATAGTGTCCTACTTCGTCCCGGGTAGAGACTCGGGGGCGGGGTGCCGTTTGCATCGCACCTTTAGGGGCAGCGGTGACTTGTTGCTGGTATGTCTGGGTTCTTAGTCCAGACTGTGTTTGGGAGTGCTGCATAGCCTCGGCTGGAACTCCTTCTAGAACCTTGTTCTTCCCTGCGGTTGACGCTCCGGCCATTCCCTATCTAAAGGAGGGGTGTCTGTACATAAGCTTGTTAGTGTTGCGCTTGGGACCGCTACTATTCTATTGGGGACGGCTATATACGGGCTTAGGCTGGGCAACGCTAAACACCATGTGACGGTCGAGTGGGCCTATTGAGGATGGCTTCGGAATGGGTCGAATCGCTGGATTTCGAACCCAGGATCCTCTTCTAAAGCAAGTCTCGCGAGTGTTCTACCGATTAGGGGTGCGAATTTGAACCCGTGCCCTGAGAACCCGTAACCGTATAGTATCTGCTCGTGTTCGGGGTCTGGGCCTATTACGAAGTCTTTGTCGAGGGTCATATCGTAGAGGCATACCTTCGAGCTAGCCAGGTTTGCTGATGCTAGTTTTGGAATGAATCTTTGAAGGATGGACCTGCAAGCGTCCGTTTCTTCGGGGTCCGTTGATCGCTTTGCCGTTTCTGGTGTGACGGGCGTGTCTCTTCCGCTGTGCGAGACTTTTACGGCATCGATTCCGGCTGCAGGAATGCCGTAGTAGCTTTCGGCGAAGAAAACCGGGAATCGTTCTGCCCTGTAGGGTTCAAGGTCTGGTGGTTGGAAGTATAGAATCTGCTGTCTGGTCGGTTTGATTCTAATGATTTTTTCTGGAAGCAGATTGTTTGACCACGGCCCTATGGTGATTATGGCTCTATCGGCTGTAATCTGTTCGTTGTTTTCTGTCAAGATCTTAACAGTCCTTTCCCTTGTTGCAGAGACTTTTGCGACAGCGGTGTTGCCCAAGAGCTTGGCGCCGTTCTTGACAGCGTTGTCCGCGAATGTTGTGAGTGCTTTTCGTGCCAGGATGGCGGCTCCATAGTGGTCTAGGAATGCTTTCTCGGCCTCAAACAGAGGGTACCTTTTCGATAACTCCTTTCTATCAAGCTCCTCGGACTCGAGATGCATTTTCTGAATAGTCTTGTGGCTGTCTACGTTGAACTTGTTCCATCCATCATCTTGGCCTTGGAGGAGCAAAAGCCCTGACGGGATGAGAAGAGTGGTCCGGGTCTCTTTCTCCACTTCCTTCCAGAGTTTCCGGCTCTCGATGGCGAGCCGCGTGTAGAACTCGTCGCTCCCATAGGCGTACCTAAAGACTCGGTTCACGTCGCTAGAACTGCAGAGGTCATTTCCTACTGAATATTGGTCGATGAGGATTATCTTCTTACCCGACTTGCCGAGCCAGTAGGCCGCGGCAGAGCCCATTATGCCAGAGCCTACAATGCAAATGTCTGCCTCGATCAATTTTCGTAGCCTCAAGTCGCGGTAGGATCTTCTTCACAATAAATATTGATGCAATGCTATGCTTAGCCTGTGTCTTCGCACTCTCCATTCGGTGAATTGCGTTTTCTGTATGTCGGGTCGGGCGATGTCGGTCGCGACTTGGAATATTACGTAGGAGTACTGGGGTCAGAGAAAATCTGGGATTTTTCATCATTCGGGACACGAGTAGCGGCGGTCAGGCTGTCCAAGGGACCACTCGTCTTACTCGCCGGACATCGTCATTCTCCGTCTTGTCTTCCAATCTTTGAAGTAAGCGATATCGCCTTGACAGCGAGAGACCTGAAACGCCGTGGGTGGCACCCGGAAACTGAAAAATTCGAGATTCCGAACGGCCCATGCTATCTTTTCAAGGACCCGAGCGGGAACCAGCTGGCAATCTTCCAAGACGTTCGTCCGAACGCGTTAGGCGTCGGGGAATGACGATGTTCGAGAGGAACATTGTCAAGCCTAGCGTTGACTATCGCGTGGAGGGCAGTCCGAGCCTGCGATAATTTCAGATACTAGTACCCTAGCAATCGCATAAGCGTCTAGGACCAAGGTGTGCCTTGCTCATGGCTGACTCGTTAGACTTTGAGAGCCGACTGTTGTGGTGGTGGTTCGCAGGGACAAGAGGAGGCCCGACGAGAGCAAAGATTGTGATGACCTTACGGGTTGAGCCGATGAACGCGAAACAGTTGGCTGATCATCTGGGCTTCAACTACAAAACCGTACGGCATCATCTCAAAGTTCTGACAGACAATCGTCTCTTGATCTCATTCGGAGACAAGTATGGTAAGGCGTACTCACTGTCGCCCGCGCTAGACTCGAACTACACTGCTTTCGTCGAAGTGCAGAAGGCCGCGGTGAATCGGCGAGTTGTGAGGAGCCTTGTATAGCGCGGACGTTATGATGCTGGGCGCGACGACCGGAGTGTGCTTGGTAAACGTTGGTCTCCTGGGCGGGTTGATGTACATTTACCAATCCGGATACTCGCAGCTGAAGTCAAGGTTTGGGCTCGGGCTCCTCGTATTTGCCGGGTTGCTAATTCTTCAGAACCTGCT
>JACXTT010008619.1_pt1 | contig 14104 bp, 13 predicted proteins | sample 9270951 | NCBI WGS metagenome assembly JACXTT01 (sample SAMN15532306, study PRJNA645909) | rock metagenome | isolation source: weathered quartz diorite | place: Puerto Rico | collected 2017-06-21 | reverse complement strand
CCGGCGGGATCGGCGAACACCATCTGCACGTGGTTGCCGACTACGTCGTTCACCGCCTGCGGCATCCCGCGATAAGGCACGTGGGTCATCTTGAGGCCCGCATCACGCATCATCATCTCGAAGGCGAGATGCGGCGTCGCGCCAATGCCGGTCGAGCCGAAGGAGAGCTGGCCGGGCCGCTCCTTGACGTATTGCACGAGCTCTTTCACCGAGCCGACCGGCAGCGACGGATGCACCACCAGCACGAAGGCCACCGACGAGGTGAGCGCCACCGGCGTGAAGTCCTTCGCGGGATCGTAGGGAAGCTTCTTGTAAAGCGTGGCGTTGGTGGTCAGCGTACCGGCCGGCACGAAGAACAGCGTGTAGCCGTCGGGCGGCGACTTCGCGACTGACGTCGCCGCGATCACGGTGCCGCCGCCGGTGCGGTTCTCGACGATCACCGGCTTGCCGAGGCGCTCCTTGAGCTTCGGCTCGAACTGCGCGCGGGCGACGATGTCCATCGCGCCGCCGGCGCCGAGCGGCAGCACCAAGGTGATCGGCCGCGACGGATAGTCGTCAGCGCGGGCCTGTGAAGCCGCGGCGAGACCAAGGCCCGCGATCAGCGCCGCGGCGAAGCGTGAAACCAACATGTCGTCCTCGTGCTATTGCGAGCCGGCCAGCCCCGCGTTGCGGATGACCGGCGCCCAGCGCGCCGTCTCGGACGTCACAAAGGCCTCGAGCTCCTTGAGCGAGCCCTTGCCGATCGGCTCGAGCCCGATGGCGACGAAGTGCTTGACGATCTCGTCGGTCTGCACGATGGCGTTCACTTCGGCGTTGAGCTTTTCACGGATCGGCCGCGGCGTGTCGCCGGGCGCGACCAGCATCTGCCACGCCGTGGCGTCGTAGCCCGGCACGCCCACTTCCGCGAGCGGCGGGATGTCCGGCGCGGCCGCAGCGCGCCTAGCGCTGGTGATGCCGATCGCGCGCGCCTTGCCGGCGCGGATGAGCTGGATCGAGGGGCCGATGTCGGTGAACAGGATGTCGATCTGGCCCGAGACCAGATCGGTCATCGCCGGCACGCTGCCCTTGTAGGGCACATGCGTCATCTTGATGCCGGTCATGCTCGAGAACAGCTCGGAGTTCAGATGGTGGAACGAGCCCGGTCCGCCGGAGCCGTAGCTCAGGTTCTTCTCTTTGGCGAGCTTGATGAGATCCGCGACGTTCTGCACCGGCAGCGCGGCGTTGATCGCGAGGATGAACGGCACGCCGGCCACGAGCGCGACCGGCACCAGGTCCTTGTTCGGCTCGTAGGACAGGCTTTTGAAGATGACCGGGTTCATCGCCATGGTGCCGCTTGTCGCCTGCATCAGCGTGTAGCCGTCGGGGGCGGCCTTGGCGGTCGCGGCAGCCGCAATCGCGGTGCCGGCGCCCGGCCGGTTCTCGACCACGAACGACTTGCCGAGCTTCTGCTCGAGCTTCTGCCCGATCGCGCGCGCGATCATGTCGGTACCACCGCCGGCGGCGAACGGCACCAGGATGGTCACGGTGCGGGCCGGATAGTCCTGCGCCGCGGTCTTGTCCGCAAACGCGGCCAGCGCCGCGAGCGCCATCAGCATTCCACCGAACAGTGCCTTCATGCCTGCCCTCCGCTGCTCATTGGTTTGGTCGCATTTTCTGCGGCGAACCGCTGCACACTTCGCCGGAAAATGCTCTCGTCGTCACTGCGACGCGGCAATGCCGGCGTCGTTCACCACCTTGCTCCAGCGCACGATTTCCGTTTTCACGAACGCCCGCAACGCGTCGACGTTGGGGCTGGCGAGCGGCAGGAAGCCGTATTTCAGGATCTGCTCCCGCACCTCGGGCATCGCCAGCACCGCGGTGATCTCGGCGTTGAGCTTGTCGAGCACCGGCCGCGGCGTCTGTGCGGGCGCTGCGATCGCCTGCCACGACACCGCGTTGTAGCCCGGCACGCCCGCTTCATTGAGCGGCGGGATGTCGGGAAACAACGGATGCTTTGCCAGGGTCGAGATGCCGAGCGGCCGCACCTTCCTGGCTTCAAGAAGCCCGGTCGCTGGGCCGATGTCGCTGAACATCATCGGGATGTGACCCGCGACCAGATCGTTCAGCGCCGGCAGGCTGCCACGGTAAGGCACGTGCGACGCCTTCATCCCGGTCATGCTCTTGAACACTTCCATGAACAGGTGATGCGGCACGCCGGGGCCGGCCGAGGCGAACGTCATCTTGTCGGGATTGGCCTTGGCGTAGGCGAGCAGCTCCGGCACCGAGCGCACCGGCAGGTCGACATTGACCATCAGCACGAAGGGCGTGCCGGACAGGACCGCAACCAGGGCGAAGTCGGTGACCGGGTCGTAAGGCAGGCTTTTGTAGAGCGCCACGTTCACGGCCATGGTCGGCGCCGGCGCCATCAAGAGCGTGTGGCCGTCCGGCGCGGATTTCTGCACATAGGTCGCGGCGATGATCGAGCCCGCGCCGGCCTTGTTCTCGATGATGAAGCTCTTGCCAAGCCGCTGCTCGAGCTTGCCGCCAACAAGCCGCGCCATCTGATCGACGCCGCCGCCCGGCGCGAACGGCACCACGATCGTCACCGGCCGCGACGGATAGTCATCTGCCGCCGCGGCGAACGTCGCGAGCATGCTCCATAGAAAAGCGAGCAGAACACGCGCACCGCGCACGCGCATGCATCCCTCCCGTCACCTGCCTGGCCGCAGGCGTTTTGGCTTTTCGCCTTTGTTGGCGGGAAGTCTGCGTTATTTAAGCAGCAGCCACAATGAGGTTGTTGAGCGCGGCGGAAAGCCTGCCCTCGGGCTTCTCGAGCTCGTCCATGATCGAGAAATGATTGCACGGCTCGAGCGGCAACAGCGTGCTGGGCAGGCCAGCCGCGACGCGGGCCTGGTGATAGGCCTGAGACTGCCGCTGCAATTCCGGCAGCTCGCCGGTGCCGTAGGTGACCGTCAGCGGCACCTTGCGCTTTTCGAGATGCAGGATCGGGCTCGTGGCCGCGGCCTCGGCGGCGGTCAGCTTGAGCTTCTCGTTGAGATAATTCAGCCGGCACGGCTCGACGTCGTAGATGCCGCTGATAGCAAGGCCTGCGTCGACTTCGTCGAGCGGCAATGCCGAGGCGGTCAGATGCCCGCCAGCCGACCAGCCCGACACGACGAGCTTGCCCGCGCCAAAGCCGCGGCGCGGGCCCTCCTTGCGCAGGTAGCGGATCGCGGCGTGGGTCTCGGCAACGAGCTCGGTCAGCGTCACATCCGGGCAGAGCGTGTAGCCGATCATCGCGGCGTCGCAGCCCTTGGCCAGCGGCCCCGCCATCATGCAGGAGAAGATGTCCTTGCTGTTGCGCTGCCAATAGCCGCCGTGGATGAAGGCAAACAACGGCGCGTTCGCCTTGCCGCAGCGGAACACATCGATGCGGTTTCTCTCGCGCGGGCCGTAGGCGAGATCAAGCAGCTCCGGATTCTTCTTCCGCATATCCGCGCTGCGCGCGATCCAGCCGTCGCGGCGCGCCGTGGAGTCGGGCACCGCGGCGCCGTTGTCGTAAGCGGCATCGAGCTGCGCCCGGTTCATGCCGCGCCAGATGATGGAGGAGCTGTCGTTCATGATGGTACGCCTACGCTATTTTGCTGACCGCAATATATTAGGCTGTCATGGCCGGGCTTGTCCCGGCCATCCACGCCTTACCTACCTTGTAGCCAAGGCGTGGATGCCCGGCATAAAGCCGGGCATGACGTGGAGAGAGGCGCAGACTTGTAACGAAGGTCACGCCGCCTTGCGGGCGTGATGGCTGTGCAGCCGAAGCGACAGCTCGCGGCGGATATCGTTGAAATCCGACGCCACCACGTCGCGCGGACGCGGCAGGGTGATCTGCATCTGGCTGTCGATCCGGCCTGGGCCCGGCGACATCACCACCACGCGGTCGGCCAAGAAAATCGCCTCCTCGATCGAATGGGTGACGAACAGCACCGTCAATCCGGTGCGCTGCCAGATATCGAGAAGCTCGTCTTGCAGCCGCTCGCGGGTCATGGCGTCGAGCGCGCCGAACGGCTCGTCCATCAGCACGATCTCGGCGTCGTTGGCGAGCACGCGGGCGATGGCGACGCGCTGCTTCATGCCGCCCGACAATTGATGCGGATAGGCATCGGCGAAGCGCTGCAGGCCGACGAGCTCGACGAAGCGCTCGACCGTGTCCTTGACCTCGGACCTGGGCCGGCCGCGCGAGGTGGGCCCGAAGCCGATGTTGCCGCGCACGCTGAGCCAGGGAAACAAGCCATAGTCCTGGAACACCATGCCGCGGTCCGGCGCCGGTCCCTCGATCGGCTTGTCCCACATCAGGGCGCTGCCGTGCGTCGCCGTCTCGAAGCCCGCCACGATGCGCAACAGTGTGGACTTGCCGCAGCCCGAAGCGCCGATCAGGCAGACAAACTCGCCTTTGTTCACGCGAAGGTTCGCGTCGCGCAACGCATCGATCCGGTCGCCGTTGAACTCGAACTGCTTGCTCAAGCCGTTGAGCTCGAGGATCGGGATGGTCGGCTCAGCCATGGTTCGGGCTCCAGCGCAGCAGCCGGCTGCCGAGCCACATCACGATGCGGTCGGAGATGAAGCCCGCGATCCCGATCACGATCATGCCGGAAATGACGATCTCGGTGCGCGAGAGCTGCCGTGCTTCCATGATGATGGCGCCCAGCCCCGTCTGCACGCCGGTCATCTCGCCCACGACAATGACCACCCAGGCGAAGCCCAGACCCAAGCGGAGACCGGTGAAGATCGCTGGCAGGCTTGCCGGCAGCACCACCTTGAAGAACTGCGATGTGCCCTCGCAGCCGAGCATGCTTGCGGCCTCGAACAGCCGCGGGTCGACCGAACGCACGCCGAAGATGGTGTTGATCAGCACCGGATAGAACGCGCCGAGAAACACCAGGAACACCGCGGAGCGCGGGCCTAAGCCGAAGATGATCATGGCGAGCGGCAACCAGGCGGTGACGGGAATCGGACGCAGCACCTGGAAGGTCGGATCGAGCAGTTGCCGCACGAACGGCAGACGCCCGATCATCAGCCCGAGCGGCAGCGCCACCGCACACGCCATCGCGAAGCCGCCATAGACGCGGCTCACCGACGCGAGCAGATGCGTCAGTAAAGTCTGGCTGAAGGCGTCGTCCCAGATGCCGCCGAAGGCGAGATCGTAGAGCTCGATCGCGACATCGCTCGGCGGCGGGATCAGACTGAACTTCCGCCCGAACGTGGCAAAGTGCCAGAACACCACGACGGCGAGCGGAAACAGCACGGCGATCGCCGGCTGCTTCAATCGCTGGACGATCGGCGGCAGCGCATGCGGCGCGGGCGTCGCCGGCGCCGCTTCCAACGTTGGGGCCGTCCCCGTCTCGGCGCCCGCATTCATGATGCGACTCAGGCCTGCTTGGCGATTTCGTCGACGAAGCGCGTGTCGAAGAAGGTGGCGAAGTCCGGCAGCTGCCGGATCTGCTTCAACTGCAGCATGTATTCGGCGTAGGTCTTGGCCTGCTTGATCTCGAGCGCGCCGAACTTCCAGGTGAGCTCGACGTTCGGCACTGAGGCGTCGATCGCCTCCTTCTTCTGGCCGAGCTTGGCCACCGCCATCGCGCTCATCTCGGTTGGATTCGCCATGGCGAACTCGACCGCCTTGCGATGGATGCCGAGGATGACGTTCACGAGCTTCGGGTTGCCAGAGAGCGTGTCGCGATGCGCGCCGAACACCATGTTCAGGCCGCCCATGGCGGTGCTGTACGGATACTCGACGAGCTTGCCGATGCCCGACGACAGGCTGACGCCGGGGCCGGGCTCCGCGCCCACGTAAGCGTCGACGTCGCCGCGCGCGAGCGCCAGATGCATCTCGCTGAAGGAGACACGGATCGGCGTGATGTCCTTGATTGACATCCCTTCCATCCGCAGCCGCTCGAGGATGAACACCTCCTGCGTCGAGCCTGGCCAGATCGCGACCTTGGTGCCCTTGAGATCCCTGATCGAGGCGATCGGGCTGTCCTTCTTGGCGATCACCGCCATGCCCTTGTTGCAGGCGCCGGCGATCACGACGATCGGCTCGCCCGCCGCCGCGCCCAAGGTCGCCGCCGCGATGCCGAACATGCCGAACTCGACCGACTTGGTGACCACCGCGTTCTTGCCCTCGGTCGGGCTCTCGAACGGGATGACCTCGATCTTGTAACCGGCCGGCGTGAACTTCTCGTAGAAGTGCGGCGCGATCGAATGGATGAGCTTCAGCGAGCCCATCTTGATGGTGGTGACCTCCTGAGCGCGCAGCACGGCCGGGCCGGCGACGGCGGCGGCGCCTGCACCTAAAAGCAATTCGCGGCGACGGATCATGACGGCAGCTCCCCGATATCTGGTTGGCGGTCTCACGCGGGTCGGAGTGAGCAAGCCCCATGCCACGGGGTTCTGTTGGTGGTTCAATGGACTAGGGGGTGGTGGCGGATGCCGCGCCCGAACCAGAGGCATGACTGCCGAAAAAACAGGCAGGAGCTGCAAATCGGCGGCTCGGCATCCCCAAAGCCCCCGTTTTGGCCGTTTTTCTTGACAGAGGAGCCCCCCGGCCCCATAAGCATGCCGCAATGGCGCGGGCCTATCGGTCCGCGCGATTTGTTACGGCACCAAGTGCCTGTAACCACATCACAAACCGACTGAAAGAAGCCGGCCGGGGGCGACCCTAAGAGCCGGGCTTGAGCACGGGATAGAGAACGATGTTCGCAGTCATCAAAGCCGGCGGCAAGCAGTACCGTGTCGTCGAAGACCAGGTCCTCAAGGTCGAGGGCGTGGAAGGCGAGCCGGGCACCATTGTGCAGATCGGCGACGTCATCATGCTGGGCGGCGACAAGCCGGAGATCGGCAAGCCTGTCATTTCGGGCGCGAGCGTCGCGGTCGAGATCGTCGAGCACGGCCGCGGCCGCAAGGTCATCGCCTTCAAGAAGCGCCGCCGCAAGAACTCGCGACGCAAGCGCGGCCACCGGCAGGACTTTGTCCTGATCCGGGTGTCGGAAATCCTCACGGGTGGCGCCAAGCCCAGCAAGGGCCCGAAGCCGAAGCCCGCACCCAAGGCCAAGCCGGCCAAGGACGAGGCGAAGGACGACGCGGCGTAACAGCCGGGCGTACTTCGGTACAAAATCGCAGTGGACGCGGGGTGAGCGGGCACAAAGTTGCGCGGTCACCCTTCATAAAGCAGCGTCTATCAATATTTGTGAGATGATTCCGGCACGGAATCGCGCTACAAAGACGAACGAGTTAGGATCTCAGTTATGGCTCACAAGAAAGCAGGCGGATCTTCCCGGAACGGCCGTGACTCGGCCGGGCGCCGCCTTGGCGTCAAGCTGTTCGGCGGCCAGGTGGCCGTAGCCGGCAACATTCTCGCGCGCCAGCGCGGGACCAAGTGGCATGCCGGCGACAACGTTGGCACCGGTAAGGATCACACCCTGTTCGCCCTGATTGATGGTCGTGTTGCGTTCAATACCAAAGCCAAAGGCCGCGTCTTCATTTCCGTCCTTCCGATGACGGAGGCCGCGGCCGAATAAGACGGTGGAACCATAGTGGGTCCGCCGGTATCTGTCCGAACCGGCGGGGCTCAACGGGCCCTTGAAGGGGGAGGCGGATACACCGCCTCCCCCTTCAAGTTTTTTAACCAAGGAGCCCGTGTCATGACCCTGCAAGAGATACCGTCAGGAACCTTCCGCGAGAGGTGTATTCCCGTCCTCGAGACGGAGCGGCTGGTTCTGCGTGCGCCGCGGCTTGGGGACGTTAAAGCGGTTGCCATGCTGGCGAACGATCGTCGCATCGCCGAGAATACGGCACGCATTCCACATCCGTACCGCATCACCGACGCCGAGGACTTCGTCGCCTCCGCCAATGTCGGCAGCGAAACCGTATTCCTGATCACGCTGCGCAATGGCACGCCGATCGGCGCCTGCGGCTTCGGCCAGATCGACCGGCATCCGCCCGAGCTCGGCTACTGGCTGGGTCTCAAGCACTGGGGCAAAGGCTACGCCACGGAAGCCGTGCGCGCGATGATCGACCACGTCTTCGAGGACACCGACGCCGAGGCGATCCAGTCGGCGGCGCGCGTCACCAATCCGGCGTCGCGGCGCGTGCTCGAGAAGTGCGGCTTCCAGTGGTCGGGCGCGGGACTGCTCCGCATCCGCGCCATCGCCAGCTCGGCGCCGATCGACCGCTTCCGCCTCGACCGCGGCCTCTGGGCATCGCTGAAGACCTGGGGTCAGACGCGGCGCGTACAGGGCTGATGGGAGCTGCGCAATGTACCAGCCTCCGCACTTCCGCGAGGATCGCATCGAGGTCCAGCACGGCCTCATCCGCTCGCACCCGCTCGGCCTGCTGATCACGGCAGGACCGGGCGGGCTGCAGGCGAATGCGATTCCGTTTCTGGTCTACAGCGATCTTTCGGCACACGGCACGCTGCGCGCCCACATGGCGCGCGGCAATCCGCAATGGCGCGAGCTTGCCGCGGTTGAAGAATGCCTGGTCGTGTTCCAGGGGCCGCAGCAATACATCACGCCGTCCTGGTATCCGACCAAGCATGAGCACGGCAAGGTCGTGCCGACCTGGAACTACGTGACGGTGCACGCCTGGGGCGCTCCGCAGGTGATCGAAGACTCCGCTTGGCTCAGACGCCAGATCGAGGATCTTACCAACCTGAAGGAAGGTGTCCTGCCGAAACCGTGGAAGGTCGATGACGCGCCGGAGCGATACCTCGCGGCGCAGATGAAGGGCATCATCGGCATCGAAATCCCGATCGCCCGGATCGAAGGCAAGTGGAAGGTCAGCCAGAACCGGCCCGAGGTGGATCGGGCCGGCGTCGTCGCCGGATTGCGCAACGGCGGCGAGCAGGCGGCGGTCATGGCCACGCTGGTGGCCGAGCGCGGCAAGCTTGCGAATTGAGAAGCGCACGCGGCGCGCGGTGCACCAGGAGTATCATCGAGGCGGCAATGACGCCTCGATGAGGTCGCGGAAGATCTCACCGTAAATGCGATTGCCGTCTTGATTCATATGGCCGCCACCGCGCGAGGCGCCGAAGCCATGCATGACGGCGCGATAATTGATACCGGCCCGTTCCCGCGCCAGCGCGTCCAGGTCGGCAAATTTCAATCCGGCCGCAGTCAGACGCTGCGTGATCGCTTCGGCGATAGAGCGCCGCAACGCTTCGCCACCTTCGCAGGATGCGGGCAATCCGCGGAACGCGAGGATGACGGGCAGGGCTTTGTCACGGCGCAACTGCGAGAGATCGCGCAAAAACGCGTCGAGATGCCGGCGGGCATAGGCCGGCTGCCCATCGCTCCAAAGCGCGCGCTGGCCTTGCAGCGTCTCGATGCAGGTCGGCGCCGGATCGGCCGCAGCTTGCGCATTCCGCGGCCATTCGGCGAGCAGGCCGACATTCTTGCGGCTGTTGAGCACGCGCGCCAGCGCGCTGTGATCCAGCACCCAGTAGAACAGCCGCCCGCCGCTCGACGTCCGAAACGCGTAGCCGCGCGACCGGCGGAAGCCGTAGGACAGCCGCACCGCGCCATCGGCGCCGGCCTTGTAGGAGGTCCAGCCGCTGTCGTCGTCGCTCGTCAGTCCGATGAAATCACCGATCGATACCACGACGATGGCGAGGTCAGGACGAAGCGCGAGGCCTTGGCTTTGCAGCCGCGCCATGTCGACGGCGGGCGTGGCTCCCGCAAGGCCGAGATTGATGACCTCGGCGCCGGGATGGCGCTTGCGGAGCTCGCGCTCGGCGGTCGAAACAGCGGTGTCAGCGAGATCGACCTGCGCCGCCTCCATGGCCGAATCGCCGACCACCACGGCGCGCGGCGCAGCGGTGCGTTCAATGGCGCGATCGCGGTCGCGAAGCCCGAGATTCGAGACCCTGACGACGGAGCGGTGCTCCTGAATCCAGATGCCATGCGCGCCAACGCGATGGCGGTAGCCGGTGTCGGGATCGGGGCCATAGAGCGAGACCTCCGACACCGGCAGCACGCGCCACAGCGGCGTAGCTTCGACGATGCGGAACGACAGCTCGGCCAGGACGCTTCCGGCGAAGAGCCCGGCCAGGGTCAGAAGCGCGATGCGGAGGAGCTTGCGCAGCATGGTCAGAACCGGAAATAGATGAAGGGCGTATGCTGTGCCTTGGGCAGGAGCAACAACCACAGCGACAGGCTTGCGAATACGGCGCGCAGAACATAGCCGTCGTAGCGCTTGAGCAGCAGCGCGGCCTTGCGGGTGAAGAGCCTGGCCTCAGCGCCATGCAGCGCGAGCAGCGCCAGGCATCCGGCCAGCACCAGCAGACCGGCCGTGCCGTCGGATGGCAGCGTGGCTGAGCCTGCCGAATGCAAGCCGAACAGCGCGCCGCAATAGGCCAATGCCGACGCAATGTCGGGCGCGCGGAAGAACACCCACAGCACCAGCGCCAGCACGAACGTGAGGAGCCACGAGAGGGCCGGCACCGCGGCGAGCGCATCCCCGGCATAGCGCCAAATTAGGATCACCAGCGCCCAGCCGACACCCCAGGCCGCAAACGTCCAGCTTGCGCCGTGCCACAGCCCGGCAAGGCCCATCACCACGATCAGCACCGCGGCGCTTCGCGCCGCCCCGCCCTCATTGCCGCCGAGCGGAATGTAGAGATAGTCGCGGATCCATTGCGACAGCGTGATATGCCAGCGCCGCCAGAACTCCTGGGGGCTCTTCGACAGATACGGCTGGCGGAAATTCAGCGCCAGGCGGATGCCGAACAGGTAGGCGGCGCCAAGGCCGATGTCGCAATAGCCGGAGAAATCGAAATAGATCTGGAACGCGAACAGCCAGAGCCCGTACCAAGCCGCAGCCGCGTTCGCCGGGCCGTCGCGGAACACGTCATCGACCAGCGGCGCAATCGAATCCGCGAACACGATCTTCTTGATGATGCCGAGGAGAATGAGGCCGAGTCCAAGCCCAATCAGCCGATGGCGGCGCAGCGTGCCGTCGAACAGCCGGTGGATCTGCGGGCCGAACTGCCGCCACCGCATGATCGGGCCCGCGACGAGCTGCCCGAAGAACAACTTGAACAGCGCAAAGCGCGCCAGCGATGTGAACGGCTTGGCGCGGCCGCGCGTGAGATCGATCAGGAAGGCCGAAAGCTGGAAGATGTAGAACGACAGCCCCAGCGGAATGACGAGATGGCCGGTGAGCGCAAAGCCCGCCGAGTTCGCCAGAAACAGCCGGTACTTGAAATAAATCAGGAAGCCGAAGTTCACGGCCAGCGCCGGCCAGAGCCAGCGCTTGTCTTTTTGGATCGGAAATTGAAAGCCGAAGTTGGCGCCGATCAGAAACGCGGCGATCAGCGAGTCACGAAGCCCCGCGACCGAATAGAACACGATGCTGGCGGCAAGCAGCACACAGCCGCGCCACGGCACCAGCGCAAAGATCAGCCACACGCCCGCGAGGAAGAAGGCGAAGTAGAGCGTGTCGTAACTCATGAAGGATTGAACCTGGCGGCGAAATCGAATTTTCAGCTTAGGCGGGAAAGTTCCATGCCGTGACTGCAAACCCTTGTCGCAGCGAAATTATCTGAAAGAGATTGACTTGGCGAAGATGGAGTAGGAGCATGCTTTTCGTGGTCAGCGCGTCGCTGAGGCGACCGCAGCAAACACAACTGAACAACGGAGGTCACCATGACGCCACCGGGTCAGTTCCGCCGCAAAGCGTAATCGCAAGCGTTTGGGCGCCTACGTAGCGGCTAAACCCACGAACGACACGCCGGGAGCAGGCTTTAGCGGGCCGCATCAGTGAGGCATGGCCCCTTGCCGCTCCCGGTCGCGTTTCCGCACCATTCATCCGAAATTTTCGCCCCTCATCTGCGTCCCGGACAGAATTGATATTCTACCGGCGACTGGCGCGGTTGCGCTTTTTGCGTGAAAATGGCGTCCAGCATGGCAAAACTTCAGCCATCCGGTTTTCCAGGGAGCACGCCAAGGGAGCATGCTATGGGCTACGAACTCGATCAATTCATCTCCGACTGCCGCAGCTCGCTGAAGCGCGATCCGGGCCCGGCGGGCCGCGAGGAGGTCCGCGCCAACCTCGAGCGGCTCCTCAAGAATCAGGACTTTGTCGAGAAATACTGCGGCGACAGCGTCGAGCGCGGCTTGAAGGTGCTCTACGAAGACCCGGACCTGAAGTTCCAGGTGCTGGCCCATATCAACGAAAAGGCCCGTGTCTCGCCGCCGCATGATCATGGCGCGTCCTGGGCGATCTACGGCCAGGCCAAGCTCTGGACCGACATGATCGAATGGAAGCGGCTCGACGACGGCAAGGACCCGGGTCACGCCAAGCTCGAGCCGGAAAAGAAGTACCGGCTCAATCCCGGTCAAGCCGGCATCTACCAGAACGGCGCCATCCACTCGATCGACTATCCGGACAAATCGAGGTTCGTGCGCGTCACCGGCACCAACCTCGACATGATCAACCGCATCAGCATCGACCTGAAGACCGGCAATGTGAAGCAGATGACGCCGCAGCAGGCGACGTAGTCGATCCGCCCGCAAAATCGTATGGTGATGGCCGGCGCTAAAACGCCGGCCATCTGTTTTGAGGAGCCCATGCCGCAAGTCACCGCCCGCCCGCTTGATCCGGCCACCGTCCGGGCCATGCTGCATGACGGGCGGGAGCTGGCGCTCATTGATCTACGCGAGGAGCTGATCTTCTCGCGCAACCATCTCCTTTGGGCGCGCTCGGTGCCGCTGAGCCGCCTCGAGCTGCGCTTCGCGGCGCTGGTGCCGCGCAAGGCCACCCGCATCGTGCTGTGCGACGGCGGCGACGGCGCGGTCGAGCGCGCGGCAAAAATCCTCACCGCGGCGGGCTATACCGACGTGGCCTGTCTGCAGGGCGGCCTGCCGGCCTGGGAGAAGGCCGGCTACGAATTGTTCTCCGGCGTCAACGTGCCGAGCAAAGCGTTCGGCGAGCATATCGAGCACATCGAGCACACGCCGAGCGTCTCGCCCGAAGAGCTCGACAGCCTGATGAAGAACGGCACCGACATGGTGATCGTCGACAGCCGGCCGTTCGACGAATTCCAGCGCATCTCGATCCCGACCGCCACCAACGTGCCGGGCGCCGAGCTCGTGCTGCGCATCCGCGACATCGCGCCCAAGCCTGAGACGCTGGTGGTGGTCAACTGCGCCGGCCGCACGCGAAGCATCATCGGTGCGCAGTCGCTGATCAATGCGGGCCTGCCCAACAAGGTGGTGGCGTTGCGCAACGGCACCATGGGCTACACGCTCGCGGGCTTCAAACCCGACAATGGCAAGACCAGGCGCTACGGCGAGCTCTCGCCTGGAACGTTCGCCTGGGCCCAAGCCGCGGCGGAGCACGTCGGCAAGAAGTTCGGCGTCATGCAGATCAAGCGCGAGGCGCTGCAGAGCTTCCGCGCCGACGTCACCCGCACGCTTTATGTGTTCGACGTGCGCGATCCGACCGACTATGCGGCGGGACACCTGCCTGGTGCCGTCAACGCGCCCGGCGGCCAGCTCGTGCAGGCCACCGATCAATATGTCGGCACGCTCAACGCGCGCGTCGTGCTGGTCGACGACCATGCGGTGCGCGCCATCATGACGGCGTCGTGGCTGAAGCAGATGGGCTGGCGCGACGTGTTCGTGTTGGTCGCAGGCGGCAACGAGCGGGCGCGGCCGATCCCGCCGGTGCTAGGCCCCCCGGTGCCCTCGGAGCTTGCCATCGAGGCGCGGCGGCTGTCGGAGCTCGTCGCCAACAACCACGTCACCGTGGTCGATCTGTCGCTCAGCCCGGCCTACCGGCGCGGCCACATCCCCGGCGCCTGGTACGCGATCCGCACCCGCTTGCCCCAGGCGCTGGCGAAAATCCCGATGAACGGTCCGCTGGTGCTGACCTCGGAAGACGGCATCCTCGCCGGCATCGCGGCGCGCGAATCCAAAGTACCGGCGCAGTATCTGCGCGGCGGCAATGCGGCCTGGAAGGAGGCGAGCCTGCCGCTGTCGACCGACGCCCGCATGGCCGACGAGCCGCTGGATTATTGGCCGAAGCCCTACGAGCGCCCCGGCAACACCAAGGACGCGATGAACGAGTA
>JACXTT010008618.1_pt1 | contig 14104 bp, 17 predicted proteins | sample 9270951 | NCBI WGS metagenome assembly JACXTT01 (sample SAMN15532306, study PRJNA645909) | rock metagenome | isolation source: weathered quartz diorite | place: Puerto Rico | collected 2017-06-21 | reverse complement strand
TGTGTCATCTCGGCCGTCGTGGTCAACAAAGGTGGATCGACGACGGCGTCGGCGCCGTCGGGGCTCACGTTCACACTGACCAGCAAGGCCGACAACTCCGCACTCGGCAGCTGCCAGGTCGCGATCTCACCTGACATCGCGCACGGCGCCTCGACAACCAAAGGCTGCAGCATCACGAGCGCGGCCTGGCACAACTTCGTAGGCGACTACCTCTACGACGCGGCCGTCACCAACCCGGCCTATAGCTAGGCGCGAGATAAGCGCGTAGCGCCCGGCGGTACTCTTTCTGGCGTGAGTGCGGCCGGTGCGGCGGGCATTACAGAAATCGGTGATGTCGAGGCGCGCCTGCGCGAGCGGAGCTACATCGGCGACCGCTCGCTCGCGACGGCGATCTTTCTTGCCCTCAAGCTCGACAAGCCGCTCTTCATCGAAGGCGAGGCCGGCGTAGGCAAGACCGAGGCCGCCAAGGTGATGGCGGAGGTCCTGGGCGCGCGCTTGATCCGCCTCCAGTGCTACGAGGGCATCGACCTCGCGCACGCCGTGTACGAATGGAACTACCCGCGCCAGCTGCTCCACATCAGGCTGCTGGATGAGGGGCAGGACCGGCGCGCGGCCGAGCGTGAGATCTTCAGCCCCGAGTTCCTGCTGCGACGCCCTTTGCTCGACGCCATCGACAACGACGATCCCACCCCCCCCGTGTTGCTCATCGATGAGATCGACCGCTCCGATGAGGAGTTCGAGGCCTTCCTGCTCGAGATGCTGTCGGACTTCCAGGTCTCCATCCCTGAGCTCGGCACCATCAAGGCGAAGAAGCCGCCATTCGTCGTCATCACCTCCAACCGCACGCGCGAGGTGCACGACGCTCTCAAGCGTCGCTGCCTGTACCACTGGATCGACTACCCGGACCTGGATAAAGAGGTCGAGATCGTTCGGGCACGCGCGCCTGAGGCGGCCGAAGGACTGGCGCGCGAGGTCGCAGCGCTGGTGCAGGGGCTGCGCGGCATGGACCTGTACAAGGTCCCGGGCGTCGCGGAGACGCTCGACTGGGCGCGTTCGCTTGCGGCGTTGGGCGCGACTCGCATCGACAGCTCGCTGGTCGATGCGACGCTGGGTGCCGCCCTCAAGTACCAGGAGGACCTGGAGCGTGTGCGCGAGAAGGTGCCGGCACTGGTCGAGAAGGCGCGGGGTGCCTGAGGCCGACCTGCTCCCGCGGCTGAGCGCCTTCGCGCGGCTGCTGCACGACTCGGGTCTCGAAGCGGGGCCGCGCCGCCTCACCGACGCCACCCGGGCGCTGACCCACATCGACCTCAAGAGCGAGCCGGACTTCCGCGCGACCCTCCGCGCGGTGTTCGTCAGCCGCAAGGAAGACCTCCCGACATTCGAGGCCGCCTTCGACCTCTTCTGGGCGCCGCCGGATCCACGCATCACGGCCGGTGCCATCCCAGGCCGCTCCCGGCCGCTGCGGATGTCCCCCGAAAGGGCCGCCGCATGGTCGGCGGCGCTCGGCCTGAGCAGCTCGCAGATGAGCCGCGAGCAGGAAGCGCGCGAGGTGCCCGCAACCTCGAGCGGCTACAGCGCCGAGGAGCTGTTGCGCCAGAAGGACTTCGAGGAGATGACCTGGGAGGAGACGGAGCAGGTGCGGCGCCTGCTGGAGCAGGCCGCATGGCGAGTCGCCGAGCGGCGCACGCGGCGCATGCGCCCGGGGCGCAACGGCCGGTTCGACCTGCGCCGTTCCGCGCGTCAGGCGATCCGGTCGAGTGGGGAGCTCATACGGCTGTTCCGCCGGCGCCCTCGCACCCGTCGCCGGCCGCTCGTGCTCATCTGCGATGTCAGCGGATCGATGGAGCGCTACTCGCGCCTGCTGATGATCTTTGCCTACGCCATCGCGCGGCGCGAAGACCTCGAGGCGTTCGTGTTCTCCACACGGCTCACTCGCATCACGCGCCAGCTCCGGCAGCGCGACGTCGACAAGGCGCTCGAGGCGGTGACCAAGGGGGTGCACGACTTCAGCGGCGGCACGCGCATCGGCGACGCGCTGTCCGACTTCAACCGGCACTGGGCCCGGCGCGTGCTTGGCCATGGCGCGGTGGTGATCATCGTCAGCGACGGCTGGGACCGCGGCGATCCCGAGCAGCTTGCGGCCGAGCTGACGCACCTGCGGCGCTCAGCCCACCGCCTGGTGTGGCTGAACCCGCTCATCGGCTCGGAGGGTTATCAGCCCCTGACGCGCGGCATGGCTGCGGCGCTGCCGTTCTGCGACGACTTTCTGGCCGCCCACAACGTCCAGGCGCTCGACGACCTGGGGCGGCTGCTGGCCGGCCTGGGCCGGCGCGTCACGCGCGTATAAACAAACCGTGCGAGAGATCCTCGACGAGCTGCGCGAGTGGAACGACGGCGGTGAGGACATCGCCGTCGCCACAGTGATCGAGACGTGGGGCTCGAGCCCACGGCCGCTCGGCTCGGTGATGGCGGTCACGCGCTCCGGGAAGATGGCCGGCTCGGTTTCCAACGGCTGCATCGAAGGCGCCGTATTTGAAGAGGCACAGAGAGTCTTGAAGTCGGGGCAGCCGAAGGTGGCCGCGTTTGGCGTCGCGGACGACGTCGCGTTTGAGGTTGGCCTGGCGTGCGGCGGGCACATCGAAGTTTTCGTACAGCCGCTGGCCCCGCAGCAGAAGCAGCTCATCGGCATGCTCGCCCGGGACGAGCCCGCCACCATGAAGGTGGATCTGAATAACGGCGAGGTCGAGGTCATCGCAGGCGACCCGCAAATGTCGGGCCTGGCGCGCCGCGACGGCGATCGTTTCATCCAGCCGTTCCGGCGGCCGGCCCACCTGGTCGTGATCGGCGCCATTCACATCGCAATCCCACTGCACCGCCTGGCGAAGCTGATGGGCTACCGCGTGACTGTGATCGACGCACGCGCGAAGTTCGCCACCAAGGAGCGCTTTCCAGAGGCCGACGAGCTCATCGTCTCCTGGCCCGACGAGGCGCTCGCGAAGATGCGCCTGGACAGCTCCACGTACGTCGTCATCCTGACCCACGACCCCAAGTTCGACCTGCCTGCCCTGCGCGGAGTGCTGGGCAAGCCCGTCGGCTACATCGGTGCGATCGGCAGCCGCAAGACCAACCAGAACCGCTTCGACGCTTTGCGGCGTGAAGGCTTCACCGAAGAACAGCTGGCCCAGGTGCACGGACCGATCGGTCTGGACCTGGGTGGACGTGGGGCGGAGGAGACGGCGCTGGGCATTCTGGCCGAGGTCACCGCTGTGCGGTTCGGCGGCTCGGGCGCGTCGATGAAAGCTGTGAGGGCGACTGCTTAGGTCGAGCTCTGTTGTGTCAGCCGCTCGCGCAGCAGCGGCAGCACCAGGTAGAAGATGGCCGTCGCAGCGAAGATCACCAGCGCCACCTGGTAGTTGAACAGCGCGATCACGGTCGCCACCGGATATGACAGCTGCCCGGTCGAGAACCCCAGCAGGCTGAATGGCGTCCTGAACAGGTGGCGCATCTTCGCGTAGGTGTTGATGAGGGTGAAGGCGACCGCCATGGCGGACATCGTCAAGCCGTAGGCGAAGGCGGCGGTCGTTTGGTCGTGGCCCGCCTGCAAGTAGCGGGCGAGCAGGCCGGTCGGAAATGGAATGACCGCGACCGTCATGAGCAGGATCCCGTTGAGGAGCAGCAGCGGCCGATCCAGCGCGCGGATCGAGTCGAGCACCGCTTGGTGGTTGAGCCAGATCACCAGGATCGTCAGGAAGCTGATGACGTACGCGGCGTAGGACGGCCACTGGGCCAGCAGGGCTGGGCCCAGGTCGGCGTGCGAGTCAGGCGTCGGGATCGAGAAGACCAGGAGGGTGGCGGCGACGGCGAAGACGCCGTCGCTGAAGGCTTCAGCCCGTGACTTGCTCAAGCGGCTGCGCCGGCTTGGGCGTGGCGTGCTCCTGGCGGAAGCGCCTGGCCTTCTCGCGATTGCCGCACGAAGCCATGTTGCACCAGCGGCTCGAGTGGTTCTTCGAGTGGTCGTAGTACGCCCACCGGCAGGTCGGAGAGCCGCAGAGCTTGAGCCGGGCCCAGTCGGGCTCTGACTCGGCGGCGTAAACGGCACCAACGATCCGGCCCATCGCACCGACGACGCCTCCAACCTCAGGCTCGAGCCGCGCCCGGCCGTCGGCGCCGAAACGGACCTTGAGCCGGCTGGCGACGGCCGCGCCGTTGAGGGTCGCCACGTCGACGGGGTAGAGGGCGCTCCCTGAATTGCCGCCGATCAGGCCGCGGATCGCTTCGCGGACCGCAATGGCGTTGCGCAGGTCGGCCACGTCGACGGTGGCTTCCGGCTCGAGGAGCCCTTCCTTGACCAGCCAGTCGTGAAGTGCGTCGGGGTCGCTCAAGAGCTCCGGCCCGTCCTCCAGGTCGACCGTGTTGACGTAGGCCTGGACCCTCCCGATCACGCCGCCGGCCTTATCCGGATCTGCCACCAACATTTATCTTACTCATAACCCCCAAATGGTCAATATAGGTTATAATAACCAGTGTGAGAGTAACGAGGGTTACAGGAGGTAAGCCGATGTTCGAGGAAGATATGGCATTCGAGAGACTGAAAGATCTGCAAAGGGAGCGCGAAAACGCTCGTCTGGCGAGGGGCGCCGTGGTTGGCTGGCTGTCCCTCCTGACCGAGCCGCTGCTGAAGATGGTCGAGGGGATGACTTACTCGTCCACGCCCTCTCGGAACGTGCGTGAGCGCAGGGTCTAGCCGGCCAGTCGCTTCAGCGTCGCAACCTGCTCGGCGTCGGGACCGCCGCCGGCGCCGGGCACCTCGAGGATGAAGGGAAGGCCGTCGAGCCTGGGCTCGTGGAGCAGGGCGCGGAACCCTTCGTCACCAATCTCTCCGGCCCCGATGTTGGCGTGCCGGTCGCGGTTCGAGCCCAGGCCTGTCACGGAGTCATTGCAGTGCACGACCTTGACCCGTGAAAGCCCGACGACCCGGTCGAGCTCGTCGATGGTGACCTTGACGGTCTCAGGCGTGCGCTCGTCGTAGCCCGACGCGAACGCGTGGCAGGTGTCGAAGCACACCGCTATGCGCTGGTCGTTCAGGCCGGCGAGCATCGTCGCGATCTCCTCGAAGCGGGCGCCGACGCATCCGCCGAGGCCGGCGTTGTTCTCGATCAGCAGCTTCGCGTGCTTGGGATCGGCACGCTCCATCACGCGCTTGATGTGGTCCAGGATCGCCGGCAGCCGGGCCGCGAAGCCCGCGCCCTTGTGCGAGCCAGTGTGGAAGATGACGCCGTCGATGCCGAGCTCGTCGGCCGCTTTCACGTAGCCGGTCAGAGTGCTCTCCGAGCGCTGGCGCAAGGTCGCGTCGTCGCCGGCGAGGTTGATCAGGTAGACCGCGTGGAAATAGAAGGGCGGGCCGCCGAACGTTTTGGTTGCTTCTTTGAAGGTGGCGATCCGGTTCTCGTCGAGCTTCGGCGAACCCCAGAACCCAGGCGGAGTCGGGTGCACCTGGATCGCCTCGGCGCCCATGGCGGCCGCTCGCTCGTAGGCCAGATGCAGCCCGCCTGAGGAATCGACGTGCGCGCCTATGAGCGGCATCGAGACAAGACTAGCGGCGCTGTCTGGCATGCTGGGAGGGCAGTGATCTTCGTCATGAGCGATCTCGAGGTCCCGATCCGAGGCCGCACGTACCGAGAGCCCGAAGGCCCGCACAGCGTCATCGTGCGGGGGCGCGACATGGAGCCGGCGCTGCAGCACGTGTCGTCACGAGCGGACTGCGCCACGCTCGCGGTCGTCGGCCTGCCGGATGCGATCCCAGATCTCAGTGCGATGAAGGACCGCAAGCTCATCGTGGTCGACGCTGACAGCGGGCGCCTCCACGACTTCGCGGAGGCCGCGGTCAAGGTCGGCGCGGATGTTGAGTGGATCCGGTCCGCGCGGCCTTCGACCGAGCGGCTGGCGGCGTCGCTGCTGCCGGTGGCCGCTGTGGTGCTGGCCGCCGGGGCCAGCTCACGCATGGGCGGGACACAGAAGCTGTTGCTGGAGTTCGACGGCCGGCCGATGGTGCGCCACGCCATTGAGGCCGCGTCAGAAGGCGGCTGCCACCAGACGGTTGTGGTGTACGCGGCGAAGGAAGTAAAGGACGCGCTCGACGGCGCGGCGGAGCTCATCTACAACCCAGACGCCAAAGAGGGAATGTCGACATCGCTGCGCGCCGGGCTGAACGCCCTTCGCTCCGACATGGAGGCGGCCCTGGTCATGCTCGGCGATCAGCCGCTGGTCGGGTCCAGGTCCGTGTCGACGCTGCTGCGGTCGTGGCGGCGCGAGGGTTCGCGGCCGGCGGTGGCGATGGCCGGGAGCGAGCAGAAAAAGTGGACGCCACCCGTGGTCCTGGCCCGTGAGCTTTGGAGCGAGCTGGAGGCCCTCGAGGGCGATTCAGGTGCCCGACAGCTGCTCGACGCCCATCCGGAGCTGCTCGACATCGTCCCGGCGCAGGGGCGCTCTGACGACATCGACACCGCGGACGACTACGCGAAGATCGTTCGCCTGTTCCCGAGGAAGAAGCCGACCCGACGCACCTGACGCCACCACCGGAACGACTACGATTAGCGATGGTGCTAGTGATCGCTCTAGGAGTGAGGGCTTGAAAGATCAGGCGGCCGGATGGCAACGCTCGGGCGAATACGAGGACATCCTCTACGACACCTGGGACGGCATCGCCAAGATCACAATCAACCGGCCGCAGGTCCGCAACGCGTTCCGGCCGACGACCGTTTTCGAGATGTCCCGCGCTTTCGAGGTGGCGCGCGAGGACCCGACGATCGGCGTCGTCATCCTCACCGGGGCCGGCACCGAGGCCTTCTGCTCCGGCGGCGACCAGACGGTCCGAGGCGCCGACGGCTACGTCGATTCGAAGGGCGTCGGCCGGCTCAACGTCCTCGACCTCCAGGTCCAGATCCGGCGGCTGCCCAAGCCCGTCGTGGCGATGGTCGCGGGTTACGCGATCGGCGGCGGCCACGTCCTTCATGTCGTCTGCGACCTGACGGTCGCAGCAGACAACGCGCGGTTTGGCCAGACCGGGCCCCGTGTGGGCAGCTTCGACGGCGGATACGGGTCTGGCCTGCTGGCGCGCATCGTCGGTCAGAAGAAAGCCCGCGAGATCTGGTTTCTCTGCGAGCAGTACGACGCCCGGCAGGCGCTGGACATGGGCCTGGTCAACAAGGTCGTTCCGCTGGCCAACCTCGAGGAGGAGACCGTCAAGTGGTGCCGACGCATGCTCGAGCTGAGCCCGCTAGCGCTGCGGATGCTGAAGGCGGGACTCAACGCAGCCGATGACGGACTCGCGGGCATCCAGCAGCTGGCGGGCGACGCGACCCTGCTGTACTACCTGAGCGAGGAGGCGCAGGAGGGCCGCGACGCCTACGTGCAGAAGCGCAAGCCCAACTTCTCGAAGTTTCCCAAGCGTCCGTAGGTGGCCATGGCGACGGAGACCTTGACGCCGGCGAAGGTCTGGTGGTCGGCCGTGAGGCCGGCCACACTCGCTGCATCGGTCGCGCCCGTGCTCGGTGGGACGGCGATCGCCGTCCACGACGGTGCTATCCGCCCGTGGGCGGGACTGGCCGCGTTGATCGTCGCGATGGCGATGCAGCTCGGAGTCAACTTCGCCAACGACTACTCGGACTACTGGCGCGGCGCTGACTCAGCGAGGCGAATCGGGCCCGTGCGCGCGGCGTCGTCAGGGATCGTCGCGCCGAAACGCGTGCGGCTTGCGGCAATCGCGGCCTTTGGCGTGGCCGGCGCCGTGGGACTTGTTCTGAGCCTGGAGACGGACTGGCGCTTGATCATCGTCGGCGCTGCGTGCCTGCTCGCGGGCTGGCTCTACACGGGTGGCCCGAGGCCATATGGCTACCTCGGCCTCGGTGAGCTGTTCGTGTTCGTGTTCTTCGGTTTGATCGCGACGTGCGGCACGGTCTATGTCGAGATCCTTCGCGTCACCCCACTGGCCATTCTGTTCGGCTGCTCGTTCGGATTTCTGGCGAGCGCGATCCTTGTCCTGAACAACCTGCGCGACATGGAGAGCGATGCCACCGCGGGCAAGCGCACTCTCGCGACGCGGATCGGCCGGCAGCCCACGCTCTACTTGCTCGTGGTGCTGACGAGCGCTGCGTTCGCGGTGCCGATCGTGGTGTTCATGTCGCACCTCGCGGCCGTAACTGTGATGCTGGTCCACTTCGCCATCCCCGTGGCCGCCGCGCCGGTGCGCACGGCGTTTGCCAACACCGAAGGACCCGCGCTCATCCGAGCCCTCAGGCGGATGGCGATGGCTGAGCTGGCATTCGGGCTGCTGCTCGCGGCCGGGCTGACCCTGTGATGGCCGTGGTGATCACCGCGGTGCGCCCGGCGGACGTGGCACGCGAGGTCGACCGGATGGTGAAGATCGGAGAGCGCGAGTTCGTGCTGGTACCGGTTGCGCGGGGCGGAATGCTCGACCAGGAGCGCCTCGGCGCCGCGCGATACGCGGCCGGCCGTCAGGCCGAGGTTGAGCTGAGCGTGGGTGAGGCAGCCCAGCGCAGGTGATCCGCGAGGATCGAAGCCGTCTCATCCGGCCTTTCGAAGTGCGCGGCGTGGCCACTGTCGATGACGGAGCGCACTCTCGAATCGTGGACGGATTCGGCCATGCGCCGGCCGGCGCTCAAGAACGCCGAGTCCTGGTCACCGGCCACGAACGTGGACGGAACGCTGAGCCGACCGAGCTCTTCCCACAGCGGCTCCATGGCACCGGCGCCCATGCCACGCAGGGAAGACGCGAGGCCGGCGGGCTGGTTGGACAGGCGCAGACGATGGAGCCCGGATGTGAACTCGGCCCCGCGCCGAGCCACACCTGCAAACATCGGCAGCGCCTCCCAGTACTCGATGAAGCGATCCAGCCCTTCCTGCTCGATGCGTTCCGCGAGGGCTTCGTCAGCTCGGCGGCGCCTCTCCCGAGCAGCGCTTTCCAGCCCGGCGTGTGCCCCAATCGTGAATAGGGAGCGGACCCTGTCGGGTAGTCTGACCGCCAAATGCAGGGCCAGCCGGCCGCCCATCGAGTAACCCACCACGTGGCTGCGTTCGACTCCGAGGTGGTTCCACAGCGCGACCAGGTCGGCGGCGCAGTCGTCCATGGTGGATGGTGCAACCTGGGCGCGTCCGTGTCCGCGCAGGTCCGGTGCAATCCAGTTCCAGCCGGCGGGCATCTTCGCGACCAGCTCATCCCAGCTGGCGGCCGTGAGCGTGAAGCCGTGCAGCAGCGTCACGTCCTCCATCCAATAAGCCTATGGACGTAGCTCAGTCCTTCGCCGCGACGTTCGTCGACGAGCTCGCCGCGCAGGGCGTCGAGTACGCGTGTGTCTCGCCCGGGTCGCGTTCCGCCCCGCTGGCGATGGCCATGCAGCGGCACCCCGCGATCAACGTCTTTGTTCAGATCGACGAACGGTCGGGATCGTTCTTCGGCGTCGGGCTCGCCAAGGCCACGGGCAAACCGGTCGTGCTGCTCTGCACCTCAGGGACCGCCGCGGCGGAGTTTCATCCCGCCGTGGTCGAAGCGTCCTACTCGCGGACGCCCCTGATCGTCCTGACGGCCGATCGCCCGCCGGAGCTCCGCGACGTCGGCGCCAACCAGGCGATCGATCAGCAGCGCCTTTACGGGACGGCGGTGCGGTGGTACTTCGACCCGGGTCCGCCCGTGGAGCTGCCCAACGCGGCGCGGCTGTGGCGCCGGCTCGCAGCGCGGGCTTATGCCGAGGCTATGGCTGGGCCGGTGCACGTCAACATGCCGTTTCGCGAACCGCTCGTGCCGCCGCCCGGACAGGTCCCCACCCCGATCGGCGATGCACCGCAGTCGCTCAGTACTGGCGTGCTGGTCCCGACGCAGGACATGGTCTCAGGCCTGGCCGGCGCGCTCCAGCGATCGCAGCGCCCGCTGGTGGTGGCGGGCGAGATGCGAGATGGCGCCCGCCTCGCCGCCGGGCTCAACCGGCTCGGCGTCCCGGTGCTCGCGGAGCCGACGTCGCAGCTCCGGCGCGCAGAGACGGGCCCTGCGGTCGAGTCATACGAAGCGCTGCTTCGGGCGGGCTGGTCGCTCCAGCACGGACCTGACCTGGTGGTGCGGATCGGCGGCACGCCGACATCGAAGGTCATGATCGCGTGGCTCGCAGCCGCGTCGGCGCCGACGTACCTCATAGACCCCATGCGTGCCTGGCGTGATGAAGACCAGGTGGCGGGCAACGTGCTTGCGTGCGATCCACAGGCGCTCATCGAGGCGCTGCCGCCCATCGACCGGCGAGCGTGGCGGGACGAATGGGTCGAGGCGGGTCGCAAGGCGAGCGGCGCCATCGCCGGCTCAATCGTCGCGACCCCCGTGTACGAGGGCCATATCGTTCGCGCCCTGGCGGCCAAGCTGCCCGAGGCCGCGCAGGTTTTCGTGGGTTCCAGCATGCCGATCCGCGCGGCCGACAGCTTCTGGCCGTACGCGAAACCGCAGCAGATCTTCTTTGCCAACAGGGGCGCGAGCGGCATCGACGGTCTGGTCTCCACCGGGCTTGGCATCGCAGCGGCTGCGCCGACCACGCCGACGGTGTTGCTGCTGGGCGACCTGTCGCTGTACCACGACATGAATGGACTGTGGGCTTTGAAACGCCATGGCATTCGCGCGACTGTCATCGTTTGCGACAACAACGGCGGCGGCGTCTTCAACTTCCTGCCGCAGGCCCAGCACACGGACGTGTTCGAGGAGATCTTCGCGACGCCGCTGGGTCTCGACTTCGCGCAGGTCGCTCGGTTGTACGGGCTCGTCTACAGCCCGGTCACAGATCGGTCAGGCCTGGAGCCGGCGATCGCTGACGCGTTGGGCGCGCAGACGTCGACGATGGTGGTCGTGCGCTACAAGCGCGAGGACAGCGTCAACGGGCACCGGCTGGTATGGGAGGCCGCGGCCTCAGCGCTGCGCGGTTAGCGCCGGGCTCGCACCGGCTCCAGCGCGCTCTCGATTCGCAGCAGCTCGCTCGCCAGCTGCGTTCGCCCTCGCCGTGTGAGCCGGTACGCGGTGCGCTCGACCTCGGCGATCAGGCCGCTGCCCAGCAGTCGCTTGAGTGTGGTAGCGAGCGTTGGTGGGGCGATCACCCGGCCGCCGCTGCTGAGTGCGATGTCCTCGAGCAACTCGTCCGAATCCCGCTCCTCGGTGCTGAGCGACAGCAGGACGTAGAACGCTGTCCGGGTCAGCGACGCGCCCGGGCGGGAGAACAAGCGGTTCCGGCTCACCGGCGGCACTGTATTCGAAAACGGTCGGCTGGGGAAGGTTGGTCGCTGTTACGTCAGTGCGGACAGCAGGGCTTTGAGCTTCAAATCGGTCTCCTCCAGCTCGCGAGCCGGGTCCGAGTCGGGCATCACCCCAACTCCTGCGTAAAGCCGGGCGCCATCCTCCCACAGCAGCCCGCAGCGGAGGGCGACCGCGAACTCGCCGTCGCCATGTGAGTCGGTCCAGCCGACCGCGCCTGCGTACCAGCCGCGATCCATCGCCTCGAGGTCGTCGATGATCCGGTCGGCCGCCTCACGCGGCCAGCCGCCGACGGCCGGCGTGGGGTGGAGGGCGGCGGCCAGGTCCAGGGCTTCGGCGGGCGGGTCGGTCAGCTGGGCCTCTACGGAAGTAGCGAGGTGCTGGATGTTCGTGAACCGGACGACCTCGGGTGGTCGCGCGATGACGGCTGACGCGTGCGGCTGCATGGCGCCGACCACGAAGCGGGACACCAGCGAGTGCTCGGCGGCGTCCTTGCTGCTTGCGTTCAGCTCCTTTGCGAGGCGGTCGTCCTCGGCTTCAGTCGCGCCGCGGGCAACCGACCCGGCCATTGGCTGCGCGTACGCATGAGAGCCGGTGCGCCGCACGAGCAGCTCAGGTGAGGCACCGGCGAACGCCGTCCCGTCCGCGCCAGTGACCAGATAGGTGAAGCACGAGGGATAGGCAGACCGCAGAGAACGGATCACCGCAACGGCCGTAATGACGCCGTCTGCGTGCGCCACGACTTCTCGCGCCAGCACAACCTTGGCGGCTTCGCCGGCGCGCAGGCGCGCGGCGGCGGTGTCGACCGCGGCGGCCCACGCGATGGGGTTGCGTACGGGCGTGACCTCCAGACGACGGGCCGCCGGAGCGTGCGGAATCGATGTCTCGGTTTCGAGCAGCTCTTCAGCACCATCCGCCATGGAGCTGACGAAAGTTCGCCCGCGCACGCGGGTCACCGCCAGCGCCGGCACGCGAAGCAACAGCGAAGGCAGGCCGGCCCACGCGCCGCCTGGATCGCGGTCGGGGTGATAAGCAAGACCGCCTATGGCGATGGCGCCGGTGGCCGGCGGCAGCCGGGATGCAGGCTTCTCGACCTGCAGCGCCTTCCGCACGCGCTTCCACAGCCGTGAGGCCGCGAGCACGCGATCGGTGCCGAGCTCTCGGTCGACGACGTTTCCCGATGCGTCTTCCAACGCGACGCCATCGCGTGCCGCGACGATGTCAAAGACTCGGCCGATGGCGGCGACGCTCACCGCGTCCGGCATCGGGCGCTCGATGAGCAGGACCTCGTGTCCGGCGTCACGCGCGGCGCTCACCAGGTCGATCAGGTCAGGCGTCCGCTCCAGCTCGCGCACGCGCACGGCCGTTGCGGCGATATTCACACTCGCTTCTCGATGTGGTCGCGCGCGGCGCGGATCAGGGTGCGCTGGAAGTGATGCCGCACGAGTACGCCGCTTGCGTCCATCAGCTGATTGAAGAGCTCGACCAGCTTGCGTTCGGCGGCCTCGGCGGTGCCACCTTCAGACTGGATGCGCTCACGCACATGCTCGTCAAACAGGTCGACCGCGCGGCGTGCAACTCGGTCGGTGGCGGTCGCGTAGTCGCGCCCAAGCTCGATCAGGTCGCCGATCGGGACGCCGGCCGCGATGAGCTGCATTCCGGCCGCGATGGCCTCGAGGTCGTCCGCGGGGTACAGCGGCTCGTCCCGGCCTTCGACGGGTACGAGGAGGCCTGCCGACTCCAGGCTCTGCAGCAGCGGCGCGGGCACTCCACTGCGCTCCGCAAGCTGGTCGAGGGTCAAGGTCTGCGGAACCTCGGGGTGGGTGACAGCCGCGACCAGCGACTCGTCAGAGGACTCGAGCTCGCCGTCGAGGAAGCGGCGGATGACGGTCAGCGTGAAGCCGCGCTGCTGGAGGTCGCGGATGCGCTTCAGGCGCTCGAGGTGGGCATCCCCGTACCAGGTGACCCGACCTTCGCGGCGCGGCGCCTCCAGAAGCCCTTTGCCCTGATAGAAGCGGATCGTGTCCACGGCCATCCCGGACGCCCGCGCCAACTGTTCGATCCGATACTCCATGAGTGATCACTCAGGATACGGTGTAGGGATGGAGACGGTCAGTGTCGGACCGATCTGGGTCGGGTATGTGCTGGACGATCCCGGCGCGGGCTACGCGCTACTGGAATGGGAGGCGCCGGCAGGGGCCGCGAGCCCGCCGGTGCACATCCACCGCAGGACTGAAGAGGGGTTCTACGTGCTGAGTGGGATCTTCAGGTTCCTGGTCGATGGCAGGACCAGGGATATGACTTCAGGCGCACACATCCTGGTGCGCCAGGGCCTGGCTCACACGTTCTGGAACGTCGGCAGCGAGCCGGCCAGGTGTTTGATCGTGCTGACCCCGCCGGATTTCGCGTCCTACTTCCGCGCGCTTGCCAAGGGCTTGAGCACCGCCCCCTCGGACGAAGAGGCGATGCGAGTGCGAAAGCGTCTGTCGGGCCGTTATGACATCGAGGTCGTCGGACCTCCGATCACGCCGGGTCAGCCAGAGGTGTTCCAGTAGTAGAAGCGGTCCAGCCAGGCCGGGTCGGCCCGGATGGCGCGGGCGAAGAACTCGACCGCGTCGACGTAGTCGAAGTCCAGGTTGTAGTGGAAGATCGCCGACCGCATGTCGTTCGGGGCGCCGTAGTGGACCAAGTAGCGGGCCGCCGCCATGATCGAGTCGTGCGCGTCCCAGATGTTGCCGCCCTGGCCCCAGTTGGCCCAGGTGCCGGGCAGGAACTGCATCGGGCCTTCGGCGCCGGCTGACGACGGCC
>JACXTT010008617.1_pt1 | contig 14108 bp, 27 predicted proteins | sample 9270951 | NCBI WGS metagenome assembly JACXTT01 (sample SAMN15532306, study PRJNA645909) | rock metagenome | isolation source: weathered quartz diorite | place: Puerto Rico | collected 2017-06-21 | reverse complement strand
ATTGACTAGAGCGCCGGCCTATATTGCCACCCTCCGTCGCAGGGGGCTGTAGCTCAGCTGGTTAGAGTGCCGGTCTGTCACACCGGAGGTCGCGGGTTCGAGCCCCGTCAGCCCCGCCTTACTTCGACTGACAACGCTCACTGTGAACGTGCCGCGCAGCCGGGCGGCGTAAAGGTCAGGACTCTCCCCCTCTAGGCCCCGCTGCTCGTAGCTTGAGCGGCGGGGCCTTTCGCTGTCTCTACCCGTTGACAGAATCCATTCCCTGGTTCTATTGAGAGGTGCCGTCGTTCCTCCCCAAACCTCGGTACAGGCTCAACGTCGTCGGCGAGCAAGTTCCCGAGATCTCACGCAGGGAGGTAACGATGAGAATGACGAAGAAGAAGTGGATGAGCAGGTTCGACCAGTACGGCGTTCCGCTTAATCCGGGGCCCTTCCGTGTCGTGTGGGAGAGTCTCGCAGATCAGGGTGTGTGCCCGCCCATCCCTCCCTACTATGAGGGCGGCGAATCGGCTGCCGTCGAAGAGTTCCGACGGGTTCATTGGGCCTGGAAGGAGGCAGGCTGCCCAGAGGCCATGGAGGACTTCATTCGGCGCACGGTTGACAGCGCTTGGTCGAGCACGTTGGTCGATCGGTTGCCCTGGCAGCAGGAGTTGATGAACGCCGTGAGCCGGTTGAAGTAAGTTGTAGCTGCTTCCAACAAGACGCCGCTCCCGTGCCAGTTGTGGGCGGGGGCGGCGTTTTCGTTTGCTCCCACCGCTGGCACGCCCCATTTGACACACTTGACGGTTGACGGTTCCTAGCGAACGTACCGGGGTAGGCGTTTTGCCTGCCGGACCTGTTCGCATCCTCCGTGAACATGATTGCGAGCGACAGCATGCCGGGTCGGGACGGCCATCCCCGCCTTGGCGAGAGCATCGAACCGTGAACCGGTGCTCGGCTCGGCTGCGTCGCCCTTCGCACCCTCTTCACGGGAGGATCTCCAATGGCCACCCCGACAGAAGTTTCGAAGAAGCACCTCCACCTCGTTCCCGACGAACCCGATGTCCTCACCGAACTCCGCACCGCCGGCTTTCAGCTGCGTCCGAACCAAAAGCGGCCGCTCACCGGGCGTGTCGTCGGGGAGATCTTTGACGTGGCGCTCGGGCGCCTGCGGCCGATCACCGATGTCGAAGAGGTGACCCGACGCTACGGAGAGCCCTTTGGGGGATGGTTCTACCAGACATGGATGTTCCTGGTGGACGCGATGTCCTTCCAGTTCAACACGGCGTTCCAGCAGTTAGACAACTACGGCCTGCAATACCGGACGGTGTGTCCGGAGTGTGGGATGGCGGACTGGTACAACATCAACGTCCCGCCGCACCGTCCCTGCCGGGACTGCCGTCGCCGCCACGCCCTGCCAACGACGCCCGTCTGCCACGAAACGCTTGCTGAGGACGGGACGCCCATCCGGTGCTCGACGGCGTACCTCAAGCGGGGCTGTCGGTGCAGCGCCTGCCGCGCGTGGAACACGGCCAAGCACCGGCGGCTCCGTGAGGGCCGGAGGTGTAACTACCTCCTTATTAGTGCAGGAACTACAAGAAGTACCCCAGCAGCCTTACCTGTAAGTAAGACTAATAAGGAGGTAGTTACAGCCTGCGAGTCCCCCTACGTGCCCCCGATAGGCTGGGTGTGGTTGCCGGCGGCGTTGCGGTGCGTGCTCATGCAGGTCGAAGCCGATTTTGAACGGTGGGACGAGCAGATATCCGGGTACGCTGAATGGAGGAGCGATGACCAAGGCGAGAGCAAAGCGGCCTGACGTGCTCGCGGCGTTGCGGGCTGCGGGATTCAAGCTGCACAAGCGCAGTGAGGAGTGTTCGCCGCAAGATATGCTAGCGCTGGTTGAGCAAGCGACGGTCATCGGGCATGTCATCGCCTTCCGAGCGACCAAGCAGACGTTCACGGTGTGGCGGATGCGAGGCGAGAAACCAGGGACGTGGCGAGGCGAGGATCTCGAACGGGTGGAGGACGTCGAGCGAGTGGGCGGCGAGGAGGCCGCGTTAGTGATTGTCGGTGACCACGGGGTCAGCTGCCTCAGGAATCACTCGTGGCGACACGACCGGTGGCTAACGACCTATCTGGAGCAGCTGATGCACGACATCGACCACGCCGGGTCGCTTGAGGCCTTCGTTGCGGTTGTGCGGCAAGAGCAGGGCGGAATGACGGCAGGAACCACGCCCCTGTTGATCTCCGCGAGTCTCGATCTATGATGCAAGGTCGCGATTTCCAGGAGAGCGCAATGGCGATGGGCGGGACGTTCTGCTACGAGGCGTGGTGCGCAGTCTGTATGGCGGTGCGCCCGCACCTCCACGGTGACTGCTTGACGTGTCATCCAAACACCTTCCCGCGCCGCGCGTTCGAGCAAGCCGTGGCTGACCAGCGCATCGAAGTCATGACCGCTCGCGTGTTTTTGAAACCTGACGCACCAGCAGTACCCCCCTCTCTCTTGCGTGGGAAAACAAAATCCTTCCACCGCGAGTGATTGTTTTCGCAGTACGTCACGGCCCGCAGTCCGCACGCCCCCAACGGAGAACCCCAGATGCGCCAGAACGGCAAGAAGCAGCGTCTTGCGATCACCGAGGTGATGAAAGCGCTCCACGTCTCCTATTACCGGGCGTGGGTTTTGGTGAACTCGGGCGCGCTGGGCGAGATCCAGCGCGAGGGTCGTTGTGCGACGGTCAGCGCGCAGGTGGTGAAGGACTACGTGGCGAAGCGCCAGCGCGTCAGCGCGGTGGCTGCCCAGGAAGGCATCTCGATTTGACGGGCGGCGTGACAACCTGAAGGGAGATGAGGCATGAGCTTGTTCAATCTTGGCGACGTGGTGTCGTCGAACGCGAAGGCCAAACTGGATGGTGGACCAGTTGAAACGTTCGTGGCGTACCGCAAGGACAGCGGCGAACAGATCACGGTCGACATCCGGACGTTCGACGAGGCGACGATGACAAGGGAGAAGCCCAACAAGGAGGACACATGATCATCGTAAAGGTCCAAAAGCTTGTCGACGGCGTGGCGATTGACGCCTTTGAGTTGGTGATCGACGGGGTCTCTGTGCGCCTGTCCGAACAGTCGGGCGCGCACGACGCCGAGATCGATGCCTGTCTTGCGAGGGTCAAGGCGGCACTCGCCGATGGAGCGTTCCGTCTCGAACGAGAGAGCGGTGTGGTGTGAGGGCGGTGACTTTGTGGTTAGGCGGACACAGAAAACCATGCGGGGGGAAACAGATGACATCGAAAACGACCGTGGTCTCGAGTTGGGCGGAGCCGCGAGGGGTTCTTAGGACGCAACCTGTGCGGCTGCGTGTTCTAGCCGCCCCATGACGTGCAGAGGAGCCCGAGCCCGAATGCCCCGCAAGAAGACGCCGACCCCGGCCGCGCGAGTCGCTGTTCTGGAACAGCAGGTGCGTGAGCTAGGTGACCGCCTAACGACAGTTGAGGACAACGCGACCCCGGCGCTCGATCGCACGATCGTTGAAGACATCGTGCTCGATCTGCTCGAGCGAAAGCGGCTCGAGGTGCTGCCCAAGGCCGAGACGAAGGCGACGCAGGCCACACAGCCCGAGCAGCTGTTCGATCCGGTCACCGGCTTGCGGCAGCCCTCGGCTGAGCAGACGGCCGATAAGAACAACACCGGTGACGGTATTCCCTTCGACGTCCAACTGTAGAGGAGAACCACGATGATCAACGTCTTTCGAGCGTCGAACCTGCAGATGCCGTCACCGGCGGCACACAGGTGGCCGTCACCGCGACGGGTCTCGTCACGTACCTGATCTCGGGCGGCTTCGGCGGCAGCGCATCGCCCTGGCGCATCCGCGTCCTTGGCGGCGGGACCACAATCACGAACGCGACGTTCACGCTCTCGCGGTGGTTCGGTAGCCCGTCCACCGCGTAATGGAGGAACACATGAACAGCTATGGCGCAATGAAGCCACTGATCGACAACGACGACGCCGACAGCGCGTCGTACATCCAGGGGCCGATTGAGGCCGTGGTCAGCCGCACCGTGGCGAAGGGAGTCGACCCGGCGCACCCGGAACTCGATCCATCCCATCGGGACGCGAGAATCCTTCGGATCGCGGCCGCTGAGCAGCCCGGAGGTGAGTACACCTCGGTGGGGCAGGATGGATCCAACCCGCACGTGCTCGAAGAGTTTGGCGCCAGCCATTGGAACACCGACGCGCTGATGGGTGGCCCTGAGGGCGAACGCTGCTGCTACCTGTCTGAACACACGTAATGACCACCCTGTCGCAGCCGCGCGCGGACGTGCTCGAGAAGGACGGCGTGCGGATCACGCGGGAGCCCGATGGCCGCCTGCTGGTCATCATCACGGTCGGTCACTGCTTCTTGACCCAGGATGACGTCCGGCTGCTGGCGCAGCTCGCGGGCGCCCCCACACTGGAGTAGACACATGTCCGAGCCGTTCGAGATGCCGCTGACCTTGGAGGAGTTTCAGTCCGAGCCTCCGCCGCCCCCGATGCTGACGGACTACGCCGCCAAGATGGTGGTCGATCCGCCGGCGGTTCCGCCGGCCGATGGGGACACCAACAGAACCACAATCGTGCCCCTCGACGCCGACGAGGGGCCGGCGGATTTGGAGACGGAGATCCAGTCGCGGCTGAATCACGAGACCGAGCGCGCCCTGGCTCAGCTCGAGGGAAGCGACCGTGAGTTGTACCCGGTGCGGTCGCGGGTGCGACCGTCCATCGAACCAATCCTCGCGCGCCATGCCGCCCGGCTCGCTGACATCCGCAATCGCGCGGCGCCCCCGGGCCCGACCGCGGCGGACGGGGAGGTTGCCGTTCGGCTCCAAGGGGCCGAGGGGTTGGCGCCGAACCATCCCTCCCGGCTGAAGCTTGAGGCGCTAGAACGCCGGATCCGAGCGCGCGGGTCGCTGACCGACACCGGGGCGCGACTCGAAATCCAAGCGGCTGATGCGGAGCGGGACGCCGCCCTGAACGACCTGGCCCGGCAATGGCGCGATCAGCTGAACGACGTCGCGGCGCAGGCGACGAAAGTGCTCGAGGCGGGCACGGTCACCGTCACCGAGACGGACCGCCGGGCGGGGCTGCTGCTCGTCCAGGAGCTGGGGGCGACGAGCCCGCGGCACGGGCTGCCGCTGCTGAAGTGGGCAATCCGGGACGCCGCGGTCGATCCGGACGCCCGCGCGTCCTTGTTGATGGCGCTGCCGGGGCTACGGTCGATGTATGAAAACGAACACAGCCCGTATGGTGGCTCGGTCCAGTTGCGGGCGCTGATCGGCCAGGCGAATGACCTCTTCCACGACGCCGACCAGCAGGTCGCCCGGGTGCGCCTCCAGCGAATCGAAAAAACGAAGTGGGAGATCGATGAATTCATCCGCAACGCACTCGGTGGCGGCAGCGAGGCGCTGGACCGTGACGGCCGACCGGTGCTGTTGCCGCCCGAACCGCCGCCGCGACCGCTGCCCGAGCCGCGCGCGGCGCCGAAGCCCTTCCGTCGCGCGTCATCGGCATCGGCCGGTCAGCGCGAGGCCGATTTGGAAGCCAGGCGCGCCGCGAGGCGGGCCGAGGACGAGGAGTAGACGATGGACCTTGCCGAGGAGGTGCACGCCGCGATAGAGGCACTGCGGATGGTCTCGCAGCCGGGCGACGGGGTGTGGACTGGTTTGACGGAGGGCGAGGCGGCGCACATTCGCGCGAACCTCGACCGAACGGTCATCGCCGCCGAGCAGGCTATCCAATCGCGCGCCCAAGCTACCCGAACGTTGATCTAATCAGGTCGGGGTCGTGGAGCCGTCACTTACCGGTCCGGCTCAGCGGGTAACGCGCGTCAGGCCACGCGCGCCCCGGCTTCTCTTCTCTTCTAAGGCACATCGCACATGTCGCGGTACCGCAGCCCAATCTTTGACCCGGGAATGACGATCATACACGTTGAACCGGCCGCCTGTTGGGGGTGCGGCGGCACGCGCTTCGTGCGAATCCGCGACGAGAAGAATCACAAGTTCTACCGGCGATGTGAGGGCTGTGGGCGGCTCATGGACCTCGGCCTGGACGTTGGTCAGGACAAGGAGCACCCGTGACCCCGCATCGCCCGCCGCCGGGGATTCCCGTGCATCTACTCGAGCGCGAGGTGCTGACCGAACTCGCCGCTGCGCAGCGACGCCGCGGGTGAAAGCGCCCCGCCGTCGTCGCGAGCAGGGCGTGGCCGTCACCGCGACCGACCCCACCGAGCCCGCCAGCTCGCTGTTGAAACGATTCCAGCGGGTCTTCGTTCGCTCGGGCCTGGGGCACGACATGAGAGCCAAGCGCTGGGCCGAATCGCGCTCCGAGCGGAGACGACAGAAACACCGCCGGGCCGAGCAGCGCAACCGGAAGGTGGTGGAACGCCAACGACCGAGGGACGAATGAGCAAGCACGCGCGGCTGATGCATCAGCTGGCGGGGCCGGACCCCGCCAAGCCCGTCCCGCTCTACGTGTCGTTCGAGCTGTTCGTGCGGCTTCGTGCCGCCGCGGACGCCGCTGGGACGTCGCCGTCGTTTCTCGCGGAGCGGTGGCTCGACGAACGGCTCGCGAGCGCCGCACCCACCCACCGAAGGCGCTGAGCCGCACTAGTAGGGTGTGAACCCGATCAGGTGACGACGTGCCCCACAAGGATCCAGAAAAGCGGCGAGCGTGGGATCGGGCGAGGTATTGGGCCTCCCCTGAGAAGAAGCGGGCGCGGGATCGGGCGAGGTATTGGGCCTCCCCTGGGAAGCAGCGAGCGCGGAAAAGGGAGTGGGACCGGGAGAATCGTGAGAAGATTAATGCGCGGGCTCGGGCTCGATACCGACCCATCACTATCACGGCCGTGAACTGCGCTGGATGTGGGAAGGCGTTAACAGGTCGGCGCGGGAAGAAGTTCTGTTCTCTGTCTTGTAGAAGAGCTAAGGACCGAGCCTTAAGTGCTGCGCTGCACGGCGAGCACGGCAACTCAGGAATCTCGTCCAGTTCTGTTGGTGCGATGCACGAGCTGGTCGTATCCGCCGATCTCATCAAACGCGGGTATGAGGTATTTCGAGCAGTATCCCCAGCGAACTCATGTGATCTCATTATTCTCACCAAGGCTCGCCGCACGTTTCGCGTTGAAGTAACGACAGGCCACTATACTCGTACCTCCTCCTCCATTTTTTTCCCGCCCAAGAAAAAGGATCGCTTCGATCTCCTCGCTGTCGTCCTACCTAACTGGAAGATTCAATACATCGGCGAGCTGCCCTAGGGTGCGTGGCGTTTAACGCCTGCCGCACTGAGACGAGCGATCACCCGCCGACCCGACTCCCGCCGCACTCGCCCGCGTGTTCAGCACGTAAGCCCGCCTCGCCGCAACCCCCACCCCGATCTACCACACGAGTTGTGGATGAACTGAGTGTGTTCTCCCGCCGGGTTGCGCCGGATTGTTCCACCTGGGATGGGAGGGCAGGACGGTCCAGGGGTGGACCTAGAGGGCAGGCAACGCGGCACCGCGGTCTGAAGCTCCCTCGATCCAGCAAGCTCACCGAAACGCACCAGCCCGCTAGCTGGCCTGTGATGCTCATTCAAGCGCTACCGTCACGACGATGCGCGCAGGCAGGGCCAGCACTGAAAGGGAATCGACCCGAGGGCGCGCTGGCCCACGTGACACCGAGTGCTAACAGTCGATGCTCGGACGTGGACGGAACGTGGGCGAGTGAAGAAGACAGCCAGAATGGGAGCGGGTGACAGCCGCTAGCCCTTCGGTAGCTGGGGGCAGGAGCCCGGCGCTGGCCTTCCTCTCGTAGCAAACCCCAATCCAAAACCCCCGAAGGAGGTCATATGACCACCCTTTTCGCAGTCATCTATGACCCGAACGACGGTCCGCGTTCGGTCATCCTCGTCCGTGCTACCGATGAGCAGGCGGCGAGGGAGTATGTGCTTCAGTGGTTCCACCGGAACGACGTGGACATGATGACCCTCAACGATCTCCGCGCGATCGATCTCGGGCTGGTTGAGGACGTGACGGACCTCGCCAACGTCATGCTCTAGTACCGCAGGCAAATCCCTACCCACATCACGAAGGAGGTTGCATGAAGAAGCTCGACGAGCAGATCACCTACTGCCTGTACAAAGCCAGCGAGGGCGGGTTCGGGCAGAAGTTGGCGCTGGATCTACTTCGCGGCGAGAACATCCCGGCCGAGCCGACGACGGCACCCTACGTCGGAATGACCGGTGTCGTGGTCACTGGCGGCAAGCGCATCGTGCGCAAGGCCGAACGCATTCTGTTCAACTACTAACCCCTCGTTTCAAACCACCCACAGGAGGTTGTTATGAAGAAGCAAGCGAAGAAAACCCCCCAGCGCTGGTCGCTTGGGCTGTGGCGGAACGCTCGTGGCGAGCTGGTGACCTGCTACTGCTCGATCAAAGGTGAGCCAGCGCCTTACCAGAAGAAGATGATGCCGAAGGGCACGAAGATTCTGTTCTTCGCGGTCTATAAAGGCGTGACCTTCAAAGAGGCGCGCGCCCGGTTGCTCCGCGACTCGAAGCTGGTCGCGAAGAAGGTGTCAAAGAAGTCCACGCCAAAGGAGGAGATTCGTAGAGCCGCCTAACGCCGCGTCGTAGCGAGGGCCGGGTCCCCACGACCGGCCCTCATTTCGTTTGCCCTACCCGAGTTCGCCTAACCACATCAGACAAGGAGGTCGCATGACCACCGCCGAGCAGGTCGCGCTCGCGCGCCGCCGGCTGACCCTCGCGCTCTCGAAACCGGAGGGCGCCTATGAACACATCGGGAATGCCATCCAACTCTTGCTGTCGGTGGAGCAGGCATTCGACCACCTCGGCCTCATGGATAACGCCGATGGGGACGTCGCCGCTGTCCGTGAGGGGATACGGGCCGCCGAGGCTAGATGCTTTCGCGCGCTCTTTGAGCTTGGCGCGGAGCCGGGGAGGACCAAATGACCCGGCTGCCGTGGGCATTCCGGCTCACGTTGCTGCTCGGGGCGCTCGTCTGGCTGCTGGCGATCATCGGGGTGCGATCCCTCTTCGCGCAGGTCGCCCCCGTCGTAGAACTGATCCACGGGCAGGCGAGCACACCCGTGGTCAACGCAAGTCTTGACCACGTCACCGTGACGGTCACGGTGGCACGAGACACCGCCACACCAGATCGCATCGGCCGAGCGGTCATTGCGCTCGTGTCACCGGCAGTGTTTCACCTGAACCCCGGCGAGCGCCAGCTCGTTCGGCTTCACGTGCGAGAAGTGTTTCTACCCGGCACGGTGCTGCGGCTCGTCACGACGTTGACACCCGACTCGCCGCCTGCCGCTGGCGCGCATCTCGTTCTCGTCAGCCGGCTGGCGTCGAAACTTCAGGTGGTCCGATGAGCTTGCGACTCTATGGCCGCCTTTCGCGGAATGTCGGCTTCAGCACGCCCGTTCGGTCGAGCGGCGCGGGCTGGATCATCTGGGCGGCGATTCTCTATGGGGTGTGTTGCCCGAACCACGTCAAAGGGCAAACCCCGAACCTGATCGTTGAGGTCCGGCTCGAGGGGGTAGGCAGCACCACGGTCGATGCCGTGCTGGCCGAAGACAGCACGGTGCTACTGCCCGCCGGTCCCGTTGCGGAGCTACTCGGGCTCGAGCCGCCGCTCACCGCATGGGTGACGGTGGCGCAGCTCCAACAACGGTTCCCGCCGATTCTGGTGCTGTGGCTGCCCCGACAACTCGCCGTCGTCATTCGCGATGATCTGCTTGTGTTGCCCGCGTCCCGCCGAGTCCGAGAGACGGTGATGCGGACGGCGCAAGGCGCAGCGCCGTATGTCGTCACCACGTCGGGACCCTTCGCGGCGTTCACTTTCGACCAGCGTGGCCAGGAGCTGTGGCAGGGGGGCTACAGCTGGCGAGGAAAAGTTGCTGTGTCGGCGTTCAAGAGTCGGCTCGGTACCTCGTACACGATCTCCGTTGTCCCGTCCTCTGTGTTCTATGCGAGCTACACCGGTGGCGTGACGCCGCAGGCGAATGCGCGAGTCGCGGTCGGCCCTGCTTGGCTCGCGACGACGTGGATGCGGGGGCAAAACTTCATCGTTGACGGGCTGGTCACACTCGGCCACGTCTCCGCGTTTGCCTCGAGTCGAAACGCTTATGCCATCACCGTCCGTGGCCCCATCGACACTCAGATCGGTCGCGTGAATGGCGTCATGACCGGGCGGGTCTCGTTTGGCGCTGTTCCGCCAAACCCGTTTGTGCCACCAACTGTTCCATAGACCTCGTCACCGCCGGCGAGCCGCACCTATAGAGCATGAGGGTGGGGCAGAAGTTTTGGCGGTTCACCACAACGGGCGGGGAACGGCGGAATCAATACGGCCACGTGTATTGGCGCTGTCGGTGTGAGTGCGGGCAGATCAGATGGGTGCGGGCATACCTGCTGCGGGTTGGGCATACGAAGTCGTGCGGCTGCTACAAGAGCCAACTCGCGTCGAAGCGCATGCGCACGCACGGTCACACTGTGGGAGGGCAGCAAACTCGCACCTACAACTCATGGTGTGGGATGCGCCAGCGCTGCACGTACCCGCGCAATCATCGATGGAAGCTGTACGGCGGGCGTGGCATCCACGTCTGCGCCAGGTGGCGGCACTCCTTCGAAAACTTCCTCGCGGACATGGGCGAGCGGCCAGAAGGAATGACTCTAGACAGGAGGGACCCCAACGGGATCTACACGCCGAGCAACTGCAGGTGGGCAACACCGGTGGAGCAGGCTCACAACCGCCGGAAACGTCAAACCAGAAAGGACTAAACCAATATGTCCCGATTCACCCGCATCATTGCGCTGCTTGCGCTCGTCGCCTTCACGGTGACGTCGCAGTTGGCGGCGCAGGCAACAACGAAGTCCGCAAGTGCGAGCATCAGTGCCCACATCGACGGCGCGTTGGTGCTGACCACGACCCAGAATATGGCGTTCGGCCAGCACTTTACCAACTCGGGAGTGATTCTGAGTAACAGCATCCCCACATCCGCCGCTTGGTCGTTCTCGATCACCCCGGGCACGACGATCTCCGTGACGTTTACGGTGCCGTCGACGCTCGCGGGCACGGGCGGCGGGACGATGGCGTTCGCGTGTGGCGCAACAAGCGCGAACGTGTCTGCGAGTGCAACCCCCGGGCAGACGGGCAATCCGTCGACGGGCTTCCCGAGCATTGTGATCGGTGGGCCTCCCGGAACGGGCGCGGGCACCATCGTGGTCGGGCAATCGGGGCCGAATCCCTCGGACGCCTGCTCGATTGATCCGTCCACCGCGACGCCGTTCCGCGATTACAGCGGCTCGTTGGTCGCGACGATCACGGTGCTCTAATGCGACCCCGCAAGGAAGACTTGCGGCGAGGGCCGGGCCATCGGTCCTCCCGACGGGCAACTGATCCCGTCGTCCGTCGCGTCGTCGAGCAGCTGCACCAGCTGTACAAGCAGGAGGCGAAGCTTGAACGGAAGCTCCGCCGGTTGTAGTAGATGCATCGGGGTGGGCGCTGCTCGGTTCGGGGCGCCCGCCCCTCTTTACCGATATAACCCGCGTCCCGCCTGAATGATTTTCGTTACAATCCACCGCCCTCGTTGGACCACACCTATATAAGGGGGAGGAGAGGGTTCAACACCCCAACTAACGACTAACGGCGCATCGCGGCGGTAATCCAGGCCACCTCAAAACGAGAAGACCCAATGAGGATCAACGTGAAGAGCACGCTAATGAAGAAGTCGCGGTTCGGGATGAAGATGTATGAAGAAATGACGGAAGCCGAGAAGGAAGCCGAGGTCGAATCAGTACGGCGCGGTGTGTGCTTACATCTCCCAGAGCTAGGCCATGTCCATATAGGCGAACCAACCCCGGGCAAGAGGTTCGTGCCGATGTGGATCATGGCAAGCGACGGCGACAGCGGCCACAGTTGCACAGCGCTCGTTTATTTCGGCGCGTGATGCCGCAACCTTGATCGCGACGGTGCCAGGCATCCGGCGGTAGCCCAACACCACCACAAACGACAGGAGAACGAAAATGACAACGACGATGAGCGAGTCCGCGGTCCGGAGGCTGGCGCGGAAGCAAGGGTATCTACTGCGTAAGTCACGCAGCCGCACGCCGGACTCCCCAGACTATGGCCTCTACAACCTGATCGATCCGGACACGGGCGGTGCGGTAATGGCGCAAAACGATGCCGTCCGCTCGCCGTTCAACTGGTCGTTAGAGCAGGTCGCGACGTATCTGAACAATCCGAGAACCTGACCAATCAAACGAGCAGGAGACGGTTTCAGACCGGACTGGTGAAGTTTCCGAAGCGGTAAAAGTGGACTTCCTGCGAGCCCTGTCCCGCACTGATACACACTAGGCTCCACTTCGACAGCTCACCGTTGTTTGTCGTCGTGGGGCCTTCATGCGTCAATCCACCAAGCCGCAGCGGCGTCTTCTCGTCGTCGAAGACGAAGTCGCCGAGCCCGTCAATCTCGAAGCGTTTGCTCGCCTCCTGCTCGCTATCCTTCGCAACGAGTCACCGATCAGAAAGGAGAACAAATGACCGCCATCCCTGCCCACGCGCCCCGCCAGCTCAAGCATGGGACGCGCGTGCTCTGTCTCGGCCGCGTGTCCACCCTACGGCAGGCGACCCCGGAGAAAGTGAGTCTGACGCTTCAGGCCGACGCCATGCGGGCCTTTGTTCGGGAGCTGCGCATTCCGTCCCATCTGTCCGAGATGTGGGAAGACCCCGGCGTCAGTGGGCTCAATGCGGATCGTCTGGAAGAGATCGTCACCGCCTGCGAGCACGCGCCGCGCACGACCGCCGCGTATGTCGTCGTATATGATATGTCCCGCTTTACTCGGCTCGGGACGGAAGCCGCCATGTTCTATATCCACCGTCTCCGGAAAGCCGGATGGCACCTCCGCGACACGACGCTCAAGTTGCAAGGGACGCCCGGCAGCGAGATGGCCGATGCCGTCCAGATTACGGTGGCGTGCGAAGTTGCGGCCGAACTCTCCCGCATGCTCAAGCGCAAAGTCACGCCCGCGATGCAGCGGGGCGTGAAGGCGGGGCGATGGCAGGGAGGCACGGCGCCGTTCGGTTATGACAAGGCGGACGGCAAGCTGCGGCCGAACCGGGACGCCACAACGGTTCGCGACATGTTCCATGCGTTCGCGGACGGGGCGGGACTCAAGGCCGTCGCGGACACGTTCCGCATCGGCATAATGACCGCGCGCTGGCGGCTGACGAATCCGGTCTACACCGGGGTCCTCGCGTGGGGACGGCGAGCCGGGGAGCGGATCGAGACCCCGAACACGCACCCTGCGATTGTGCAGCGTACGGTGTTCGAGACCTGCCAGCGCCGGCTCAACTCCGGCAACGGGCACCACGTCCCGCACGTCCGCGGCGAAGCCTACGTCTTGTCGGGACTCGTCACGTGTGCCGTGTGCGGCGGGAATCTGATCGGGAACGGTGGGAGGAAGCCGTCACATCGCGGGTTGCGGTGTCGGGCGTGCGGCGTGCGCGTCAATGAGCAGCGGCTGCTTGACATCATCGAGCAGCTGCTCGCCGGCCATACCAAGAAAGCGGCAACATCCCCGGCGTTGAAACGGGAGGTGACGAAGCTGCTCCAGTCCGAGGCCGGAACGGGACGAACGGCAGCACTGAACGAGGAGCGGGATCGGCTGCTCGCGGAAAAGCGGCGGCTGATCGACGTGGCGAAGCGAACGGACGATCCTGATGTCGCGGCTGAGATCGATTCCATTTCGGCGGCGCTTGCCCGGAATGACGCCGCCCGGGCGGCGCAGCCGACGTCCGCCGGGCTCAAGGCCGACCTCGACAAAGCCTTGAAGCTGGCGGGGCAGTTTGGTACACTGTGGGCACGAGCCACCACCGTGCAACGGCGGGAGCTGTTCCAGGTCTTCGTCAAGAAGGCGACTCTAGACAGGGCCGGAACGTTGCGGCTGGACGTGGCGACGCTTCCTCTGCCAACAGACGGCGCGGTCAGCCCCGCCTGAACCCGCCTCGCGGGACGACGCATCCGGCCCCGTCTGCCACGGCAGGCGGGGCTTTCGTTTTGCGGGAAGGAGCGCCACCGTCGCGTACCATGTTCCCGTCCTCG
>JACXTT010008616.1_pt1 | contig 14109 bp, 10 predicted proteins | sample 9270951 | NCBI WGS metagenome assembly JACXTT01 (sample SAMN15532306, study PRJNA645909) | rock metagenome | isolation source: weathered quartz diorite | place: Puerto Rico | collected 2017-06-21 | reverse complement strand
GGGGGCAGGGGCTGTGGGCGGGGTAGACGGCTGTGCCGTTAGGTTCCGGTGGCTAAGGTAGGGAGCTTGCGCCGGGGCGACAGCGGGTTCAATTTCGTCGGGAACCAGGCCGAGCCCCTGCCCCTCGGCGGGCAGCACGACGATGCGCCGGATCGGAGCCGCGAGGGGGGTGCCGTCGGGCCGCTCGGCGTGGGCCAGCAGCGCGACGAGGTCCGGATGCTGCTCCAGGAATTCGTACAGCGTCGTGAGCAACTGGCGCAGCCGGTCGATTGGGCGTCCCGAGAGTTGTGGCGAAGACCCGAGCGCGGCCTCGAGCTCCGCCATGGCGCGGCGTACTGCTGCCTGAAATAAGCCCCGCTTCGACTGGAAGTAGTAGAACAGCAGCTGTTTGTTGACCCCGGCGGCTCGGGCGATCCGCTCGACGCGGGCACCTGCGAAGCCGCGTTTGGCGAACTCCTGCTTCGCCGCTGCGGCTATTCGTAATGCTCTGTCGTTACTGAGTTTGCGAGCCAATTGATGGTTCCTCAACCGGGCGGTTGAGAACATACCATCACTGGAGGCTCAGCGCCAGATTCGCGGGGGCGACGGGGAGTCCCGCCTTCAAGAAGCCAATCAAGACCCGATTGAACTCTTCGGGACTCTCCTCGGGGAGCGCGTGCCCCGCTGTCTGGAAGCGCGCCAGGGACGAGTGGGGCAACTGGGCTGCCATTACTTCGCCGATCTGTTGTGGGATCAAGCGATCCCGTGTCCCCCACATGACGAGGGTCGGCGTCGTGATCGCCCCCAGTCGACCCCGGAGATCTTCGAAGCTGAATTCGTGCAGGATCCCGCGCAGGCCGCGGCCATAACCCGGGAGCGCCATCGGGGCATAGTACTGATCGATGTCCTGCTCGGTTACGCGCGAAGGGTCCCCGTAGATGGCGCGCAGAATGCGTCCGGTCGCGCCGCGTCCCCGCATGTGATCGAACAGGGGGCCAATGATCGGCCACTTGGCCACGCGCAGCATGAACGGCAACCCTACCCCCAATCCCGCCGCGTCCACTAGGACGAGCCCGCGGACACGATCGGGCCGCGCCAACGCCGCATCGGCTGCGATGGCCCCTCCCATGGAGTGGCCCACCAGGACGGCATCCGAAACGCCTAGGGAGTCGAGCAGTCCGAACAGGAGGTGGACGTAGGCGGCGTTCGAGTACCCGTTGGCGGGTTTGTCGGAGAAACCGAACCCCCGATTGTCGTAGGCGACCACGCGGTACCCGGCTCGGACGAGGGGATCGAACGTGTACCGCCATGAATACATCGATGCGGCAAGGCCGTGGACGAGGACGACCACAGGTCCCCGGCCGACATCCAGGACGCGCAGCCGGCTGCTGTCCACTGTCACGTACTTCGGGACGAGCGCCGTCCCTGCCGGAAACGCTAGCGATTCCGGTATCGGAGCGGCACGACAGGCGGCCAGGACCACCGCGAGACCTGGAAAGACGAGCGCTCGCGGGTTCAGGCGGGTTGTCCGAGGTTCGTGCGGGCGAGTAACACGAGGAGCGGATGACCGCTCCACAACGCCGTCATCGAGGCCCCGCTCCCCGTTGCGGCAAGGGTGAACTGGTCGTCGACCACCAGCGTGGTCGGGGTTCCCGCGGCAATCCGACCCGCCGCCAGGTCCTCGGGATCCGCCGCATCGCCGCTGATCCGAACCTCGACTTTGGCGCGGCGTGCCGCATGGCGCCACGCCGGCAGTGTGGGAGCCCAGAGCTCGGCGGCCACTACGCCCTCCACGCGCTGGGTGGCTCGCGCGACGAGCTGCTGGATGACGTTGCCGATCGCTCGAGAGCCTTCGACGACCCGGGTGACGGGCTCGACCGGTTTGTGCAGTCCAGCTACCGCGCGCGCCAGCCGCTCGAGTCGTTCGCCCTGCTCGCCCGACAACTGAATGAGGAGGGTCTGTGGATCGGTTGCACGATAGCGAGCCGGGCGCCCGCTGCCGCGCTGCGCCGCGCCACGCCGCGACAATCCCTCGAGTGCGGCATAGGCATTGGCCCGAGCATATCCCGCAGCCCGCGCGACGACGTAGCCAGTCGAAGGACCGAGCTCGAGCAGTGCGCCATAGACGCGCGATTCGGTCGGAGTGAATCCGAAAGGGGTGAGGTCTATCTCAGTAGTAGCAATAGCTACTACTAATCTACATCAAGAGACTTCGATGGGTATCCCCATCAACCGCGCGATCAGCCCCAACCGGAAGGTGATGTCCGTCTGCCGTTGCGCCGGACTCTTCCCCGGCCCCTCGAGCGGAAACCAGTGCGCTAGCACGGGGTTGTCGCTCTTCGGCAGTCCCCGCAGGTTCTTCGGCGTCCAGACCCCCTGGTCGTCACATTCACTGAACAAGCGGGCCAGCACCTTGGAAGCGCTGGGGATCTGGCGTACGACCCCTAATCGGGCCATGAGCTCGAGCCAGTACACGGCGAACGGCACGTCGGGGACGTGTCCCTGCGCATCGGCTCGCAGCGGGTCGCCGAGTAGCTCGAATAGCGGTTTGAAGAACTTGCGGCCGGCAAGGATGAAGTAGGCACGCTTAGGTGCGGGCGTCGAGAAATAGGTCGCCAGGCGCTCCACGAATCCCGACCGCTCGCGCTGGACGGCGGGCATGAACGCTAGCGTCTCCACGCCGAAAATCGTGGGCGGGGTGGCCGCCGGGTCGAGAATCGTCTTCCCCGATTGCTTGCGGAACGGCTTCTGGATCAGCTCGCTGCGCAGGTAGGTCGAGATGTCGCTCGCGATCTTGTGGGCGGCGCCACGCAGCCGGGGGTCTTCGACCCGGCCCGCCCGCGCCAGCGCCGCGGCGGCTCCCTCGCGGGCCATGTTCCGGGCCCAGAGGCCCAGTCCCGGATCGCTCTTGGCAGGGCGCTGGAATTCGACCAGCAGCGCTGGATCTTCATCGCGCGATAACAGCCGGAACAGAAAGCGGTCGGCCAGCTTGAAGGGATGCGTCTCCGGGTCCCAGCCCAGTTCGATCAGGCGCCGGTACTGAAAGATCGTCCCCGTCTCTTTCCACCCGAACACCTTGCTCGCACCGTAACCCAGCAGATTCCCGCCCCAGAGCCCGGTGTCCTTCTGCTTGCGCGCGATTGCCGACGCCCCCTTGTCTGCAAGCACGGCGGCCTTCAGCGCCGCGACGCGCTCTGGATCGCGCAACGACGCTGGAGCCACTTCCGTAAGCGCCCGGTACTGGATGGGAGCGCTGGCCGCTTCGTAGAGCCAGGCGAGGGGGAAACGATGCGCGCCGGGGAGTTCCAGTATGCGCTCCGGTCGAACAAGAGACGGAAAAACGGCGACTTACGGCGAGCAAAAAGCGGCGCAAACTTATCGGGGGACCGCCCAACGGGCCAGTCCCCCACATCTGCATCGGTTCAATCAGCTGCAGCCAAAGGGTTTACACCTACTTACCCGGGCTGCGTTTGAACTCGGCAGTTGGCAGCCATGTTGGCAGAATGGGAGTGTTCGCCACCGCTATCGCAACTCGCATCATCACCCGCGCCTCCTGAACCATCCCTTCGTAGCTGAAATCGGAGGAGTACTGGTCGGACGGCTGGTGGTAGCGCTCGCCGTTGTACTTCTCGTTCTGCTCGCGTCCCCAACCACTCGGCCGGCCCACGAAATCGATTCCCGACGCGAACGACAGGCCCGGAACGCCGGCGCGGGCGAGGGGAAAGTGGTCGGACCGGAAGAACGACCCTTTGCTCGCGTCCGGGTCGCCGGTGGGTGTGAGGCCTTCGGCGGCCGCGGCGCGGCGAAACACCGCTCCGAGCGACGAGCGCTCGATCCCGAGGGCGGCGATGTCGCGCGTACGCCCGCGCACGTTCGCGCCGTCGATGTTGAGGATCGCCGCCGTCTGCGCCAGCGGCACGAGCGGATGCTCGGCGTACGTCTCGCTTCCCAGGAGTCCGCTCTCTTCGGCGGTCGTCGCGATGAACAACAGCGACCGCTTGGGACGGGACTGCACCTGCGCGAGCGCTTGCGCCGTCGCCAGCATCGCCGCCACGCCCGAGGCGTTGTCCTCGGCGCCGTTGTAGATCGAGTCCCCGTTCACGACCGGCCCGATACCCTTGTGATCCCAATGGGCGCTCAACAGCACGACCTGCTGGGCCAGCGCTGGATCGGAGCCCGGCAGGCGCGCGACGACATTCGCGCTCTCGATATGTCGCAGGGCGCTCTTCACGGCGATGTCGGCTTTGAGACCGGTGTCCACGGGCCGGAAATCGCGCCGCGCCGCGGCGTGCATCAGCGAATCGAGGTTGAAGCCGGCGCCGGCGAGCGCCGCCCGGGCCGCGACCTCCGACACCCATCCCGCGAGTGTCAGCGAGGGGTTCTGCGGCTGGTCGATCTTGAACTGCTCCACCGACCACGAGCCTTTCACTACCGACCACGGATACGTCGCGCTCTGGGTGGTGTGAATCAAGATCACCGCGGCGGCGCCCATGCGCGCGCCCTGCTCGAGTTTGTAGGTCCAACGGCCGTAGTAGGTGAGCGCGCGGCCGTTGAAGATGGTCGAATCCTGGAGGCCGGGGTCGTTCACCAGCATCAGCAGCACCTTGCCCTTGGTGTCGATCCCCTTGTAGTCATCCCACTGCCATTCCGGCGATTGAATGCCGTAGCCGACGAACACGACCGGAGCTGCACCCACCGCGACCGACGAGTCCGGCGTTTCCGCCCAGGCGACGAAATCGTCCCCGTACACCAGCGGATGGGCTCCGGTCGCGGTCCCCCACGAGAGGGTCGGCTGCGGTTTCATCCCCACGAGCGCAACGGGCTGGAAGAAGCTCCGGTCGGGGCCCGCCGGCTCGAGTCCCATCGCCTCGAACTGCGCCGCGATGTACTTGGCGGCCAGCATGCCGCCCCGTGTGCCGGGACCGCGACCCTCCAGCAGGTCGTCGGCGAGATACCGGAGGTGCGCGTCCATGGCGCGGGCGTTCGGGGTCGGGAGGTTCGCGGCGGGCCGCTGCGCCGCAGCGGTCGTCGTGACGGCGGCGAACAGGAGTACGCTGGTGCGGCGGATCATCGGGTGTGGCTCCTCGGATCAGTGCGCGCAGCGCACGGTGTGAATGGTGCCGCGGCCAAGGAAGTCGGCCTCGCTCGTGAGCACGAAGGTCGAGTCGTCGAGAAAATCGATCGCCTCGCCGACGCGCTCGAGGCCGGCGATGGGGCACACGGGCCCGATTGGGCTCAGCCGGCCGTTGGGACGAGGAATGAAGAAGTAGATCTCCGTGTAGGTTCGGACGGCGACCAGGGCTCCATCGGGACGGATCGCGGCATCGGTGACGCGTCGGCCCGCCGAAGCATCGGGGATGATCGGCAGGCGTTGCAACAGCTCGGCGCGCACGATCTTGTCGGCCTGCCACGCGCCCCGCGGCAGCCGGTACAAGCGCACGGCACCGCTCCGACCTTTGGAGATCAGGTACATCGCGCTGTCGCGTGGGGAAACGAACAGGGCCTCGACGTCGTGCGGGCCATCGGGGTAGCGAAACCGCAGCGCGCGCGCCCGCGCGGTCACGCGCAGCGTATCACTCGGACCCGTTGGCGGATCGGGTTCCGCCACCGCATAGATCGTGACGCTGCGATGGTCCTCGAGATTGTCTCCAGTGTCGCCGATGTACAGGCACTCACCGGGTCCGTCGGGGCATGGTCCGTGCGACAGGTCCTCCCAGTCGACGTTCTTCGCGCCGCTGACCCGCACGACACCGCGATCGGTTCCGCGCAGGTCGGTTGCATACAAGTAGGGCCCGTCGCCAGAATCGTTGTGGGTCCAGAGGATCCCCTTGTGGGCGTGGCTGACGACGACCCCCGAGCTTTCGGTGAGCCGGCGGCTGCGAAAAGTCCCCGTGAGGGTCGTTTCGGGGCGCGGAATTGCGGCTTGTAACAGCAACAGTGGGGCCAGCATGGCTTGGAAGGAAATGCGCTTGATCGCCCTCGGGCAAGGGGCGAGATTCCGCTCATGATCGCGGCGTTGAAGTCGCGGACGGTGCGTCGCCTCCCCGATCGCGTTCGACTCCAGGGCAGAATCCTGTTTCTGACCGAGGATGCCGGCTTGGTGCGCCGGCAGCTGGCCGGCGAAGACCTGGCCTGGACGAACGCGATGGCGCTGCGCGACAACATCTCCACCGACGAAATCACTCCCGCCTACATCTGCTACTACTACGACGACACCCTCGGCGACTTCCCCTACCTCGGGCTGAAGTGCGGGGAGGAGTTCCCCATCACCCGCGGCTCAGTGCGCCAGGGTGGGTTCGTCGCCTCAGTGAGCGGCAAGCGGCGCGGCAAAGGGTCGTCCCGCGAGCAATCGCCCTACGCCGAGATGTGCGCCGGGATCAAGCTGGTGATCGCCGAAAACATCGAGCGCATCTACCACGAGAACTGCCAGAACCTGGGCGTCCTCACATCAACCGACTTCTCGCTCATCGACAAGGTGCGGCGCGGCGAAGAGATCCCGCTTGCGGTCTTCACCACGGGCGAGGGGGAGATCACGCGCGGCATCATCGAGTACGGCGGGCTGTTCAACTACAATCTCGCCCGGCTGCAGGGGCAGGTCCGCGTCACGGCTCCCGCCGCCACGCGTCGTCCCATGACGCTGGGCGAGAAGATCCTGGCCCGGCATTGGGTGGTGGACCTCTCCTCGGGCAAGGTCGGGGTCCCCGCCGTGAAGCCGGGCGACGAAGGCTTCGTGACGACCGACATCCGGTTCAGCCACGAGTACGTCACGCCGATGGCGGCGATCTTCTTCGAACAGTTGGTCGGCGCCGACGAGCGCGTCAACGATCCCGACTCAGTACTCTTGTTCCGCGACCATCTCACCTTCCTCGCAGAAGCGATGACGCCCGAGCGGGTCAAGGAGGGACTGCTCGATGTCGCGATGGAGCTGGAGAAGAAGCAGCGCGCCTTCGCCGAAAGGCAGGGCATCAAGCTGTACGGCGAGCTGACGCGGCTCGGGCTGCACGGCTCGGAGGCGATCTGCCACTCCAAGATCCTCGAGTCGCACGCGCTGCCGGGCCAGGTGATCATCGGCTCGGATTCCCACACGCCGCACGCCGGCGCCGTCGGGTGCCTGGCCTTCGGCGTCGGCACGACGGCGATTTTCAATTCGTGGATCACGAAGGACGTGCGCGTCGCCGTCCCGGAAACGCTGAAGGTCGTCGTCCGGGGGACCAAGCCGGAGAATGTGACCGCGAAGGACTTCATGCTCGAGATCCTGCGCCACCCCTACGTGAAGGGCGGGCAGGCGATCGGGAAACTGGTGGAGTACTGCGGATCCGCGATCGAGGCGTTGTCGGTCGACGAGCGGGCGACGATGACGAACATGACAGCCGAAGTCGGCGGGTTCACCGGCTACGTCGCCCCCGATGACAAGACGGCCGACTATCTGATGGCGTACCGCGGCATGTCACGGGCCGACGCCGAGCGCGCCTGCCGCGACCTGGCGAGCGATCCCGATGCGGCGTACTGCGAAGTGATCGAGATCGACGCTGCGCGCATTCGCCCGATGGTGGCCCTGCCGGGCGATCCCGGCAACGGGCGCCACATCGAGGAGCTGCCGGGACGCGTCAAAGTGGAGATCGCCTACGCCGGGTCGTGTACCGCGGGAAAGAAAGAAGACATGGACATGTACGCCCGGGTGCTGCGCGAAGCAGCGGACCGCGGCGAGCGAGTCGCCCCGGGCGTGCGGTTCTTCATTCAGTGCGGCTCACAAGACGTGAAGCGCTACTGTGAGGAGCGCGGCTATCTCGAAGTGTTCCAGCGGGTCGGGGCCCAGTTCCTGGAGCCGTCGTGCGGGGCGTGCATCAATGCGGGCCCGGGCGTCTCCCGCACTAAAGACGAAGTGACAATCAGCGCGATCAACCGCAACTTCCCGGGCCGCTCGGGACCCGGCCAATTGTATCTCGCCAATCCGTATACGGTCGCGGCGTCGGCGATCGCCGGGTACATCACCGAGTGGGAGCCCGGCCTCGCCCTCGCCGAAACGCCTTCCTAGAACGTTCCGTTGATCTTCAGCTTGACCGCGTGGACGCCGGAGGTATAGGTCTCGGCGTTCGACACGGTCGTGCTCGAGTCGGGGACGAGCTTCGCCGTCAGATGGTACTGCCCGCCCAGGGTCCCGCGAAACACCGTCAACGTCAACGTTCCAGCGGTCGTCGACGAGCCGCCGCCGTAACTCTGACTGGCCAGCTGCAACGCCCCGGTCCGCGCCGTCCACGTCGTGATGACCGAATCGGCCCCCTGGTGGAAGACGAAGCCCGTTCCCGTCCCCGCGCTGTCGGGTGAGAACACCTCGCGCAGCGAATCGTTGACCGGAGCGGTGAGCCCCGTGCCGATCACGAAGAACACCGAATCGACGGTCTTTGTGGCCGGGCGGAAGCCGCGCCACGCGAGGACCGCCGTGAGCTGCGATGTCACGTGCGTCGTGTCCTGCGTCGCGTTCACGTCGAGTTGAATGCCGACCAGCTTCGTCGTGTCGCTTCCCGAAGGCTGCGGCGTTGCACTCAGGATGAACGGGAATACCAGGGCCGACAGAATCGGGTAAAGCGTATCGCCAGCGAGACCCTTGGTGAGCACTGCCTGGACTGCTGCCTTTTCATCGGCGCCGATCGGATCGGCGAGCGGAGCGTTGCCGTTATCCGAGCAGGCGACCGCCACTACCGCGGCGAGCGCCACGGTCAGGTGCTTCATTCCAACCTCCGTTGGTCATTCTTGTCCGGTACCGGGCTCTCGGCCCCTGCCGGTAGAAGGATACGGAGGAAGGGCTGCTCTTTGGTAGACGCTGCGGGGATTCCACAGGACCCACGACTCGATGCCCACGTCCCGTGCGGCCCGGATCTGGTCCCGGATCTCCACCGGGGTGTAGCGCGGCAGCCGCCGGCCGAGGGTAAAGGCCTGCAGGTAAGGCCGGATTTCGGCAGTGTTCGGTGCACGCGAACGGGAGAGGGCGTCGCTCAAGGCGTACCGCACGACCCCGTAGGGGTTGGCGTTGGGACTGCGGAAGCCGAACGACCCACCCTTGTAGTGGCTCGGGTACACCATCGGGAGCAACACGTCGGCGACGTCGGAGAAGTCCTCCCAGACCTGGCCGATCCCCAAGTCCCCGGTGGTCACGGATGCGGTGAGCCCGAAGACGTCGAAGGTCACGGGAACGCCCAGCGGGCGCACGAAGTCAACGAGCAACTTGATGTGACGGCGGACGGCCGCGCGTTGTGTTTCGCCACCGGTGCGCGCGGAGAAGATCGCCGTTTCCATCCGTGCCTTGGGCTCATCGGGGAAACGGACGTAATCGAACTGCACTTCGCCGAAGCCGAGGGACACCGCTTCCCGCGCCAGCTGGCCGGCGTACACCCACACCGAATCGTTGTAGGCGTCGACCCACGCCATCCCGATGCGGTCGCGCCACAACCCGCCTGCGGTCGACTTGACCGACCACGCCGCCTTGCCCTCGGCGAGGAGCCGGTCCTTGGCGACGACGATGCGCGCGATGGCGTAGATGCCGTGGGCGTGCAAGGTGTCGAGCCGAGCCCGGACGTCCTTCACACGGGCGCAGGCGCTGGCGCCGATCTGCCGCGCTGTCTCCACTTCCGAGTGATACAGCAGGCAGCCCGTGTCGTCCTTGACGTCGATGACGAGCGAGTTGATCTCGGTGCCGTCGATCATGCGGACGATCTGCCAGAGACGGTTACCGGAGAAGGCCCACGCATTCACGTACAACGCCTTGACGGTCGACGGACGGCCGAACTGATTCAACCATTCGCCGCGCCATACCGCCCCCAGCGGCTTGAGCGAAACGTGGCTCGCATCGGGCGCGGCGCCGAACCGCACTGGCGGTTCAGCGACGAAGCTCGTCCCTCCCGGGAACCGCTGTGCCTGGAGTGAGGGGGTCGAAGCGACCAGCGAGCCGCAGAGAACGGCGACCATCCATAAACGGGCCTTCATGGGAAACGGGCCTTCATGGGGCGACAATAGGAAAAATCTATAGAAACGACAAGAGTCCTACATCACATTTTACTTGGCAGGGCGCAAGCTGTTGAATAACAAGGGGTAAGTTGCCAAGCTCTGACCACGATACTGTGGCCGGAACCCAAAAAGCACGACTTTTCCATTGCCGACCCGAACTTCTACCAAAGCCCCTCGACCCGCCACCCGCTCGGGATGCCGAACCCACCCCGAGAGCAGCACGTCCTTGGGATCGTCGGGATAGCGCGCCACCACCTTCACGTCGTTCGAATCGAGCACGTCGAAGGCCGGACTGCTCTCGAACCACACGGCGGTTTCCGACGCCAACCCCCGCGCCATGGGCTGGGATTGATCGATGTCGACCCGGAAGATCGAGCCCGGGGCGTAGAAATCTTCGTCGGGCAGCCCCTCGAGTACGTTGCGCACCGGCAGCAGCAGCGCCTGGATCGCGAAGCGGCTGGCGTCGTTCAGCGCCACCAGCGTTCCACCGTCCTGGACGAACTGGCGCAGCGCCTGGATCCCGTCGGGACCGAGGCCGCCCGGGTACGGCGCCGGATAACGAACTTGCGGCTGTCCTTCGGCGATGTCGTGCGGCGACTCATCGGGCAGCACGATCACGTCGAACCGGTCGTGCAGCTTCCCCGCGCGGGCGACGGAGTCGACGAGCGACGTGTACGGCACCTTCCAGTTGTCGAACACCCAGCGCGTCCACCCCTCGTCCATCGTCGCCGCATAGGATCGGTACAGTCCGATGCGCGTCGAATCGCTCCCCGTGTAGCTCGTCGTTGCGCGCGGGGGCGCCACCGGCCCGGAAAGTCCGACGCGGATCGAGTCGTTCACGGCGACTGCCGTCAGCCCCATCAGGAGCGGCAGGGTATGCGCCGTGACGTCGTAGGGACGCTCGGGCGGCCCCCCCGGATACACACGGCGATCGGGGTAGTGCTGCGGCTCGAGCAGCGTCTTCGCGAACGCCGCGTACGGTTGCCGCAGCACGACGACGTAGCTCCCGGCGGGGAACCGCTGACCTCCGGCCGCGAACGACTGCTGCGCGACGCGGATCTCTACCTGCCCGCGCGTCAGAATCCCGAGCAGCGTGGCCAGGGCGATGGTGTCCTGCTGGCGCGGAATCACGTAGGCGTAGGGCCATCCTCGCCAGCCGCGCACCGCGCGCGTTCCCACAGACAGGTACGTGCTGAGCCAGCGGTCGCGGTAGCGCGCGGCATGCTCGAGCAGCGCGAACGCGACGTCGGTCTGGTAGGACACGATGTCCCGCAGCCCCCATCGCCCCCCGGGCCAGGGAGCGGTGAAATTCCAGGAACGCTCGCGCGGGTTGAAGCCGCGGGCGTTTGCTTCCAGCCGGTCGGCGGGAACCTGGACCGGACTCGCCAGCTGCCCGCTCGCCGCCTCCGAGAGAATCCGGACTGCGCCATGATAGTGCGCATAGGCCCGGGACGGGGTCCACGCGTCATAGATCGCGTTGATCGAGATTCCGGTTTTCCCCTGTGCGGCGAGCGCCCAGGCGAGCGACGTCCCGAGGGTGTTCACCCCTTCGACGATGAGCGGGTCGACGTTCGGCTCGATCGGATCGAGGTAGGGGGGCAGGAACATGCGCGAGCCGTTGGAGCCCTGTTGGTGCAGGTCGAGCACGATCTGCGGATGCCACACGCTGTAGATCGAGTCGACGACGAGCTGCGTCTCGACCTGCGTGAACGCATACCAGTCGCGGTTGTCGTCATGTCCCACGTAGTGGTGCCACAGCTCCGGCGGATCGGAGCCTTCGGCCGACGTCCCGAGCGTGCGGGCGTACCACTTGGCGACGATAGTCACACCGTCGGGATTGAGCGACGGGACGAGCCACAGGATCACGTTGTCGAGGATCGCCCGCGTCGCAGCGGACGAGTCGGTCGCGAGCCGGTACGCGATGACCGCGGGTGTGAGGTTGCCGCCGACTTCGTCGGAGTGGATGCCGCCAGTGATCAACACCGTGGCGCGGTCATCCTGGACCGCCGTCTGAGCCTCCCGCGACGTGCGCAGCATACGAGGGTCGGCGAGCCGGTCGGTGAGCCGCCGGTACGTGTCGAGCTGTTTCAGATTCTGCGGCGACGAGATCACCAGCGCGACGAGCGGCGCCCCCAGCGTCGTCTTGCCGAGCTCGCGGTAATCCACCCGGTCGCTCGCGCGCGCCAGGGCCTGGTAGTACCGCACCAGCGTAGGCCAGTCGGCGAGCTTGCGGTCGTCTCCGGGATCGAATCCGAGCACCGACCGGGGCGTCGGGATGACGACCTTCGCTGCGGGCTTGGGTGAGGGTCGAGCCCCAGGCCTCGCCTGCCCCGCGAGGGGCGAGGCGAGGACGAAGAGGAGCACCGGCAGGCGTCCGGACATGGCGCGACTGTGGGGCGCGCTACGGGTTCAGCTTGTGCAGCTCGACCCGCCGGTTCTGAGCCCTGCCCGCCGCCGTGGCGTTGGTCGCCACCGGACTCGCCGGCCCATATCCACGCGCCGCCATGCGCGACGGGGCTACGCCCTTGCGGGCGAGGTAGGCGCGGACGGCGAACGCGCGCGCGTTCGACAACCGCCGGTTGACGAGCGCCGATCCGGGGTTGTCGGTGTAGCCCGCGATCTCGATCTGAATCTCTGGGTTCGCGACGAGCGAGCCCGCCACCTGATCGAGCACCACGAACGATTCCGGCGTCAACACCGAGCGTCCCGTTTGGAAGTTCACACCGCGCAAGATCAGTGTCGGTCGGGCTCCCGGCGTCCGCTCCTCCCGGAACAGCACCACGCACCCGAACTGGTCGACTTTCGATCCCGGGGGCGTGCCGGGGCAGCGATCGACGTTGTCGGGCACGCCGTCGCCATCGGAGTCCCGCGTCAGCGGGCACCCGGTTGCGTCGACTCGCACCCCCACGGGGGTGTTGGGACATTTGTCGATGCCGTCGGGCACGCCGTCGTTGTCCGCGTCCTTGGGACAGCCGTTCGCGTCGACCGTCGCGCCGACGGGCGTGTCGGGACACTTGTCGATACCATCGGGCACGCCGTCTCCATCGGTGTCGTGCGGGCACCCGGTGTCATCCACGGTCGCGCCATGCGGCGTATCGGGGCACTTGTCGATGCCGTCGGGCACGCCATCACCGTCCGCGTCGGTGGGACAGCCGAAGCTGTTGACGACCGCTCCCGCCGGCGTATCGGGGCACTGATCGAGACCGTCGGCCACACCGTCGTGATCCGAATCGATCGGGCACCCGGTGGCGTCGACCTTGGCGCCGGCCGGCGTGCCCGGGCACTTGTCGATCCCGTCATAAATCCCGTCCTGATCAGAATCGGTCGGGCAGCCGCGCACGTCGACGGTGGCGCCGAGCGGCGTGTTGGGGCAGGCGTCGCGCTTATCCGGAACACCGTCGCCGTCGGAGTCCTTCGGGCCACGGGGGGCGCTCGACGGGTGGGCTGCGCCAGTCTCCAGGAACGACAATCCACCCAGCACGAGAAAATGTGTGGTATGCGCCTGGCCGAAGGAGCTGTTGGTCGTGGGGGTGTAGACGGCTCGTCCCTCGACCATGAAACCGACGCGTTGTCCGATTGGCAGCCGCAGGCCCAGGCCGCCGCTGAAACCGTGGTCGGTGAAGGAGAAGGGCGCGCTCTTGCCGAAATCGACGAGCGAATAGCCGCCGACGACGTACAGCAGCGCGGGGGCCCGGAGGATGAGGTCGGCGCTCCCCAGCAGGGGGTCCATCGTGGCGCCAGGCGATCCGGGGACGTTCTGTTCGCGGTTGAAGACCACGTCGGCGCCGAGACCGACGGCGCCGGTGATGTAGTAGGCGAGCCGCGCCCCGCCGCCGATGCCGGCATCGAGGTTGAACGCCTTGTCGTATTTCGTGTACGCCCCGAACAGGCCGAGCTCGAAATCGCCCGCCCGCTGAGCGGCGAGTGTGGTGATGCTCCCCAGCGTGAGCACTGCGACGGCCCAGATCGCGCGCACGTTCCCCTCCCGGGACCAGGGCAACAAGATAGGAAAGGGGCGACCGTCACGCATCGGGCGCGGTCACGAAACCCGTGGTCAGAAGCCCCAGACGGCGGCCCGGCGCTCCCGGGAAACGAGGTCCACGCCACCGACGAGGAGGGCGTGGCCGG
>JACXTT010008615.1_pt1 | contig 14111 bp, 11 predicted proteins | sample 9270951 | NCBI WGS metagenome assembly JACXTT01 (sample SAMN15532306, study PRJNA645909) | rock metagenome | isolation source: weathered quartz diorite | place: Puerto Rico | collected 2017-06-21 | reverse complement strand
CCCGCCAGAAATCCGCTCCTGAAGCTGCACCTATGCCGTCGCCGAGGTGGGACGCTCGAGACGGGAGCCGGCCGAATGATCTTGCTGGGCCGGGAACGCTTCGAACTGGGGCCGGAGGACTTGCACGGCTCGATCCGCCATCATGGCTGGACGATGAAATGCGCCCCCACGGCGCGGCTGGAATGGCCTGTATACCCGTACGACCCGTACACTGACGCACCAGAGAAGAGCCTGGACCACGCAGTGGGCGCGCTATCCGTTCCGCTGCGCCTGAACGCGCGGCCAGGGCATTCGGTCCGCCCCAACGAGCAGGAGATTTCGTTTGTGGTGGAAGTAGAGTGACGGCGCGCGCCCCGCTCTTGGTGTCACAGGCGGTTAATCAAGCTCGCCACGTAGCCCGCGCCGAAGCCGTTGTCGATGTTGACTACGGTTACATTACTTGCGCAACTGTTCAGCATGCCGAGTAGCGCAGCCAGGCCGTGGAAACTCGCGCCATAGCCCACGCTAGTTGGAACCGCGATCACCGGGCAGGAAACCATCCCGCCCACGACGCTAGGCAGCGCGCCCTCCATGCCGGCGCACACCACGACGACCCTGGCTTCGGCGAGGCGCGAGCTGCTTTCGATGAGGCGGTGGATGCCGGCCACGCCAACGTCGTAAACCGCTTCCACCTGGTTGCCCATCACCTCGGCCGTCACCTGGGCTTCTTCGGCCACGGGAATATCGCTTGTGCCAGCGCACACCACCGCTATCTTGCCCTTGCCGCGCACCGTCTTGTCGCGCCAGAACCGGATGGCGCCGGAGAGCGGAAAATGCTCCGCGCCGGTCAGATTCTCCTGAATGACTGACGCGGTAATGGCGTCGGCACGCGTGATGAGCACGTTTTGAGAAACGGCCAGCAGCCGGCGCGCAATGGTCATGACCTGCTGCGGTGTTTTGCCCTTCGCCAGAACGACCTCCGGCATGCCATGGCGCAACTCGCGGTGGTGGTCGAGCTTCGCGAAGCCCAGGTCCTCGAAGGGCATATGTCGGACGCGAGCGAGCGCCGCGTCCACATCGGTCCCGCCGTCGCGCACTTGCTCCAGCAGCGACCGGAGCTGATCCTCATTCATACGACCTCAGAATATCAGAAGCTCAGCTTTTGTCCGGCTTGAAGCCCCAGCCGCCTGGCCTCGCCGGCGCGCAGTTCGAGCACATATTGGGCGAGGTGGTGGCCGCCGTAGAGCAGGCAGTCGGCAGGTTTCGTTGTACAGGGTGGTGTATCGGCGGAGATTTCGACGATCTGGCGGCCGGCGTCCATAAAGATGATATCCAGCGGCGCCTTCACGTTGGACATCCAGTAGCGGTAGTAGTCGGGCCGTTGGTGGACGAACAGCAGGCCGCGGCCTTGGGGCAGTGGATCGCGATACATCATGCCGCGCGCCATTTCGGTCGGATTGATCAGGACCTCCGCGCGGATCTCCGTGCCATCGGGTAAAGAGACGAGGCGCGTGTTGAGCGGCTCTACGACGCCATTGTCAGCTTTGCGGCCGCAGCCGCAGCAGACCAACAGGAACATCAGGACGAGGCTCGCGAAGCGCATGCGATAAAATGGTAGCTTCTTTTGCTCCGGCGCCGCACGTACCCGGGGAAACTCTACCTCATGTTCTGGAAGCGAGTCCGGCTGACACTCGAAATGATCAAGTTCGAGCACTCGGTCTTCGCGTTGCCGTTTGCGCTGACGGGAGCGCTGCTGGCTATCCGTGAAGGCGGGCTGGATGTTCGGGCCCTGTGGGGGAAACTTCTCTGGATCGTGGTGGCGATGGTCGGGGCGCGCTCGGCGGCCATGACGTTTAACCGGTTGATCGACGCCGAAATCGATGCCCGCAATCCGCGCACCCGCATGCGCCATATTCCCGCCGGGGTGCTCTCCGCCGCCTTCGGATGGAGCTTTGTGGCGCTTTCAAGCCTGGTTTTCATTTACGCCGCGCGCGAGCTGAATCCGCTGTGCTTCAAGCTGGCTCCGCTGGCCTTGGGCGTCGTTTTCTTCTACTCGTTCACCAAGCGCTTCACTGCCTTGTCCCACCTGGTGCTGGGCTTCGCGCTGGGGGTCGCGCCCGCCGCCGCCTGGATTGCCGTGCGGGGCTCGCTCGATCCGCGCATCCTGTGGCTCACCGCCGCGGTGACGCTCTGGACCGCGGGATTCGACATCATCTACTCGTGCCAGGACTACGAATTCGACGTGGCCGAAAGCCTCTTCAGCCTGCCACGCAGAATCGGCGTGGCGCGGGCGCTGCGCGTTTCCCAATTGCTGCATATCCTCATGCTGGTCTGTTTGATAGCGCTCGTGAACGCTCTCGATCTCGGACCTCTCAGCGTCGCCGGGATCGTTGCTGTCGGGCTGTTACTCGTTTATGAGCACAGCCTGGTTAAACCGGACGATCTCTCACGAGTGAATGCGGCCTTCTTCACCATGAATGGCTGGGTCAGCGTGCTATTCTTTGTGTTTTGGGCCGCCGACATACTGTTTGTGCGGCCTGCGTGAACCATGCCGGTTTTCATAGAAGATCCGCGATTGCGGCCGGTCCTCGAAAAGGTTGAGGCCAGCGGCCGTCTTTCTTATGACGACGGCGTCGCGCTCTACCGGACCTCGGACCTCCTGGCGCTGGGCTACATGGCCAACCTGGTGCGCGAGCGATTACACGGCAACATGACGTATTTCAACGTCAACCGGCACATCAACCCCACCGACGTCTGCGTGGCGAGTTGCCGCCTGTGCGCCTTCGGGAAGCGGGCGAAAGATCCGAAGGCGTACACCATGTCGCTCGATCAGGTGTGGCACGTGGCCGGCGAGGGATGGACCGAAGCCGTTACCGAGTTCCACATCGTCGGTGGGCTTCATCCCGAGCTGACACTTGACTGGTACTGCGAAATGCTAAGCGGCCTGAAACAGCGTTTCCCGCAAGTCCACCTGAAGGCGTTCACCATGGTCGAAATCGGCTACCTGGCGCAGCGCTCGAAAATTGCCGTACAAGAAGTGCTCGAGCGGCTGCGCGACGCCGGCATGGATTCCCTGCCCGGAGGAGGTGCCGAGATCTTCTGCGATCGCGTGCGGCGCGTCATCTGCGACCACAAGATCACTGGCGAAGAGTGGCTCGAAACGGCGCGCACGGCTCACCGTCTGGGCCTGCATTCGAACTGCACGATGCTCTACGGCCACATCGAGACCGATGAGGACCGCGTGGATCATCTGCTGAAACTGCGCGCGCTCCAGGATGAGACGCAAGGCTTCGTTACCTTCATCCCGCTGGCGTTTCACCCGGACAACACCCCGCTGCAGCATATTCCCAAGACCACCGGCTTTCTCGACATCAAGAACATTGCCGTGGCGCGCCTGATGCTGGACAACATTCCCCACATCAAGGCGTACTGGATCATGATGACGCCCAGGATCGCGCAGATCGCGTTGCGCTTCGGCGCCGATGATATCGACGGTACGGTGGTCGAAGAGAAGATTTACCATGATGCCGGCGCCACCACGAGCCAGTCCCTGCGGCGCGGCGAGTTGCTACAGTTGATTCGAAAAGCCGGCCGTGAGCCGGTCGAGCGAGATACCCTTTACCGGCCGGTGCAGCGCACGGAAACCTCTTTTACCGTGCTCGTCTAGCGTGGTTCCCTCCACTTAACGGATTCGGATAAAATCGAAGGCATAACTCCATCCTTGAAGGAGGCAGCCATGCGCCGTGTCTGATGGTTCCCCGTGATTCCAATCCTCCTGGCCGGTTGCGGCGGGTCGCCACACAGCCCGAATGAAAAGTATTACCTTCTTTCGGCGAACGTGAAAATTCCTTACTGGCAGGCTGCTGCTAACGGCCTCGCACGCGCTGCCAGGCAACTGCAGGTGAGGGCTGAGCTGGTGGGTCCGGACGCCTATGATCCCAAAGCCGAGCAGCAGGAATTGCACCGGCTCATCGCGCTGCCGGAAAAGCCAACGGGCATCCTCATCTCTCCGGCCGATCCGGCGCTCATGAAGGACGACATCGACGCCGCCATCGCTGCAGGCATTCCGATCATTACAGTGGACTCGGACTCGCCCGGTAGCAAACGCCTTCTGTTCGTCGGGACCAATAATTACCAGGCCGGCGTCATGGGAGGCCGCGTGGCGGCGCAGCAGCTCAAGGGCAAGGGCAATGTCGTCGTCTTCACCATGCCCGGACAGGCGAACCTTGCCGAGCGCCTCAACGGCTATAAATTCGCGTTCAGCGAACATCCCGGGATCAAGATTGCGGACGTCGTGGACATCAAAGGGGACCCGCGTATTGCCTTCGATGCGGCCACCGAAATCGTCGAAAAGAGGCGCGACAGAGTGGATGCCTTCGTGTGCCTGGAAGCCCTCGCCGGCAAGGAAGTCGGCGATGTGCTCGACCGCAACAAAGTCACCGGCAAGCTGGTCATGGCGATGGACACCGATGAGGGCACACTGAATTGGATTCAGAAAGGCCTTATCGCCGCCACCATCGCGCAGAAGCCATTCACCATGGCGTATTACGGTGTGAAGATGCTCGACGAACTGCATCACCACAAGCCGTCGTCCCTGGATGGGAACTGGGCACAGGATCCGTTCTCGCCGCTGCCGACATTTGTGGACACAGGCGCTACGCTAGTCACCAAGGATAACGTCGGCGAGTTTCTCAAAGCCCGCGAGGCCGCGAAGACAGACGGGAAATCTTAGTCAACTAAAAAATCCCACCCGAACCCCGGCTTGTCCGAAGGCCGCGTGTAAATCCCCTCGGGGCCACGCGTGATCTGGTAGTCCTCTTCGTAACGCGCATATACTTCCTTGGGGCCGCCCGGCGCCGGGATAAACAGCTCCGCCCAAGGGCTGTTCACGGTGGCCGCGATGAAGTGCACGCAATCCCGCGCGCCACCCACGTGGGGGATCACGGGGATATCATACGCCGCCGCGAGTGCTGCGATGCGGCGAAGCTCCGTGAGCCCGCCGCACCAGTGGACATCGGGCTGCCAAATGGCCGCGGAGCGGTGTTCGAGCAGCCGGCGGAATCCGTAGCGCGTGTACTCGTGCTCTCCGGTGACGATGCGCGTCGATTTGATGGCGGCGTTCAGGCGGCCGAAACCTTCGTAATCGTGCGGCGGCAGGCACTCCTCCATCCAGTAGACACGATAAGGCGCCACCATCTCGGCCATCTCGATCGCATAACGTTCGGTCCAGGCCATCCAGCAATCCAGCATGATGTCGCCATCGGGACCCAGCAGCTCGCGCGTGTGCTTCACCAGCTCGGTATTCTTCCGCATGCCCTCGCGGCCGTCCGCCGGGCCGTGCGGCATGGCGACTTTCAACCGCTTGAAGCCGAATTCGATGTGCTGTTCGAGATCGTTGCCGGTGCAATACGCCGGAATACGCGGCTTGGTTTCGCCGCCCAGCAGCTTGTAGACGGGTACGCTGAGCGCGTTCCCGATAAGGTCCCACAGTGCCAGATCCACGCCGCTGATGGCGTTCGTCGCAATGCCCGCACGATCGTAGTACATTGTGGAGCGCCACAGGATGTCCCAGATGCGCTCGATATCGAACGGATCCTGGCCAACCAGCAGCTTGGTAAGGTGCTTTTCGACAACGACGCCGCCGGCCATGCCGCCTTCGCCGTAGCCCTTCACGCCCTTGTCAGTCCCGATCTCGACCGTGAATCCGCCGAGCGCGCCGGGCTCGGGCATAAATAGCGCGCGGTTCGCCTTATACTCCGGATAGATCGACATCGGGTTGGCCACCTCCACACCCGTGGTCGACCACGAACCGGCAGCCGGCGTATAGCTTGGTATAGGACGGCGAGCGCGGGGGGTCACCAGACGTACGCTGGTGATCTTGAGTTTGCTCTTTTCGGATTGGAAGGCGAGCGAAGCAGGCATAAGTGCGGTCAGGCTCAGAAAGGTGCGGCGGCGCATGGTGTCAGCTCCAGCATATATCGATCATCTGCCGCGAGCGCAATGGGATTACATTCTTGTCACAAGCGCTCGAGAACCCGGTCGTGTTCCTTTACCCGTGCCGGATCACCAGCACGTCTCCATCCTTGACGACGTATTCTTTTCCCTCCAGGCGTAGCAGCCCCTTCTCGCGGACCCCCTGATAGCCCGCCAGATCCACCAGCACCTTCCAGTTCACAACTTCGGCGCGGATAAATTTTTTCTCGAAGTCCGAATGGATGGCACCCGCGGCTTTCACCGCCGTGCTCGCAATTGGAACCGTCCAGGCACGCACTTCAGTCTCCCCCGCGGTGAGGAACGACGTCAACCCCAGCAGCCGGTAGGACGCATTAATCATGCGCTCAAGCCCTGATTCCTTCAGACCGTAGCTGGCCAGATACTCCCGCGCCTCCTCGGCCGCCAGTTCCGCCAGCTCGGCTTCGATTTTCCCGCACCCGGCTGTCACTTCGGTGTGCGCGCGTCCTTTGAGCGGCCCCGAACGGTACTGCTCCTCGATCTCATGCAGTCGCGGAGCTTCCAGTTCGCCGATATTCAGCACGTACAGCATGGGTTTCTGCGAGAGGAATTGAAAGCCGCGGATGCGCTTCTCGCCCTCGGCATCCAGCTCGAGCTGCCGCAGCGGCTGGTTAGCGTCGACCAGCGCCTTGCATTTTTCGAGCAGCTCGAACTCCCGATCGAGCTCCGGATTTTTGACTTTCTTGCGGTCTTTATCCAGGCGCTCGAGCCGCTTCTCGATCACCACCAGGTCGCTCAGCACGAGCTCCGTTTCCACGTCGTCGATGTCGCGCAAAGGGTCAATGGACCCCTTCTCATGCGGGATCGTCGCATCCTGAAAGAGGCGCACGACGTGCGCAAACGCGTCCGCCACCCGCAGGCCCGCCAGGTAACTCGGGTCGCGCAGGTTCTCTTTCGAGATCGCGGGGAGATCGACATACTCGACCGTCGCGTGCGTGATCTTCGGCGGCTCGAAAATCTTCGCCAGTGCGTCGAGGCGCGCATCGGGAACCTTGGCCACGCCGGTGCGGGCCGCGGTCGAGCCCAGTCGCGTCTCCTGATGGGCGCCAGTCAGGATCGTGAACAGAGAGGTCTTGCCCACCATGGGCAGGCCGATAATGGCAGTTTTCATGAATGAGATTGCGGACTACAACGGAACGTCAATCTGGCTCAGGATATCGTCGATGATCCGGTCGCCCAGGTCGCCGCGCCGCTGCGCCAAGGCCGCGCGCGCGTTTACCACCACACGGTGGGCGAAAATCGGCCCGGCCAGGCGCTTGATGTCGTCCGGTATGGCGTAATCGCGGCCCTCCACCAAAGCCAGCGCCTGCGCCGCGCGGTAGAGCGCCTGCGAACCGCGTGGGCTGACTCCCAGCGCCAGCGAATCGTGCGTGCGTGTTTTTTCCACTATAGCCAGCATGTAATCGACCAGCGATTCGTCAACTACCACGCGATGCACCATCGCTTGCAACTGCAGGATGTCGTCGGCGGAGAGCACGCGCTCGAACGCCGGCCCGGACTCGGCGAAATTGCGCAGGATGTCGCGTTCGCTGGCCGCATCGGGGTAGCCGATGCGCAGCCGCATAAGGAACCGGTCCAGCTGCGATTCGGGCAGCGGATAGGTGCCATGGTGCTCCACCGGGTTTTGCGTGGCGATCACCATAAACGGCGTGGGCAGCACGTGCGAGTGTCCGTCGATGGTCACCTGCCGCTCATTCATGGCTTCGAGCAGCGCCGATTGCGTCTTGGGCGTCGTACGGTTAATTTCATCCGCCAGCAGGAAGTTCGTGAAAATCGGTCCCTGTTTGAATTCGAAAGCCTCCGCGTGCGCGTTGTAGATAGTCACGCCCACAACGTCGGAGGGCAGCATGTCGCTCGTAAACTGCAAGCGGTGAAAGCCGCAATCCACCGAGCGCGCCAGTGCCTGCGCCAGCGTGGTCTTCCCCACGCCCGGAACGTCTTCAATCAACAGGTGCCCGCGGGATAGCAGGCAGACGAGCGACAGGCGCAGCACTTCCGCCTTGCCCCGGATCGCCGATCCGAGCGCCAACTCGAGCGCAGCCAGTTTCGCAAATGCGACGGGAGGAGCGAATGCGACCGGCGGGGCTTCCATGATTTCCCGCTGCGCCATTAAAGCTATAATACTAAATTCACCCCATTTCAGCGGGTTCATCGGTTCCTGAATCCCAATGGGCGCGTAGCTCAGTTGGTTAGAGCGCCTGCTTCACACGCAGGAGGTCACAGGTTCGAGTCCTGTCGCGCCCACCATTTATCGATTAATAGCTTACGATCGGGGCCACAAGTCGGGCGCAAGTGTGGGCGGCTCTGATAAACTTCCTGTTTCCTATGCTGCGAAACAGGTTCAGCACGCTAGTTCTTATTGTTTTGGCGTCGATGGCGCCGGGTGGATTTTCCGCGCAGCAAGCCGCACCGGGAATGCGGGTCTGGGCGGTGGGCGACTACTTCCGCATCGATCCGACGAGCGGGAGGGCCTTCGAGGCCAACTCGTTCATTTTTCCTGATGCGCCGCGCGGGAATTACAAGCAAGCCAGTTTAGTGTGGGATGGCGAACACAAGCGGATCTCTCTCCAGGCCGCGCGCAATGAAATCGTATCGTTCCAGTTGATTGTCGAGCGGGCTTCGGGCGCGGCTCTGAGTCGCGTGGATGTGAAGGCGGGGGAGCTAAACGGCCCCGTGCGGCTGCCGAAGCAGAGCGTCGAGCTTTTCAAAGAATGGTACGTGAATATCGAGAGGCGCTCGGCACAGGACTACTCGCTCGGCACGGGCTGGTATCCGGACGCGCTTATTCCGGCCACGCGCTGGTCGGGCAAGCTGTTTCCGAAATCCTACATTCTGCCGTTTGATGTTCCCGACCTGCTGAACAACATTGGTCCGGAGCAACAAAACCAGGCCGTCTGGGTGGATGTCTATGTTCCACGCGACCGGCAACAGGCACCGCCGGGAACTTACGAATCGACGATCACGGTGACGTCGGAGGCGGGCGACCGCATAGAGCTCACGCTGAGCCTTGGCGTTTGGGATTTCGCGCTGCCGGACGAAACACACCTGGCGGGCAACATTCACACCGACACCGAGCTCAATACGCTTGCGCCGGAGCTCGAGGTGAAATATTACCAGATGATCCGGCGTCATCGCCTCGCGATGGGAGTGTTGGGATACGCGCCCGATACGAAGGTCGAGGGCGCCGACATTCAGTTCGACTGGACCAGCTACGACGCGCGCCTCGGGAAATACCTGGACGGGAGCGCGTTCACCGAGAAGTTTGGCTACGCAGGGCCGGGTTACGGCGTTCCGATCGAGCTGCTGATCCTGCCGTTTGATGCCTACCCGGTGAATACCTACTACAACGCGCAGCATGTTGGGTGGCCGTACGGCAAAGAGTGGAAGTTCTACAGGCCGTGGCCAGTGGATATCCCGAAGAACGGCTTTACGCCGGAGTACGGCGAGGTCTGGAAGAAGGCGTTCCGCGCGTTTCAAGAGCATTTTGACCAGCACCCGGCGTGGAATCGCACCAAGCCGATCGTCTTTCTGCTGAGCCTTGACGAATCCTACGATGAGCCATCGATCGAAAAGTTTCTGTATTACGGCAAGTTGCTGAAGGAGTCCGGCGCGAAACGCTTGAAGTTCCGCATCGACGGTTCCTATCCCATGGACACGATGGACCGGCTGACAGACGTGGTTGACATCTCGATTCTGGGCGTCCGCAGCTATGTCCCGGAGCGCGTACAGCAGCTGCGCAAGAAGGGCGTTGAGGACTGGTTCTACACGGGCATGGGGATCACGGACGGTGACCCTCTGGGTTGCCGGGCGCTCGGCTGGGTGTCATGGAAATACCAGGCCCGCTCCTGGACCATCTGGGAATTCGACTTCAACTCGCTCCGCGCGTGGATGTACCCCGAGACATACTCCGAACGAAACGGCGAGATTTTGAATGGCCAGGGGTTTCTGATTTATCGCGGCGAGACCATGGGGCTGGACGAGCCGGTGGCGAGCATCCGGCTCAAGTTATTGCGGCGCGGCAGCCAGGATTACGAATACTTCTGGCTGCTGGCGCGCAAAAAGGGCGGCCGCGCGGTAGCGGACGAGATCGGGAGATCCGTCATCCATGAACCCATGGGAACGCGCGGGGCGTGGGGTGCACCCGGCATGTGGAGCCACAACGCGGAAGAATGGGAGGCCGCCCGTTTCAAGATGGGCGACCTCATCCAGAAACTTCCCGACGATTTACCAAAGTAGCTTCAACGCGAACTGGATGACGCGGCCGGGTTGAGCGCCGGTGATAACGCCGAAAGTTCCATCCGTGACGGTCGTGTCCGGATTGTTGAAGTTCACCTGGTTGAACACGTTGAACATCTCCGCGCGGAACTGGAGCTTCATTGGCTCGCGGATCATGAAATCCTTGAGCACACTGAAATCCGTGTTGTTGAATGCGGGCCCGCTAATCAGGCCGCGTCCCGCATTGCCGTAAATGCCCAATGGCACATTGTTTACCGGCACGAACGCGGCTGTATTGAAGAACGTGTTGACGAAAGCGTTGCGATTGGGATGGTTGAGCGAGATATTTGATGCGGTAATGTTCGGCTCAAGCTGTGCGTGCTGGCCCCCTCCGTTTCCGGTCCCATCGAGCGCTACATCCTGGCCCATGGTGAAGGTTAGGGGCGTTCCGCTCTGGATTGTGTGAATGGCGGTGAGAGTCCATCCACCGAGCAGGGTATTTTCCAGATGATTATTGAATTTGAACGGCAGCGTCCACAACCAGGAAGCTACAAAGGCATGGCGACGGTCCCAATCCGAGCGGCCGCGCTCCGACTTCAAATTGAAAGGATCGGAAACGGTCGCGCCCAGGTTGTCTGTGGAGCTGCTATCGATCGACTTGCCGAGGGTGTAGGACCCCACGACGCTCAGACCTTTCGAGAATCGTTTCGTGACCTGGGTCTGGAAGCTGTGATACCAGCTCCGGAAATCGTTGCCCAGCAGGTATCCTTGCGGTCCCAGAATGCCGGGCTCGAAGAGCACGCGGTCGTTCGCGTTTTGCAACGAGGCAGGCGCGCCGGTAACCGGATCGGGCTCGAATTTCGCCGGATTGTAGGTGCGCAATGCTTCGATCTTGATACCGATCTTCCCGGCATACGCGGTTTCTATCAGGAGTGTTGGCGTCAACTGGTGCTGAATCGACAAGCTGAAAGACTGGATATACGGCGTCCGTAGCGACGGATCCGTGAACACACCACCCACCGGCAACGGGAATTGCGGGCAGCTGTATCCCGGGTATGTGGTGATCTTGACGCAACCGAACTTTCCGCTGGTCGTGACCGGGGGTGCAACCTGCCCGGTGGAGCCATACGGATCCGCAATGTTGCCGTTAAAGGCGGGGGCAAAGCCGGCAAACGGGGGATTTTCCTGCGCGAGGGAGTCTGCATTGACGCTTTCGTAGTACACGCCATAACCAGCGCGCACCGAGGTCTTTCCGGTGCCGAACACGTCCCAGGCAAGCCCGATACGCGGCGCAAAATTATTCAAGTCGGCAGGCGCTAGTCCGCGCGGCCCATCTCCCGGGAATATCACGCCCGGAGGCGCATCGGGAACGGTTGTGGACTGTTTTCCTGGAACGACTGTGTCGATGCGATTGTTCACCTCGGTCCATGGCAGGAATGGCTCGTAGCGCACGCCCAGCGTCAAGGTCAGCCGGGGAGTGACTTTGAACTCATCCTGGAAGAACGCTGACACGGCATTTGTGAGGGTGTTGGTATCGCGCACTCCGAAGTCCAGCGAGAGCGAGCTGAAGGCGCCCAGCATGAAGTCCGCCAGGGGATCGCCGCTTCGCGTTCCGTTAAACGTGAAACCCGGAGATCCGATGAAGATCTGCCTAAACTGCAGATGCAGCAGCTCGAACCCGAACTTGAAGTTATGCCGTCCCTTGATCCAGTTCATCGAGTCTTTGTACTGATAGTTATGACTGAAGAACCGGGTGGTGAAACCGGAGCCAAGATCGAACTCGCCGCCCACATTGACGTCCACCGCTCCACCCGGCAAGTATTGCGGCATGTTAATGCCCAAGGTCGTGGGATCGATCTTCTTTCCCTGCAACTGGTTCGATCCGGAGTTCAAGAACGAAAACGTAGCCTGGTTAATCAAAGTCGGGCTGAACGTGTAGATGTCGTTGACCACAACGTCGCGGGTGTTGGTGACGAAGCTTTCCGACATGTAGCCCGGAATGGTGCCTCCGCTGGACAGCAGCGGGCTTTGCGTCGAGTTGTCGGCCCAATAGATGCTTCCGAAAACGCGGTGCTTCTCGGTGTGATTCCAGTCTACGCGCCCCATATACAGGTCGCTGCTGCGTGGCTGCGAGGCTAGCGCAACGAGGGTGTTGCTGGGAGTCTGCGGAATGAAAGCCAGCAGGTTCTGGGCCACCGGGCTGATGCAGCCAGGCGCAATCTTGTTGTTCGAGACGCATGAATTGCCGGAGGCATCCGTCAGCGGCTTGTTGGTAAGGGGATCGACCGGATCGTTCAAGGTCGTGCCCAGTGCCGTGAAATCGCCGGCACGCTCCGCGGCAGTCGGCAGAAAAGACTCGACCGTCTGCGCCTGACGGTGATCGCGAAGACCCTCATACGTGCCGAAGACAAAAAGTTTGTCTTTGATGACGCGCGTGCCGGCCGCCACGCCGAACTGGTTCTGCTTGAGCGACGGTACCGAGGGCGAGAAGAAGTTCCGCGCGTTTAGGGCATCGTTTCGCAAGAACTCCCACGCCGCGCCATGAAACTCGTTGGTGCCGGTCTTGGATACCACGTTGACCTGCGATCCGGGATTACGGCCGTATTCGGCCGAGAAGTTGTGGGTCTGGATGCGAATTTCCTGAATGGCGTCGGGCGGCGGGAAATTAATGCCGGTGTTGCGGGACGGGTTATTGAAGTAGCCGCCGTTGAAGGTGAAGAGGTTCATATTGGGACGGCCGCCGTTGACATCCATCTCCGGTCCGCCGCGAGCATCTCCCATCGATTGCGGAGCGTTGACGTTCAGTACGCCGGGAAGAGTACGCGCCAGAGAGACGACGTTCCTGCCATTGAGAGGCAGGTCCTGCACGCGTTGGTCGTCGATCAAGCCGGTGAGCGTCGCGGACGTGGTGTCTACCAGTGGCGCCTCGGCCCCGACAGTCACCTGCGTTTCGACGGCTCCCAGCTGGAGGGTGGAATCCACACGCAGATTTTGACCGACGGTCAACTCCAATCCGGTCTGAGTCAGCTTTTGAAATCCCTGAACCTCGAATGTCATTTCGTAGTTTCCGGGCGGGAGCGCCAACATCGTGTAGAACCCTTCGGCATTCGTTTGGGCGGTGCGAGTGGTCTGCTGCTCCACCATTTTCGCGGTGACCGTCACATTGGGAATGGCCGCGCCGCTGCTGTCTTTGACGTAGCCTGCTATGTTCCCTGTGGCCGACTGGGCCCCGACACGTACGATGGCAAATCCAACAACCAGAAAAGCCATCAGCGCCCGTAAACAAATCGCTCTACCAAAGCCAAGCGGTTGGCCGGTCCGGCTTGCAAACGACATACTTCTCACCTCCAAAGTCCAATTCGACTGCACGATTCTTGCAGCTAAAGACGCGAGCATGAAGCCACTGAAGGATGGGTTTCTTGCGCTCGGCAAGGAACCGGGTAACCTACACCGCTTCTTGTCGCCTCTGAAGCTGTTATTTTGTTAGGCTATCCCGATACCCAGTGCCGTGTCAAGAAGTTTTCCGGACTGGACTTCTTACGCTCTCCCCTGACGATCAAGCAATAATCTATCGATGATGAAAAAAACTCCAGCCCTGATCTTCATGGGCCTTGCACTTCTCCGGGCCGCTGAGTGGCCGCATGCCGAAATCGCGAACGGTCTGATCCAGGCAAAGTTGTACCTGCCCGATGCGAAAAATGGATACTATCGCGCCCCACGTTTCGATTGGTCGGGAGTCATCTACAGTCTGCGATACATGGCACACGACTACTATGGGCCGTGGTTTCGGAAGACCACCCCCACGGTGCACGAATTTGTGTACCAAGGCCCGGACAATGTCGCCAGTCCTTGTAACGCTATACACGGCCCGGCCGATGTGTTTGCCCCCGTGGTATGCGAGGAGG